>Ga0214923_10000123_pt1 | contig 113799 bp, 109 predicted proteins | sample LL1510_MetaG_FD_177993 | JGI IMG/M metagenome (GOLD analysis project Ga0214923, IMG submission 177993) | Freshwater microbial communities from Lake Lanier, Atlanta, Georgia, United States - LL-1510 | ecosystem: Environmental > Aquatic > Freshwater > Lake | place: USA: Georgia | collected... | reverse complement strand
TTACGTCCTAACTATCGACCAGAAAATGTTTTTCCAATTTACAACGATTCGGTTCGCGAATTGGCGGCAACAGGGGCGACGTTGATGCTATTTACAGTGCTCGAGAGAACTGGCAATACTGGGAAAACCGCCGATATGTGGGCTGAGCGTTTTAGTACTTTCAATAAGAATGTTCGAGCCATGGCCGCTGAAGTGGGCGCAATAATTGTTGATGCAAATGAAGAGAAATTTCTCTCCGATCGTCGCTTATTAGCGTTTGATCGTTTGCACCTAAATGATTTGGGGCACGGCCGAGTTGCCCAAGGCGTGCTTGAAGTTCTAGGTATGCCCTTTGATCCAAATTGGCGAAAACCACTACCTGTGGCAAAACCAACCCCGTGGATCATCAAAAAAGCTATTAGCGTTGCTTGGTTTATCACCTTTGCTCTTCCGTGGATATGGCGGAGAGTCCGTGGCAAATCTTCCGGTGATGGTCGAAGCGCAAAGTATCCAAAGCCCGTTAAATGGCCGCTTAGTTAAGCGCTAATCCATCTAATCGTCATTTCCCGTTCACCCAACTGAGAGAAAATCACAATATGCCTAAGCCAGAGGAATTAATTGATCGAGAGATTAGCTGGCTCTCCTTTAACGAGCGAGTTCTTGAGCTGGCTGAAGATTCGGGAATTCCCTTACTTGAGCGACTCCGCTATATGGCAATTTTTTCAAACAACCTAGATGAATTCTTCATGGTTCGCGTTGCTTCACTCTTGGGAAAGATTGAAAATCAAGTTTCGACAACGAATACGGCTGGATATACCCCGCAACAACTTCTAACTGCAATTACAGATAAAGCGCGCAAACTCGCGATTAGACATGCCAATCTTTTTTCAAATGAGGTATTACCAGAATTACGTGAACATCAAATAGATCTGATTCATTGGAATGATTTACACGAAGATGAGCGAGCTTATGTTTCTAAATTATTCCGCGAACGAATCTATCCAGTTTTAACCCCGCTGGCAGTTGATCCGTCACACCCATTCCCATATATTTCTGGACTATCGCTGAATCTGGCTGTAATACTGAAAGATCCAACTTCAAGCGAAGAGTCTTTCGCGAGAGTTAAAGTGCCCCCAATTCTCTCGCGTTTCATCGCTACATCTTCAACGGGATCCCGTCGCTTCATTCCACTCGAAGATGTGATGGCCATTCATTTGCAAGAACTCTTTCCAGGAATGTTGATCGAAGATCACTACACCTTTCGAGTCACTCGAAATGAGGACTTGGAATTGGAAGAGGAAGAATCTGAGGACCTACTAACTTCCCTAGAACAAGAGTTGGCACGCCGCCGATTTGGGCCACCGGTTAGATTGGAAATTGAAGAAGGTATTGACCAAGCACTTCTGAACCGCCTTTGCGAAGAGCTTTCAATTAATCGGGAATGTGTATTTTCATTAGCAACCCCTTTAGATCTAACTGACTTAAACCGAATTGCCGACCTTGATATCCCAGAATTAAAATTTAACCGGTTTAAATCACGAACCGCAGCCTCGCTCAGTGAGGTCGATTACGGTGATCCTGAACTATTTTTTGCTGCTATCCGCCAAGGCGAGATCTTGTTGCATCACCCGTATGAGTCATTTACCAGTTCGGTAGTTCAATTTTTACAGAATGCAGCTCAAGATCCACAAGTACTTGCTATAAAGCAAACACTTTATAGAACCTCTGGTGATTCACCCATTATCGAAGCACTCATTGAGGCGGCTGAAGCGGGCAAGCAAGTGCTCGCAGTAATTGAGATTAGAGCACGTTTCGATGAGCAAGCAAATGTTAGATGGGCACGAAAACTAGAAGCTGCGGGCGTGCATGTCGTTTATGGATTGATGAATTTGAAAACTCATGCGAAACTTTCATTAGTTATTCGCGACGAAGCAAATGGATTACGCCGCTACTGTCACGTCGGCACCGGAAATTACAATCCTAAGACTGCACGTTTTTATGAAGACCTAGGTATTATCAGTGCAGACACAACCCTTACCGAAGACCTAAGTAAGCTGTTCAACCAGCTATCGGGTCTAGCACCCGCTTCCACGTATTCTCGATTATTGGTTGCCCCACGCAGCTTGCGTTCCGGATTACTCGAACGAATTGAAAAAGAGATTACCAATTGCAAAGCCGGAAAACCGGCTGGGATTCAATTCAAACTGAACTCACTTCTAGATGAAGAATTTGTGGAAGCTCTCTACCGTGCATCTGCAGCAGGAGTAAAAGTTGATCTAGTTATCCGCGGAATCTCTTCGATTAAACCCGGTATCAAAGGTTTGTCAGAAAATATCACGGTCCGTTCAATACTCGGCCGATTCCTCGAGCATTCAAGAATTTACTACTTTAAAAATGGTGGCGAAGATGAGTACTGGATTGGTAGCTCAGATTTAATGCACCGAAATCTTGATCGTCGGGTTGAGAGCTTGCTTCGAATCGAGAAAGCGCAGCATAAAGAACTGCTCCGTGAAGTTTTTGAAGTATCTCTCTCGCCTGAAACTAGCAGTTGGCACCAGACTGGAGCCGATTGGAAGCGGCATAAAAAAGCAATAGACGTGCAAGAGTACTTAATGCTCAAATATGAGAATCGATAGCAATGGCTAACGAGAGTGAAGTCATTCAAAGCGCTGGCGTAGTTCTTTGGCGAGTAAATAAAAAAGTAATTGAAATTGCCCTGGTTCACCGTCCAAAATATGATGATTGGTCCTTGCCAAAAGGAAAAGTTGAATCAGGTGAGACACATCTTGCGTGCGCAGCTCGTGAGGCGTCAGAAGAGACAGGTTTTGAGGTCGTATTGGGGCCGGAAATCGGCTCCGCGAAATATCTCGCCGAGGGAACTCCTAAAGAGGTCCGTTATTGGTCCGCAAAAGCCATTGGGGATTCCAGAGGCCCGAGCGATGCTCATGAAGTAGATCAAGTGATCTGGCTTTCTGTCGCTGATGCCAAGAAAAAAGTTTCTATTGATGACGATCGCGATGTAATAAAATTTTTCGAAAGTTTCGGGATTGATACTACGCCGATCGTATTGCTTAGACACGCCAAAGCCCTAAAGCGTGAAGATTGGGAAGGTGACGATGGCGATCGTCCCCTAGATAACAAAGGTCAGCGCCAAGCAAAAAGAATGCTGTCGATTTATCAAAATTATGGAATCACAGAAATTCATACTTCAGATGCACAGCGTTGCATAGAAACCATAGAACCAATGGCAAAATCCTTAAAATTGAACCCTATTTACTCACGTGATCTCTCTGAATACTGTTATGAAAAAGATAAAGATGCTCCACTAGATTATGTATGGAGCTTGCTAAGACCCAATTTGAATGTAATTGTATGTAGTCACAATCCAATTTTGCCTAAATTAGTGAAGAAGCTAATCGGTAAGAAGAATTTTAAGAAAATCGAAAGTGAATTATTGCCAGGCGAAGCATTTATTCTTCATCATCGCGACGGCGAAGTGATAGCAGTAGACTGGATAGAAGCTCCAGCTGTTTAGCTATTGGCTTTAACGTTCCATCCAGTCTAACCAGCGTAAAACAATACCTTCACGTAACGCCCAAGGGCAGATTTCTACTTGAGTAATTTGTAAGCGTTCCATCACCGATCGAGCAACGATCGCTCCTGCGGTGATCTGTTTTGCGCGACTAGCTGAGACGCCTGGAAGATCGGCACGAGATTTATTTGTCATCTCACTTAATTTTGGAATCATCATCATTAGCGCACTCAGTTCGAGCACATTCGGATCGCTTTTAAACCAGTGAGCACCTAATCGTGCCAAAGTACGAAACGTTTTACTTGTTGCAACAAAATGGTCGGCTGCATGATCAAAAATTTCTTCAGGCAACGCTTGCATTAATAAATCCTTAACTCGCGACTCAAGAGCCTTAACTTCCTTATTTGAGTAAGGATCGTTTTCGAGATATTCGCGAGTTAATCGAGCAGCGCCCAAGGGCAAAGAAATAGTCGCTTCTGGAGATTCATCGTCACCGATCGCGATTTCCAACGAACCACCACCAATATCAATAACGAGAAGTTGACCACTTGACCAGCCATACCAGCGACGTGCTGCCAAGAATGTCATTCTGGCTTCCTCATCGCCAGAGAGAATATTTACCTCAATACCAAATTCATTATTTAAATCAGCCAATATTTGAGGACCATTTTTGGCATCCCGAATAGCCGACGTTGCAAAAGCTAAGATCTCGTCGGTCTTAAATTCTCGAGCATGCTGGACGGCATCGGAGATGGCTTGATGTAGAAGTGAGATCCCAGCCTCGGTTATCTCGCCAGATTTATTTAAATAATCGGTTAGCCGGAGCTCAACCTTTTGGTTAGTTGTCGGGCTAGGGCGAGCGCCCGGATGAGCATCAACAACCTGTAGGTGAATAGTGTTCGATCCAAGATCTAGAACACCAAGTCGCATGGGCGTAATCTACAGGGGGTTTTGAGCAACGTCTTGGCTTGATTTCTAGATTTTGACTTCTCCTGCCATAATTGCGACCCTTGCAGCGAAGCAAGTAAACGCCTCCCTAGCTCAGTGGTAGAGCAACGCACTTGTAATGCGTAGGTCGTCAGTTCAATCCTGACGGGGGGCTCCATTTTTTTGATGTGCAGGGCTACAGTAAGAATGTGCCCGAATTTGATGTCGTAGTTATTGGATCTGGATTTGGTGGTTCCGTCGCGGCACTTCGTTTAACCGAAAAAGGTTATAGCGTCGCCGTTCTTGAAGCGGGACGTCGCTTCTCCGAAAAAGATTACCCCAAAACTTCTTGGCGCATTCGTAAATTTCTTTTTCTGCCACGCCTTGGTCTCAACGGCATTCAACGTATCCACGTTCTTCCTGATGTTCTAGTTCTAGCAGGCGCAGGTGTTGGCGGCGGATCTTTAGTTTATGCAAATACTTTGTACCAGCCGCCAGATTCCTACTTTCATGATGTGCAGTGGGACCACATCACCGATTGGAAGAGTGAACTTCTTCCTTGGTATGACCAAGCATCACGAATGTTAGGTGTAACTGAGAATCCATATTTCTCCCCCTCAGATGCGGCGATGAAAGAAGTGGCCGAAGAATTGGGCGTAGGAGAAACCTTCCGAATGGCACCGCTAGGTGTTTATTTTGGAACTGCACCAGGTGCTAATGGGGGAGATCCCTTCTTTGGCGGGGTTGGCCCAAATCGTGATGGTTGCATGCAATGTGGCGCATGTATGACTGGTTGTAAATTCAATGCCAAAAATACCTTACCGAAAAATTATTTGGGATTAGCGGAGAAAGCTGGCGCTACTGTATTTCCACAACATACAGTTGAAAGTTTCACACAATTACCCGATGGAAGTTGGAGAATTGTGGTTCGCAAAAGCTCGGCCTGGTTTGGTCGAAAGAAAATATTCACCGCTAAAGATTTAGTCGTGGCTGCTGGCACCTATAACACGCAGAAATTGCTCCATAAAATGCGTGATACCGGGGCGCTTCCTAAACTTTCAAAGCAATTAGGCGAACTCTCTCGCACCAATAGCGAATCATTAGTGGGTTCGATCATGCCCAAAGGCGGCATTGATTACAGCCAAGGATCAGCTATTACCTCTTCATTTTTCCCGGATCCACATACCCATGTTGAACCAGTCCGATATGGGAAAGGCAGCAATCTAATGGGAATGCTGCAAACACTAATGACCGATGGTTTTAACGCTAATGAGCGTCGGGCACAATGGTTAAAGGCAATGGTTAGTCAGCCAGGTAACTTACTTCGCATTATGGATGTTCGAAAATGGAGTGAGCGCACAGTTATCGCCCTAGTTATGCAAAATGTTGATTCGGCAGTTTCGGTATTCGGCAAGAAAGGCATTTTCGGATTTCGATTAACTTCCAAGAATGATTCAACTAAACCAAATGCGACTTATATTCCAGCGGCAAATGAAGTTGTCCGACGGGTTGCGAAAAATAGAGGCGGCATAGCTGCTGGACATATTGGAGATCTAATTAACGCGCCATTTACTGCTCACTTTGTTGGTGGTTGCGTAATTGGCGAAGATGTTGATCATGGAGTTATTGACCCGTATCACCGCGTATTTAATTATCCGAATCTTCATATTGTTGATGGCTCCAGTGTCACTGCCAACCTAGGAGTAAATCCATCACTCACTATTACCGCCCAAGCTGAACGCGCATTTTCAATGTGGCCAAATAAAGGCGAGCTAGATCCGCGACCTCTTCAAAATTCCCCGTACCAACGAGTAAATGCAGTTGCTCCGCATCAGCCATTCGTACCAGCGGGTGCGATTGGTGAATTGCGTTGTTAGACTTACAACTATGAGCGAACCGATTAATCCAACCGTTAAACCTAGCTTTGATGATTTATGGCGAGCCAATGAAGAGTATGTAAAAACTTTTAAATATAGCGAGCTAACTGGTCGCGCTGCTCGTGGCCTAGCAATTGTTACTTGTATGGATTCCCGCATCAATCCGCTTTCGGTAGTAGGTATGAAATCAGGCGATGCCAAGATCCTGCGCAATGCCGGCGCCCGTGTAACTGAAGATGTTTTGCGAACCTTGGTTTTAGCTACTTATTTACTGGGTGTAGACCGCATCTTGGTCATGCCCCATACTGATTGCCGCATGGCGCAAGAAGATGAAGAAGTTATCCATGCGATGATTGAAAAGCAGCATGGTGTAGATACCAGATCTTTGGAATTCAATACCGTAGTTGATCAACGTGCAGCACTAAGCCGTGACTTGGCTCGAATTCGGGCCTACCCGCTAATACCCAAAAATGTAGTAGTAAGCGGCGGTATTTATCATGTCACTAACGGCAAGATTGAGCCGATCGAAAACTAGGCAGGATTGACGCGGCGTATAGGTTGGCGAGTTATTGGGTAACTCTGGTCAGTTAGAAAACTTCTAATTATTTCCGTTACAACTTCCGGCTTCTCTTTTACTAAACCATGTGAAGTTCCCGGAACAATTGAGAGCTGCCCAAGTGGCAGCGCTTCATAAAGTTCAACTGAGTGCGAAGGTTTAACTACATCGTCATCGCCAGCCATCACCAATACCGGACAATTTATTTTTGCTATTTCGCTAATTTCAATATTCGGTTCTACTTTCCAAATTTCATGCATCTTTGCAATCTTGAAATCAAGGGTCTCAGGTGCATCAGGTGACATTTCGGCATACTCAGCTCTATCTTCAGCGCTAATATTTGCTGGATCAAATACTGGAAGTTCAACCAAACCAGCCGGATTAAAGTTTGCTGCGATAGAAACTACAGATTTGACTAAATCTGGCCGAGCAATCGCCACCATCAGAGCGATATTTGCACCATCGCTATAACCGACTAAGTGAACTGGTTTCTTAATTACCGTATTAATGAAAGCAATTGCTTCGTCTCGCTGAAAATCAAAGTAGAAACTGCCTGGTTGGTCGGCGCTTCGGCCATGTCCTGCTCGGTCATAAGCAAACAAATGAAATGCATTTTGTAGCGGGGAAACCATCACTTCAGCATATGAATCGGTATCACTTAATCCGCCATGCAAAAGAAGCACTGGCTCACCACTGCTGGCCCATTCATAGGACCAAAGTGGATATCCCGCGATTTCTAGATATTTCATTTAGCTAAACAATATCCATTAAGCGATATCCATGATGTGCCGGTTTCCGCGATCAAAAGTTAGGTAATTCCAGGTCCAATCTGCGATCGTGCCAATTTTATTGCGCCCGCCTAGAAGATAGAAGAGGTGCAAAAAGATCCAGATAAACCAGGCAGGAATTCCCATCAGTTGAAGTTTCTTAACTTCAACAACTGCTTTATGACGCCCAATAGTGGCCATCGAACCTTTATCACGATATTTAAATGGCTTGGCTGTAAGACCGCTCTGTAGATTCATTATCTGCTTTGCCACCCAAGCACCTTGTTGTAGCGCAACCGGTGCGACCATCGGTAGAAATTTTCCGTCGCTATCGGTTACTCCGGCAATATCGCCAATCGCCCAAATATTTGGATAGTGGTTTACCTGTAACGTCACAGTTGTATCAATGCGAGTGCGAACTGTAGGCAACTTAAGAATATCGGCAGTTGGTTCACCTTTTACCCCAGCTGCCCAAATTGTTACTTCAGAAGCAATATCGTCACCATCTTTAATTGAAATTTTACGAGGGGCGACTTTAGCCACGGCGGTATTTAAAAATACCTGAACACCCAATGTCTCTAAATCTCGTTTAGTGCGGTCGGATAACTTTTGTGAGAAAGTTGGCAGCAATCTTGGGCCTGCTTCGATCAAATTAATTTTAATGTGTTTAGCGGCATGTTCATGATCTCTCTTAAGCGGTCCGAATACTAGTTCAGCTAATGCTCCAGCCATTTCCACGCCTGTTGGTCCGCCACCAACTACAGTCAACGAGAGAACTGTTTCATCTTCAAAACGACAGAGATCTTCAAATCGGCGCATGATTTCGGCACGGATATTTATTGCATCAGCGATGCTCTTCATACCCAGTGCATTTTCTTTCACCCCTTCGATGTTAAAATCTGCAGTTGCCGAGCCGAGCGCAACTACTAAGTGGTCAAAATGCAGAACTTCGCTGCTATCCAATTTGATGTCATTGTTCTTATGATCGATTTCAATCGGGGAACCCATTCGAAATTTGATATCGCTTTTGCGCAGACCGCTTCGGATTGGATATGCAACGTGATCGGCAGCCAATCCCGCAGTTGCTACCTGGTAAAGCAAGGGTAGGAATGTTTGGAAGTTATGGCGATCTACCAGCGTAACTTCAGCTTTTCCGGCCAATTCTCGCGCTGCAGTTAAACCACCAAAACCAGCTCCTAGAATCACAACTTTAGGTTTGGTCATTTACTCCTCCTCCCAACCTTAAGAACTGCAAAAACTATTGGTTAAGTCTATGGTTTATCTCATGGAAGCGCAGATTAAAGATCGCAAATACCTAGTTACTGGTGCCTCTGGTTATGTGGGTGGTCGTTTAGTTCGGAGTCTCCTGAATGAAGATTTAACAGTTCGAGTAATGGTGCGCGAAAGAGCGAAGATAGAAGGACAACCGTGGTTTAACCACGTGGAGATTGTTGAAGGTAATGCAAATTTTGAGTCTGATCTTATTCAAGCACTAACCGGAATACATACTGCTTACTATTTATTGCATTCAATCAACCTAGGCAAGAATTTTGATGATATTGAAGCGGTAATGGCCCGCGGTTTTGCCAGAGCGGCCGAAGCTGCTGGAGTTTCACAAATTGTTTATCTGGGCGGAATCGCAAACGATGAGAAATCTAGCAAACATCTAGCCTCACGAGTTCAAACTGGCACTGAATTGGCATCGGGGAAAGTTCCAGTTCTTGAACTTCGTGCTGGAATTATTATCGGATCAGGGTCAGCATCATTTGAAATGTTGCGTCATCTCACTCACCGACTTCCGATCATGACTACTCCAAAGTGGGTTTCAAATTTAACTCACCCAATTGCGATTAGAGATGTTCTTTATTATTTGCGATGCACGGCTTTCTTAGAGGATCCAGTTAACAAAGTTTTTGATATCGGTGGGCCAGAGATACTTTCCTATGCCGACATGATGCAAAAATTCGCCCAGCTATCTGGCTTACCGCGCCGATGGATTATTAAAGTTCCAGTATTAACACCAGAGCTTTCAAGTTTGTGGATTGGACTAGTAACTCCAGTTCCAACAGCACTGGCTCGACCGCTTGTGGGGTCATTAATTAATGAAGTGGTCGCTGATCCAAAAAAGAGCATTAATAACTTGATTCCAATGCCTGCCGAAGGCTTGCTTAACGTTGAAAGTGCAGTAACCCTTGCGCTTTCCAGAACAAGTGATGGGCAAGTGGAAACCCGCTGGTCCGATGCTTCATATCCCACTGCGCCATGGCAGAAAGCTCAAGGTGATCCAGATTGGGCTGGCGAAACTATCCTTAAAGATTTCCGCCAAGCAACAACAGATATTCCGCTCTCGGAGATCTGGAAAACTATTGAAGGAATCGGTGGAGAACATGGTTGGTACGGCTCAGATTTTCTCTGGTTCGCGCGCGGCTTAATTGATCGCATGTTTGGTGGAGTTGGATTACGACGTGGCCGACGAGATCCAGATCATTTGCGAGTTGGCGAAAGTTTAGATTTTTGGCGTGTCGAAAAAATCGAACGCGAATCAATACTGCGTCTCTATGCCGAAATGGTTTTACCAGGTAAAGCGTGGCTGGAATTTCGAGTAACTGAAGCAGATGGAAAAACTCAGATCGTGCAAGAAGCCACCTTTTCGCCTAGAGGTTTAGGTGGGCAGTTGTATTGGTATTCAGTGCTGCCATTTCATACCTTTATTTTTCCGATCATGTTAAATAACATAATTAAGAGAACGCGCCGCAAACTTAAATAGCCCGGATTTAAATAATCGTGGCAGACTCACTCCATGCACGAGTTCACTTCAGAAGTTGAGGCGCTAGCCAACGAAGTTTTGGCATATAGCCTGGAACGGCTAAAGAGTGATCCGCCACTTGATGGTCCTTCCACGGAAGCTGAACTCTTTGCCCAAGTTGGAAACACGATTACCGCTAAAGGTCTGGGCGGAAAAGAGGCACTTGATGTTTTTACATCGGTCTTAGCTAAAGCATGCATTTCAACTGACCACCCACGAAATTTAGCCTTCATTCCATCTGCACCCACCGAGTATGCAAACCTCTTTGATTTAGTGGTTGGCGCAAGCGCCCTTTATGGCGGCTCTTGGCAAGAAGGGTCGGGCGCAGTATTTGCCGAGAATCAGGCGTTACGTTGGATCGCTGATTTAGCTGAATTGCCGCAGAGTTCAGGTGGGGTATTCGTACAAGGTGGCACCATTGGCAATCTTTCTGCGCTAGTTGTTGCTCGCGAACATGCTCGGAAACAATTTCCTAACACCAATAAATGGGTGATTGCCTGTAGCGATCAAGCACATTCATCTATTGCTTCTGCGGCGCAAGTCATGGATGTCGAAATTTTAAAGATTGCAGTTGATGAAAGCGGAAAGCTGCAAGGCGAAATAGTTGCGAAGGAAATCGATGCACTTCATAGACAGAGTGGTCGCCGCGTTTTTGCAGTGATTGCAACTGCAGGAACCACAAATTTGGGAATAATCGATGACTTAGTTGGAATCGGTAATGCGGCTAAAGCTCGTGATATTTGGTTCCATGTCGATGGCGCTTATGGGTTGGCCGCACTATGCGCACCCTCAGTTAGATCAAAATTCAATGGAATCGAAACCGCCGATTCCTTAATTGTTGATCCGCATAAATGGTTATTCGCGCCGTTTGACGCCTGCGCGCTTATCTATCGTGAGCCAAAGCTGGCACGCGAAGTTCATACACAACATGCTTCATACTTAGATACGCTGCAAGATGGAAATTGGAATCCATCAGATTATGCAATTCATCTAACACGGCGTACCCGCGGCTTACCATTTTGGTTTTCACTTGCTGCCTACGGAACCGATGCGTATTCCGAAGCAATGGAACAATCTTTAGCTGTTGCAAAATATGCAGCGAAAAGAGTGAGCGAACATCCCAATTTAGAATTACTTCGCGAACCCGAACTTTCAATCGTTGCTTTTACTCGTAAAGGTTGGGAAGCAGTTGATTATGAAAGATGGAGCGAAGAGCTGTTAACTGATCAAGTAGGATTCATCCCGCCGTCATCGCATGCCGGCCAACCAATTTTGCGATTTGCGATAGTGAACCCTTGGACAAAATTCAGTGATATAGATCTGATATTGCAGCGGTTATAAATCACTAGAAGATCCCACACTTTTTAACCTCTGTTAAGTAGGATTTCTAGTATGTCTGCTCAAGAACAGCGCTCGGTCTCGATAAATCTGACTGACCTTGAAATGGCGATCCTCGAATTCGAGCGCAATTGGTGGCGTTACGCCGGCGCTAAAGAGGCTTCCATCAAGGAGCTCTTTAATATGGATGCGCCGAAGTATTATGGCTTGCTTAACGATTTGATCGACCGGGAAGATGCCCTAGCTGCCTCACCGATGCTAGTTAAACGCCTTCGTCGCCTCCGTGAAGCCCGTACTCAGGCTCGCACCGCACGCTAAACCTGCCGAAACACCCCATCATCCCTAGTTTCAGGCTCACTTTCGTTTTGCGTGCCAGAAATAATCCCCGTAGATTTGGCGTTAGCACTCGAGGGGCGTGAGTGATAAAACGCCCTGAATGAAGGAAATGAACCGCTACTAAAAGGAGCAAGACCATGGCCAAGCAGATTGCCTTTAACGAAGAAGCCCGACGCGGGCTTGAGCGCGGAATGAACGTGCTCGCCGATGCCGTCAAAGTAACGCTCGGACCTCGCGGACGTAACGTCGTCCTCGAAAAGAAGTGGGGCGCCCCAACAATTACCAACGATGGCGTATCCATCGCCAAAGAGATCGAACTCGATGATCCCTGGGAAAAGATTGGCGCCGAATTAGTAAAGGAAGTTGCCAAGAAGACTGACGATGTTGCCGGTGACGGTACAACTACCGCAACCGTTTTAGCTCAAGCGCTAGTTCGCGAGGGCCTACGTAACGTTGCAGCTGGCTCGAATCCAATGGCGTTAAAGCGCGGTATTGAAAAGGCAGTTGAGGAAATTGTTGCTGAACTACTTTCAATGGCAAAGAGCGTTGATTCTAAGGAGCAGATTGCTGCGACTGCATCTATTTCAGCCGCTGACACAACAATCGGCGAAATGATTGCCGAAGCAATGGATAAGGTCGGAAAAGAAGGAGTTATCACTGTTGAAGAATCAAATACTTTTGGTCTCGAACTCGAGCTAACTGAAGGTATGCGTTTTGATAAGGGATATATCTCTCCTTACTTCGTAACCGATCAAGATCGCATGGAAGTTGTTCTAGAGGATGCGTATGTTCTTCTAGTTAACTCAAAGATCTCAAATATTAAAGACTTGCTACCGGTTCTCGAGAAGGTAATGCAATCAGGCAAGCCACTTGCAATCATCGCTGAAGATGTCGAAGGCGAAGCACTTGCAACACTTGTAGTAAATAAGATTCGCGGAATCTTCCGCGCTGCAGCAGTTAAGGCGCCAGGTTTCGGCGATCGTCGCAAGGCGATGTTGCAAGACATTGCGATCTTGACTGGTGCAACAGTTATCTCTGAAGAAGTTGGTCTCAAGCTTGATCAAGCAGGCCTAGAACTGCTTGGAAAAGCGCGCAAGGTAGTAATCAGCAAGGAAGAAACCACCATCGTTGAAGGTGGCGGAGATGCTGATCAGATCAAGGGTCGCGTAAATCAGATTCGTGCCGAGATCGAAAAGAGCGATTCAGATTACGATCGTGAAAAACTACAAGAGCGTCTAGCTAAGTTAGCTGGTGGCGTTGCCGTGATTAAAGCTGGCGCAGCCACTGAAGTTGAACTTAAAGAACGCAAGCACCGCATCGAAGATGCAGTTCGTAACGCAAAGGCTGCAGTTGAAGAAGGCATCGTTGCCGGTGGTGGCGTTGCGCTACTTCAAGCAGCACATGCTGTTTTCGGTAAGTTGAAGCTCGAAGGCGACGAAGCAACCGGTGCCAAGATTGTTGAACTCTCAATCGAAGCTCCACTTAAGCAGATCGCAGTTAATGCCGGTCTCGAAGGTGGCGTAATCGTTGAGAAAGTTCGCCACTTGCCAGCAGGTCAAGGTTTAAATGCGGCAACTGGTGAATATGTAGACATGATCAAGGCAGGCATCATCGATCCAGCTAAGGTGACACGTTCTGCACTTCAAAATGCTGCATCGATTGCTGCACTATTCATCACTACTGAAGCAGTTATCACTGATAAGCCTGAAAAGAATCCAGCCCCAGCCCCACAAGGCGGCGGCGATATGGACTTCTAACCTAATTAATTAAGCAGCAGCGCCACCTTTGATTACCTCGAAGGTGGCGTTCTGCTTTACTCTTACCCTATGAGTAAATGGGATGCCCGCGAATTAGCGCATTCAGCAGCAGTTGAGGATGCTGGTGATGCCAAGTTAGTCGGCGAATTCGTCACTGTTGATTTCGATGAAGAGAATCGCATGGCAACATATTTATTCGAGGCAAATTTATCTGGTTACCGTGGTTGGCGCTGGGCAGTTACAGTTTCCAAAGTTGATGATGAATCAGTTGCCACACTTTGTGATGTAGTTGTTCTGCCTGGCCCCGATGCACTTGTGCCACCAAAATGGATTCCATATCGTGATCGCCTGCAGCCAGGAGATGTTGGTGTGGGTGACATCGTTCCATCATCGCTAGATGACACTCGTCTAACAACTGGTGAAGCAGCGCTTCCTGCCGATGAAGAGTTAGATCCAGGTTTAGCTTTTGAATTAGGTTTAGGTCGCACTCGAGTGCTTTCTATCGAAGGTCGCGATCAGGCAGCTAAGCGTTGGCATGATGGTGAACGCGGTCCTAATTCACCGATGGCCCAGATGGCTCCAAAGCCTTGTAATTCCTGCGGCTTCTTTATTCCAATTGCCGGTTCTTTGCGAAGTGCATTTGGTGCATGTGCCAATGCGATCTCACCAGAAGATGGTCGCGTAGTTTCGGCGCTGCATGGCTGCGGTGCGCACTCCGAAGCTACTTTTTAAGAGTTTCTAAGCGCAGTAATCGGGCTTCTCGCCTCAAGTTAAGTGCGATAAACTAACGCCCTGTCCGCAACCGCGGCTACACGAGTATCAGAGTTCAAACTCAAATTAGAAGCGTATAAGGAGACCCCAAATGCCATCAGGCCGCGTTAAATGGTTCAGCCTGGAAAAAGGTTTCGGTTTCATCGCCTCCGATGAAGGTGAAGATGTATATCTTGCTGCTTCTTCATTGCCTGCTGGAGTAACCACAGTAAAGCCAGGCACCAAACTTGAATTCGGTGTTGCCGATGGTCGTCGTGGCCCACAAGCGCTTTCAGTTGTAATTATTGATGCGCCACCATCGCTAGCTGAGAATAATCGAATTAATCCCGATGATTTAGCGGCGATTATCGAAGATTCAATCAAGATGCTCGACAAAGTTGGAAATGGTTTGCGTCATGGCCGTCGCCCAACTGCTGCTGAAGCTGAACGTTTAGGTCGCGTTTTACGCGGAATTGCCGGACAACTCGAAGCTTAAATTCCGCTGCGTTTTGCGCGACGAATTGAATAGCGAACTCCGGTAGCACCAAGAGCTGCACCAAGCACACATGTCCAAATAATTTTTGCTTCTGTTCCGATAACGAGCGCAATTGCGCCAGCGATTAACCACGCAATAGTTCCAAGAGTCACTAGAATTACGACTGTTCGAACTTTTCGATCTAAATTTTGATCTGACATGAGGCAAGCGTAATGCGTTTTTCAGTCAAGAGCGATGGCAACTGGCGCGCACTTCGACATAGAAATTTTCGTATCCTCTATCCTGCAAATGCAGTTTCCAATATCGGTGGCTGGGTTCAACGAATCGCTCAAGATTGGTTAGTTCTAGAGCTAACTCATAGTGGAACTTACTTGGGAATTATTACCGCTCTTCAATTTGCGCCAGTTTGGTTTGTTAGCTTGCCAGGTGGAGCACTTGCTGATCGCTTCAATAAGCGGAAAGTTTTAATGGCTACCAACACCGCCAGTGGTGTAACGTCCTTAATTTTGGGATTACTAGTGGTAACTAACCATGTACAGATTTGGCATGTAATGGTGCTGGCATTTGCACTTGGACTCTCTGATGCAACTGATAAACCGGTACGTCAAAGTTTCGTATCCGAGATGGTGGGCATGGCTGATATGCCAAATGCAGTTAGCTTAAATTCAGCTAACTTCAATCTGGGCCGGCTAATTGGCCCAGCTCTCTCAGGAATTATGATCGCGGCATTTGGAACTGGCCCAGCCTTCTTAATAAATGCTGCCTCATATCTACTTGTCATATTAGTTATGGCAAATATTCGAGAATCTGAGCTATTTCGCGAACCACGAACACCCGGCCCGACCACAGTTCGCGAAGGCTTTAAATATGTAATGGCCCGACCTGATTTATTTGTGGTGATGTCGGTGGTTTTCTTTGTGACTACTTTCGGACTGAACTTTCAATTATTCAATGCGCTCATGTCTACGAAAGTATTTAACAAAGGTGTAACCACCTTCGGTTTAATGGGAACTATAATTGCCATTGGATCACTAAGTGCTGCACTGTTCTCGCCGCGCATCGAAAAATATCGCTCTACCAAGTTTGTTTACTTCAGCGCATTAACTTTTGGTATTTCAATTTTGGTCATTTCAGTTATGCCAACTTTTGAAAGTTATATTTTTATGTTACCTATTGCTGGCGCTGGTGCGCTAACGACAATGATCGCCGCGAATTCAACGGTACAAACTAATTCTGATACCGCTGTTCGTGGTCGAGTTATGGGAATCTATCAATTTGTCTTTCTAGGGGGAGCACCACTGGTAAATCCATTCCTGGGCTTGCTCTCTGAAACTATCGGCATTCGCCAAACAATCGCGCTTTGCGCCTTTTTTACTATTTTGGCGCCAACCTTAATCTGGCTAAAGTTCCACCATAGAGTTGCTGTTCCTTCTGATATTTCTATTGCAGCAGTATTAAAGCCCGCTTAAGAGAAACATCCCAAGAATTCCAATTAGAATTACTAAGGTAATAATTCGACGGGTTTTATAACTCAATTCTTAATCACATTCGAATCGCCATGAGATGGCACTCTTACAATAATAATCATTGCAATCGCGATTAAAACTGGCACCATGATGTAGGCACGGCTGATTCCTAAACTGTCGCCCAGTACACCCAGCAAGAATGGAGCGCCCCCGATTGCTAGGCCTGCAGCAAGCGAGCTGTTTCCGATTGCTAAATCAGGACGGTTATCGCTCAGACCGATTAATCGGATTGAAGAGAGTGCGAACTGCATTGAAATGCCTAAGCCCATGATGAGCAGTGAAATAAGCGAGAGAATCAAGATATGGGAGAACCAAAAAATTGCGAAACCAAAAAATTGTGCTCCGATAATAATTTGAATTTGATGATCTAACTTAAATCTCTTCAGAGCGGGACCACCAAACCAACGTCCGATTCCCATTCCACTTCCAAGGGCAACGATACAAACGGTGCTGATTGCAGCAGTTGAACCTACGCGATCCCGCAATAAGGCAGCAGCCCAGAAGGTCGTTGCGAACTCACTAGAGATGCAAGCTACGAATCCAATCCAGGCCCACCAGAATTGCGCCGATAATTTGCCACGTTGTGGACCATTCAGATCTGGCACATGTTCTTCAGCGCCTTTTTCGCGCCCAAAAATGTAGAGAACCAAGGAAAGAGGTGCGGCGATTAATAAACCATAGCGCCAGCTAATTGAGGTACCTGCAAGAGTTCCAACAAAGAGAGTTCCGGCAACATAACCGACTGACCCAATGGAATTTGATTGCGGCAGGGCGATAGCTGCATCTTCTTTGAAGTGGTGCGAAATAGAGGTAACCATGTTATTTATTACGGTCGAGGTTCCAATGCCACCAAGAAGTGTTGCTAGCAAAGTTAACTGAACAGGTGGGGAGTACACAAACATCACGATTCCGGCTGCAAATAAGCCCAGACCTAACCAAGAGGCGCGATTGCGGCCAAATCTATGTACTAGATATGGGTTCAAGGCACCGGCAATTATTGATGCTAAACCCATTGCCGTTCCATGTAATCCGGCGATAGTAAGTGAAGTACCTTGATCTTCGCGCAGTAGTGGTTGAGCAGGGCCAAAGCCGCCGAGATAAAAATTAACTAGCGCAATTTGCGCTGAGATGGTCCAGAAAAAGCGGTCGCGCTTAAGCGTCATATACTAAAGCGCTGCCACGACGTAATCGATGCAAGCGGTAAGCGCTTCAATATCACTTGGATCAATTGCCGGGAACATACCTACGCGCAATTGATTCTTACCTAATTTGCGATAAGGCTCGGTATCAACAATTCCATTTACCCGAAGTGCGGCAGCAACAGCCATTGCATCGATCGAATCTTCAAAGTTTATTGTCGCTACAACTTTAGAGCGCATTGCTGGTTCAGTAACAAATGGAGTTGTGTATGAAGTTTTCTCTGCCCAGTCGTACATATGCGCAGCTGATTGAGCACTTCGGCCAGCCGCAAAACTTAAGCCACCATTTTCATTCATCCAATTAATCTGGTCAGCCAGCAACATCATGGTGACTAGTGCAGGTGTGTTGTAAGTCTGATCGAGGCGAGAGTTTTCAATAGCAATTCCAAGATCAAAGAATGCAGGAACCCAACGACCGCTTGCTTTAATTTGCTCAGCACGCGCGATCGCAGCAGGACTCATTAGCGCAATCCATAGACCACCATCAGATGCAAATGATTTTTGTGGTGCGAAGTAATAGGTATCAAATTCTTTCGCATCAACAGTTAAGCCACCTGCAGCACTTGTTGCATCAACTAGCACGAGCGCGCCATCGGTGCCGGCTGGGCGAATGATTGGCATCGAAACACCAGTACTGGTCTCATTATGTGTTTGGGCATAAACGTCGATACCGGCTTCAGCCACATTAACTGGGTGAGTGCCTGGCTCAGATTTGATTACGGTTGGTTCGCCTAGGAATGGCGCCTCTTTAGAAGCAGCTGCAAACTTAGAAGAGAACTCACCAAAGACTAAGTGTTGTGAACGTTCTTCGATCAAGCCAAAGGTAGCGATATCCCAAAAGGCAGTTGAGCCACCGTTACCGAGAACAACTTCGTAGCCTTCAGGCAGCGAGAAGAGGGAAGTTAAACCTTCGCGCACATTCTTAACTACGTTCTTAACTGGTTTCTGGCGATGCGATGTTCCCAAAACTTTCGTGCCGCTAGCAACAAGTGCATCAAGTGCTGCTGGACGAATTTTTGAAGGACCGCAACCAAAACGACCATCAACGGGCTTAATATTCGCTGGAATTATAATTTCGCTCACGGTCATAGCCTAAGGGTAGTAGCGGTTTAACGCCCAATCATTAGTTGTGGCATCTAACTCATAACGCAAGCGATCATGTAGTCGCGAATAGCGACCTTGCCAGAATTCAATACTCTTCGGTTTAACACGATAGCCACCCCAATATGGTGGAAGTGGAACTTCACTTCCTTCGGGCCATTTCTCTGCGGCGCCTTGCCAACGCTGTTCCAGTTCTTCGCGTGAAGCAAGCGGCGCCGATTGATGGCTAGCCCAAGCGCCAATTTGGCTGTTCCAAGGTCTGGTTGAAAAGTATTCAGCCGACTCGGTTTGCGAAATCTTTTCTGCAAGTCCACTAATTGAAACTTGGCGTTCCATTGGATACCAAGGAAAGAGCAATGTCACTTGCGGATTAACTTCCATGGCATGACTTTTGCGTGATGAATAGTTAGTAAAGAAAGTGAAACCACCTTCGGAAACATCTTTTAACAAAACGGTGCGCGTAGAAATATCGCCATCTCCACCAAGAGTTGAAAGGACCATTGCATTCGCTTCAACAATGATTGGGTTGGCACGAGCTTCGCTAAGCCAAGCCATGAAAGCTGCAAATGGATCAGCCGGCAAAGTCGATAACCCGGCCTCGCCATATGAGCGGCGCATTGCGGCTATCTCGTTACGAGAGAGTGAATTTTCCATGGCTGTATCTAACGTCACTTTCGCCAAGTAAGCATCTTTGGCGCACCTGGTAGAAAGCACCCCCGCCCAAGGGGCAGAATGAGCCCATAAGAGCGGTTCGCAAAGTGAGCCCAGTCCTAAGGGAGTTCAACATGTCTGATGATTTCAAGCCAGGTCTTGAAGGAGTAATTGCATTCGAATCAGAGATTGCTGAACCCGATAAAGAAGGTAGCGCGCTTCGTTACCGCGGTGTTGATATTGATGATCTAGTTGGTCGCGTAACTTTTGGAAATGTATGGGGCCTCTTAGTTGATGACCTATTTAATCCAGGCCTACCGAACGCAGAGCCATTCCCACTACCAGTCCACTCTGGTGACGTGCGTGTTGATGTGCAATCTGCAATTGCAATGTTGGCACCAGCTTGGGGATTCAAGCCACTTCTTGATATTTCTGATGAAGAAGCTCGCAGCAACTTAGCGCGCACATCCGTGATGGTGCTTTCTTACTTAGCACAAGCTGCTCGCGGAATTGTTGGCCCACCTGTTCCAGAATCTGAAATTGATAAGGCACATACGGTTGTTGAGCGAATGATGATTCGCTGGCGCGGAGAACCTGACCCACTTCATGTTCGTGCAATTGATGCTTACTTTGTATCAGCCGCAGAACACGGAATGAACGCTTCAACATTTACTTCACGCGTTATTGCATCAACTGGCGCCGATGTTTGTGCTGCGATTTCTGGCGCAATCGGTGCGATGTCTGGCCCACTTCATGGTGGTGCACCAGCTCGCGTATTAACAATGATTGAGGACGTTGAAAAGTTGGGTAATGCTGAAACTTATGTAAAGGGTCTGCTTGATCGCAAAGAACGTCTAATGGGATTCGGTCACCGGGTTTATCGCGCTGAAGATCCACGCGCTCGCACATTACGTCGTACTGCTAAAGAGCTAAATGCACCTCGTTATGCAGTCGCCGAAGCTCTTGAGAAAGCAGCGCTTAAGGAACTTCGTGAGCGTCAACCAGATCGGGTGCTAGAAACTAACGTGGAATTCTGGGCTGCAATAGTGCTCGACTTCGCAGAAGTTCCAGCACCACTATTTACTTCTATGTTTACCGCGGCGCGCACTGCAGGTTGGTCCGCACATATTCTTGAGCAGAAGCGCACGGGTCGCTTGATCCGCCCATCTGCTCGTTATGTTGGAAAACCAGCTCGTCGACCAGAAGATGTTGCTGGCTGGGACGAGACAGTCGGAATGATTCATAAGTAATTATTTAAACTATAAATTCTTTGAAGGTCATATTTGCTGGCGACAGCATTACGGCATCTGGAAATTGGGCTGAAGTAATTAATTTTGCTGAAGTAGTTGATTTTTCTGTGCCAGGTGGATCAACAGATGGTTTGCTTGAAGCAATTCCAGAAATTGCCTCGACAAATCCAGATCTGGTTTCAATATTAATTGGCACGAACGATTTTGGTAATCCCGAAATAAATCGCGAAGGTGGCGATGTTGGGGCTCGAGTGTTAGCAATTGTCGAAGAGCTAAAAGCACAAGCGCCAAGTGTTCAAATTATTCTTCACACAATCTTGCCTCGCGGCTTAGAAGCAAGTGGAGTTGATCTGCGAACTCGAGTAATTGAAGCTAATGAATTTATCAAAGCAAATTTGCCTGCCGAAATTGAACTTATCGATCTCTGGCCGTTATTTGTCGCGGCTGACGGGTTGTCATTAGCGGATCAATTTGTATTGCCTGACGAACCCGTACTGAAGTTACATTTAAATGAAAATGGTTACCGAGAATGGATAACTGTTTTGTTACCAATTCTGCAACGCATGGTAAACGCCAAATAGTTCAAGGCATTCTGTTAGCCTTCTCGCATCATGTCTGAATATAAATTTATTGCTGGCGATAAAAAATGGTGGCGGCAAGCTGTCGTATATCAGATCTACCCACGCAGTTTCGCCGATCTAAATGGTGATGGCATAGGCGATCTAGCTGGCATGATCGACCGAGTTCCATACTTAAAATCGCTAAGTATTGATGCAGTTTGGTTGAGTCCGTTCTACCCATCTGAATTAGCTGATGGTGGATATGACGTAGCTGATTATCGAAATGTTGACCCTCGTATTGGCACCCTTGAAGAGTTCGATAAATTAATCGAAGAACTTCATAAAGTTGAAATCAGAGTATTTGTAGATATCGTTCCTAATCACTCGTCAGATCAGCATCAGTGGTTCCAGGCAGCGCTAAAAGCTGGTCGAGGCTCTAAGGAACGCGATCGCTATATTTTCCGTGATGGTCTGGGCGAGAATGGCGACATTCGTCCATCGGAGCTAATAAGCCACTTTGGCCCAACTGGCTGGACCCGTGTTACTGAGCCCGATGGAACTCCAGGCCAGTGGTACCTACATTTATTTGCACCCGAGCAACCGGATTTCAATTGGGATAACCAAGAAGTCCGTGATGATTTTATTAAGACTCTGCGCTTCTGGTCAGATCGTGGCGTCGATGGCTTCCGAATCGACGTTGCGCATGCGCTAGTCAAAGATTTCTCAGCTGGTTTACCAGCTCGCGACACTATGGATATTGATCCTAAAAAGCCAGATGGCAGTGATCCACTCTTTGACCGCGATGAAGTACACGAAATTTATCGTGCATGGCGCAAAGTATTTAATGAATATGACCCACCACGTGTTGCAGTTGCCGAGGCAAGTGCTCCGGCGCATCGCTTAGGTGCCTATGCATCTGAAGAAACTCTGGGTCAGGCATTTAACTTTGACCTGCTTCACGCCGATTGGAATACCAAACGGTTCAAGCACTTAATTAGCAACAGTATGAAGCGCGCCGAAAAATCAGGTTCTTCAAATACTTGGGTGCTTTCTAATCACGATGTAGTTCGCCACCCAACTCGTTATGGCTTACCTGATAAAACAGATTTAGTTAAATGGTATATATCTGAGGGTAAATCTGCCCACCTTGATCAGAAGCAGGGCATCGATCGCGCTCGCGCTTCAACGATGTTGATTTTGGCGCTTCCTGGTTCTACTTATCTATATCAAGGCGAAGAAATCGGCCTCTTTGAGGTAGCTGATACCCCTCGCGAGGCTATGCAAGATCCGCAATGGTTTAGAAATCCCGGCAAAGCACGTAGTCGCGATGGCTGCCGTATTCCATTGCCTTGGTCAATTAGCCAAACAGCTTTAGGTGGATCCTCATTTGGATTCGGGCCTGGCGGTTCACACCTGCCAATGCCAGCCAACTTCGGCATCTATTCAGTCGAAGCAAATGAAAGTGATCCTAATTCAGTGCTTAATCTTTATCGGGCGGCGATAGCAATGCGTAAAGCTCTGCAATGTGCCGAAGAAATTAATTTTATCTTTAATTGGAATCGCAGTGTTCTGCACTTCGCCCGCCCAAACGGGTGGCAGTCGTTTACTAATTTTGGCAAGCAGTCGGTAAAACTTCCAAAAGGAAAAGTTTTACTGAGCAGCAAGCCGTTAATCGGTAATCAGGTACCGGGCGAAACAACGGTTTGGTTGCAGGCTTAACCCTTTACTGCGCCACCAGTTAAGCCATTGGTGATGTACTTCTGTAGCGATACGAAGATGATAACAATTGGAAGAGATGACATGACAGCTCCTGCAGCAAACATGGCCCAGTTCTTGGTCCAAGGATCGGCTAGAAGAGATTGAAGTCCTACAGCAACTGTGTATTGCTTATTTGTATTAAATACAATCGAGGCAAGTACATAATCACCAAAAGTTCCAATAAAGGAAAGTAGCGCCATCACGGCTAGAACTGGGGCAACTAGGCGCAAAATAATCTTAAAGTAAATTTGTGTGTGCGTTGCGCCATCGATCTTTGCTGCTTCATCAAGTTCTTTTGGAATCGTGTTGAAGAAACCATACATTAGGTAGGTTCCGCCGCCGAGGGAGCCGCCGAGGTAAACCAAAATCAATCCTGCTTTCGTACCCAAGCCAATGGCTGGCACGTAATCAGTCAACTTACTTAAGATTCCAAAGACTGCAGTTAAGCCAAGAATTGATGGAAACATTTGAATCAAAATCAAGGCTAAGAGTCCTGGACGGCGGCCTTTAAAACGCAATCGGGAAAATGCGAATGCGGCAAGCGCACTAATGAATACGCTGATAACCGCTGTAGCACCAGCCAAAATTAAAGTGTTTTTCATCCAGATTACAAATGGATAATCAGTTGAAGTTAGTAGGTCTTTGTAGTTACCCAAGTAGAACTGGCGGAAAAGCGTGAAATTTTCGATATTTCCCATCTTTGTGAGCGATGTAGAGAGGATGTAAACAAGGGGAAAAGTTGAGAAGACGATCACGAAAAGAGCAACCAAATGTTTCCAACCAACTTGTAAAAACCAGCGGATAAAACCACCTCGTTTGGCTTTTGGATGCTTTACAGTCAAAGTTGTCATTGTGTTAGCTCCTCTAGTCCACGGGTGCGTTTAAAGCTAAAGAATGAGATTGATCCAATTAACAGGAAGATGAGAACTGAGAACGCACTTGCTAATCCGTAGTCAGCACCAATCGAACCGCTGAAAGCAATTCGATAGACGAAAGTAATCAAAATGTCAGTGGCACCAACGGTTACCTTCAAGGTCTGATCTAAGAATGGCCCGCCGCCAGTTAAGAGATAAATCGCGCCGAAGTTATTAAAGTTATAGGCAAACGAGGCGATTAAGAGTGGTGCGAGCGACACCAATAAGAGTGGAAGTTTAATTAATCTAATTATCTTCCAAGAGGATGCGCCATCAATGCTAGCTGCCTCAGTTAGGTCATTAGGAATCGCCTGCAATGCCCCGGTACAGATCAAGAACATGTATGGGAAGCCAAGCCAGAGATTAACAAGTAAGACTGCAGCCCGAGCTGCACCTTGTTGTTCAAACCACTGAATTTTGTGATCGCCCATAAAGCCCAGAATCGTATTATTTATAAAGCCATTCTGAGTATTCAGCATGCCTTTCCACACATAAGCAGATAAGAATGCTGGGAAGGCATAGGGCAGAATAAAGATTGATCGGTAGATCTTTAATCCTCGGATACGTTGATCGTTAAACACTAGAGCAAGTGCCAAGCCCAAGATAAAGGTAGAGAGGACTGAACCAAAGGCAAAGAGAATTGTCCAAAGAATAATTCCAGTTAGAGGTCCGCGCAGTTCCTTATCACCGAAGATTTTTTGAAAATTTTTCCAACCAACTCGAACTTGCCAGCCGATCTCGCTTAGCAGCTCGCCATCATCTTTATTCTTAAAGAAGCCGACCTTGTCATCTGCGATGAACTTCTTATTATCGCTAAGCCTGGTCATGACACGATTCTTTTCATCATAAATATATGAGAAGCGATTCTGCTGAGCGTAGAAAGCATCAGCGGTAGCAATAAAGCCATCGGTATCCAGATTGGGCCCAAGCGGAATCTTAATTTTAGTAATTGTTGAAGCTAGGTCATTGACCTGGGAGTCAGTCAGGAAGGTCTGCCCGGTAATTGACTCTGGGTATCCATCAGCGTTTGTCACTAGCCCATCAGCTGAAGTTAATTCACGCCATGGGTGCTTTGCATAATTCTCACCACCTATATAAATCTTTTTGGTGTTTGCATCAAAGGCAACAAATTGAAGGGCGCCATCACTCGCTTTGGAAACTTTAATCTCATATTCGGTTGCACCTTCAATAGGTTCAACTGCAGCTTGCTGAATTGCATCAAGGGCCTCTGTGTAACTGCCATTATGGAAAGAGCCATAATTGGTAAACGAGATATATCCACTATAAACAACTACATAAACTTGAAATGCGAGAAGCAGTAATACGCCAGGAGTTAAATATTTGGCTGGCAACCCGCCACGTCGGAGATAAATCCAGTTTACGATTAAAGCAACTACAGCAAAGAAAATAGCAAAGCCATACTTCTGTTTTCCAAAGAGAATCATTAGAACAAAACCGACACCGGCATCGACTATTCCGAGAATGAAAATTTTGGCTAGGGTGCCGCGCAAACTTGGTGTTCCACCTGAGTAAAGTTCAAAATTTTTACTTCGTTTTCTCATTGGTGGATAACTCCTTTAGATAAGCAATTAATATTTTAGTTCTAATTTACTGGTTAATTATAAATCTTGATTTTGATAAAAGTTAGGGGTTCGAAACCATTTCTGGTTCCGAACCCCTAACTCACTATTTCAAGCGATTCGATACTTATTAAGAAGCATCGATAGTTGCTTGCAGTGCCTTCATTGCGCTTGCAAAGAAGGTTGCAGGGTCGCCCTTTGCAGTTCCTTCAACAAGTGCCTTTTCAGCAGCACCGATCTTTGACCAAACAGTATCCTGGAATACATATGAAGCCATTGGCCATGCATTCTGACCAGCAGCACCGAATGCAGCAAGACGCTTGTCGGTTAGTTGAGCAAGTGCGTCAGAGTTTGCAGGAATACGCTCTGCACCCTTGATGTTTGCGAACTGGCCCTGGAAGTCTGCTGAACCGATATAACGTAGAACCTTTCCTACGTTTACTGAGTTCTTAGCACCAGCAACCTTTACTGACTGCCAGTATCCGTATTGACCTGAGAACTGGTGAGGAGTCTTTCCACCAGCTGATGGGAAGCTAGCAACACCAACTTCTTCAGGCTTCATGGCAGTTCCAACGCAATCCTTCTTAGATCCGTCAGGCATGATCAACTTAGTTGAGGTGTTTTCAGCAAGACCGCCAAGAATCCATGGACCGGTAATTGCATATCCACCATTTTGGATGTTACAACGCATTTGATCCCAGCCACCATCGATGAACTTTGGACCATTCTTAGCTAGCCAAGCAGCGTATGCATCTGCACCAGCGCCTGTGTAACCAATTGTCTTTGTCCAACCGCTGTTGTCGCGGGTGTACTGAGAAATTCCGAATGAGGTTGCAATTGGTGACAAGTGATAAGGATCGTTAGCTGTTCCGCCACGTGCCCAAGGAAGTGTCAAGCCGCGTGGTGAAGCTAGTAGATCTTCCCATGACATACCCTTTGGATCCTTTGCCTTGCTCTTGTTGTAAACAAGTGCAATGTTCTCTGTATAGATAGGCATTCCGTAAAGCTTGCCGTTAACTGTGAAGCCTGACTTCATGTCCTTTGAGAATTTTGTTCCTAGTGAACCAACCACAATCGGAGCAACAACACCTGCTCCAACTAGTTGACCAGTCCAGTCATGTGCGCCGACCATTAGGTCTGGGCCTTTTCCTTCTGGAACAGCTTTGATGAATTCGTTACGAAGATCTTTCTTGTACACCACATTGATTGTGATGCCTTGGGTCTTCGCCCATGCTGCGATAATTGGAGTCTGTGCGTCCTTTGCTGATGTTTCAGCGCCATTCCAAATAGTTACGGTATTGGCGGCATTTGCGGCTGCAAATGAAGGAGCAACAATTGCACCTGAAGCTGCTACGGCAAGAACCAGAGCAGTTGCAAGGCTACGCTTACGTAGAATCATTGTTTGCCTTTCTAACTTTTTGAGAGGGATGATCAACCCGTTAGGGATTGGAGAGAGTTTATTGGCCATTTATGCGGGGTTTAAGCGATTTTCGGATTTGTATCGAAATCGTTGTAATTAACCCCTGTTACATAGGGCCAGTACAGCCAGAATTAGAGCCTGACCTGCGCACCTTATTTAGCGGGAATTTATAGGGAAAAAAGCGCCGGCAAACAGGTACTTTTAGGGCGAAATTGAGCCCAAGTGCCGCAATCTAAAAGGGGAAGAAATGTCCTTCAGCAATTCCTTCAATGATGCCCATTTAAAACCACACCATGACGGCTCTGAGCTTTATGTAAGTTCCGATGCTCCGAAATTGGGTTCTGAGGTGACGCTGCGTGTGCGTGTACCTAATACCTACACATTCGATGTTGGACTAGTTCGCTTCTACATGGATAGCGAGGCAACTGTTGCAAAGCTAACCAAAGAGAGCGATGGCGAAATTGAGTCATGGTGGTCGGCCAAGATTCCGGTGAAAAATTATGATGTTCAATACCGGTTTCTATTCTCACGTTCGGGAAAATACGAATGGCTAAATGCTTCGGGCTTATTCGCTCATGATGTACATAGCAATGAAGATTTTCGAATCATTGCGCGACCTCGCACTACAACTTGGTTGAAGAGTTCAGTTTTCTATCAAATCTTTCCGGATCGTTTTGCTAAAGGCGTCGAACGTCCAGCGCCTGAATGGGCGCTACCTATGCAATGGGATGCATTGCCGCATGGCCATGGTCCAACTACTGGCATCGAATTATATGGTGGCGACTTCGAAGGTATCACCGCTCACCTAGATCACATTATTGAGTTAGGTGCGAATGGAATTTATTTCACACCATTCTTTCCATCAAAATCGAATCACCGATATGACGCAACTTCTTTCGACAAGGTTGACCCACTGTTAGGTGGCGATAAAGCTTTCTTCGAATTTATGAAGGCGGCGAAAAAAGCAAAGATCAAAGTTTTAGGTGATATAACCACAAATCATTGCAGCAATGAACATCCTTGGTTCTTGACTGGAAATAAGAGCAAGTCTTCGAAAGAGAATAAGTTCTTTTACTGGGATAAGAAAACTCCATTTGGTTATGCAACTTTCTACGCTGTAAGGCAGATGCCGAAGCTGAATTTCGCATCAGCTGAATTACGTAAGCGTTTCTATGAAGCTAAGAACTCAGTTATTCAAAAATGGCTATCGCCTAAATATGGCCTAGATGGCTGGCGCATCGACGTTGGCAATCAAACCGGCCGATATCGCGATGCTGATATGCACGATGAAGTAATGCGTGAAATTCGCGCTGCAATGGACAAAATGAAGCCAAATACTTGGCTGGTTGCCGAAAACGCAGATATGTGGCCAACAGATTTAAATGGCACTGGCTGGGATGGCACCATGAATTACAACGGATTCATGCGCCCACTTTGGGCTTGGTTTAATCACAATCCAAATTTAGAAGCCGGTGGATTCCATGGTTTACCAATTGCAATTCCTAAAACTACTGGCGCACAATTTGTGAAAGCAATGACAGTATTTAATTCCTCAATTCCATGGCGCAATTTAATCGACAGCATGACGCTTCTTGATTCACATGACACTGCTCGTATGCGCAATGTTGTTGGAGGCGATAAAGAGAAACATTTGGCTGCAATGGGTCTATTACTTACTTACCCAGGCGTTCCATCGATTTTTGCCGGAGATGAAATTGGGTTAGAAGGTGCATGGGGTGAAGATGCTCGACGCACCATGACTTGGAACGATTCGCATAATTGGGATCATAATTTCCTAAATTCTGTTAAAGAACTTGTGAAACTTCGTCGTACTGCACCTGCTCTTATCGAAGGTGGGCTACGTTGGATTGATGTACAGGATGACCATCTGCTTTTCTTACGCGAAGCTACCGATCAAAGCCTGTTAATTCTGATCGCTCGAGATAAAACAAAAGTTGATGTTGATCTAAGTAAATTCGGATACTCAATCATTGGCACCCATTTCGGCCCAACTGCAAGTGGCTCTCGCTTGAAGTTGAAATCGAAGAATGGCTTAGCCGGTATTTGGGAAGTCGCCTAATGAAAAGAGCAATTGCACTCGTCACGTTAGCCATATTGGGGCTATCTGTGACCGGCGGCTCGGCTGCTGAAAATATTGCAGCCCTTGCAACCAATATTGCTCGTGGCGCACAGAGTGATGAATCGGCCTACTTTGTCATGACTGATCGTTATGCAAACGGTGATAAGACAAATGACAATGGTGGGCAGAAAGCTGATTCATATGAGAGTGGCTACGACCCAACAGATACTGGCGCATTTCACGGTGGCGATTTCAAGGGTCTAACAAATAGCCTAGATCGCATCAAAAAGCTTGGCTTTACCTCAATTTGGGTAACTCCGCCAGTAAAACAACAGACTATGCAGGGAAATTCGGCGGCCTATCACGGTTACTGGGGACTAGATTTCACAACCATTGATCCACACCTGGGTACTGAATATGACTTTAAAGAATTTGTAGTCAAAGCTCATGCAATTGGCCTAAAAGTGATCATCGACATCGTGGTGAATCACACCGCAGACGTTATTCAATATTCCGATAACAACGCCTATGTAAGTCAGAAAAGCGCGCCATATTTGGATGCATCCGGCAAAGCATTCGACGTTGCCGCAGTTGCCGGAAAAGATACTTTTCCTAAACTCGATGCCAATATTTCATTTGCAAAGAAGCCCTCAGTCGATGCCATTAATGCAAATATTAAGAAACCAGCTTTCCTAAATGACATAACTAATTACCATAACCGTGGTGATTCAAATTGGTCAGGAACTTCCGTATTTGATGGTGACTTCTATGGTCTTGACGATCTATTTACTGAAAAACCAGAGGTGGTAAAGGGTTGGATAGAGGTATGGAGCAATTGGATTTCAAAATTTGGAATCGATGGATATCGCATCGATACCGCGAAACATGTTAATCCAGAATTCTGGCAAGCATTTATCCCGGCGATTTTGAAAGCAGCAAAAGCAGCTGGAAAAACTGATTTCCCAATTTATGGTGAAGTTTATGATTCAAATCCGCTGGTTACTTCACAATTCGTTCGAAACCAGGCTTTTCCAGGAGTTTTAGATTTCCCATTCCAAAGTTATGTTACTCAATACATTACAAACGGTGGTGGCGCCGAGAAATTAGTTGAACTATTTAACGCTGACGATCTTTATACAACTGCAACTTCTTCGGCATATGGGCTCACGACTTTCTTAGGCAATCACGATATGGGTCGCATTGGATCCTTCATCAATAGAGTCGCGAGTAGCGATGCTGATGCATTAGCAAAAGCCAAACTGGCAAATGCACTTCTATTACTTTTACGTGGCGGGCCAGCAATTTATTATGGTGATGAAAAGGGAATGATTGGCAGCGGCGGTGATAAGGCGGCTCGTCAAGATATGTTCCCTACGCTGGTTTCGTACTGGCAAGATGAGAAGCGCATTGGCTCGGACCCAATTGGCACCCGTAGTTCATTCGATGTGCAAAATCCGCTAGAAGATCAAATCACGGGCATGCAGGCGATTATTAAAGCTAATCCAGCGCTTCGATCAGGCACCCAACAAATTCGTTATGTAAATGGTGGGTTATTTGTAACTACTCGATACTTAAATGGCCAGGAGTACGCAGTTCTCTTTAACTCTGGTGATTCTGCTCAAGCGGCAAAATTTAACGTTAGTACTGCCGGATCTAAATGGACACCAATTCTTGGCGCACCACTTTCGGTGGCTGTCTCCGGCAGCAATTTATCGGTGAAAGTTGGAGCTGCAAGTTATGTAGTTCTTAAAGCGGGGAGTAAATTTCAAGCAAAAATAGCACCATCAATAACTTTAAATCCGCCACGATCCGACTTCGCAATGGACTATTTATTAGAAATTAGTTCAACCGTCAAAGGCGATGAATACAATCAAGTTACCTATCTTGTGCGCGAAGCTGGCAAGAGCTGGGTCAATATCGGAACTTCAGATCACCGCACGTTCAAAGGCGATACTGCTGCAGCTGGTTTGTATCGAGTATTTATTGAACCGCGAAATTTTCCAAGTGGTACAAATCTAGAGTTTGTATCAATTGTAAAGAATGCAGCCAATAAAACTGCGGTATCAAAAATAGTTAAATACAAAGTTAGCTATTAAGCCAGAATTTCATCGGCTGGTCTAAATAACTTGCCCATGATTTTTCATTATGACTGGTTTTCTCATAAACCTTGCTAGCGAAGTCATGGCCAAGTCGATAGCCCTTTTCCAGCATTAAGCGGTCTGCATATTCTTGGAAAGGTTTGTAATCGGCATCCAAACTTTTTGTACCACGACTCATCCAGACTTTATGCGAACCTGGTTGTGGCAGTTCGCCAACGGTACGTTCAACTAATCGATCGCCGCCGATAGTCCAGTGGGGCGAAAGCGCGAGCAGGGTCGACATCTGCTCTGGGCGTTGTATTCCAGCGTAAAGCGTTGATAAGGCACCCATGCTTGAGCCAATCATGGCTCTATTACGATTTGCTATTTCCAACTTATGGGCTTGGAGAATTGTTGGGACAATTTCATCGAATATTAGATTTAAATACTTATCTCCACGTAAATGAGCCAAATCAGCTTTTACAACATTGGCTGAATTAACAAGAACATCTTCTTGGAAAAAACGTTGTGGCGAAAGATCTTTTGCCCGACCTAATGGATCTTTCTTGCTGCCGCCGTGCCAGATAGCGATGATTGCTGGCGGTTCAATCCCGAGATGTGTGGCTACCCGAAGTCCACTCTGCGCCATCTCCCAAGTGCTGCGGCGATGGGTGGAAGTCTTGCCATCAAAAACATTCTGTCCATCGTGCGCGATCAAGAGATGCTGGGTATTTCCGCGGGGAATCCAATAATCAACGATGCGGTCACCGAAACTGACTCGATTCACTTCGCCAGGTACACCGCGAACTTGATATCTCTTAATTGCTTCCATAGTGGTTGAATAATGCCATGACTTCACGCGCAATCATCTGGTTTCGTCGTGATTTGCGAATTTCAGATCATCCGGCACTTCTAGCTGCAATAGCTGAAAGTGATGAGATTGTTCCGCTCTTCATCATGGACAACCGCATTGCTGGGAAATCTGGTTCATATAGGTTGGCTTACCTAGCGGAAAGTCTGCGCTCGCTGGATAAATCTCTGAGCGAAAAACTCTTAGTAATTGCTGGCGATCCAAGTGATGTACTAAAAGATGTAATGACTAGATATGGGGCATCTTCAGTTCACGTCAGCGCGGATTACACACCCTATGGGGTTTCCCGCGATGCCAAAGTTATGGCTAGCGGTATTGAGTTAATTCAGACCGGTAGCCCATATGCAGTCGCACCCGGACGTGTTCGCAAAAGTGATGAAACGCCTTACCGGGTATATACCCCTTTCTATCGTGCGTGGTGCGCCCATGGATGGCGAGCACCTGCGGAAAAACCAAAGCAAATCAAGGCCGCTGAGCCATTTGCGGAGGATCGTAATTTTCCAGATTGGCAGAGTGATATTCCTGTTTTGGCCGGCGAGAATGCCGCACTTGATCGTTGGCAAGAGTTTCAAAACGATGGTTTAAATTCATACGATGAAAATCGAAACTTTGCCGGCATCGATGGCACCAGCCGGCTAAGTGCACATTTACGTTGGGGTGAAATACATTCGCGTACTTTGTTAGCAAAGTTAGGTGACAGTAAAGCGCATGATGTTTTCCGAAAAGAAATAGCTTGGCGAGAATTTTACGCCGACGTTTTACATCACAATCCACATACCACTTGGGATTACTACGCGCCTCGTTTTAAGGAGATGCGTTATGACGAACCCGGTTCTAAATTTAACGCATGGTGCGAAGGCAAAACTGGCTACCCATTTGTTGATGCCGCAATGCGCCAATTAGTTCAAACTGGCTGGATGCATAATCGCTCTCGCATGGTGGTCGCATCCTTTTTAGTAAAAGATCTTCATCTGGAATGGCAACACGGGGCACGTTTCTTTGGCCAGCACCTAATTGACTTCGATGTTGCTTCTAACTCACACGGTTGGCAATGGACTGCCGGCTGTGGCACCGATGCATCTCCGTACTACCGGGTCTTTAACCCCATCGAACAAGGCAAGCGCTTTGATGCCGATGGAGATTACATTCGAAAATTTGTTCCAGAACTTGCTCATTTGTCAGCTGCCGAAATTCACGAACCTTGGTTATATCTAGATGGTTACAGCAATGGCTATGTAGAAAGAATTGTTGATCACGCTGCCGAACGAATCAACTCACTCGAACGGCTCGCTGAAATTAAAGCTGACAAACCCCTAGATCCTCGCGCTTAGCTTTATACATAGCTTGGTCGGCTCGATGCATCATGTCGCGGGTGCCATCGTTAGTTACAAAACCAACGCTGACCCCAATCTTTATCGACTCCCCTGATATTGAAAATGGATAACTGACGCTGGCATGTAAAGCCAGTGCCGCCTCCATGGTGCTCTCGTAATCCCCTGGAATTAAGGCCCCAAACTCATCGCCACCTAAGCGGGCAAGTGTGGAATGACTAGGCAAAGTTCGGTGAAAGCGAACTGCGACAGCTCGCAAGAGTTGGTCACCGACAGCATGACCGTATTGATCATTTACTGGTTTGAACCCATCAAGATCCATTAGCAGGAGAGCTCCTTCAGTTTTTGAGAACTCAATTAGCTCAGCCATAAATTTTCGCCGATTCGGTAAACCTGTTAATTCATCTGTGCGTGCCAAAGTGCGCTCAGCCCCAATTTCTTGAGCCTGTCGTAGCGCAACCACCATGCGAATAAAGGCTAAAAAAAGTGTGGCAATGGCAGGCCCGATAATAAAGTTTCCTAGATAATCGGGTTTAAGCGCAAGCAACGAGAGAAGAACTGCGCTAAAAAGCACAGCAACAGCGATCAGGATTGGATGAGTTGGACGTTGTAAATCACTTTCATCACGATTATGCCAAAGCGAATCAACAATCAGAAAAATTGCAATTAACCAAAGGGAATCACTCCAACTTCCAAAACGATATTTGCCATGGCTACTTAACCAAAGATTTATAAAATCTGCAGTGGCAAAAGCAAGAACCCCAAATGCTAGGTTGATGCTACGCCAATTTACTGAGCGAAATGCATTTAAAGACACTATGAGCGAGATTAGAACGATATCGGCTATTGGAAAAATTACTGCAAAGAAGGTATCGAGTTGATTTCCATTGAACCGTGGAAGCACTGGTTTCATCAAAAGTGCTGATGCAAGTGAGCTAACACCTAGCGCGACAATGGTGGCATCAATGCTCTCCAAAACGGTGCTTTTAATATTTCCTCGCAAAAGCCGAGGAATCGAAATAAACAGGAATGGATAAAAGAGAAGATAAAGAAAATCTGAAACCGTTTGAAAAATTGCGGGATATAGATAGACCGCAGTCAGCGAGGAGATAACAGATCCAACTAGCCAGAAAAAAAGTGATAGTTCAAAGCAGAGCCGAGTCATGAACTCCTCAGTTCTAAGTGCAATGTGGCTAAGCGCCAAAAGTGCTATCGGAGCTGCGTTATATAAGGCTAAATCGCTAAGAAAATCAGGCTGGTTCTTAATATTCCCGGGAAGAAAGGTGAGTATCACCAAAAATAGAGTGCTAATTCGAAGTACTTTTATAGCAGCCATTTCGAAACTTTAAATACTTGTTTCCGGGTAAAAAATAGGGCTAGCCAGAGTTAACTGACTAGCCCTATTTTACTAATTATTTATTTATAAACCCGAAGTACAAAGCAGATTACGCGAGTTCATAGTTTGAGCAAGTGCATCTTTAGCTTGATTTAATTGATTTGTAGTTAGATCTTTGGTTTTATTTAGAGTGGCAATTGTCGAGCCAATTTTTTTAGCGTTTTCAATTGAGGCTAAATTCTTCGAAACAGTGCTCTTCAACTGCAAAATTGAAGAGTTGTACTTGCTGATTGAGCCATTAACTGATTGCGCTTGCATCTTCGATGATGAATTCGATGTCTTTAAAGAGGTGATAGACGTTGAAAGTTGGCTGATAGCAGTCGACAATTTTGTAATTGCCGCTGCATTAATGGCTGCATGTTCAGTATCAGCCTTAAGAGCCGCTAATTTAGCTTTTGAGTCATTGAGAATTACTGTGAAATCTTCAATTTGTTTTGTAACGGCAGCAATCTTTACATTTAAATCTGCAACTTCTTTTTGAGCAACTGGAATCAAATCAGTTTGCTCCTTAATTTTAATGGCTAGATCGGCATTTTCTTTGGTTAGAGCATCAATCTGGCTTTGAACATTTGCAATTGCCTTGTTTTGTTCAGCAATTTGCGCATCAATTTCAAGAAGTGCTTTTGCAGTGCTGGCTTCAAGGCCGGCAAGCTCTTTGGCTGATTTGGCATATGAAGCACTCTCGTTAATGCAATCTTGAGCCAAGTAGTACTTTTTTGCATTCTTTGTAGTTGCTGATGCAGGTAAGTAAATAGTAGCTTTAGAACCATCTAGGGTCACAGTTGTTTTAACAGCTGTAACGCACTTATAGGTGAATCCGCTTACCTTGGTAGTCTTGTTTAATACGGTACAAGTTGAGCCGTTACTGATTGCGGCGTAGGCAGGAGTTGAAAGAAAAATCCCGGCAATAAGTGCCCCAGCAATAGAGAGAGTAGAAACCTTGCGCAACATGTTGACCTCCGTAGATTATGTTCTGATCTTACCTAAGCAGGGTAAAAGCACCTGCTAATAACGCGGGGAAAACCTGCGAAATTGATGTGAATCTTTACTTATTGCGCTGGCGAATACGAACGTTCATTCCAAGTTTACGAATTAGCGGTCGAGGACCAAAACGAAGAAAGAAACTCAAAATTATGTATTGCCAGCCTGGCACAGATACCGCAGTACCTTTTTGAGCATCAGACCAAGCTTTAGCAACTAGGTCGTCAGAATTTAGCCACATAAAGTTTGGCAACGCACTCATCTTCATGCGCCCGCGTTGATGGAACTCGGTACGAGTGAAACCAGGTGCTAACGCGGATATTTTTACATTAGTACCAGCTAATTCGGTATGAAGTGATTCAGTCAGAACCGTCAAGTAAGACTTGCTGGCGCTATAAGTTCCACCAGCAATCCAGGCGGCTACAGATGAGACATTGATTAGCGTGCCTGAATTGCGTACCTTCATTTTTGGCAAGATCACATGCATTAGGCGCATCGGCGTGCGAACTAATACATTGAACATCTGTTGTTCGGCCGCCATTTCGCTTACTAAGAAAGATTTGTTGATACCAAAGCCAGCATTGTTAATTAATACTTCGACTTCATTCACTTCGATAAAGTCTTCAATTGTTTTGCAACCAGCATCAGTGGCTAGATCAGCCGCAATAACTTTAGTTTCGACCTTAAAGTTAGCTTCAAGCGCTGCGGCACGATCATTTAATCTAGGTAAATCGCGAGCAACCAAAACTAGGTTAAAGCCTTCTTTGGCAAGTAATCGAGAAAAACTTTCGCCAATTCCGGCGGTAGCTCCGGTAATTAGCGCCCACTTTTCTTGATTACTTGGGTTGCTCATTATCTCAGCTTTCTTCGTCGTATTAAATTTTATGCAAGAGATGAAGCATCATCGGGAATGATGCCATCAGTTAATTCTTCACGAATATGCCAACTAGTGTCATATTCCTCAAGTAAATCTAAAAATGGCTTTGCATCGAACCATTCTGGGCCGTTTACGCCATCTGGTTGCCAGATACCTTTATGGATTAACTCCATTGCAATCACTGGGTTAATTGCGGTCTGCCAAACAACTGCTTGATCTCCGTAATTAGCCATTGACCATGCGTTATCAACTACGTTGTACATATATACAGCACGCGGTTTACCCTCTTTATCTAATCCTTTAACCAAGGTTCCGGCACAAGTTTTACCTTTCATTCGGGAGCCAAGCGTGGCAGGGTCTGGAAGGGCAGCCGCCAATAAATCACGCGGAGAAACCGCGACGCCTTGGACATCAACCGTATCTTTGCGATCCATTCCTAACATGTGAATAGTTTTCAAAGTTGTGATGAATTGCGCACCGAGTCCGTACTTAAATGCGACTTTCTTGGCATCAACTTTTTGAGGGATTAATACAACTTCTTCGTGTTCAACATTCACACATTCAACTGGTCCGATTCCTTCTGGGAAATCGAATACTTCGAGATCACTAAATGGTTCGGTGGTAAACCAACCACGGCCATCTTCCCAAATAAGAGGAGGATTTAGGCATTCTTCAATGGTAGTCCAAATTGAAAATGATGGTGCAAATTCAAAACCTTCAACGGTTAAATTTGAACCGTCAAAAATAGTTACCGAATCTAGTCGACTAAATAAATAGTCAGATGCATATTTTGCAAAGATGTCACTCATGCCAGGTTCGATACCCATCCCAACTAACGCATAAATTCCGCGCTCGCCCCAATTCCAGTCACGTGCGAACTGTTCGTCACCTAATTTCACACCAGTTTCAGTATTTGGATAGTGCGGATGTGGACGCGATAGTGACATCGCCATGTCAATATAATTTGTATTTTCTATTTCGCAGGCTAAGAAAATTGGCATCACAAAACGTGGGTCCACGGCATTGATAACGACATCGGGCTTTGCTTTGCGAATCAAGGCACGGATATCTTCGAGTTCGGCAGCATTCACTTCAGCTGCGGAAAACCGGGCATCTTTTACACGGGCGACAGCTTCTTCGGCTCGAGCAAAATTGCGATCGGCGATGACCATCGAAGAGATAAAGCTTCTACGGGATGCGATATTTGCAATTGCCCTACCGACGCCACCAGCGCCTATCACTAGCGCTTTCATTGTTGGCCTCTCATGAGGAAAACTCCATCTCGGTAGAAGGCCGAGGCTACCCTTACGAGCGTGATCTGCCAACCTTTAAGCGGGTAGATTTACACCTCTTATTACTAGTTATTTTTAGTTATTACTAACTTATGACTAACAATATGGATAGGTCCCCGTAGCTCAGTGGATAGAGCAACCGCCTCCTAAGCGGTAGGTCGCAGGTTCAACTCCCGCCGGGGACACCAAATTTTCAATTCACTGATAAAACTCAGTTTTATCAGATCGAAATTTAATTTTAAGGAGCGATATTTCAGCCATGAAGAAACCATCAATAATTGCGACTGTATTAATTCTCACGGCTTTGATTTTGACCCCATCAGCGAATGCGGCAACGAAAAGTTGTGCCCCGACACAAGCGATTGAAGAAGGACCTTATTATCTTTCTGATACACCGACCAGAAGCGATGTAACAGATGGTCAATCTGGAAAGTCGATGACCTATTCATTTACCGTTTTGGATACTGCGTGCAAGCCAATCAAAGGTGCACGAATCGATATTTGGTATGCCAATGCTCAGGGCATCTATTCGGGAGTCAATTCAGTTGGCGATGACTTGGGAGCAGGTACAAATTCAGGCAATTTTTTGCGTGGAACTCAATTTACAAATAGTAAAGGCGTCGCAACTTTTAAAGGAATCTATCCTGGTTGGTATCCCGCAAGAACAATTCACATTCATGAGAAAATATGGGTTAGTGGAAAAGAAGTTTTAACGACTCAAACATATTTCACTGATAAGCAAAATGCCGCAGTGATGGCAACAGCTCCATACAACACCAGAGGTGCCCAAAAAGTCACCAATACGATGGATATGGTGCTTAACCGCGGAAATGTGGCATTAAAGAATGCTTTGATGACACTTAGTGGCTCAAAAGCCTCATTCAGTATTGTTGTTAATAAATAATTTAGCTTGATTAGCCGCGAAGCTCAGATTTGAATTCCGGTTTAAGCAAATACGACAGTGCGTTTGCCAACAACGAAGATTTTATCTTCGGAGTAAAGCTTTACCGCTTTCGCCAAAACGCGACGCTCAATATCTCGGCCAATAGCAATTAACTCCTCTGGCGTTGCAATATGCGTTACGTGCGCAACGTCTTGTTCAATGATTGGGCCTTCATCTAAATCACTGGTTACGAAGTGAGCGCTTGCGCCAATAATTTTCACACCACGATCATGTGCTTGGTGATAAGGCTTAGCACCTTTAAATCCAGGTAAGAAGGAGTGGTGAATGTTGATAATTTTTCCGGGCATGCGCTCGCAAAAATCAGCGGAAAGAATCTGCATGTAACGTGCTAAAACCACGAAATCAATATCTAAAAGTTCGATCTGCTTGAGAATTTCGGCTTCTTGCACTCTCTTCTCGCCGGGCAAGAACATAAATTTGACGCCATGTGATTCCACAAGTTGGCGAAGGTCTTCGTGATTAGAAATAACTAATGGAATTTCAACTTTAAGTTCACCGAGTTCATTCAAATATAGCAAATCACGCAAGCAGTGACTTTCCTTTGTAACCATAACGAGTGCACGTGGGCGCTGTGAAGTAGGGCGAATGTGAAGCGATGGATTGTATTTTGATAATCCATCACCTAGAGATTTTTCTGCAGCCTCCTTACCCTGTGAAGTTTCGAAGCGAGTGCGCATAACGAAGGTATTTGTGGTCGGGTCGGTAAATTGCTGGTTTTCGATGATATTTCCACCGCATGCTAATACCGCCGAAGTCATCGCATGAACGATGCCTGGTTGATCAGCACATTGCAGGGAAGCAATTAAATCCATGGTGGAATGTTACGGGCTCTTAGTGCTTAAGCGTAAATCGTTGCATTGCTTTAGGCGCCCACCAATTTCGTTCGCCTAGAAGGCGCATCAAAGCTGGCACAAGAAGTGCCCGAATTAAGGTCGCATCGAGAATTACAGCAAGGGCAACACCAAAACCCATCGTCTTAATCGAAGTTACGCCACTGGTAACGAATGCGGCGAAAACCACGGCAAGTAATACAGCAGCAGCAGTAATAATTCTTGCAGACCGTTGCAATCCGGTAGCTACCGACTCGACATTTGATTTGCCAAGCAGGTGTTCTTCACGGATACGGGAAAGTAAAAAGAGTTCGTAGTCCATAGATAAACCGAATACGACCACAGCAACCAAAATGACAATAGATGTATCAAGGGTTCCAGTTACGGTAAATGATCCGACTAACCATTGCATGTGACCATCTACGAAAACCCATGTAAGTACACCCATAGTTGCAGCTAATGACATTACATTTAAAAACACTGCTTTGATTGGCAAAATAATCGAACCGGTAAATACAAAGATCAGAATCAAAACGCTAATTGCAATCCAACTAAGTGCCCAAGGCAATGTTTGTGCTATGCCATCTTGTGAATCTGTGTAATCGGCAGCTGTTCCACCAATTAAAGTTCCTTGCGGAGCGTTAATTGCCCGTAGATCATGAATCATTTTTTGTGCTTCTGGTGAACGCGGCAACATGGCTTGATAAGCAACAATTCTCACATCTTTGCCAACGATTTGAGCAGGGGCTACTCCGCTAATACCAGCAACCTTTGCAATCTTCGGCAGGTAAGCCGCAATTTCACTCTCTCTGTTAGCACCATTTAGTATCACGATCTCGACCGTGGAAACATTATTTGTAAAGCGCTCTGCTTGAAAAGCAGTTGCTACTGCAGCTGGATTACTCTCTGGAAGAATTCGAGAATCTCCTTGAGAGAAAGAGATATTAGAGATCGGCGCTGTCAAAATGCCGAGGACTATTAAGGAGAGTAAAACTACTGAGAGCGGACGGCGCATTACAACCCGAGCAGTTTGTGCCCATCGTCCATCTTCCTTAGGGGTAATTGCAGATTTACGAATCACTCCTTTATCCACCTTATTTCCGATGAGCGCAAGGATTGGGGGCAAGCCAAATAAGGCGCCTGCGACCGCAAGAGCAACAACTGAAACACCCGCATAGCCAAATGATTTTAAGAATGGCAACGGGAAGAAAGTAAGCGAAAGTAGAGTTACAAAAACGGTTAGACCTGAATAAAAGACTGTTTTTCCAGCGGTAGCCAATGTATTAACAATTGAATCTTCGACGTTCTTACCGTGATGCAACTCTTCGCGGAACCGGTTCACGATTAAGAGTGCGTAATCAATACCGAGGCCGAGGCCCATTCCCGTTGTTAAATTTAGGGCGTAAACACTTACCGAAGTAAGAAGCGAGATTAGATAGAGAATAAAGAAGGCGCCTAATATTGCCGAAACGCCAACGATTAGTGGCATTGCCGATGCAACCATAGCCCCGAAGACAAAAACTAAAAGTATGAAGGTAAGTGGAATCGAAATAGCTTCTGAGATACTTAAATCCTTGGAAATTTTCGCGTTGATTGCATTTCCAATTACGCCAACGCCACTTGAGTACAGCGTTAATCCATCACGCTTGCCTTCGAAATTTTCCTGGAAATACGCGCCCATATCTTGGCTTTCCGGCGTGAATGCTTCGCCTTCTCCGTAAACCAAAATGTAAGCGGCTTTGCCATCTACGGAAGCAAGTGATTTCTCGCCCCCAGAGCTCCAGTAGGAGAGCGTTTTAGAAACGCCTGGAACCTTTGCCATCTCAGATTCAAGTGCAGTCGCTTTTGCAATTACCGCAGGAGCTGAAACGGGTAAGTCTCCGGCATCTACTGCAACCACAATATTTGGGTCAGAAATTTTTAAAGTGTCGTGTAAATACTGATAGACCTGATAAGAATCACTATTTGGATTTGAGTAGCCGCCAGAATCAAGGCGACTAAATACCATTGAGCCAACACCAGCAGCGATAAGAAGTCCTATGATAAAGAAAACCACCATTGATTTGCGGCGACGAACGACTAAGTGACCAAGTTTTTCAAACATAGCAAGAAGTCTACTTTGGGCAGTACACTAATGAATTATGAGTAACCTATTTCCAAAGGTAACTTCAGATGAAGTTGATCACGAGCAATCGATTGAAGATGCAAAGCGCGATGCCGAAATCGCAGGAGAAAAGCCGCCGCACCACGATGATTAATCTGCGATTGGTGTCGGTGCAGGCGTAGGCGTAGCTGCGGGCACCGAAGAAGTCGAGCCTTTTGCCGAATCAGTTTTGTAGAAACCCGAGCCCTTAAAAACAACTCCCACAGCTGAGAAAACTTTCTTCACCTCGCCTTTACATTCTGGGCATTTCGTTAGCGAATCCTCAGTGAATGATTGAAAAACTTCGAATTCGTTGCCGCAATCAGCGCAGGCATATTGATAAGTAGGCATTCCAATCCTTTCCCATAAGACTCCCGAATAACCAATAACCGAGGAATGTGACCTAGTTAGTAGAGGGAAGTCTAAAGAAGTGGGACGATTGAGGCTAATCGAAGCGGACCGGAAGGGTTAAATCATGAAGTCGAAGCAATTTGGTGCAGTACTTATGGCGGCATTTCTGCTGCTAATGCCAAGTGCAGACGCGAACGAGCTATTAACTGCCGATCCAGCTAGTGGCTCCGCTATTTCAGTTGCCCCAAGTGCCGTAACGATAACCACAACTCTGCCATTAATGGCCGATGGAAATAGTGTCGAAGTAACCGACCCCTCAGGCAATCGTGTTGACGATGGAACGCTAGCGATTGCAGAAAATGAAGCGCTAGTCGGATTAATTCCATTGACTGTGGGAGGTTATTACACCGTTACCTACACTTTGCTTGCAGAAAATGATGTACCGCTCACTGGAAACTATCGATTCAATTTCCTCGCGCCTGCTTCGGTTGATTCAGAATCTCCGACACCAATTGCAGTTGATACGACTGCTACTCCGCAACCGATTTCGGGTAGCAGCAAAACCACCGATGCATTTGTAATTATGTTGTTAGTACTTTCACTATTTGTACTAATCGGCTTGGGAGCGTATGCACGGAAAATATTTAACGAACGATGAGTCAATCGTTAATAAGTATCCTACTTACCTTTTTCAAATTCACCTCTATTACTTCCAGTTTTCTTTTGGTAGGAGCACTGCTTGCAATAACTTTTCTCACTTTAGATATTAATGGAAAGGTTGCCGAATCTAATTTTCAATTACGCAAAGTCGCCGCTCTCGCAAGTTTGGTTTGGCTGGTTTCTAATCTAGTTTTCATAATTTTGACGCTTGCAAATATTTTGAATTCCAGCGTTTCAGATGTATTGCAAGCAAATGTGCTGCGCTCATTTCTATTTCAGATCCCGCTAGGTCAATATTTATTTGTACAATTAGCGCTTTCGATTCTAATTACTTTATTAGTAGCTCGTTTTAAATCAATCGGCACTGGCACATTTCTGCTGACCTTAACTTTAATAGCGCTAATAATTCCGGTTTTTCAAAGCCATTCAGCGTCAAGTGGTTCGCACTCCATGGCTATTGGTTCCCTAGCCATACATGTAATTGCCCTAGCCCTATGGGTTGGCGGCGTTCTTGCCCTAGCTTTTCTTTCACCGGATTCAAGAGCGGTAGCCGTACCAAGGTTCAGCGCATTGGCTCTTTGGGCAGTGATAGCAGTTGCAATTAGCGGCGGCGTGAATGCTTTTATCCGACTAGATTTTAAAGGCGCCTGGAATAGTGTGTATGCATATTTGGTAGGTGCGAAAATCCTATTAACTGCGATTCTTGTAGTAATCGGATATCTGCATCGGAAGAATTTAGCTAAGTTGGAATCAATTAACTGGGCAAAATATTCCCAACTAATCATGACAGAAGCTCTGCTGATGTTGGTTACGTTAGCAAGTGGATCACTACTGTCCTCGAGTCAGCCGCCACTTCGAGACTCTGGAGTCACGGCAGATCGTGCACTTGCGATTGTTGGTATACCTATGCCGTCAGCCCCAACATTAAAGCGCATACTTTTAAGTTATGAACCAGATGCTTTAATGATTGGTTTGCTGATAACAGCTGTTGCTCTCTATGTAAAAGGGGTAATGGTTTTAACCAAGCGAGGCGACAAGTGGCCAATTGGACGAACTATTTCATTCGCAATTGGTATCAGTTTAATTGATTTCGCAACTAGTGGCGGATTAGGTTTGTATGCGTACTTCAGTTTCTCTTGGCACATGGTTGCTCACATGACTTTAGGAATGATTTCACCGATTTTGATCGTACTTGGTGCACCAATTACCTTAGCGCTACGCACACTGCCACAAGGCCGTAAGAAAGATGAGCGCGGAGTACGTGGAACTCTTTTGGCGATGCTTCATTCCAGATATGCATCAATAATTGTTAACCCAGTCGGTGCGCTTGCAATCTTTGATGGTTCGCTATTTGCCCTCTATTTCACGCCTCTATTTGGAAAATTAATGAACAACCATGCCGGACATCTATTTATGAATATTCACTTCTTAATAGCCGGTTTCTTGTTCTTTCATGTGATTATCGGTATCGACCCTAATCCGAAACGCCCACCGTTCTTGCTGCGTATCGTTACGTTATTAGCGGCCATGAGTATTCACGCTTTCTTCTCAATCGCATTAATGTCAGCAACAACGCTCATTGATGGCGGATACTATGCACCGCTTCAAACTCCTTGGATAACTGATCTACTTTCGGATCAGAATAAAGGCGGGGCAATTGGTTGGGCGATGGGCGAGATTCCGATTTTGATCGCACTGGTTGCAACTTTCACCATGTGGACCCGAGATGATGCCCGCGAAGCGCGTCGAATAGATCGCACAGTGGAACGAATGGCCGCCATGGGGCAGCCTGATGAGTTGGCTGAATACAATACATACCTACAGGAACTTGCCGATCGCGATCGTCGATTTGGCAAATAAGTTATGGAGTAACAATGGAAGCGCTCTTTGATCTACCTAGTGAATATAAAGATCTGCGCGAAAGTGTTCGCTCTCTAGCTGAAAATGAAATTGCACCACATGCACATGCAGTTGACGAAGATCATCGTTTTCCGCAAGAAGCCTTTGACGCACTGCAGAAAGCTGGTTTGGCTGCATCACATGTTCCAACTGAATATGGTGGCGAAGGTGCAGATGCACTCGCGGTTGCGATCATCATTGAAGAAGTTGCTCGAGTCTGTGGTTCATCATCGCTAATTCCAGCAGTAAATAAATTAGGATCATTGCCATTAATGCTCGGTGGAAATAAAGATCAGAAAGAGCGTTGGTTAACTCAACTCGCTAAAGGTAAAGGTTTTTCGTATTGCCTATCTGAATCTGAATCTGGTTCCGATGCGGCTTCTATGCGCACAAAGGCAGTGCCTAACGGCGACTCTTGGGTTCTGAACGGCAGCAAAAAATGGATTTCTAACGCTGGTTTCTCAGATTTTTACACGGTACTAGCAACTTCTGATGTATCACTCGGAGCTAAAGGAATCACCGCTTTTGTGGTCGAGAAATCAGATCCTGGGGTCTCCTTCGGTGCACCCGAGAAAAAGATGGGATTTCGCGGTTCTCCCACTCGCGAAGTTTATTTTGACAACGTCGAACTCTCTGATGATCGTCGCATAAGCGAGGTTGGCAAAGGTTTCTCACTCGCAATGGACACTCTTGATCACACACGTGTGACAATTGCTGCACAAGCTCTTGGTTTAGCGCAGGGTGCATTAGACGCCGCCACAAAGTATGCGCACGAACGTAAGCAATTTAATAAATCAATCTTTGATTTCCAAGCAGTGCAATTTATGTTGGCAGATATGGCCATGAGTGTTGAAGCGGCCCGACAACTTACGTATGCCGCAGCTGTTAGATCCGAACGTAACGACAGCGACCTGAAGTTTTATTCAGCAGCTAGTAAATGTTTTGCTAGCGATACCGCGATGAAAGTCACGACTGATGCAGTTCAGATTTTGGGCGGCTACGGTTATGTTTCAGATTATCCGGTTGAGCGCATGATGCGTGATGCGAAATTAACTCAGATTTACGAAGGCACTAATCAAGTGCAGCGAATCGTGATGGCGCGCAATCTGCCTAAGCTTTAAAACGAATTACTAAATCTGGCGTAGCCGCAGCATCAAGCGGGATGTCATGAGCTTCACGCGGTAATTTCTGACTTGATAATTCACCATCGTGAAGTAATCCAATTTTCCAAGCCGAAACATTCGGCAAGAAGCGATCATAAAAGCCGCCGCCTTGTCCAAGTCGAAAGCCTTCCGAATCCATTCTAAGAGCCGGTACCAAAACCAGATCAATTGTTGACCACTCAGTAAATATCTCACCAATCGGTTCTGGAATCCGGTTCTTGGTATCTATCTTTGCTTCATCACCATTCCATTGCACCCAATTCATCTCACAGCCATTGATGCGTGGAAGTAGAAGGGTTTTCCCAGCGTTAATTAAACTTTGATTGAGGAATTTGGTAACTGGTTCATCTTCATAAGAGATATAGCTGGCAATTACTTGAGCCCTCTGAATTTCTGGAATTTCAATGAGATTGGTAAATTCAATCGGCAGAAATCCATCACGGCGTTCGCGGCGATAACGCTTCCGCAGTTGCTCTTTGTCAGACTTCACATCTTGATTCATTGGTTAAATCCCTAGGAAGTATCGAGTAACAAAGTATGGTGGGATTATGTCAGAGCGCACAAAGCTAGAAAAGGTAGATGAGTTTCTCACCTCACTAATTGCCATCTGCAAACCACTTGAGGCATTTGATATGCCACTGCTTGATGCGCACGGTGCAACGCTAGCTCGCGATGTTTATGCCGGCGAGCGCTTAGTTTTACGCGCCGGTGCCCGAATTCGCGCAACTCAAATTGGCTTAGCTGCATCAATCGGCATGGATCGCTTGCCAACTCGTCCGCATCCACGCGTCGTGGTCCTTTCGGCTGGTCCAGATTTAGTCGAGCCCGGAAAATCTTTGACTGGTGATGAGGAATTCGAAACCAACTCTTGGTTACTAACTACCGCTGTTCGCGAAACTGGCGCCATCGGTTATCGAGTTCACTCAATTCCAGATGATGAAGAGCAGTTGCAGCGAGTAATTGAAGACCAGTTGGTGCGGGCAGATTTAATAATCATCAGCGGTGAGCGCCACGATGATTCTTTTGATTTGATCACCCGCACCCTATCCAAGATTGGCGAGATCACCACTGTCGATTTAGCTGTTGAAGCCAGCGGGCGACATAACTTTGGCACTATCGGACCTGATAAAACCCCTGTAGTTACGCTGCCCGGAGATCCAATCTCGGCTTATATATCGTTTGAATTATTTATTCGCCCAATGATTCGTACCTTATTAGGTGCAGCAACGATTCACCGTCCTTCAGTTAAGGCGAAGCTTGAAAAACCGGTTGGCTCAACTTCTGGAATGCGTTCTTATATTCGTGCAATTCTCTCTGAAGATGGTTCTTCCGTTTTGCCGCTGCCTTCTCAAGATGAGCAATCAACGCTATCTGATGCAAATGCATTTATTGCCCTATCTGAACACGATCATGAAATTGGCGCTGGGCAAGAAGTCACCGTTGTTGTTCTTGAACGCCGTTATATCTAGGTAACTGCCATGAGCGATCAAACTTGGCCGGTCGTTTTACTTACAAATGAACTAACGCTTCGGCCACTTCGTTTACGTGATCGCGCAAAATGGTTTGCAGTTCGTGCGGAAAATCGTGAATGGTTGACGCCCTGGGAAGCTACTTTGCCAAAAGTTCCAGAACATATTGATGGCGGCGAGCTGCTTTCAAATCGGCCCTCATTCTTTGAAATGGTGCGCAACCATAATCGTGAGGGTCGCAGCGGCCGCTCGATTTCCTTAGCCATTTGGCAAGGCCCAAACCTAATCGGGCAGATAACCCTGGGTGGCATTATTTATGGCGCGCTTCGAGGAGCACATATTGGTTATTGGATTGATCGCCGTTTTGCCAACCGAGGATTTACCACCCAAGCAGTTGAAGTGCTCACGGCATTCGGGTTTAACCAATTAGGACTACATCGAGTCGAGATTAATTTACGCCCCGAAAATGCGGCATCTCGCCGAGTAGCCGAAAAGGCTGGCTTCATTTTTGAAGGAGATCGCCCTCGCTTCTTACATATTGATGGGGCTTGGCGCGATCACATCTGCTTTGTGAAAGAGAATCCAATAATTAAGTAGAGCGGCTAAATACCCTCTAAATACCCGATTTGAACGTGAACCCCCTCTATCTTTAACCATCATGGCTTCTGGACTTATCTATCTCGCGATCGCCGGAATGTGGGTTTCCTATTTTCTGCCGCGTTGGATTCACGACCGCGAAGAGTTCTCTGGAAAATCAGTCGAGCGTTATAAAAGCGCGCTAAAAGTTGTAGCGAGTCAATCTCCAGGCGGATTACCTGAAACTGGATTGATATATACCGATTTAGATTTTCAGGCAAAAAAAGCACAGCAGATTTTACGTCGCCGGATTATTTTTTCCTTATTAACTTTTTCACTAGTAGCAACCTCAGTAGGTGGAGTTATGAATAAGTTGCAATTTGTTTACACCTTAGTCCCTGTTTCGGGAATTGCACTTTATATTGTGCAAGTACGACGGGAAACGATTTCCGAACGTCTTCAACTTCGCCGGGTAAAGCAGTTGCAACGCGAAACAAATGGTGTTTCAACAACTAATTTAGCTGAAGTAATTACGCCTAAGACAACTACTGAACATTGGATTCCACTTTCAGAACGTGAATTAACTGGCGTAGTAATTCTCCCTAAAGGCTCAGCCGAAGCGCAACGCACTTGGCAACCAGATGCAGTACCTGCTCCAACTTATCTAAGTGCGCCTAAAGCGGTTACTCCTAAGCGAGTAATTGATTTAACGGAACCTGGTAAGTGGAGTGAAGAACAAGAGAAGTTGGCACTTGCGGCACTTAATGCAGTTGCCCCTTCAAAAGATGAGATCTTTGATCAAATCTTGGCCGAAGAAGCGGTCGATCGTTTGCGCGATAGCCAGGCAGTTAACGAGTAACTAGTTAAATCCAAGAAGGTAGCCACATGCGGGCATACCAGGCGTCATACGTAATTACTTCACCAGTAAAGATCGGGTAGAAGTAGATAAAGTTTAATGCAATCATCAGAATCGCAAAAGTTATTAGTGCTTGCGATATCTCGCGTCTAACCCTTGATTCCATTAGGTATTTGGCGCAATAAACCAGCGCGAATATTAAAAAAGGCTCGAAGACAATGGCATAAAAAGAGAAAACTGTGCGCTTTTGAATTAAGAACCAAGGTAGATATCCGGCGATCAAGCCAGCCCAGATAAATACTGGAACGAACTCATATTTTCTATTTAATAGATTACGAATCAAAATTCCAAGCGCAAAGAAGAGTGCGATAGTTCCAAACCACCAAAGCAATGGAGTACCAAGTGCCAAAACTTCTTGGGAGCAACTATCTGCCCCGCAACCATTTGGAGTTCCGTAATAGAAAGAGGTAGGTCGGCCTTGAATTAGCCAGCTCCATGGATTTGCTTGGTAAGCATGTTTTTCCACTAAGCCAGTATGAAAACCCAACATTTCCGCGTGATAGTGCCAGAAGGATTTTAGTAAACTGTCGGACCAATGCCGATCCCAACCACGATTACTTCGAAACCAACCAATCCAACTTATGAAATAAGTTGCAACTGGAACCACACCATATTGAATTGGGAATTTAAGCATCGGCCTTAATAATTGTCGACCAGAATTTTGGACACTAATTCGATAGAAAGTTATTAGCGCGAAAACAATTAAGAAATAGAGTCCGCTCCACTTCGTTGCAGCCGCTAAACCAAAGGCCAGGCCGGCTAACCAATGCCAATTTTTAAGCCAAGCCCAAAGTGCGAGGGCAACGAAGAAGGATAAGAAAAGATCTAAGAGCGCAGTTCGGGAATGAACTAAGGCCAATCCATCTAGCGTAGTTAAGCCACTGGCGAGCGTGCCCCAAGAATATGAATGAAAGAGTTCTTTCGCGATTAAGCCAACCAATAAAACTAAGAGCGATCCGAAAACTGCAGATGCGAAGCGCCAACCAAATTCGTGATTCCCAAAGAGCTTTATGCCAAGGGCAATTGCCCACTTCCCGACCGGGGGATGCACGATGAATTCTGGCTTTAGTCCATCAACCTCAACGCCATATTTCAAATAATCCTGGGCCCCATTTACATAGTAGAGCTCATCGAAAACGAAGCCTTTTGGCTGAGCCAGATGAAAAATTCGCATTCCAAATGCAACCAGCGCAATTAAATAAAGGGCATAAGGCGCTATCGCTGATCTGGCGAGCTGCTTCATGAGGGTAGCGTATGCGCGTGAGCTTAATTTTGGCAGCAACCCCACTTGGTAACCCTGGTGATGCAAGTGCGCGCCTGATTGCTGCGCTTACTAATGCCGATGTGATTGCTGCCGAAGACTCTCGTCGCTTTCATCGCTTGGCTGCTGATCTGGGTGTCACATTTACGGCTCGAGTTATCTCCTTCTTTGAAGGAAATGAAGATGCAAGAACTCAAGAAGTCCTAGAACTTCTAAAGAATGGTTTAAAGGTTGTGGTGGTTTCTGACGCTGGAATGCCAACGATCAGCGATCCAGGTTTTAAGTTAATGCGAGATGCGATTGCGGCAAATATTGAAGCAAGTGTTCTACCTGGGCCAAGTGCGGTAACTATGGCAATTGCGTTAGCTGGACTACCTACCGATCGATTCATCTTTGATGGTTTCACACCTCGGGCAAGTGGAGCCCGGAAGAAGTTTTATGAATCACTTCGATTTGAGGAACGCACCATTGTTTTATTTGAAGCCCCACATCGATTAGCAGAGTCTCTGGCTGATGCAGTAGTCGCCATCGGTAGCGATCGCTACGGTGCCATCTGTCGTGAAATGACCAAGCGATTTGAAGAAACGATTCGCGGCACTCTAACCGAACTTCATACCTGGGCGAGCGCCCATGAAGTTTTGGGCGAGATTACGTTGGTAATCGCAGGTGATCCAGTTGGGAATGCGGTAGCTACATCAACTGACATGGTTGCTCGAGTGCGTGAATTTGAAGCAGCGGGAATGGATCGTAAAAGTGCAATCGCGACCGTGGCAGAAGAGTTTAAGATCCCTAAAAAAATCGTTTATGCCGCGGTCGTCGATGCCAATAAGATGTCCCAATGAGCGCGGTTAATAAGTCTTTCTATCTGACGACGCCGATTTACTATGTAAACGATGCGCCACACATTGGTCATGCATACACAACAGTTGCAGGCGATGTTTTAACTCGTTGGCACCGCCAACGGGGTGAATCGGTCTGGTTTTTAACCGGCACCGATGAACACGGCCAGAAAGTTATGCGGACGGCGGATCAGAATGATGTTGCGCCACAAGATTGGTGCGACCGCTTAGTTGCTGAAGCTTGGAAACCCAATTGGGCAGCGCTTAATATTGCTAACGATGATTTCATTCGTACAACTGAACCGCGACACACCGAACGTGTACAAAAGTTTCTGCAAAGCCTGAAAGACGCTGATCATATTTACGCCGGAAAGTACGAAGGCCCATATTGTGTTGGTTGCGAAGAGTTCAAGTTGCCAGCTGACTTAATCGATGCCAATGGCGAAAAACTTTGCCCAATCCATAGCAAGCCAGTTGAGATTGTTAATGAGAACAATTATTTCTTCCGCTTATCTGCTTTCACTGAAAAGTTATTAGCTCATTACAAAGCGAATCCTGATGCATGCCAACCAGAGAGCGCCCGCAATGAAGTTATCGCATTTCTAGAAGGTGGCGTTTCTGATCTTTCAATTTCTCGCTCGACTTTTGATTGGGGAATCCCAGTTCCTTGGGATACCGATCAAGTTGTCTATGTTTGGTTCGATGCTTTACTTAACTATGCAACTGCCGTCGGCTTAACTGATCCATCAGATTCTGAAGGTGGCAAGAAGTTTGCCCAAACTTGGCCAGCCGATGTGCACTTAGTTGGAAAAGATATTCTCCGTTTTCATGCAGTAATCTGGCCGGCCATGTTGATGGCTGCGGGCCTTGAAGTGCCTCGGAAAGTTTTCGCACATGGCTGGTTGCTAGTTGGTGGCGAGAAGATGAGTAAGAGCAAGCTCACCGGTATCGCGCCCAAAGACATCACCGATCACTTTGGCGTAGATGCATTCCGCTATTACTTTTTGCGCGCAATTCCATTCGGAAGCGATGGATCTTTTTCCTGGGAAGATATGAGCGCTCGATACACCAGCGAATTAGCCAATGATTTCGGCAATTTAGCCTCTCGCTTAGCTGCCATGATCGAAAAATACTGTGCCGGATCTCTGCCAGCAGTAAGCAAAGACGCTGAGTTGAGCGCAGCCTTGGCTGAAACAGTTGCCAAAGCAGATACTGCAATGGTCTCTCTTGATTTCCAAGGGGGCATCAATGCAATCATGGAATTCTGCAAACTGGTCAATGGTTACGTAACCGAGAAAGAGCCATGGAAGTTAGCGAAAGATCCAGCTAACCAAACTGAACTTGAATCAGTTCTATATAACACTTCAGAAGCCCTTCGCGCATTGGCTGTTTTGCTTAATCCGATCATGCCAGCAACTTGTGAAATTCTCTGGCAATCACTTGGCGCTCATGAAAAGTTAGGACCGATCGGAAATCAATCAATTTCCCAGATAGCTACATGGGGTCAGTTGCCAGCAGGTTCAACAATTACCAAGACACCAGTTCTCTTCCCACGTCTTGAACCTGCAGAATAATTTACGTTAATGGCTGATCGGCACAATCGCGATTTAGATCGCAAACCGGCGCCACTGCCCGAACCACTTCCAGTTCCATGTGTTGATGTGCATGCACATATGGAAATTGTTACCGATGCAGCCCCAGATTCTGATGCAGTCGCGCAAGTTATTTCTGATGCCGCTTCAGTTGGAATTGATCGAATCGTGCAAGTTGGTTACTCAGCTGAACAATCACAATGGTGCGTCGCAGCTGCCGCGAAATGGAATACCTCGGTACTGGCTGCTGTTGCATTGCATCCAAACGAAGCGCCAGTAGTTGCGGATTTAGCTGCCGATTTAGCGATCATCGCGAAATTGGCCGAGCACCCACGAGTGTGCGCAATTGGTGAAACTGGCTTAGATTATTTTCGTACTCCACCTGAACTTCGTAAGCAACAACAAGATTCATTTAAATGGCATATCGAATTAGCAAAACGAACCAACAAAGCCTTAGTAATTCATGATCGCGATTCACACGATGATGTACTTTCAATTCTGCAAGAGGTAGGTGCGCCAGAAAAGACTATATTTCATTGTTATTCCGGTGATGCCGAGATGGCTAAAGTCTGCATAGAGCGCGGCTATATTTTGTCATTTGCCGGAACCATCACCTTTAAGAATGCACCTGCGCTGCGCGAAGCAGTTAAGTTAGTTCCGATCGATCAATTGATGGCCGAAACCGATTCACCTTTCTTAGCGCCAATGCCGAATCGAGGCGCACTAAACGTGCCAGCGCAAGTAGCAACAGTTATACGGGCAATCGCCGATGAACGTGGCGATGATTTAGCCGAGTTAGCAAACTCGCTAAGCGAAAATGCCAACCGAATTTTCGGAAGCTTTAAATAATGACTTTGCTAGGCGCTGCTGAGATTCGCGAGTTAGCTGAATCATTAGATTTGCGACCAGCCAAGTCACTTGGTCAGAACTTTGTAATCGATGGCAATGTTTGTCAGAAAATTGTTCGCGTTGCTGGCGTAACTGCCGATGACATCGCACTTGAGATTGGTCCGGGTCTGGGCTCGCTTACTCTGGCACTTCTGGAAGTAACCCCTAATGTGATCGCTATAGAAATTGATCAACGATTAGCAGATCGCTTACCAATCACTGTTTCCGAGCACAAGAGCGGCTCATATAATTTAACGGTAGTTAATACTGATGCACTTGCCGTTCGCGAGCTTCCAGCAGCACCTACGGTGTTAGTTGCTAATTTGCCCTACAACGTTTCAGTTCCAGTACTTCTGCATCTGCTAGAAATTCTGCCCTCCCTAAATACTGGAGTAGTTATGGTGCAAGCAGAAGTGGCTGATCGCTTATCTGCCAAACCTGGTTCCAAAGAGTATGGGATACCTTCACTTAAAGCATCGTGGTGGGCTGAAGTAATTGGTGCAGGCTCAGTTTCGCGCTCTATTTTCTGGCCGGTACCTGGCGTTGATTCAAAGTTAATTGGATTTAAGCGCCGCCCAACTCCCGGTGGTGATGCAATGCGCCGCGGTGTTTTCCGATTAGTCGATGCTGCTTTCGCTCAACGCCGTAAGATGTTGCGTGCTGCACTATCGGGCATCTTTGGAAATTCGGCTAAGGCTGAAGCAGTATTGATATCGGCAGGTGTTGATCCAACTTTGCGGGGCGAATCTTTATTAATCGATTCTTTCTGCGCCATTTATAACGCCAGCCAGAGCGTCAAGTAGAGTTTAATCGTGCCCGCTAATTCCATAACCGTTCGCGTACCTGCGAAAGTTAATCTGCAACTTTCGGTAGGCCCACGCGAAAATGATGGATTCCACGGGTTAGTAACAGTTTTTCAAGCAATCTCGATTTACGATGATTTAACTATTACTCACGCAACACCTGGTTCAGGATTAACACTTTCAATTACCGGCGATCACATTGCCGGCGTACCAGCGGATGAAACTAACTTAGCTGCCAAAGCTGCACAGATAATTGCCAAGAATCACGAGATCAGTATCGATGCAACTATGGCTATTCATAAAACCATTCCAGTCGCTGGTGGTATGGCAGGTGGAAGTGCAAATGCTGCAGCTGCCATTGTTGCAATCGATGCTTTGTATTCGCTAGGAATGACTCGGGAAGAAATGGTCAAAGTCGCTCGCCAGCTTGGTAGTGATGTTCCCTTCATGTTAAATGGCGGTACCGCGATAGGACGTGGTCGCGGCGATGAACTTACTGCAGCACTCTCAAGGGGTACTTACCATTGGGTTTTAGCGCTCTCATCGGCAGGGCTATCAACGCCATCGGTTTATGCTGAATGTGATCGCTTGCGCGCAGGCTTAACGATTGCCAATCCGCAAGCAAGCGATAAGTTGATGCAATCACTATTGACGGCAGATGCGGTTTCAGTTGGAAAATATTTAGTAAATGATTTACAGAGTGCGGCTTGTTCATTACGCCCAGCGCTTCGATTAATTCTCGATGTGGGTCAGGAATATGGCGCGCTTGGCGGAATTGTTTCGGGATCTGGACCAACAGTTGCATTCTTAGTATCTGATGAAGAAGCTGGTTTAGATTTAGCTGTTGCGCTAACTGCAAGTGGGGTAGTCGGAAGTGTTGCTCGAGCAACTGGCCCAGTGCCTGGTGCGCGAGTTATTGAAACGTGATAACCAACTTACTAAGCAATCGCGCTAAATCAATTTGCTCATCTTTAGTTAGGGACGAAAGTAAATCTTCTTCACTTCCCAAGAGATCTTCCATCGCGGCATCAACAGCTTGAATGCCCTTTTTCGCAAGCGTTACCAAACTTCCGCGCCCATCGCTAGGGTCAGGTTTACGAGTGATCAGTTCTAACTCTTCTAATCGATCTAACCGATTAGTCATCGTGCCACTGGTAACTAAAGTTTCTTGCATCAGCGCACTCGGCGAAAGTTGATAAGGCGAGCCAGCGCGTCGAAGGGCTGCCAAAACATCAAAGCCCCAAGTTTCCAGATCGGCGAAGGCGTTGCGACGCGTAATATCTAGTTGGCGCGAAATTCTGGTGATTCGACTAAGCACTGCTAACGGTGAAAAATCTAGATCGGGGCGTTCAGATTTCCAGGCAGCAATCAGGCGATCTACTTCATCGCGCATTTTCCCTCCGCTCCTTGAGAGTTTCTTGCTCGTTTCCGCTGGAATTCCCGCTTAGGAGAAGGCTAATGGTCAAAAGCAGTCCTTCGGATAAGGGAGAATACGGGTTCCGCCATTGTGTAGTGGCTAGCACATGGGCCTTTGAAGCCCAGGGTCCAGGATCGATACCTGGTGGCGGAGCGATTGACCGCTAAGGCTGAAGTTAGAATTAAGGCCAGACCGATAGCAGGGGGAATCTCTTGGAGTGCGCAATTGTCTTAGCCGCTGGCGAAGGCACTCGCATGAAATCTGCAACACCTAAGGTCTTACATGAAATTGCTGGACGTTCGTTACTTGGACATGTTCTAGCAGCAGTATCTGAAATTAATCCGGCGCAACTTTGCGTTGTAGTGGGCGCTGGACGCGAAGCAGTTGAATCTCATTTGCAGGAAATTGCACCAACCGTAAAAACGGTATTCCAAGATCGTCGTGGCGGAACTGGTCATGCAACACAGTTAGCGCTCGCCGAAATTAAAGTTTCTGGCACTGTAATAATTCTAGCTGGCGATACCCCAATGCTCACCGGAGCTTCGCTAAAAGAGTTGGTTGCTGCTCACAAGGCATCTGGTGCGACTGCCTCAGTTATGACCGCCGAACATCCAGACCCAACCGGTTATGGTCGCATTATCCGTGGCGATGATGGCACTTTGTTGCGAATCGTCGAAGAGAAAGATGCTGATGCAGATCAGAAAATGATCTTTGAAATTAATTCAGGTGTTTACGCATTCGATGGCGCCAAACTATCCGGCGCAATAGGCAAATTATCTTCGGCAAATGCTCAGGGCGAACTTTATTTAACTGATGTAATTGAAATTTTGCGTAATGAAGGTGGCTCAATTGGAGCCGTGCTTATTGAAGACTTTGTTGAAACACTCGGTGTTAACGATCGCTATCAGCTAGCCGAGAGTGCAGCGATGTTGCGCGATCGCATAAATGAAATGCATATGCGTAACGGTGTAACTATTGTTGATCCAACAACAACCTGGATCGATGTTCAAGCACAAATATCTAGCGATGTGACGATTTTTCCGGGCTCAGCCATATTGGGCTCAACCATAATCGAAGGTTGTGCTGTAATTGGCCCACGAACCACGCTCACGAATTGCGAAGTAGGACAAGGGGCATCGGTAGTTGAATCAAATTGCACCGATTCCGTAATCGGAGCCTCGGCAAATGTGGGTCCATTTACCTATTTACGCGCGGGCACGGTTCTTAAAGAGAGCAGCAAGGCTGGTGCATTCGTAGAGATTAAGAATTCTAAAGTTGGCATTGGTTCAAAAGTTCCGCATCTTTCTTACGTGGGGGATGCAATTATCGGTGAAGGCACGAATATCGGAGCCGCCACAATTTTTGTTAACTACGACGGTGTTGAAAAACATCCGACGGTGGTTGGCGATCACGTTCGAATTGGCAGCGACACTATGTTGGTCGCACCAGTAAATATTGGCGACGGGGCTTACACCGCTGCCGGTTCAGTAATTACTGAAGATGTTCCAGCTGGCGCGATCGGCGTTGGCCGGTCTAAGCAGCGGAATGTATTAGGTTGGGTCATGCGCAAGCGCGCCGGTTCTAAGTCAGCGCAAGCAGCCGAAGCAAAAGAAGCGAAAGGTTTGTAAATGAGCGAGATCCGGTTATCGTCTGAAAAGCGTTTACGCCTTTTTGCGGGCCGCGGATTTCCTGAATTAGCCGACGAAGTCGCAGAAGAGCTCGGAATTCCACTAACTCCTACATCTGCTTATGACTTTGCTAATGGTGAAATCTTTGTTCGCTTCGAAGAATCAGTGCGAGGTTGCGATGCATTTGTAATTCAGAGCCACACCACTCCAGTTAATAAGCAGATCATGGAACAACTAATCATGGTCGATGCTTTGAAGCGCGCATCTGCAAAGCGCATCACTGTGATCACACCTTTTTATGGTTACGCGCGCCAAGATAAAAAGAGCCGTGGTCGAGAACCAATCACTGCACGTTTAATGGCTGATCTCTTTAAAACAGCTGGCGCCGATCGCTTAATGTGCGTTGATCTACACACTTCACAAATTCAAGGATTCTTCGATGGTCCGGTAGATCATCTATTTGCACTACCTATGTTGGCTAACTATGTTGGAAGCAAAGTAGATCGTTCAAAGTTAACCATTGTTTCGCCTGACTCTGGTCGCGTGCGCGTTGCTGAACGTTGGTCAGACCTTCTTGGTGGCTGTCCAATCGCATTTATTCACAAGACTCGCGACCCACGTATTCCTAATGAATCAACAACTGGTCGCGTAGTTGGTGATGTGCAAGGTCAAACATGTGTGGTTATCGATGACATGATCGATACTGCTGGCACGATTACTAAAGCAGTCGATGCACTCTTCGATGCTGGCGCAAAAGATGTAATTATCGCGGCTACTCATGCCGTCTTCTCTGGTCCAGCAATTGAGCGCCTGAGGGCATCACGCGCATCTGAGGTAGTAATTACAAATACTTTGCCAATCACCGATGATCAGAAGTTCGATGGTTTAACTGTGCTCTCAATTGCGCCATTACTAGCTCGGGCAATTCGCGAAGTATTTGAAGATGGCTCAGTAACTAGCCTCTTCGATGGTCATTCCTAAGAGTGATTCCGGCGCGATTTGCGCTTAACAGCATCCGTTCGCTAGCCTTTGCCTTGTTCCGGCGAGGGTAAGAATTTCTTCCGTAATCGACGGCGTAGGTTTTCATCCTGCTGGAACTTTTGTGAAGTAACCGAAAGTAAACCTGACAGGAGCTAAAGAAATGGCTGAGATTACAATAAATGGCGTTCGCCGTACTGAATTTGGTAAGGGCGCATCACGTCGTAATCGCCGCGATGGTTTAGTTCCTGCAGTTATCTACGGTCACGGCGAAGCGCCTGCGCATGTTGCATTGCCTGCTCGCGAACTTGGCGTAGCTCTGAAGACATCAAACGTTCTTCTAGATATCGTTGTTGATGGCACAACTGTTCTAACCCTGCCAAAGGCTGTTGTTCGCAACGCGCTTAAGGGGACACTGGAGCATGTTGACCTTCTATTGGTTCGTCGCGGAGAGCGCGTTGTTGTATCAGTTCCAGTTCACACATCTGGCGAACATGATCGTGACGGAATTCTTGAGCACGTTCACCACTCAATTGAAGTTGAAACAGAGGCAACTGCGATTCCTGACTTCTTCGAATTAGATTTAACTGGCATGGTTGCAGGTTCATCTCTGTATGCTGAAAATGTTAAGTTGCCAGCCGGCGTAAAACTTGCATCTGACCCAAAGATGGTTGTGGTTCACCTTTCAGAGCGCTCATCATCTGCTGAACCAGTTGCTGAAGCTGCCGCTCCTGCCGCTCCTGCCGCAGAGGAAAAGAAAGAGTCTTAATCGGTTGATCCCAACTCAACTACTAATCTAAGGACATGGATTTAGCATGCTGTGGTTAGTAGTTGGGCTGGGTAATCCCGGCCCCGAATACGAAGCAACTCGCCACAATATTGGCCAACTAGTGGTTGATCAGCTCGCTAAATCACACTCTGCTAAGTGGAGCTCGCATAAATCTCGTTGCGATATCGCAGAATTTAAATTGGGTGTAGGCCTTGATGCCGCATCAGTTATCGTCGTCAAATCGAAGAGTTATATGAATGAATCTGGCGGCCCAGTTAAAGCGCTTGCTAATTTTTATAAAGTTGAAGTTTCTAATCTCATTGTTTTGCACGATGAACTAGATATTCCATTTGCAACTATTCGTAGCAAATTAGCAGGCGGGGATAATGGTCATAATGGTTTGAAGTCACTCACCTCTGCCTTTGGTAGCTCTCATTATTTACGCGTGCGAATGGGGATTGGTCGACCACCAGGTCAACAGGATCCAGCGGATTTCGTGCTTAAGCAATTCGCATCAACTGAAAAGAAGGAACTTCCTGAATTTATTATGCGCGGAGCCGATTGTGTTGAGTCGCTCATTACCTATGGGTTAGAGCGTACCCAATCTGCATTTAATAGCTAGATCAACCAGTATTTCGTAAGCCAGCAGCAACACCATTGATTGTAAGCAGTAGAGCTCGAGTCAATAATGGATCAGCATCAGCGCCTTCGGTGCGAACTCGACTTAATAAATTTATTTGCAGTAAATGCAATGGTGACAAATAGGCATCACGAACTTGCAACGTGCGCGAAAGAATTGGTTGGTCTTCTAGCAAGGCCTGCTTCTTTGTTAACAGGTTAATTTCAGCAACGGTTAAATCAAATTCAGATTCAATGTTTCCGAGGAAATGTTGTAGCTCGGCCGGTACTAATTTTTCAACATAACGCCTTGCCATTGCTAAATCAGTTTTAGCTAATGTCATCTCGACATTACTTATAAAGGTGTTAAAGAAGTGCCACTCTTTCAGCATTCGAGCCATGACATCGCCGTGACCAGCTTCGCGGGCAGCCTTTAATCCACTACCAACGCCGTACCAACCAGGCACAATTTGGCGTGATTGGGTCCAGCCAAATACCCATGGAATGGCGCGCAAACTTCCGAGACCCTTTGCAGCATCTGGGCGGCGCGATGGACGTGACCCTAAAAATAGATTTCCTAATTGTTCAACCGGGGTGGAGGCGTAGAAGTAGGCTGGTAAATCTGGGTGATCAATCAAAGAGCGGTATTGTACGAATGAGTTATCACTAATTAACTGCATGCAAGAATTCCAATTGTCAAGATCTGCGGGCGCTTGACGCGGACCGCGATTTAGCACAGTTGCTTCTAGAGCTGCCGCCAAAGTTAATTCCACATTTTCGCGAGCGAGCGAGGGCAGAGCGAACTTGTCGCTAATTACTTCACCTTGCTCGGTCATCTTAATTTCACCATCAATTGAGCCCCAAGGCAGCGCAATTAGCGCTTCATAGGTTGGGCCGCCACCCCGACCAACTGAACCACCACGACCATGGAATAAGCGAAGACGTACTCCATATTTAATTGCCACATCGCGCAATTTACGTTGAGCTCGGTGAATCTCCCACTGGCTAGTTGCAATGCCGGCATCCTTATTTGAATCCGAATATCCCAGCATGATCTCTTGAATATCACCACGAAGGGTAAGAAGCTTACGGTAAGTCGGATTAGCCAGAAGTTTCTCAAGAATTTCATCAGCAGAACGTAGTTCGGCCACTGTTTCAAGAAGTGGTGCGAAACCAATTCGAGCAACGTCCTTATCGAGGTCAACTAAACCTACGTATTTACTGAGTACTGCAGCTGCAATTAAGTCATCAGCACCTTTAGTCATAGAGACGATATAAGTTTCAATCGCAGTTGGACCAAAGCGATCAATAATTTCGCCAATTGCGGTAAATGTATCTAAAGTTTTTGCTGCACCAACATCAAGTTTTGATAAATCTGGTTTTACTGCATTTACTAATTCAGTCGTGAGTAGTTCGAATTTCTGATCGTGGCTAAGATCTAGATACCCACTGGCGATATTTAGCTGTGATAGCACATGATGATGGGCATCGGAGTGTTCGCGAATATCCATGGTGGCATGAGTTAAACCAAATGCACTTACAGTTCGAATAGTGCGCTCAAGTAAGCCAGTTGCAATCAGTTCACCACGGTGAGCAAAAAGCGAATCTCGCATTAACGTTAAATCAGCTAAAAGTTCGGCAGTATCGCGGTAATCTCGGTGTGGCACATGTGGGCCGTTTGCAGCGTGGCGCATACGGGTAAATGCCAAACGATGCACGATCGCAGTTGCTTTTAATCGATATGGTTCCTCAACATTTAAGCGCAGGAAACGATCTTCGAACTCAGGGATATGTTGCAAATCTTTTTCGATAGAGGCTATTAGCTCTGGTGTTGCGCCGACAATTCGAGTTGATACTGAAAGCATCTGGCGTAATTCATCCATTGCAGCAATAGTCACGCGGATAGCGTGAGCGGCCTGTAAAACCAGCGCATCACGGGTTACATCGCCAGTGATATTTGGGTTTCCATCGCGATCTCCACCAATCCAGTTTCCGAAAGAGAGCGGGCGAGCGGTGACCGGAATTTCAATTCCAAGGCGTTTCATCTGAGTTGCGAAATCACTTAATACTTCAGGCACCGTTAGTCTAAATAAATCATCTAGGTAATAAAGAGCATTAATCGCTTCATCGAGCGGTTCTGGCCGATCAAGTCGAAGTTCATCAGTCTGCCAAAGTAGATCAATCATCTCGGCTAACTTAGCCACTTGGCTAGGTGATTTCTTCTGATCAAGAAGTGTCGCAACTTTACCCAACTTATTTAGAATTGATCGACGTGCTGCTTCGGTTGGGTGCGCAGTAAAAACCGGACGAACCATTAATTCGGATACCCAAAGTTCTAAATCAGCATCGGTAAATTCGTGGCCAGGTGTTTGCGCCGCTTTAGCCACCAAGATGCGATCGGTTGCACGCGATAACCACGATCCGCCTTCGGCACGTGCATCTGCCAAGGTATGAGCACGGTGAACTTGTTCGGCCACATTTGCTAAATGAAAGTAAGTGCTAAATGCGCGCACCAGTTGTACAGAATCTTCAACGGATAATTCTGAAAGGAGCTCGCCGCTATCACCTTCGCGCACGGCCTTACGAACCGCCTCAACTAAGTTGAGCAGTTCGACGCCTTCTTGGCGTACAAGGGTTTGGCCTAAGAGTTCACCTAACTGGCGAACGTCATTACGCAACTCTGCGTCATCGGCCTGGAAGTTGCCTGACATGGCGTAATCATCTCAGGTCTTGGCTGATCGGGATTACCTCATCTATCCATAGCCAGTTAGACTTATCGTAATTCGCCCCCTCCCACCTTTGGGAGATGGGGCTTAACGGCATTTGCAAAGGGGATCACATGCGTGGATTATTAAATTCGCTTGCTGATTTCCCGGAATTTCATGATGCAACAGATCTGAAAAATCTCAACCAATCTCATAGTTTGGTCACGCCTCCGCCAAGTTTCCCGTTTTTAATCGCGCAAATTGCCCAATCTAGGCCAGTTCTAGTCGTAACCGGATCAAGTCGTGGCGCTGAAGATATTGCCAGTGAATTGCGTGACTTACATGAACGGGTACTTGAATTTCCAGCCTGGGAGACTTTGCCTCACGAGCGTTTGAGTCCACGTAGTGACACGGTCGCCAGACGAATTCAAACACTCAACGAATTAGCTCACGCTACTTCTGAACTAAACCCGATTGTTATTACTCCAGTTCGCGGTGTCATTCATCGCATCATCTCTAATTTAGCCAGGACGCCACTTCGCTCAATTGAACAAGGGCAAGAGATAGTACTAAGTGATTTAGTAAAGCACCTAACTGATCTGGCCTATGTTCGAACTGACCTTGTTGAGCGGCGCGGTGAATTTGCAGTGCGTGGCGGCATCATTGATCTCTTCTTGCCGCTTACAAAGCATCCGGTTCGATTAGATTTCTTTGGCGATGAAATTGAAGAGCTTAATTACTTTGAAGTTTCAGATCAACGTACGTCTGTCCCAGTAATCGGCAAGTTAGATATTTTCCCATGTCGCGAACTTTTGCTAACTCCAGAAATTCAGGTTAAAGCAAATGATTTGATGAAAAAGTTTCCAGCTGCTGGTGAAATTCTTGATCGCATCGCGGCTGGAATTGCCACCGAAGGTATGGAATCACTAATTCCATTATTAATTGAGGAACAAGAAACTCTCTTAGATCGCATGCCGGCGAATACCGAAATTATTTTTCTGGATGAAGAGCGGATTCGTTCTCGAGCGGCTGATTTACTTTCTACCAATGAAGAATTTCTGGCTGCGTCATGGTCAAATGCAGCAGCTGGTGCAGCCGCGCCAGTCCATGATGGATTTGGCACTTACATGGCATGGGAAGAATTAACTGACAAGATAATTTCCCTAGGTTTAAATCGTCGTTCGCTAAATTCTTTCGGCTCTGACCTCAATGAAAATACTGAATTTCTGGCGATTTCAGCAATCGATCCACTACGAGGCAACATGGAACAGTTGCTAACCGTGCTGGGAGAGGCGGTTTTAAATAACTTTAAGGTGATATTTACTGCTAATGGCCACGGCATGGTTGACCGGTATGCCGGTATTTTCCGCGGTGCTGACTTACCTGTACAGATTGTGGAGCGACTAAGCGCAAAACCAACTGCTGGTTTGATCCATATAACCACAACGCCAATTACCTATGGCTTTAGTTATCCGAGCGCTCAAATTCTTTTTATTACTGAACATGATTTAACTGGTAGCAAGTCAAGAGTAAAAGATTCTGATCGCCTGCCTTCAAAACGTAAGCAGAGCGTTGATCCGTTAGAACTAAAAGCGGGCGACTTTGTGGTGCACGAGCAACACGGTATTGGTCGGTATGTTGAATTGATCCAACGCGAAACGGCTGGAATTGTTCGAGAGTACTTAGTAATTGAATATGCATCTGCCAAACGCGGCCAACCTGGCGATCGCATCTTTGTCCCTACCGACACACTTGAACAGGTAAGCAAATACATTGGTGGTGAATCGCCGACTGTTCACCGAATCGGAAGCGGTGAATGGCAGAAAGCCAAAGGTCGGGCTCGAAAAGCAGTTCGTCAAATTGCTGGCGAACTTATCCGCCTTTATGCAGCACGCACTAGTGCACCAGGCTTTGCATTCTCCCCGGATACTCCATGGCAGCGCGAATTGGAGGATGCTTTCTCGTATATCGAAACCATTGATCAATTAGCAACGATTGAAGAAGTAAAACGCGACATGGAACGACCATTTCCAATGGATCGTATTATTTGTGGCGATGTTGGCTACGGTAAAACCGAAATTGCCATTCGAGCAGCGTTTAAAGCGGTACAAGATGGCAAGCAAGTCGCGGTACTGGTTCCAACAACCTTATTAGTTCAGCAGCATTACAAAACTTTTACCGAACGCTATTCCGGTTTTCCAATCAAAGTTGCCAGCATGTCTAGATTCAATACCGCTAAAGAGAGTAAAGAGATCACCCAGGCTCTAACCGAAGGAGCGATTGATGTAGTAATTGGTACTCATCGAATCCTCTCAAATGATGTGGTTTTCAAGGATTTAGGGCTAGTTATCGTCGATGAGGAACAGCGCTTTGGCGTAGAACAGAAAGAATCACTCAAGAAATTACGCACCACAGTTGATGTACTTTCGATGTCAGCGACGCCGATTCCACGTACGCTCGAGATGGCGGTAACTGGGATTCGCGAAATGTCCACCATCACCACTCCGCCGGAAGAGCGGCATCCGATTCTTACCTACGTCGGCCCAAGCGAAGATGGCCAAGTAGCAGCTGCAATTCACCGGGAACTATTACGTGATGGGCAAATTTTTTATATTCACAATCGAGTTGAAACGATTGATCGCACAGCATCTCGATTAAAAGAACTTGTACCTGAAGCTCGCATTCGAGTGGCTCATGGCCAGATGAGCGAATCGATGCTGGAAGATGTAATTCTGGCATTTTGGAATCGAGAATTCGATCTTTTAGTTTGTACCACCATTGTCGAAAGTGGCTTAGATATTCCAAATGCCAATACTTTGATTGTGGATCGCTCCGAAATGTTTGGATTATCGCAGCTTCATCAATTACGTGGACGAGTTGGTCGTGGTCGCGAACGCGCTTATGCCTATTTCCTTTATCCAGCTGAACAGCCACTTTCAGAAATCGCAATTGACCGACTAAAAACAATTGCATCAAATACCGATCTTGGTGCTGGTATGCGCGTTGCCTTGAAAGATTTAGAAATTCGCGGTGCCGGCAATTTATTGGGTGGCGAGCAATCTGGTCATATTGCCGATGTCGGCTTCGATTTATATATGCGAATGGTTGGCGAAGCGGTTCAGGATTACAAAACTGGCATTATTGAAACTGAAGAACCGAACCATGAGTGCAAAATTGAAATTCCAATCAATGCACATTTGCCAGAAGAGTATGTTCCTGGCGAACGATTGCGCCTTGATATTTATCGCCGCCTTGCTGATGTACAAAGCGATGGCGATGTTGATTCAATTGCAGCCGAACTAATTGATCGCTTCGGCGAACTTCCAGAGCCCGCAGAGGCACTTCTCGGCGTTGCTAAGTTGCGAGCTCTGGCCAAGGCTCAAAAGCTCCGAGAAGTCGTAATTTCGGGGAAATTCCTCCGCTTATCCCCGCTTAACTTGGCCGAATCACGCCAACTTCGCCTAACCCGGGTTTACCCGGGCTCCATTTACAAGAGCGCCGCCAGCACGGTTCTAGTTGCCCTACCGAAAGCCGCAGCCTGGAACCCGTCCGAAAGCACTCCACTTATGGGGGATACTTCTACTCTGGCTTGGGTAACCGAAGCCGTAACCGAATTAGCGGCTAACCCGAAAGTGAGTAAATCTTGAAAAAATTCACCGCAGTCACAATCGCCTCTGTTGCAGCAATCGCACTTTTCCTAACAGGTTGCTCACAAGTTGGCGCGGCCGCAACAATTGGAAGCACCAAGATTACTCAAGCAACTGTACAAACAAGCATTGATACCGTGATGGCAGAGCGCACCGGTACCGACACCAGTCAGATGCAGTTAGAAACTGGCGAAGAACTAAACCGCAGCCAACTTCGTTTCCACCTATTCGCCGGCTTACTAGCGGCAGCTGCTAAAGATTTGAAGATCACTGTTACTAAGGCTGAGATTGATACTCGCCGCGAAGTAATCATTCAGCAAGTTGGCGGAGTTGCTAACCTGCCGAAAGCATTAGTTGGTGCCGGAATTGCTTCGTCGGATTTCGATATCTACTTAGAAGCAGTTCTAAACTCTGAAAAAATTCAGAAGTCGCTATCTGATTCAGGTGTTGCCGCTGCCGATATTCCAACCAAGATGCAGGACTTAGTGGTTGCAACTGGTAAGAAGTACAAAGTCACGGTTAACCCGAGATACGGGGTTTGGAAGCCAGACACTGCTGAAGTTGTCGCTGCAACAACTGATGCAGTTTCACCTGCTGCCACACCTGCCAAGTAACCATTTATTAACTCATCAGGCTAAGTAAATGTCGGAACTTCTGCGCCTCGCGGAGGTAATGAATAAGTTGCGGTCGCCGGGTGGCTGTCCATGGGATGCCGAGCAAACTCATCAATCGCTAATCAAATATCTGCTAGAAGAATCCTACGAGTTTATCGACGCTGTCGAAACTAACGATCGCGCTGGCTTGCAAGAAGAACTCGGCGATTTACTTCTGCAGGTCTATTTCCACGCTCGCATCGCAGAAGATGATCGCGAAAACCCATTTACGATTGAAGATGTCGCACGTGGAATAGCCGATAAGTTAATCAATCGCCATCCGCAGGTATTTTCCGATCTACAAGTATCTGGTGTTGATGAAGTGATCTCGAATTGGGAAGAAATAAAGGCTGCTGAAAAGGGGCGCACATCAGCCATCGACGGCGTCGCTCTTTCTCAGCCATCGCTAACCTTGATTTCAAAGCTTCTGCATCGCGCCGATAAATATGGGGTTGAGTTAGAGCTACCAAACTCGACAGTAACCGATGCTGATCATGCCGCCGATCAGATCGTTGCAGTTGCGGCGTGGGCTAATGCCAACGAAATCGATCTAGATTCACTTCTGCGTCAGCGGGCGCGCGCACTTATGGCGCAGATTCAAAGCGTTGAGGCGCGGTAGACTGCTCACCTGAGTTCAGCGCTGATCTCTCTATTTAACATAATCGAATTCAACTAAATTCGTAAGGAACTATTAATAGGAGGCCATCTTGGCAATTATCGAAGCGCTCGGCGCCCGCGAAATATTAGATTCACGCGGCAACCCAACTGTAGAAGTTGAAATTCAATTGGAAGATGGCACTCAAGCACGTGCTGCTGTTCCAAGCGGTGCTTCAACTGGTGCATTTGAAGCATCTGAACTTCGCGATGGTGGCGCACGCTATCTCGGTAAAGGTGTAGAAAAAGCGGTTGCATTTGTAAATGACGAAATCGGGCCAAACATCATTGGTTTCGATGCGCAAGATCAACGCATTATCGATAGCGCCATGATTTCACTCGATGGCACTCCAAATAAATCACGGTTAGGTGCGAATGCAATTCTGGGTGTTTCGCTCGCAGTTGCTAAAGCATCCGCCGAAAGTGCCGACCTTTCACTTTTCCGCTACCTAGGTGGCCCAAACGCACACGTGTTGCCAGTTCCCATGATGAATATTCTCAACGGTGGCGCGCATGCTGATACAAATGTTGATATTCAAGAATTTATGGTTGCACCAATTGGTGCGCCAACTTTCCGCGAATCTCTTCGCTGGGGTGCTGAGATTTACCACGCTCTTAAATCAGTATTAAAGCAACGTGGTCTAGCTACCAGCGTTGGCGATGAAGGTGGCTTTGCGCCAAACCTTGATTCCAACCGTGCAGCTCTCGATCTAATCCTTGAGGCAATCACAAAGGCTGGTCTAAAGCCAGGTGCGGATGTAGCCCTAGCTATGGATGTTGCAGCAACTGAGTTTCATGAAAATGGCCAATACAAGTTCGAAGGCTCGCTTCGCTCTTCTGGTGAAATGATTGCCTACTACACAGATCTAGTTAATTCATATCCCATCGTCTCAATTGAAGATCCGCTCAATGAAGAAGATTGGGCTGGTTGGGCCGAGATGACAAATGTGCTTGGTTCCCGCATTCAAATCGTGGGCGATGACCTATTTGTTACTAATCCTGAGCGTCTAGCAAAGGGCATTGCAACTAATACCGCAAATGCTCTTCTGGTTAAGGTAAACCAAATCGGAACGCTAACTGAAACGCTTGATGCAGTTTCAATGGCACAACATGCTAATTACCGCAGCATGTTGTCACACCGTTCCGGCGAAACTGAAGACACAACTATCGCTGACTTAGCTGTTGCAACAAACTGTGGTCAGATCAAAACTGGTGCACCTGCGCGTACCGAGCGCGTAGCTAAGTACAATCAATTGCTACGTATTGAAGAAGAGCTCGCAAGTGGTGCCAAGTACGCAGGCCGTGGGGCATTCCCACGCTTTAAGGCATAAGCGAACTTAACTCATGGCCCGTCGTCGTTTGAACTTTAATCGTCGACGCAATACCAACAGTCGTGCACTGGTGCTGGGCTTCTTTCTATTCTTTTTGGCCCTGACCATCGCGCCACCGGTTCAACATTATTTTTCGCAACGTGCTGAAATAAGCGCCGTAAGCGCACAGATCAAAGCTAGCAATGCCGCAGTTACGGCCGCCCGCAAAGAACTTGAACTCTGGCGTGACCCGGAATATGTAAAGTCGCAAGCACGCGCCCGATTACATTTTGTGCTGCCAGGCGAGCGTCAATACATAGTTACCGATGCATCTACTCAGGCCGCAGAAAATAAAACTGATGTCGCAAATAACATTCCGGTCGGATTACCTTGGTATAACCGTTTAATTGCCTCAATAACTGAAACCGGTGCTAATTAATGTCTGACCGCGATATTTCGCAAGCAGATCTCGATTGCATCCAAGCCCAACTAGGGCGCACTCCACGCGATGTTCATGCAATTGGCTATCGCTGTCCTTGTGGCAAGCCGGCGGTAGTTGAAACACCACCGCGACTTAGCGACGGGACACCATTTCCTACCTTTTACTACGCAACTTGTCCTCGTTTAACTGGGGCAATCTCTACCTTGGAAACAACAGGCCTGATGGGTGAGATGAATGATCGTTTAGCCACTGATGCTGAATTAGCAGGTGCATATGCAGCAGCTCATGATGACTATTTGGCAGCACGCGCAGTACTCAAGATGGATGTTCCAGAAGTCGATGGCATTAGCGCCGGAGGAATGCCGGATCGCGTTAAGTGCTTACACTCATTAGTCGCTCACTCACTTTGTGCCGGCCCAGATGTAAACCCACTGGGCGATGAAGCTTTAGTAAAATTACCGCAATGGTGGAAAGATCAGCCATGCAGCAGCTCGGAAAATGTAAAGGCAAACTAATGCGTGTGGGTGTAGTTGATTGTGGAACTAATTCGATTCGCTTACTGATTGCCGATATCGAAGGAAATACTTTCCGCGAAGTAACTCGCCAAATGCAGGTGGTCAGACTTGGTCAAGGCGTTGATGAAACTAATCAATTCCATCCCGATGCCATATCCCGCACATTCGCCGCGATTGATTTATTCGCAGCCGAATTAACGAGGCGCGGCGTAGAAAAGATTCGGTTCTGCGCAACTAGCGCTACTCGCGATGCCTTGAACCGTGAAGTATTTGTAGATGGCGTCAAAGCGCGTCTTGGCATCGAACCTGAAGTTATCTCCGGTGATGAAGAAGCTCGCCTCTCCTTCGCTGGCGCCACTCGGGAATTTAACCGCGCCGATTGTCCATTCTTGGTGGTCGATATAGGTGGCGGATCTACCGAATTTGTCCTGGGCACCGATTCGGTCGAGAGCGCCATAAGCGTAAATATAGGTTGTGTTCGCATGACCGAACGACACTTCCGTAGCGATCCACCAACAGCAGATGAAATTGCAATTGCTCGCAGCGATATTCAAAACGCAATTGATATCGCATATGCCAGCGTTGATATTAAGAGCGCAAAAACCTTGGTTTGCGTTGCCGGAACAGCCACGACAGTTGCAGCGGCAGCATTGGATCTTTCGGAATATGATCGATATGCAATCCACTTATCTCATATCTCCGCCGACCAAGTCCATGCCGTCAGTAATCAGTTGTTAACTATGACTCGAGAAGAACGTACTGCCCTCGGATATATGCACCCTGGTCGGGTAGATGTGATTGGCGCGGGTTCACTGGTGCTTTCTGAAATTCTTAAAGCAACTGGAGCCCAAGAGTTCGTAGCTTCGGAAAATGATATTCTCGATGGAATGGCATGGTCGCTTGCCAAGTAAGAAAGTTGTCCAAAGTATAAAAACTTTGCCTTTACTAGAAAAGAAAATAATCGCTTGTCGTGAATGTCCGCGATTAGTTGATTGGCGCGAAGAAGTTGCTCTAACAAAACGCAAGGCCTATCAAGATGAAAAATATTGGGGCAAAGCTGTTCCAGGTTTTGGATCTGCTAAACCAAAGTTAATGATTGTTGGTCTTGCACCCGGTGCTCATGGCGCAAATCGCACCGGTCGAATTTTTACCGGCGATCCATCAGGTGATTGGCTTTACGGCTCACTGCATCGGTTAGGAATTGCCAAAATTGCAACTAGTACATCTCGTGATGATGGCCAAGAACTTCGAGATACTCGCATATCAATGGCAGTTCGTTGCGCACCGCCAGATAACAAACCAACCAACGAAGAACGTGATCAATGCGCACCATGGCTTTTGCGTGAACTCGAACTCTCGCTGCCAACAACTCGGGCATTTGTAGCCCTCGGAAACTTTGCATGGGTCGCGCTATTTTCGGCTCTGGCCGAATCGGGCCACCCGGTTAAGCGAGCCAAGTTCAGTCATGGGGCCGAGGTTAATTATGAGCACAATGGAGTGAAGTATCTAATATTGGCTAGTTTTCACCCCAGTCAGCAGAATACCTTCACTGGAAAGCTGACCAAACCAATGTTGGATTCAGTGCTCAAAAAAGCAGGTAGATTTGCCCAAGTTATTGCGTAGTTCGTACCGATGCAACTTATTTATCGCATGGCCCCGATAGCCCAATGGCAGAGGCAGAGGACTTAAAATCCTCCCAGTGTGGGTTCGACCCCCACTCGGGGCACCAGTTTTTCGCTCGATTGGCAGGCGCTGGTGCTTAAAGTTTCCCGAGCATTTTTCGCTCACGCTCAACTCAAAGTGTAAGAAATAACTTCTGCCGTAGCATTGTTATCACTAGGGCTGGGGATTCCAGCACTTTTCGCACTAGAGAGTGAGTACAAAAGTATGCGTAGTTCAAACCCTGTTCTTGGACGGGCGTTTAATAATCGTGGTTATGCCTCAATGAACAACACAGGCATGGGCAACACCACCACGGCTACCACATCAGAGAGTTTAGAAAACCTCTATAACGCACCAGCGGCATCTGCACTTCAAACTGGTCGTATGACCATTGAAGATGTTGTTGCGCGCACTTCAATTCTTTTTGGCATCTTGGTTGTAACAGGTGCAGTTGCCTGGACGGCTAACTTAGGTGTCGGCGCACTAATGCTCGGCTTCCTCGGTGGATTCGTTCTCGCAATGGTTAACACCTTTAGCAAAAAGATTCGCCCAGGCCTCATCATGGCTTACGCCGCATTCGAAGGTTTAGCACTTGGCACGCTAAGTCACTTCTATAACGATGTGTATCCAGGGATCGTTAGCCAAGCAGTTATCGGAACTCTTTGCGCATTCGCGGGAATTCTCTTTGCATATAGCAATGGAAAAATTCGCGTAACTCCAAAATTCACACGCGTGATTATGGGTGCTGCAATAGGTTACCTAGTACTTGGATTAATCAGCATGGTGCTTTCCTTTACCGGAAACTCTGGCGGACTATACGGAGTAACTGGTTTTGGTCCATTACTTGCAATAGCTGGCGTTGGTTTAGCAAGTTTCTTCTTGGTACTAGATTTCGATCAAATCGAAAAAGGTGTGGCAGCAGGTGCGCCACAACAAGAATCATGGCGTGCTGGTTTTGGCCTAATGGTTACTATCGTTTGGCTTTACCTAGAAGTACTGCGCTTGATCTCAATCTTGCGCGGTAATGACTAATTAATAAATGTTAGTTATTGCTAACTAGTTATCGTTTAGAGAGATGGTCGGCTCATTTGAGCCGGCCATTTTTCTTGTCTCGGGTAAAAGAGAACCAAGGATTAGCACCAACGAGAAAATTAAAGCAGATGCACCAAATGCAGCGCGGTATGAGTACAAGTCAGAGATCGCGCCGACCACGATAGGCCCAACGATCATGCCGCCATCGCCGGCCATCTGGAATACACCAATTACCTTTCCGCCTTTGCCTTTAATGACATCGCCAACAATTGCGCCAGGTGCGGTTGTTAAGTAAGCGCCACCGATTCCCAGGGTTACCATTGAAGCCAAGAACATCCATACATGAACTGAAAAAGTTAAGCCAATTATCCCAGCTAAGAAAATCGAACCACCAAGAAGAATTACGAATTTTCGACCTTTAGTATCTGATGCCTTTCCGGCTTTAATCAGCATTAATCCTTGACAGAGTGCACCAATTGTAAATCCATAGCCAACTACTGCTGCAGTTGAATGTAAACTTTCAGTTACAAAAATCGGCAATATAGATGATCGCATTCCGTAGAAGGCCCAGCCAGTTAAAAATGAGAGAGTCAACGCAATTCGATAAGCGGGTATGCGCATTGCCTCTTTTAATGTGATCGGATCTTGCGGCTTGGCTTTAGATTCGCCATTTGCAGCCTCTGCCCGCCCAAGATATATGTAGCCAATGATTCCGGCTACCGCCAACATAAAAGCGTATGCAAAGAAAGGTGCACGCAAAGAGATGGTGGCAAGCGCACCACCTACAGCCGGTCCGGTAATTCCTCCAATTAGAAAAGAGCCCTGGAAAGTTGAGAGTGCTCGAGCGCGATGCGCATCATCGGTTGCTCTAAAAATAAGGGAACTAGATGCCACTGAAAACATTGATGAACCTAGTCCGCCAGCAGCACGGAATGTTAAGAGTTGCGGATAATTCTGCGCTAAGCCAGCAAGTACAGTGAAAAAAGAAACCATAAAGACGCCGAAGCTATATACATTACGTTCGCCGAAGCGATCTACAAATCTGCCAGAGATCATGCCTGAGGTAAATCTAGCGATGGCAAATGCCGATACCACTAAGCCAACGGCGGTGTTATTTACACCAAATGACTTAACAAAAACCGGAATAGCTGGAAAAACAATGCCAAATCCCAGCGCCACAAAGAATGAGGCAATTATGACGACCTGGACCTCGCGCGAGAATCCAGCTACTGGGGATTTAAACCGGTTAGCCAATTGCTTCGCCAGCAGCGTCCTCGCGTGATTGTTGATACTGGGCGCTAGTGCGAAGTGGCTTTTCCTGCAACATATTGGCGCAGATGAAACCAAGTGCGGTCACTGGAGCGGCAGTCCAGAAAACAATATGGAAACTATTAACAAAAGATTGCAAAACGGTGCTTTGAATAAGCTCTGGCAATTTTGTTAGAACCGAAGTATTGGTTGTAACAGTATGGAGAATTTCTGGATCAAAACCTTTGAGTAAATCCGGATTTGTTTGAGCCAGCTGTGCAAAATCCTGCTTTAAGTAGTGGCCTAAACGATTAGTGAGAATTGAGCCAAATACAGCTGCGCCAAAGACGCTTCCGAGAGAGCGGAAGAAAGTATTTGAAGTTGTTGCAACACCCATATCCTTGAAATCAATCGAATTCTGAAGTGCAATCACCATCGTTTGCATAGATAGACCAAGACCTAAGCCAATCAGCGCTGCAAATATAGATAAGCGCCAATAAGGAGTATCGGTCGCAAGCGTTGTCATTAGCAAAATACCAACAGTAATTAATACCGAGCCAGCGACAGGGAAGCGCTTATATTTGCCATGCTTTGTGATGTATTTACCACTAAAGATTGAAGATGTAACAATGCCAAGCATTAGTGGAATTAGTTTAAGTCCTGCCTCAGATGGTGAATTGCCTTTAACAACCTGCAGGTACAGAGGTAACATAATCAATGCGCCAAACATTCCGGCACCGATTATGAATCCAAGAACTGAAGTGATATTAAAAGTGTGGTTTTTAAATAGAGATAGTGGAAGAATTGGTTCTTTAGCTTGAGATTCCCAGCGCAAGAAAAGCAGCGCCAAAATTACGCCAGCACTAAGAGTGATTACCGATAGCGGTGATGTCCAGCCACGGCTAGGGCCATAAACCGATACGCATAAAAGAGTTGAAGAAACCGAAGCAACCATGAGAAGTGCGCCAACATAATCGATTGAATGCTCTCGCTTGACTCGGGGAATATGTAGTACTGCTGAAGTTATAACGAGAGCGGCGATACCAAAAGGAATATTTATGTAGAAAATCCAACGCCAGCCAGTAATACCAAGAATCTTCTCTTGACCTGAGAAGAATCCGCCAAGCAGCGGACCAGCAACAGAGGAAAGTCCCCAGACTGCGCCGAAGTAGCCTTGGTAACGACCACGTTCGCGAGGCGGAACAATGTCACCGATAATCACGAATGTAAGCGCCATTAATCCGCCACCACCTAAGCCTTGAAGCGCACGTGTCAGAATTAATTGCAACATGTTGGTTGATGCACCAGCTAGCAATGATCCTAATAAGAAGGTGACAATCGCAAATTGGAAAACAATGCGCCGACCATAAAGATCAGAGATTTTTCCGTAAAGAGGGGTCGAGGCGGTCGATGTTAAAAGATACGCAGTAACAACCCAGGTGTAGTGATCTAGGCCATTGAAATCTTCGACGATACGTTTAAGCGCAGCTGAAACAATGGTCTGATCAAGTGCCGCGAGCAACATTCCGGTCATCAGACCAGAGAGAACCAACATGATCTCTTTGTGAGTGTGTGCTTTGCCAATACTTTGTTCTGACATTTTTGCCTTTCTGGCGGCTTGCATTTAAGTCGCAATAATGCGAATGACTATTTAACGATTCGAATAGCGGTAAGTTTAGCCCGTGAAATCAGTAATCGCAGAGAATCTCGTAAAGACCTATCGCAAGGGCGAAGTGAGAGCCCTCGACGGCCTATCCATAGATGTAGAAGAAGGCACCGTATTAAGTGTGTTAGGCCCAAACGGTGCTGGAAAAACCACCACGGTGCGCATACTTGCCACGCTTCTATCACCTGATTCCGGAAGTGTTTCAGTCGGCGGAATTGATGTTATTAAGCAACCGGATAAAGTGCGCGAAATCATAGGATTATCAGGTCAGTATGCAGCCGTTGATGAAACTCTGACTGGCTGGGATAACTTAGTTATGTTTGGCCGCTTGTATCACCTAGGTAAAAAAGCTTCGACTTCCCGAGCAGATGAACTACTTGAACGTTTCTCACTAACCGAAAGTGCAAAACGTCCAATTAAAACTTATTCAGGCGGAATGCGTCGTCGGTTGGATTTAGCGGCTGCAATTATCGTGAAACCAAAAATTCTTTTCCTAGATGAGCCAACAACTGGTCTTGATCCGCGGGGTCGCCAAGAGATGTGGGGAGTAATCAAAGAGTTAGTCGATGCCGGAGTCACTTTGCTTCTCACAACCCAATATCTAGAAGAAGCCGATCACTTAGCTGATGAGATTGCCGTAATTGATCATGGAAAAGTAATTGCCCGCGGAACTTCAGATGCGTTAAAGAAAGAAGTGGGCGGCGAGCGCCTGGAAGTGATTGTGGAAGATTCCCAAATGAAGTTAGCTGCCGAAATCATTACTCGGGTAAGCGGCACAGCGGCGCATATTGATGAGAGCATGCGGTCAGTTTCAGCGCCAGTTAAAAACGGTACTAAATCGCTCATGGATGCACTGCGTGAATTTGATGAAGCAAAATTACATCCACTCGATATCGGACTAAAGCGACCATCACTCGATGATGTTTTCTTAGCTTTAACCGGCCATGCTGCGGAGGAAACCAAGTGAACGCAATTACTGATGCTCTAGTAATTACCAAGCGCCAATTACTGCAATTGGCTCGAGTACCTGAAGTCTTAATCTTCTCGACGATTCAGCCAGTCATGTTTGTTCTTCTCTTTAGATATGTATTTGGTGGTTCAATCGATACCGATCAACCGGGTGGATATGTGCAACTTTTGATGCCTGGAATCTTCGTGCAAACCGTAGCTTTTACGCTTGCTGCTACTGCATCTGGCTTAGCCGAAGATATGGGCAAGGGATTGATCGACCGATTTAGATCACTGCCAATTTCACGTTCGGCATTGGTTATCGGCCGCACCTTAGGTGACTCATTACTAAATATCGTGGTTCTAACCGTGATGGGTATTGCGGGCTACGTAGTGGGCTGGCGACCAACCGGTGGAGCGTTAAATACCGCGCTCGCATTTTTATTCTTATTGGCATTTGGGTATGCGCTATCTTGGACTGGAATCTACGCAGGTTTGTCGGCTCGCGATGCCCGAGTTGTTCAAAACATCAGTTTTCTAGTTACTTTCCCGCTAACTTTCCTATCGAATGCATTTGCGCCAACAACTGGAATGCCTAAAGTGTTGCAGTATTTTGCGGAATGGAACCCAGTTTCAACAATGGTGGCTGCTTGTCGCGAACTATTTGGCTTGAAAAATCAATTCGGGGCAACCTCTGGTTCCTTTCCGAGTGAGCACCCGCTAGCTACTTCAATTTTTTATATGTTCTTGATAATGGCAATCTTCATTCCGCTGAGCGTTCGAAAGTATGCAAATAAAGCGAAATGATTAAAGAGACTAATTCTTAAGTGAAGAATTCAGCGCCTAAAATCTCAACTGAGATGCTCTTGCCATTTGGCAAGGTGTAAGAAACTTTGTCACCGATTTTTGCACCAAGTACTGCGGCGCCAAGCGGTGACTTTTCGCTATAAACATCGAGATCATCGCTAGCAATCTCGCGCGAACCAAGTAGAAATCTCATCTCATCACCGGCGACGATTGCGCTAACCACCATGCCAGATCCAACTACACCTTCAGCACTTGCCGGAGGTGCGCCGATAGTGGCGTTCTCCAGCATCTGCTTTAACTGACGAATGCGAGCTTCGATCTTGCCTTGCTCATCACGGGCAGCGTGATAACCGCCATTTTCCTTTAAATCACCTTCAGCACGAGCTGCTTCGATCTTTTTAATAACTTCAGTGCGGCCAACAGTTTCGAGGTTGGCAAGCTCAGCTGCAAGACGATCGGCTGCTTCTTGGGTTAACCAGGTCTGTGAACTCATAAGGCGAAAGGGTAGTGCAGTTTAAAGACAGCGTAAAACGCTGGCTGTAGCGGCCAAATTACGGGTAGGAATCGCGGTGCTGCGATCGATCTGGCCGTCACCTGCAGGGACTAAATCGTCGACTTGCCCGACAATTAATTTGTCGATGTCACGTGCGACCAAGGTGCAAGTTAGTTCTCGGCTTGGATCACGTCTAGTAGCTTCGTATCGAATCACAATTTCGCGATCATTAGTCACGTTAAATGAAATTAATCTTGAAGTGATAGCGGGTTGCGCATGATGCAGACCAGCCCAAAGTAGCCAGATTATGCCAACGACCAGAATTACAGCTGCTAGCGGCCGCCAACGATTTGCAGGCTTAACCCCGTATCGATCGTTATAGTCCAAGCCATTTGACATAAGAGTATTCTCTCGTATTACTCAGTAAGATCAAGTCCTAACGATCAGCAAGGGAATAGTTATGAAAGATGTTGAAATTGGTGCAGCTGGCTCTCTAACTATGATCGTTTTATGTACAGCAATGGTTTTCCTGATGCGCAGTTTTTACAAGCGTTATAACCGAATGCAGAAACGTAGCGAGGAAGATCAGAATTAAACTGCGTGATCGAATTGCTGCTGGATTAGCAATTGCAATAGTTGCCAGTTCGTTTATTGGGCTAGGCAATTGGCAGTTAGATCGAGCTAAAGAGTTAAAGGCCTCGACTCGAACCGTCGTTGAAGTAACTGCGCCAGTTCCGCTTTCAACCCTTGCCCAGCCGCGTGTGACTATTGATTCTCGTAATCTATTAAAAAACGTTTCAGCTAGAGGTCATTACATTGCAACTTTCAAAAGCGATAATCAAAATTCAGACGGTGTAGCAGCTTCCGCCTGGGAAGTTGCGGCACTTCAAGTAGATGTGAATTCAGTGATCTTGGTGGTACGTGGCCTCTGGTCAGAACGTTTAACCGAACCAACCATTGCCATGTCTCAAAACGTTGACGTGACAGGTGTTCTGCAGCCCAGTCAAAGCGCTGATCGTGGCCCAAATACTGCAGACAACTTGGCTCGCGTAGATAGCACTCTGCTACTTACCAAGGCCGGGTTTGCTGACTTCGATCTTTACGATGGATTCATATTGGCCAATAGCGAATCGGTTGATGGCGCAAAAGTTGATCGCACTCGACTGACCATCGCGATCGATAATTCCAAGGTGCCGGGCTATTACTGGCAACACATCTCATATGTCTTCATCTGGTGGCTCATGGCTGCCGTGGTGCTTTACCTTCCCTTCTATCGCCGTAGAGTTACCCCATGAGCTCGACGCCAGAAATGAATAAGCCAGATCCCGCCATCGCTGGCGCTGTTAAGCGATACCGCTTTATGGCAATTTTGGCTGGCATTATGTCGCTGCTACTTTGGTTTGTTGATCTGCCAGTTGCTTACATTTTCAATAATGAGAACTGGAAAGCGAATGTGGTCTGGATTCCCTTCGTACATGGCTGGGTTTATGCCGTTTACGTACTGACTGCGATTCAGTTTGCTAGCAAGGCTAAGTGGCCAGTCGTGAAGATGCTAGGTTTAATTCTTGCCGGAACGCTGCCAGTTGCTTCTCTAGTAACGGAGCGAAAAGTTGTATCGCAGTATTCGTAATTTCATAAAATCACTGCTCTATCCGATCTATGAACGTCGGTTAGTAAGATCTTTAGATTTCAGTCAAACCCCACAGCATGTCGGTGTAATCCTCGATGGCAATCGCCGATTCGCTAAAGCCAATGCCGAAACTCTGGGTGGTTCTACACCAGCACATGGCCATCGGGCCGGGGCCAACAAAATCGTGGAATTCCTTGGCTGGTGCGAAGCGGCACAAGTAAAAGTTGTAACACTTTGGTTGCTCTCTACCGATAACTTCAAACGGACTGAGGAAGAGCTGTTAGCGCTTCTGAAAATTATTGGCGATACCGTCGATGAGCTATCAGCAACTGGTCGTTGGAATATTAAAGCCGTTGGTGCTTTAGATTTATTGCCGGATTGGTTAGCTGCAAAATTAGCCGCCCTAAAGCCAATCCGCAGCGATGGCCTAGAGGTAAACGTGGCGATTAGTTATGGTGGCCGCCGCGAAATAGTTGATGCAGTTAAAAGCTATCTCTGCGCGGAAAAGAGTGAGGGTCACGATATTGCCGCCGCCGCTGAAAATATTTCAGCGGATGAAATTGCTAAATATCTTTATACCGCCGGCCAACCTGACCCGGAATTGCTGATTCGAACTTCGGGCGAACAGCGCCTGGGCGGATTCCTGCTTTGGCAGAGCGCACTCTCAGAATATTATTTCTGCGAGGCTTATTGGCCAGATTTTCGTCGCGTAGATTTCTTACGTGCACTTCGTTCCTATTCAACTCGCCACCGCAGGTTGGGTAAGTGACGTAAATCAAATTGTGAGATGGTGATTTAAGAAGTCATCTAGATTTAATTTTCCGTAACCGCGTGTCGAAAGCCAAATAGATAATCGCAGTTCTAGCGTTTGCACACCGACGAAAACAATTAAATATGACATCAACCCGAAGAAATTATGAATGTGGGGAATTAATTGGGCGCTGATAAGAGAAGAACTTATGTCCTCGATACCAGCGTTTTGCTAGCCGATCCGGCAGCCCTAACCCGCTTCGCCGAACATGAGGTCATCATTCCAGTCGCGGTTATCGGTGAACTTGAAACTAAGCGAGATCACCCGGAATTGGGCTATTTTGCCCGCGCAGCTTTGCGATCTCTCGATGATTTGCGCATTACTCACGGTCGCTTAGATCAACCGTTAAAGATAACTCCTGAAGGTGGCACTCTTTCGGTCGAACTTAATCACATAGATCTGAGCACTTTGCCACTTGGCTTTTTGCGCGATGGCACTAACGATTCCCGCATCCTGGCAATCGCGAAAAATTTAATGTCGGATGGAAAACGCGTCGTACTAGTTACCAAAGATTTGCCACTTCGAGTTAAGGCTTCTGCAGTCGGAGTCGAGGCCGAGGAGTATCGGGCAGAATTAGTTTCCAATAGCGGCTGGACTGGAATCGAAGAGCTCGATGTTGGCCATCAAGTTATCGACGATCTTTATGCCAGCGATCGCGCTGATCATGAGGCTGCCCACCAACTACCAGTACACACCGGTATCGTGCTTCACTCCGAAAAAGGAAGCGCCTTGGCTCGAGTCACTGCAGATAAACAATTGCAATTAGTGCGCGGTGATCGAAATGCCTTTGGCCTTCATGGTCGAAGTGCTGAACAGCGAATTGCCCTCGACTTGCTGCTCGATTCAGAAGTCGGAATCGTCTCGCTCGGCGGTCGGGCCGGAACTGGTAAGAGCGCTCTTGCCCTGTGCGCCGGTCTAGAAGCGGTCATGGAAAAGCGGTTACATAAGAAGGTAGTAATTTTCCGCCCGCTCTATCCAGTTGGAGGCCAAGAGCTGGGCTATTTGCCAGGTAGTGAAGGCGAGAAAATGTCGCCTTGGGCCCAAGCTGTTTTCGATACTTTGGGGGCGCTGGTTAGCCAACAAGTGATCGATGAAATTATTGATCGTGGATTAATTGAAGTTCTGCCGCTAACTCATATCCGGGGTCGCTCTTTGCATGACTCCTTTGTAATCGTCGATGAAGCCCAGTCGCTTGAGCGCGGAGTTCTATTAACCGTGCTCTCGCGCATCGGCCAAGCTTCCCGAGTGGTCTTGACTCATGACGTGGCCCAGCGCGATAACTTGCGAGTTGGTCGACACGATGGCGTCGTTGCAGTGGTCGAAACTTTGAAGGGACATCCACTCTTCGCCCATGTGACCTTGACGCGATCAGAAAGATCGCCGATCGCAGCTCTTGTCACCGAGCTCTTAGAAGGGCCGATCTCGAGTTAGCTTCTGGATTAAATCATCAGGATTAAATCTTCAGGATTAAATCATCAGGGGAAAGCAGGTCGAATAGAGGCCTGATTTAATCTCACACTCACATTTCGGACATTTTGGACTTCTGCCTATGTGACCTGCACTTTTGCAACTGTGGCGAATGTAGCAATCCTTAGAATTTCCGACCCACGCGTAAATAAAGTTGCCGATGTCAGTGCTACTTGCCAGTCTAAACCCCGTTACTCACCCAACTGGGTGAGATGAATTGGCTCTAGCAGGCACTGGAAGGAGGCTCCATGAGTTTTCACTTTAACTCTCCCCGTCGCGCAGTTGCGATCTGGGCGAGCGTTGCCGCCGTTCTGGGTATCGCGATCTTGCAGCCAAGTGCCTATGGTCTTGAGTTTCCAGCGACCACCTCGCTGACTCTTCCAATTCCTGGCGTGGTTGAAGATCAAGTCGGCGGCGCCTATCTCTCCACCAAGCCAGACCAGGCAGTCGAGCCAATCGAGGCTGCACTCTTCACCGAGATGGCCTCTGAGATCACAGTTTCGGCTTCATCGATGGCCTTGGTTTCATCAGCAAGTGCCAACGTTGAGTTAGCTCGAACAGCTGATGGTGCCAAAGAGGTTGCTAAGGCTTTAATGGAAGATAAATATGGTTGGGGCGAGAAGCAGTACACCTGCCTCGAAAACCTATGGACCAAAGAGAGCCACTGGAATTACCGGGCGCATAATTCTCGCTCTGGCGCCCACGGAATTGCTCAGGCGCTTCCTGCGACCAAAATGGAAGTAATCTCGACCGACTGGCGCACCAACCCAGTTACGCAAATTAATTGGGGGCTTCGCTATATCGATATGCGATATGACACCCCTTGCAGGGCCTACATAAAATTCCAGCGTTCGCGTTATTACTAAGCCGTTAGCGCGGTCCCATACCAATTGTGATTGGCTTTGAAGTCTCGGCAAAGAAATCGCCGCCCTTATCATCAACCACGATGAAGGCTGGGAAATCAACTACATCGATCTTCCAAACTGCCTCCATGCCAAGTTCTGGGAAATCTAAAACTTCAACTTTCTTAATACAATCTTGAGCAAGACGTGCAGCCGGGCCACCGATCGAACCGAGATAGAAACCGCCATTGGCTTTGCAGGAATCGGTAACTGCTTTCGAGCGATTTCCCTTTGCCAACATTATCTTTGAGCCGCCGCGGCTCTGGAAATATTCCACATAGGAATCCATACGACCGGCAGTTGTTGGACCAAATGATCCTGAAGCATAACCTTCCGGAGTCTTGGCTGGGCCAGCGTAATAAACAGCATAATCGCGTAGGTAATCAGGCATTGGCGCACCATCATCCATAGCAGCTTTGATCTTGGCATGGGCTAAATCGCGCGCGACGACCAAGGTGCCGGTTAGCGAGATACGAGTTTTAAGCGGGTGCTTAGAAAGCTCAGCCAGCACACTTTCCATTGGCTGATTTAAATCAATATTTACCACGCCATCATTTAGATGTTCATCAGTGGTCTCTGGCAAGAATTGAGCTGGTTCGCGCTCGAGCTCTTCGATGAAGATACCCGCTTTAGTGATCTTGCCCTTTGCTTGGCGATCGGCAGAACAAGAAACCGCAATTGCAATCGGCAGCGATGCGCCATGGCGAGGTAAACGTATAACGCGCACATCGTGGCAGAAATACTTTCCACCAAATTGCGCACCAATTCCCAAAGTACGAGTTAGTTCGAGAACTTCATGTTCTAGATCTAGATCGCGGAAGCCATGTCCGGTAGTTGCATCACCTTTTGTAGGCAAAGAATCTAGGTACTTAGTACTAGCCAATTTCGCAGTCTTTACGGTGTGCTCAGCGCTGGTGCCACCGATAACAATTGCCAAGTGATAAGGCGGGCAGGCTGCAGTTCCAATTGAACGCAACTTCTCATCAAGCCAAGACATAAATGATTTTGGATTAAGGATCGCTTTAGTCTCTTGATAGAGGAAAGATTTATTAGCGCTACCGCCACCTTTAGCAATAAAAAGGAAGTTATATTCATCGTAATGATCACTATCGGCATAGATTTCAATCTGGGCAGGCAAGTTATTGCCAGTGTTCTTCTCATCCCAAGTGGTAATTGGCGCCAATTGCGAATAACGTAAATTCAAGTTGGTATAGGCATCGTAGATACCTTTTGAGATCGCAACTTCATCTTTGCTCTGTGTTAATACGAATTGGCCTTTTTTACCAGAAACAATTGCGGTACCTGTGTCTTGGCACATAGGCAGAATTCCACCAGCAGAAATATTGGCATTCTTCAAAAGATCTAATGCCACAAAGCGATCATTTGGTGATGCCTCTGGATCCTGCAAAATATTTGCCAACTGTTGTAAGTGTTCATTGCGCAAATAATGAGAGATATCGTGTATCGCAGTGCTAGTTAATTTTTCAATTGCCTCTGGTGCAATCTCGAGGAATTCCAGCTCGCCAACCTGTAAAGTGCGAACGCCGTCGGTGCCTAAGCTGCGATATTTGGTGGTATCTGGACCAACTGGCAGTAGATCAGAGTATGAGAATTCAGGAGACATGTCGCACCTATTCGGTTGGTTTAACTGAATCTAACTTTGCCTTCGCCCCATCTAGCCATTCCTGACAGATTTTTGCTAACTCTTCGCCGCGTTCCCATAGTTTCAAGGAATCTTCGAGAGTTGCGCCACCAGTTTCGAGCGAAGTAACAACCTGCGCTAGTTCATCGCGAGCCGCTTCGTAGGAGATCTTCTTTTCTGAGGCCATGGCTTAAATCTACTGCCTGCTCTTTAACTTGTAACTGTGGCGCTGGCCTCACCCTGGGCCAGCCTAATTCGTAGCTTTTCGCCATCTTTAAGCGTTTTGCTGTCTCGGGCAATCGAGCCATCGACCAATTGAACAACGGCATATCCGCGATCAAGAGTGGCTTGTGGTGAGAGCGCCCGAACTCGAGCAGTTACTTGCTGCAACTCTTCTTGGGCAATTGCCAGTCGCCCTTGGAAACTGCGAATCGCACGATCGCGGAGTCCAGTAATTATTTCTAATCGGGAAGTAATCATTACAGCGGGGTCGCGTAAAACTGGACGAGCCGCCAAATTAGTAATCTTTGAAATTTCGAGTTCGATCATATTTCGCACAAATCGATTAGCCCGATCGCGCCATTGCTCGATTAGTGCGATTTCTTCATTGATATCTGGGACCACTCGCTTTGCTGCATCAGTTGGCGTTGATGCGCGGAAGTCGGCAACTAAATCAAGTAGTGGTGAATCTTTCTCATGACCAATCGCGCTAACAATTGGCGTACTGCAATTTGCTGCTAAACGAACTAAACCTTCGTCGCTAAATGGCAATAGATCTTCAAAGGACCCACCACCACGAGTAATTATGATTACATCGACATGAGCGAGCGCTTCGAGTTCGGCAAGCGCTGCCGAAACTTCAGTAACTGCCGCTGCGCCTTGCACCGTAACTTCGCGAATCTCAAATTGCACAGCCGGCCAGCGGCGTTTGGCATTTTCAACAACATCACGTTCGGCATCGGTATTGCGACCGCAGATCAAACCAATTTTGCGAGGTAGTAACGGCAAAGCAACTTTATTTTCTGCAGCAAATAAACCTTCCGCAGCCAAGATGCTTTTTAGCGCTTCAATGCGAGCTAATAATTCACCCACGCCTACTTGGCGAATTTCGCGAGCCGATAAAGTGAAAGAACCATTCTTGGTGTACCAAGAGCCTTTTGCGAAAAGTACTACTCTCGCATTTGCAGGCAGCGGGGCCACACTTGCTAACACTGATTTATGGCACATTACCGAAAGGCTCATATCAACGCTTGAATCACGTAGGCGCAGAAAGGCCATGCCCCCGCTGCGTTCATTGAGTTCGGCGATCTCGCCTTCGATCCAGATCGGCCCTAATCGATCGAGATATTCCTTGATCGCTTCAGTGACCGCCCGTACTGGCGCGGGGGATTCACTTGAAGTTTCGAGCATAGAACGATCCTAATAGACTTACCGACATGAGTAAGCGAGTCCTCTTAGCTGCGCCACGCGGTTATTGCGCCGGTGTTGACCGAGCTGTTGTCACCGTTGAAAAGGCGCTCGAACTTTATGGCGCCCCGGTCTATGTGCGTAAACAGATCGTGCATAACAAGCATGTGGTCTCAACTCTTGAAGCTCGAGGCGCAATCTTCGTTGATCAAACCGATGAAGTTCCCGAAGGCAAGATTGTCGTTTTCTCAGCCCATGGTGTTTCACCTGCAGTTCATGACGAAGCAGCCAGTCGAAATCTGAAAACAATAGATGCCACCTGCCCGTTAGTTACCAAAGTTCACCACGAAGCAAAACGATTTGCTGCTGAAGATTTAGAAATTCTCTTTATCGGTCATGAAGGTCATGAAGAAGTTGAAGGCACCACAGGTGAAGCTGTCGGAAAAGTTAGACTTGTCGATGGCTTAGATGCCGCTCGTACCGTGCAGCCAACGCCAGGCAAGAAATTAGCCTGGCTTTCGCAGACAACCCTTAGCGTTGATGAAGCGCTGCAATCAGTTGCAATTCTTAAAGAACGTTTCCCAGATATTCAAGATCCACCATCTGATGACATTTGTTACGCAACTACAAATCGTCAGGAAGCAATTAAAACCATTGCGCCACAGGCTGATTTAGTAATTGTGGTTGGCTCTGCCAACTCATCAAACTCAGTTCGTTTGGTAGAAGTGGCTAAGGAATACGGCACTCCTCGCGCATATTTAATTGATTACGCCGCTGAAGCAAAGGAAGAATGGCTTGATGGCGTTGAAATTATTGGCGTTTCAAGTGGCGCTTCAGTACCTGAGATCTTGGTTGATGATCTTTTGAAGTGGTTAGCAGAGCGCGGCTTTGGCGATGTTGAAACTATAACTGCTGCGCAAGAGTCGTTGCTATTCGCCTTGCCCCCAGAGCTTCGTAAAGATCTTAAAGCAGCTGCTCAGTAATTTATTCTGCGCGTTGGCGCTTATATGCCTTGGCACGTCGATCAAAGTAGAAGTACCAGGCATAGGCAGCTGAGATCAGAAGGAATGGCGCTTGGCTAGCGAGTGAAGCTAAGAAGTCGATGCCCAAGCGTGTGATCTTGATGCCATCTTTAGTAATTAACTCAACTAAAGCAAGCGAGGCAAATGCAAGCGGTGGCGTGACAGCTGCGACATAGCTGGTTCCGTTGCGACCATATTGAACGCCGCCAAATGTCACCAACATAATGATTAAACCGGTGATGATGCCAAAGCCATTACGAAGTAATAGTTCAAGGTAAGAGAAGATGCCGATAAAGAAGAATTGCAGAACCACGATGCCCTCTTTCTTAAGGCCAGGCCCGCTAATTGAAACTTTACGACCAACTGTTGTGCTCATTATTTCTCATCCTCTTCGGCGTCAATATAATCAATCTCTAGGGCAGCAGATTTAATTGCACGAACTTCATCATCGACATCACTTAATGGCGCTAGTTTATTAGCCCCAGTGCTTACTCCGAGGTTCACCATGCTGCGAGCTGGACGTAATAAGGATGTTTCAGCGGTTTGGATCACATCGTTAAAGCCACGTTCGACTGATTTGATGCGATCGCCCAACGTTGCCAACTTTGAGTGAAGCGAGCCCACGCGCTTTAGCAGCTCGCTGGCATGGCCCTGAATCGCAAGGGCATTGTCGGCCAGATCTTGACGGCCGAAGGCATAAGCAACAGTGCGCAGCAGCGCCAACATATTAGTTGGAGTAGCGATCGTTACATTCTTTGAGAATGATTTCTCGAGCAACATTGGATCAACGCGAAGAGACTCAGAGAAGATTGATTCGAAAGGCGCGAATAGCACTACAAAATCAGGGGAGAAAGTTACGCCTTGATAGTCACGTTTTGCTAGAGCATCGACATGCTTTAACAAATCTTTTGCATGCTGCTGCATTAGCGAATCTCGAGTTTCTTCATCCTTGGCATCAATCGCTTCGAGGAAGCGAGTAAATGGAAATTTAGAGTCGATAAAGATGCGAGAGCCACCTGGAATTGAGATCTGAATATCAGGGCGAGAAATTTCATCGTTGCCACGATCGGAGTTTTGTTTTGTGAAATGAATGCCCTCAATTAGACCAGCATTTTCCAAAAGCATTTCAAGTTGAACTTCGCCAAAACGACCACGAGTCTGAGAGCTAGTGAGTGCGCCAGCTAATTTGGTCGCTTGCTCGAGTAGATTCTGATTTCCAACCTGCATTGATTCGATCTGAGTTTTAATTGCAGATTCGGCAGCAGCTCGTTTACTTTCAGCATCGGCAGTTTGTGTCGATAGCGAATTCATGCGGCTCTTCACATCGGAGATCGCTTCATTAAGCGCTGCACTTGTGGTGTTCTGCGAATTCATCGTTGCAATTTGTGCCGTTAAATTTTCAACTAGCGCTTTCGCCCCTGCGAGTTCGGCGGCGAGAGCAGCCGAAGCTGACTGAACTTGTGCCTGATCTGCCTTGTTTTTAAGGTTAGCGATGAAGAAGCCAAGGGCTAAACCGATGACTAAACCTGTTAGAAGAACCACTACTGATGCTGACATAGGCCTATCGTGGCAGGAAGCACTGACATACTCGCGTAGGCTCTACTCCTCGTGAGCCTCTCAATCGGAATCGTCGGTCTGCCAAATGTGGGAAAGTCGACCCTTTTTAACGCCCTCACCAAAAACAACGTTTTGGCTGCCAATTACCCCTTCGCCACGATCGAGCCAAATGTCGGCGTAGTCGGAGTTCCCGATGAGCGCCTAGCTAAATTGGCCGAAATCTTCGGTTCCGAAAAGATCTTGCCGGCCGTCGTCTCATTCGTTGATATCGCCGGCATCGTGAAAGGCGCATCTGAAGGTGCCGGCTTGGGCAATAAGTTCCTAACCAATATTCGCGATACCGATGCCATCTGCCAGGTCATTCGCGTCTTCACCGATGGCGATGTAGTTCACGTCGATGGTCGAGTTGATCCAGCCAGCGATATTGAAACCATTAATACCGAATTAGCACTCGCTGATCTACAAACCATTGAAAAAGCGTTACCTCGGTTAGAGAAAGAAGTTCGCTTATCAAAAGATAAGCAGACTGTTCTTGATGCAGCGATTGCCGCGAATGAATGGTTGCAATCAGGTAAGCCACTTTCGCAGAGCAAAATTGATTTGACTGAGATTGCCGAACTTCATTTATTAACGGCGAAACCATTCTTATATGTTTTCAATGTTGATGCAGCAGAGTTAAATGATGCTGATCTGCGCAAGAAGTTACAAGATCTAGTTTCGCCAGCTGAAGCGATCTTCCTTGATGCTAAGACTGAGGCTGAACTCGCTGAACTCAGCGACGAAGATGCTCTCGAATTGTTGCAATCAATTGGTTTGAAAGAACCAGGTCTTGCGACTTTGGCCCATGTTGGGTTTAGAACTTTAGGGCTGCAGACCTATTTAACTGCTGGCCCTAAAGAAGCACGTGCATGGACAATTCATAAAGGTGACACCGCACCCATGGCCGCTGGTGTTATTCATACCGATTTCCAAAAGGGATTTATTAAAGCCGAAATCGTCGGGTTTGAAGATCTCGTTGCAGCAGGATCCATGGCTGAAGCGAAAGCTAAAGGCAAAGTACGCATGGAAGGCAAGGAATATGTAATGGCCGATGGAGATGTAGTGGAGTTTCGATTTAATGTCTAAGACCCAAGAACACCTAAAAAACCTGCCGATTAAGAAGCGCGAAGATCTGCGCAACGTAGCGATTATTGCCCACGTTGACCATGGCAAGACCACCCTCGTTGATGCGATGTTGTGGCAGTCCGGCGCATTCGCAGCACACAAGGTGCAGGGCGAAGGTCAAGATCGCATGATGGATTCAATGGATTTAGAACGTGAAAAGGGCATCACGATTCTTGCGAAGAACACTGCGGTAAAACGCGGCAACACCATCGTTAACATTATTGATACGCCGGGCCACGCAGATTTCGGTGGCGAAGTTGAGCGCGGACTCGAAATGGTTGACGGCGTTATCTTGCTAGTTGATGCATCTGAAGGTCCATTGCCACAAACCCGTTTCGTTTTGCGTAAAGCGCTAGAAAAAAATCTGCCAGTTATTTTGTTGATCAACAAAGTTGACCGCCCAGACTCACGTATTGCTGAGGTTGTCGACGAAGCCTACGAACTATTCCTTGATCTTGGTGCAAACGAAGAACAAATTGAATTCCCAGTTGTGTACGCATCAGCTAAAGCTGGTCGCGCATCACTTACTCGCCCAGCCGATGGTGGAATGCCAGAAGAGACAAACCTCGATGTTCTATTCGACACTATCTTCTCGGCAATTCCAGCACCGATTTATCATGAAGGTGCACCGCTACAAGCACACGTTACAAACCTTGACTCATCACCATTTCTTGGTCGTTTAGCACTTTGCCGCGTTCGCGAAGGTGTTATTAAAAAAGGCCAAAGCGTTAACTGGATCAAAACAGATGGCACTATCGAACGCGTAAAAGTTTCGGAACTTCTAATTACTGAAGCGCTAGAACGCGTACCTGCTCTTGAAGCGCACCCCGGTGACATCATCGCTGTTGCGGGCATTGAGACCATTACCTTGGGCGAAACCCTGGCAGACCTCGAAAATCCGCATGCTTTGCCGCTTATTACCGTTGATGAGCCATCAATTTCGATGACTATCGGTATCAATACTTCACCTCTAGCGGGCAAGAGCGGCAAGCTGCTTACTGCGCGCCAAGTAAAGGGCCGGCTTGATGCCGAGCTCGTGGGTAACGTTTCATTGCGCGTTCTAAATACTGATCGCCCAGATACTTGGGAAGTTCAAGGTCGCGGCGAACTGCAGCTAGCTGTTCTAGTTGAAATCATGAAGCGCGAAGGTTTCGAATTAACTGTTGGAAAGCCACAGGTAGTTATCAAGAAGATCGATGGCAAGGTTCACGAACCGATGGAACATCTAACAATTGATGCACCTGAAGAATATCTTGGCGTGCTCACTCAGTTGATGGCGCTTCGCAAGGGCCGCATGGAACAAATGGTTAACCATGGCACTGGCTGGATTCGCCTTGATTACAAAGTTCCTTCCCGTGGTTTGATCGGTTTCCGTACTGAATTCTTAACTGAAACTCGTGGTACCGGTTTGCTCCACCACGTATTCGATGGTTACGAGCCTTGGTATGGCGATATTCGTACGCGCGCAACAGGTTCACTTGTTTCAGACCGCATGGGCACCGTTACTTCATACGCTCTTTACGGAACTCAAGATCGCGGAACCATCTTCGTTGAACCAGGCGATGAAGTTTACGAAGGTATGGTTATCGGTGAGAACTCACGCAGCGATGACATGGATGTTAACTGTGTTCGCGAAAAGAAACTTACCAACATGCGTGCTTCAGGTACCGATGAATCAGAACGTTTGATTCCACCTAAGAAGCTAAACATGGAAGGCGCCCTTGAATTCTGTCGCGAAGATGAATGTGTCGAAGTAACTCCAGCGGTTGTTCGTATCCGCAAAGTGGTTCTCGATCAATCAGAGCGCGCTCGTATGGCATCGCGTCAGAAGAAAGCTAATCTAAACGCTTAAATCATTAATGCTCTGAAACCCTTGATTTACCAAACCATTGATTTACAAGGGCGACACGCCGCCAAGGCCCCCTTCACCGGGGGCTTTGTCAGTGGTGCCCGCTTTACTCATCACATCGCAACCACTTAACAAGAGTTAAGCACTGCGAAACAACTAATGAGTAAAGGTAGGCCCGAAATGAACCTAAAAGAGCTAGCACTTCAGTTATCTGCAATCACTGTCATTGCAAATGCTGCTAAGGAAACTAAAGATCGCCTGCGTCGTGAATTTGCCGACGCCCTCGATGCCGTTGGTGCCGATTCAGTTAAAGCCAATCTTGATGGAGAGGAAATCGCCAAAGTCTCATTGGTTACCCCGAAAGCAACTCCAGAGATTATAAACGAGCATGCTTTCACCGAGTGGGTGCGCGCCAATTACGAATCTGAGATTGTTCAATCCGTCCGCGAATCTTTCCGCAAGAAGATTCTCGATGATCTTAAGAATGTAAATGGCGACGCAATCCATCTCGACACCGGCGAAGTTCTCGACTTCATTACATTTAATTCGCGCGATTCCTATATCTCAACTCGCTTTACTGAAACTGGCCGCGAATTGATTACTGATGCTTTCCGCGCCGGCACACTCAGCCCTAATGAAGTAATCGCTAACGAATTAATTGCGGCGGCTTAAACCATGAGCTACTTCAATATCGATCTTTATGAGCCAGTTGAAAATCGGATTCAGGCGTTCTGGAAGAAATTTCCCGATGGTCGCATTCTTACTGATCTACAACGCACCGAACGATCCGATGGTCGCATTGAATGGGTCTGTCGTACCGAGGCATTTACCAATCGGGAGGATGCGCGCCCCCAAGCAACCGGGTTCGCTACCGAAATCGAAGGCAGTAGCGTTATCAACCGCGCCAATGCCAGCGAGAATTGCGAAACCTCAAGCATTGGCCGCTGCTTAGCTAACTTGGGCTTTGCCGCTAAAGGTAAGCGCCCAAGCCGCGAAGAGATGGAGAAAGTCGCGCGGGCCAATCAAAATAACCGCAATAAAGCCCCTAAGCGCAATCTGGCCGAAGGCGATCTAGAGCGCTTGCTCGAAGGACTTTCTGCTTGTAACTCGCTCGCTGATTTAAATGCTTGGTCTAGCAAAGCGGCCACTTTCGCGATTCCTGATGAGAAGCGTCTCGAGCTATTCTCAATCTTTAAAGTTCAACGTGAATCACTAACTCATAGTCAGAATTCAATTAGCCAGAATAAAATTGCTGAGGTTGCCTAGTTAATCTCAATTGTAAGCGGCAAGTGATCGCTGATGCCAGATGTAGTAGTTGGCTCTTGAATCACATCCTTTAGATCAACACCTTTGCTCAAGATGTAATCAAATTGAATCTTCGGTTTCCAACTTGGGTATGTGTTCTGAAGAATTAGCGATTGCCAATTTGACCCAATGGCTGGAATTCCACCAGGTAAATTGAAGTCGCCCAAGAGTAAGACTTTTTCGCCAAATGAATCAGCCCACCTCTTTAACTTTGATAATTGAAAGACATTTACCCCGGGTACGAAAGATAAGTGAGTGTTAATAATTGTCCAACCATTTTCCAGTTCAGCTGCAATCGCCAACCGTGGCTCATCTTTAATATAGATTGCTTTTGCTTTTCCAGTTTTGGTATCTGGTATTAATAACGGCATACCAACAATAGATCTACCTAAATTTAATCTATGCCATTTAATTACCGAAATCTTAGAAACTAAGCCGATTCCGTAACTTCCCAAATCAATTGCTGGGGAGTTTTTCAGATTTGTAGCGATTTCATTTTTAGCTTTTTCCCAATTACCTTCGGGTGACCCAAAAATCGCTGGCGCAAATGCCCAATTTTCTGCGCCCATAGCAAGTGCGATATCTCTGGTTTGAAATGATTTATTAGATCTTGCTAACCCGTGATCAACCTCTTGAATAGCTAAGATATCGCTACCAATGGCCGCCGCAGCCGCCGCTAAACCGCTGCAATCATCGCCCGATTTAGGCGGAATGCTCATGCCGTGCAGCAGATTCCATGAGGTTACCTTCATGCTTGAAGGCTAGTAGCGTTGCCCCTTATGAGCGCGATTAACCAACAGCCGAGCCTGATTGACCGCGCTAGCGAGCTGCGGACCGACCCGGCTGCCTTGGCTGAACTTCGAAAGCTAGGCAAAGTACTAAGCGTTGGTGGCGGAAAAGTCAGCGCCGATCTGGCGAGTGGCCAATTGCTATATCCAAATGCCAAAAGCGAAGAAATTTATTTTCTCGGAATCGATCGGGCGACAGATACCCCATATTTCGCCGCACATGTTGCTGACTCAGCAGATTTACTTTCACTGCGCGAAATCGGTGCTGTACTTTCACCACTTGAGATTGGTTTAGCTCTACATGCTGTTGCACTTTCGAATTGGCATAGCGCGCACCCACGTTGTTCAAAATGCGGATTCGAAACTTCAAGTTCGCTCGGTGGCGCAGTCCGAGTTTGCGACCAATGCGAGGCGCAACATCATCCACGCACAGATAGCGCAGTAATTGTTTTAGTGCGCGATTCCGATGATCGCATTTTGTTGGGCCGTCAAGCTGTCTGGCCCGTTGGAAGATTTTCAACTTTTGCTGGTTTCTTAGAGCCAGGTGAAACTTTTGAACAATGTGTATCTCGGGAAGTTTATGAAGAGAGTGGCGTTCGGGTTTCGCAAATTAATTATTTAGGTTCACAACCTTGGCCATTTCCAGCCAGCATCATGATTGCCTTTGAAGCAATCATCAACGATCCCGAATCAGCCCGCCCTGATGGCGAAGAAATAGTTGAAGTTCGTTGGTATTCACGTGCACAGTTACGCGCTGCTATGAAAGATGGCACATTGCTGTTGCCACCAATGATCAGCGTTGCACGCAAGATGATTGAACGTTGGTTTGGTGCTGATCATGGAGAATTTAAAGGAGAGAGTTTGACTGGCGGCGAGAGCTGGCGATGAGCGAAGAGCCATTAGCAAATGTTCGAGCCGAAGAAATTTTGGCTCCCCTCGATGATGAACAACGCGCTGTCGTACTTGCAACGCGGGGCCCAGTTTGTGTAATTGCAGGTGCGGGTACCGGAAAGACTCGCGCGATCACTCACCGCATTGCTTACGCTAGTGCGATCGGGTCGATGGACCCAACCAAGATCTTGGCGATCACATTTACGGCCCGCGCAGCGGGTGAAATGCGCACTCGTTTGCGCGGTTTAGGTGTGCCCACGGTTGCCGCCCGCACGATTCACGCCGCTGCCCTCAAGCAACTGCTCTTCTTCTGGCCTACCGTTTTCGGGGGTCGCACGCCTGATTTATTGACTTCAAAGACCGGATTTCTGGGTGAGGCGATTAATCGAGCCGGGCTTCAAGGCACGATCAATATAAATTCCCGTGACACTTTGCGCGATATTGCGAACGAAATCGAATGGGCGAAAGTTTCGCAAATTGGCCCAACTGATTACTTAACTGAACTCGATAATCGCGCAGCTAAACCGCGAGCTAATTCTGAACAAGTTGCCCAGATTTACAGCGCCTATGAAAGTATTAAGCGCCAAGAACTCGCGATGGATTTCGAAGATGTTTTGTTACTAACAACTGCGATGCTTGAAGAAGAACGCGAAGTGCGCGAGCGAGTACAAGATCAATATCGCTATTTCACGGTTGATGAGTACCAGGATATTTCACCTCTGCAACAACGATTGATTAATGCCTGGCTAGGTAATCGCGAAGAGATTTGTGTTGTGGGCGACCCGGCGCAAACTATTTATTCATTCGCTGGCGCAACTTCTTCCTTCTTAACTACTTTCACTTCGCGTTTTCCAGATGCCGAAGTTATTCGTTTAACTTCTGGGTATCGCTCAACTCCAGAAATTACTTTTGCGGCAAATTCACTCTTGCGCAGCGCAACAATGGGGCAAGAGTTAAATGCGCAGAATGATCATGGTGACAAGCCAGCAGTACTTGCATATAACGATGAATCTTCGGAAATTGCCGGGATTGTTTCTGATATGACTACATTGCTAAAGGCAGGTGTTCCACCACAAGAGATTGCAGTGCTTGCTCGTACTAATGCTCAGCTGAATTCGCTAGAGCGAGCTATGAATAACGCAAAGTTGCCTTATCAAGTGCGGAGTACCGAAAGATTCTTTGATCGCCCTGATGTGCGCGAATTCTTAAAGGGTGTGCGTACCGCATCAGTTATTCCAACCGAAGGTATAAGTTGGTTAGATGAGCTGCGCACTATGGCACAACCATTTTTAACTGGCCAAAGCATCGATGGCATTGCTGGGTTATTGCACTTAGCTCGCGAACTTGATGAAGATCCAAACTTCACACCAAAAACTTTGCGTAGTTACTTACGCGAAGTTGAAGATCGTGTGCAGCAGAACAATCCGCCGACCATGCCGGTCATTACCTTGGCTACTTTGCACGCTGCTAAAGGCCTCGAGTGGGAGCGGGTTTTCTTGATGGGCGCCAATGTGGGCTTATTGCCGTTGGAAACAAATGGTTTTACGCTCGATTCCCGCATGATTGAAGAAGAACGTCGCTTGTTCTATGTCGGCATGACCCGCGCAAAACGCGAATTACGCATAAGTTATCGTGGAAAACCATCACCATTCTTAGCGCAAGCAGGGTTACTGACCAGTTAGTGGAATGCACAATTAATTAATTTGCGTCATTGAATATCGATGCTTTACTCTAGGTCTTATGCAAAGAACTGCACATCTACACACAGCCCACGCTGCGCATATTTCTGCGATGCGTGAGGCTGTTATGGGTGCTGCAATGAAACCCGTATCAGCTAAGCGCTCGACATCTAATTGGCCTACTGCAACCACATTTGCAGCTTATGCCAATTTTTATGCCGGATCCGGGTCTGCTGGAGGTTCATTCGAATAAGATCGAATAAGCCAAACAAGGGCCCTAATCCAAAAGGATTAAGGGTCCTTTTTCTTTATCCCAACAATCTAATATTCAAAAACAAATAACTACCCAAATAACTACCCAAATAACTACCCAAATAACTACCCAAACAAGAGAAAGACAAACTAACTAAAAAAGGAAAGAAGGTGAGAACCATGAGCGTTCTCTTCAGCGAACTACTAGTACCAGGTTGGGCCGAAAGCGGCGAAAAGATTGGTCTCGGTGATATCACCGGTACATATGGCAATCCAATCGCCAATACTTTGCCCTGCCACGGCGCAGAACCTGAAACCTTCTTCTCCGATGCCGAAGCGGATATCAAAGCGGCCAAAGCGTTATGTGGTGAATGCCCAGTTCGCGCTAAGTGTTTATCTGGCGCGCTATCACGTCAGGAACCTTGTGGAGTTTGGGGTGGCGAGCTATTTGAAGATGGCATTGTTATCCAAGCAAAGCGTAAAGCTGGCCGACCACGCGTTGCGGCTTAAAAATCGGAGTGATTGAAAATAATCTTTCGCTACTTAAGCGTTAGCTGGCGCAATCTCTGGGAACCACGAAAGGGCTTCATCGCGGAACTTGCCCTCGGCTTCTAGTTGGCAGAAAATGCCAGTGGTGCCGAGAGTTACGCGGTGGATCAATACATATTCAGCTGGCAGATTTAATTGGAAACCGATCTTGGCAGTTGGGTTGCGAGGGTCACCAACGCGGGCACTTTGATCGCGTAACCATTCACGCGAGTACTTAAATACTTCGGTTCTGAGCGGTTCAACTAGTGGGACTAGATATTCAAGTACCAAATTTGGGTCAACATCGACTTCGGCCAAGATGAAGCCATCCTTTTTGAATCCTTCGTATAGTGCAATCGCATCGTCATCGAGTGCGTGCTTGAGCAAATTCTTCATGGGTTCAGGAAATCCGCCCGGCAAACGATTGCAAGCGCCGAAGTCGAGCACGCCTAAGCGGCCATCATCGAGTAACCGGAAATTTCCTGGGTGTGGATCAGCGTGCAGCAAACCAGCGCGGTCAGGCGAGGTGAAGTGGAAACGCGCCAACTTAATGCCGGCATTGTTGCGTTGCTCTTGGGTGCCGCTGGCGATGATCTTTGAAAGCGGGGTACCTTCGAGCCATTCGCTGACTAATACTCGATCAGATGACATCACAACTTTTGGAATCGCAATATCTGGATCGTTATCGTAAACCTCAGAGTATTTTTGCTGCGCTTCAGCTTCGTAACGATAATCAACTTCTTCAATAATGCGTGCGCGAAGTTCTTCGAGCAGAGGTTTCATATCTAAACCTGGCATCACTAATTGAAAAATCTTCGCAAAGCGTTGAATCTGATTCAAATCTGAGATGAGCGCTTCGGCTGCACCTGGATATTGAATCTTTACCGCAACTGGCCGGCCATCTTTCCAAATTGCTTTATGAACTTGGCCAATCGATGCTGATGCGGTTGGTTGGTCTTCAAAGTTAGCAAAGTTATCTCGCCAATTCTCACCTAACTCTTTAGCTAAAACTTTATGAACCACTCGAGTTGGAAGTGGTGGTGCTGACTCTTGCAATTTAGTAAGTGTTTCGCGATAGGGCTTAGCAATTTCTTCGGGCAACGCAGCCTCAAAAACAGAGAGAGCTTGGCCAAATTTCATTGCGCCGCCTTTTAGTTCACCTAAAACTTTAAAAACTTGTTCCGCGGTTTTCTCTTGAATTTCACTAAAGACCAGGCTGCCAGATTGGCCAACTAGTTGGCGTCCAAGACCGAGCGCGCTACGACCGGCAATACCCACTGGAATTGAAATCATCTTGGCGGTACGCGCCGTAGTTGATTTCGGGATCTCGGTTTCGAATTCACTCACCGGGTAAGTCTGGCTAACGATGGGAGTTTTCGCTCTCTGAAATCACCTAGCCCGTCAGAAAACTACCAAGCACACCCACAAGCTGGGTTAATCGCGTAAGTAATGTGTTGGGGATTACATGGCCGAGCGGTATCGACCAAAATTTGAGTGCCGATCAATTCACTAAACCCAGTATCTAAATAGTTGAGCACTGCCTGAGCGATCATGCCCGCGTATTGTGCGGTGGCGGCAATATTTAATTGTTGAAGTGGCGCAAATGAGCGAGCATTATTTATCTGATTTAGTAATGGAGATTGCTCTAGCTGATTAAGTTCGATACACCGAAAGCATGGGCTTTTGCCCGGAATCACCAGCGGGCCAATTCGTACTGTAGTTGCATCAAGGGGGCTAATAAATAAGTGCGGCAAGTTTGAACTCAGCAAAGTATTGATTTTGGCTGGGTCTGGCGCACCAAAGATAATTGTTAAATATTTTTCGACCATTACATTTTTAGAAATTGGGAACAAGGCAAAGTCACGAGAAATTTCCAAAACTCGTTTTGTTAAATTCATGCCAAGGTCCGAGATCGAAAAGACCCCGGTGCCCAGATCGCTGGCAGAAATATCTCGCTGCAGATTGCTCAATGCCAGAGTTGTTTGTGATGCACCGGATGACAACAAAATTGTAAGTAAGTAGATGGCCAGGCGGTCATCGCCACAAATATCAATTCCAACTTTTTGGCGATCGCTTAAAGTGGTCACGCCAGCATCGATTATTCCGGTCTGCCAAGTTATCTGGCCTAGTTCAGGCGCGATCCGTTCTTGCAGTTGTTGGTATGCCACATCTTTGCTCTGATCTAACGAGTGCGACTTACGATTAACTTTTTCAGAATGAAAGCGGTCTGTTAAAACAATCGGTTTGGCTATTTGGTCAATTAGATTAGCGGCAATTAACTCATCACAGATTTTGTTGACCACTTCAATAGGGGCGCCAGTTCGTATGCTGATCTCTAGGCAATTTAGGGCACCATTGAAATTTGCCAAGATGGCGGCGGCTCCAGGGTGACTAAGCTGAATGCCGGCGCTTGCGTGGCCAATGAAATGCGATTGCGGCTCGGTATTGGATATTGCGGTAACTATTGCCCCAGCTTTCAGGCGCGGTTTGATTTCAGTATTTGCAGTTGCTTGATTATTTCTCATGGTCGCAGAATGCGCGCTTCTGGATAGCTAATCGACCGCTGTGTCGAAAATCTGCGGAAGACCGCTCATTTTCTTACTCGAAGTTGATGCGAACCACTCGGAGAGTGAGTTCCTTGGAAGTTTGAGCGGGGGAAGGAAACGACCCGCAGCAATGGATCGCCGCGGGTCGTTTGCTTGAACTACTTAAAACTACTTAAAACTATAAAACTAATGGTGAGAAAAATTACTGAGCTTTGCCAAGGATGCGATTTACCTTGGTGCCACAGACTGGGCAGATGCCCTGAGCCATGCGACGACCAGAGTCGGAAACCTTTACAGTTCCTTCAAAATCACGCTTCTCTTTGCACTTAACGCAGTAAGCGTCACCTTTGTATGTCTCTGCCATGTGGAGCCTCCAATCGACGCGAGCATTTGCCGATGGAATTCGACGAAATTTACTAGCGTGCAGGCTTTACCATACCCCCGCACACGCTCAAACTGGGCTTTCTGAGCGTGATTTAGCGAAGATTTTTATGCGTGTCTAAAGCCGCTTACCCACATTGCCAGCGCTTTTACGCAATTGGCGGGGCTAGATCGCTCTCGGCGAGCTCGTACCCATCGAGGTAGGCCTGGGCTTTTTCGCCATCAGGGTATGCGGCCAAGATTCGCTGGAAATCGGGGCCATGGTCGAAAAAACGCAGGTGGATTGCCTCGTGGAAGAGGACATAATCCTGAACATAAGCGGGGGCAAACCTAAGGCGATCAGAGATTCGGATGCTGCGATCGATCCCGGTGCACGAGCCCCAGCGCTCACGCATTTGGCGCCAATCTATGGTGGCGGGGCGTTCGGTGATTTCGGGGGCATAGGCCTCGATTAGAGCCACGGTGCGGCTGATCAGCGCAGATTCTGACGGGGTGCGATCGGCTTCGGCGCTACGAATCCGCTCGACCATCTCGGGCACGATTGATCGTTCCTCGGCCTTGCTCATCCGGGCGGGGATCGAAACTACTATCTGTCCACCTTGGCGATAGGCCGAGATATTTTTCTTCCGTCGTTTTGATCTGATTACGACGATCTCACCTTGATCAACTCCGGGCAGAGTGGGAGCAGATTCAAGTGAAGTATCAACTACTGGTTGAGTGATTAGCAAATTATTTACAGAAAAGAGTTCCACCATATCTGCCGTATCTGCAGTACCTGCGTTTTCTGCTGAATTCATGGAGAAAAGGTAGCGTGAAAATACTTCATTACAAGGGAAAGAATCACTTTGTCAATCTGTGAGTCAGTTGATTCATTATCAAAACTTCGTTAAGTTCGCGCTTACGAAGTCCTCGGATAACAGTTTTATATCTGCAAGGGGAAGGCAGATATTTAACAGCGGCCGGGGACTTCGCTTTTATTACTGCGATTAATAATCTGCTCAAGCGGAGTAACGAAATTACTAAGAGTATTTAATTCTTAAATTAAGCCACTTAAGTCATCTGGTACTTCAACGCTTGTCAAGTAACTCTGCGGATTTAGCAGTTCTTCTTGAGTTGGCAAGATGCCTGACCAAATCTTATCGCGAGTTGAGATATCGCTGAGTTCAGAAATTGAACGCCAGAATGCGCTAGCCTCGCGAGCTAATCGAGGTGAGACCTCTAGCCCCAGCAGCGAAGCGAAGAGTTGTTGAGTTGGCGCATTTGTTGCTCGACTACGGCGCAGAGTCTCACGCAACTTCTCTAAGTTGGGTAAACGTTCGCCGGCTGCAGTTGTGACGACTTCATCTACCCAACCATCAATCAACGCAAGAGCAACTTCAAGTTTTGTGAGCGCTGCTTTCTGCAAATCAGATTCCTCGGGAGTAAATAATCCTTTATTAATTACATTGGCAAATGATTCTGGGTTATTCATATCAATATCTGCTGAACTTAAAGCAGAGGTGGCTTGCTCTTGAATAGCATCCATATCAATTATTATTCCGCGACCATAATCGGTAATTGCTTGGCGCAGATAAGAAACTAACCACGGATTATTATCAAATAGGCGAGCGATAGCTGCTTCGCGTAGAGCGTGGAATAGACGGACTTCAGTAATTGGTACATCGAGATCTTGCGCCCATTGATTAATATTCTGCGGGATCAAAGCTGGGTGAGCAGGGGTAATTAAAGGCAAACCAACATCGTGAATTCCAGTCACGCCAGCTGAAAGTTGCCCGATAGCTTGACCTAGTTGTGTGGCGATAAGTGAGCCAATAAAGCCTTTTAGGAGACCGCCAACCAATTCGAGTGATGATTGAGCATTTCCCATTCCACCCAAAATACTTTCGCCATTTGGTCCGTTAAACATAGTTGGATCAATGCCAGCTTCGGCGAGAAATTCTTCATTAAGCGAGCCATCTAAATTAAATGCTTGGCCAGCAGCTTCACTTGCTTGTGAAAGTAAACCGGCAAGTGCAGCTGCTAAACCAGCAGCAAGTGGTTCAATGGTTTCTTGCCAACCAGCCAGAGTTGTATCGACCCAATCGGTGCGACTTAAAGCAATTCGCCATTCCGAAGATTGCAATGCAAAATCAGTTTTATCATCGAGCCAGAGTTGTGCCAGATCTAGCGCAGTTTTAATGTCATCAACATCATTAGCACCAACTGGTTGAGACCCATGTGCTTGAGTAAATTTTTTCGCCAAATCGCGCACAATTGTTTTTGGCAGCGGTTCAGGTTTAGCAGAGCTGGAAAGAAGCGGATTAATAAATCCTGCCGGATTAAGACCGAGTTGTTCGAATTGCGCTTTCATCTGTGCCTGCATTGCTTCAATAGCAGCTGCGAGTTCTTCAGAGTTTTTTGGATCCTCTGAGTTTTCGCTGGGTCCAAAACCAAACGGGGCCATGGCTGCCTTTCTTAAGTCATGAAATTTCTACTCGTCTGAAGTAATACTAGTTAAACAAACCAATTGGGCACTTTCTTCCCGAAACCTCTAGGCTAGGGCCATGTCCAATGCCTTTACCGCCTTGATTTGGTGGCTAATTCCCCTTGCCGGCTTACTTGGCGCGCTTGGCTATGTGCTCTGGGTGAGCAAATTTCAGGGCAAATTTGAGCAAGAGACCACCCGTTCAGTTAGCTCATTTCAGAAATTTCAAGAGTCCTTTCGCCAGCAACAAGCGCGCGATCTTGAAACTAAAGAAACACCCGAAGAACCAACTGCCTAGCCGAATTTTAAATTAAGGGAATCTAATGAGATTTTCTCCGCTGCCTAGGTTTGTTAAATACTCCTTATTAATTCTGGTAATTCTGACCCTTTTTGTTCCGTTGCCATTTGTGATTTTGGTTCCGGGTCCGGCAACTGATGTCATGGGCTCAGTCTTGCAAGTACCAAGCAAATTTGCCGACAAAGTTCCAGCTCCATCTGGAAAGTTAATGCTCACTACGGTTTCAATCTCTACGCCAAATGCCAAAGTTTTTGGCTTTGAAATTTTGGCACGCTGGATTCAAGCTGATGGAGTAGTCGTTCCTAAATCGGTTGTTTATGACCCGCATTCAGATATTGAAAAGATAAATAAGGAAAGTCTGGCCGAGATGGATAGCTCGCAAAATTCAGCGATTATTTCAGCTTTCAATTATTTAAATAGTAACGAACCTGATCTAGTTCCATATTTGCGCTCTGGTGAATTAAATGATCAATTAGTGCACTTCGATCTGCCAAATACAGGTGGCCCAAGTGGTGGTTTGATTTTCGCACTTGGAATTGTTGAGAAGTTAAATAGCGCCCAATTAGTCAAAGGGCGAATTATTGCTGGCACCGGAACGATTAATAAGAAGGGCGAAGTTGGCCCGATTGGTGGCATCGAAGATAAATTAATTGGCGCCAAGCGAGCAGGCGCTACCTTATTTATCGCCCCCGTGGATAATTGTGTAGATATCGCCAACATCCCCGAAGGACTACAAATAGTGGCAGTTTCGACCCTGAGTGAGGCAGTCGAGCTCTTAAAAAAGCCTGCTCAAGCCCTTGCGCGCTTGCCTCAGTTAAGCGGCTGTTCTAATTAGCGCTCGACCGATAAATAGCGCAAAATTGGGGAAACCAACCATGGTCTACCAAATAGTTAACCAAGTTGGAATAAGAAGATGGAGAAATAGATGAGTTCGAATCCGCAATTTGATTTCGCAAAGAGCTTTGGCCGTAAATCAGGTGGCCCTCGTGTAAGCCCTCTTTCGATCACTGTCGGAATCTTGGTCGCTGCAGCTATTGCACTAGTTTCCCTTAGCGGTTTCTACGCTGATTGGCTCTGGTACAAATCAGTTGATTACACCAGCGTCTGGTCAACTACTTTATTCACCAAGGTCTATCTCTTCCTGGGCTTCGGATTAATTACTTCACTATTTGTTCTTCTAAATGTTTATTTAGCATTTAAGCGTCGCCCGGTATATGTATCGATGGCAATTGATGGTGACAACCTAGATCGGTATCGCGCCCAGATTGAACCTCTTCGAAAAGTTGCATTCGTTGCGATTGGTGCAGCTGTTTTCTATTTTGCTGGCTCTGCCGGTACTTCACTTTGGCGAACCTGGTTACTATTTAAGAACTCAACTGATTTCGGTGTAAAAGATGCGCAATTCAAGTTGGATATCTCGTTCTTTGCATTCCGGTTGCCCTTCTGGCAATCCATGATCTCATGGGCATTCTCTGCACTTATTTTGGCGATTTTGGCATCTGCCGCTGTTCACTATTTATATGGTGGCTTCCGACCACAAATGCGCCAAGATCGCACGACTCCATTTGCTCGCGCCCAAATCTCAGTATTGCTTGGTTTGGTAGTTCTACTTAAGGGCGTTGCTTATTGGTTTGATCGTTATGCGCTAGCACTGAAAGAAAATAAGTTAATTACCGGTCTTACTTATTCCGATGTGAATGCCCTGCTTCCGGCTAAAGCAATTCTGGCTGGTATCGCAGTTATCTGTTCACTTCTCTTCTTTGCCAACATTTTCCGCAATTCTTGGTTCTTGCCCGCATCCGGTACTGCTTTGCTCGTTATTTCAGCAGTTTTGATTGCAGGGGTTTACCCTGCGGCGATTCAGACTTTCCAGGTAAAACCATCGGAGTCATCGAAAGAAGCCCCATATATTCAGCGCAATCTTGATGCGACCCGGGCCGCCTTTGACCTAACAAATATTGAAGTTAAAGATTACGCGGCAACTTTAAAAACAACTTCTGGTCAATTAACAAATGATGCGGCCACAATTGCAAATATTCGCTTAATGGATCCAAATGTAATCTCAGCGACTTTCCGTCAGCTGCAGCAGATCAAGCCTTATTACACCTTCCCAGAATCACTTGATATTGATCGTTACACCGTTAATGGGGTGCAGCGTGATGCAGTAGTTGCAGTTCGTGAATTAAATATCGAAGGAAATCCAAGTCGTAACTGGATTAACGACCACTTGGTTTATACCCACGGTTTTGGATTCGTTGCCGCATACGGCAACACAGTTGATCTTGACGGTAAGCCCAACTTCGCAGTTGGTGATTTGCCGCCAACTAAGGGCTTAGGAAAGTTTGAGCCTCGAGTTTACTTTGGTGAGAATGTTCCGGATTACTCAATCATCGGTGGAGTCAAGACAGATAAGCCAGTTGAATTCGATTATCCCGATGACACTGCTGCAAATGGTCAGAAGAACTACACCTACAGCGGAACTGGTGGAGTTCCAGTGGGTTCATTCTTCAATAAATTAGTTTTTGCGATTAAATATCAAGAGCAGAAGATTCTGCTTTCCAGTTTGATCAATAAAGATTCAAAAATTCTCTATAACCGTAACCCTCGTGAGCGGGTAGCTAAGGCAGCGCCATGGCTAACCCTTGATGGCGATCCTTATCCATCTCTTGTCGATGGAAAAGTACTTTGGATCATCGACGGCTACACAACAAGTGCTGGCTATCCATATGCCCGTAAAACTTCACTTTCCGGATCAACTGCCGATGCTTTGACTTCGAATTCAAATTCGATTACAGCGCAGTCCGATACCACCGTTAATTACATTCGTAACTCGGTGAAAGCCACGGTTGATGCTTACGATGGCACTGTTTCTCTTTATGCTTGGGATGAAAAAGATCCAGTTCTAAAGACCTGGAGCAAGGCTTACCCAAATACCATTAAGCCAAAGAGTGCAATGTCTGCTCAATTACTGGATCACATTCGCTACCCAGAAGATATGTTCCGGATTCAGCGCGACATTCTTAGCGCGTATCACGTAAAGACAGCCGACGCTTTCTACGGTGGACAAGATTTCTGGCGCGTTCCACGTGATCCATCGACATTTGGTGCCAACGCTGGCAATCAGCCTCCTTACTACATGACGCTTCAAATGCCAGGTGCAACTAAGTCAACATTTTCGTTGACTACTCCATTTGTTCCGCGTGGTGGCCGCGAAAACCTATCGGCATTTGCGACTGTAAATTCAGAAGCTGGTCCTAACTATGGCAAGATCACAGTGTTGCAATTACCTCGCAGCACAAACATCGCAGGACCTTCACAAGTTGCATCAAATTTTGAAGCAAAACCAGAAGTTGCGAATTCGCTCTCACTATTGCGCCAAGGTGGTTCTGATGTAGTGCTTGGTAACTTGCTAACACTTCCAGTCGGAAATGGCTTGTTGTATGTGCAACCGGTTTATGTGAAAGCAACTTCTAACACTGCTGCGTATCCATTGCTGCAGAAAGTACTAGTCTCCTTCGGCGATCAAATTGGTTATGACGACACTGTTAAAGGTGCTCTTGATCAAGTATTTGGTGGAAACTCTGGTACAAATTCAGCTAATACTTCAACATCTAACAGCAATGCAACTACAACCAAGAATTCAACTGCGCTTTCAGCTGCATTACGTGCAGCTGCTCAAGCAATGAAGGATTACCAAGCTGCAAATGCCAAGGGCGATTTTGCTGCTGCTGGTCGTGCGTTAGACAAATTACAAAGTGCCATTGCTGCTGCTGAAGCTGCGCAAGGAAAGTAGTTAATAAATAGCCAATTTGGTTATTACCAATGTAACGCCTACGATTAGGGATCCGACGCGGGGTGGAGCAGCTCGGTAGCTCGCTGGGCTCATAACCCAGAGGTCGTAGGTTCAAATCCTGCCCCCGCTACTAACGTGAAAAGCCCTCATTTAGCAATCTGTGAGGGCTTTTTTCTTGCCATTATTTAAGGTATCGACTTCCACGAGTCGATCAGGTTGAATGCCAGTATTCGAGTAAATAACCCGATGAGTAAATATCGAAAGGGAACAAATGAAACTTCGAATCATTGTTTTAGTTCTTGCAATTCAATTAGTAGGTATTGAATTCTCAGGATTAGCTAATGCCTCGTTTGTCGCGATATCACCTTATTTCGCAATTGTAGATAATGGAAATAATGGTGGAGGAAGTGGAGCTAATGTCAATGTGGGTAGTAACTGTGACGCCAAAGGTGTCTGTCAAGGTAGCTGGTGGAAGTATGGAACATTTATTGGTGGCTAGCTGATGGTGTCTCCGGCTCGATATCAAAAAGACTTTTATGGTTGGAAGTCTGTCCCGTTTGCCATTCTTGTTTACATTCCATATTCATTTTTTCTGTTAGTGCGTTTTGCAATTAGAAAATCGAAATCTTTACTTGAATTTGCTAGAAAAAAAGGAATTCGAGCTTATCTAGCTGCATTGGTGTTAGTTAGTGCATTTTTCACAACCTCGATATTTGGAATAGCTTTTTCGGTACATGCTGCTTTATCAAAATTAGACCAGAATCAAAAAATAAAAGCCTCAGCTGATGCCCGATCCCAAATCCGTTTCGGTAAGTGTCAAGGTTTTGGTTTAGAGTTACAAATAAGTATTCCGACAGAGGCTATAGCCGAGGCAAAAAAATTACTTAACAAATTGAGTCCAATCGATCTAGGTAATTATTCTTTGGTTGATGTAGTTGCTGAGTCCACTGTTCCACATCTTTGTGGAGGAGATCTCTATTCTGGGAAAATACCACCAGGTGCAAACACTGCATACCTGATTCAATTTTCACATGAAATAACTGACCTAGATTTTGAACAAAGTGTCGGTGGTGTAGTTACCACAATTAAATCAAAGCCACATACCAAGAGCCGAGTTCTAGTAGCAAATTATCCAGAAATTGGTTGGCAGGCTCTTTACTCAGATTCAACAGAATATTCTGGGTTTTTCAAGTAGCTTTACTTGATACGAAGTGAGTTAGTTACTACAAATACTGAGCTAAGCGCCATCGCAGCCGCGCCATACATTGGGTTTAGCAATCCGGCAGCTGCAATTGGAATACCAATTACGTTGTAGCCAAATGCCCAAGTTAAGTTGCTTTTAATAATCTTGATCGTGTGTTCTGATAACTGCAACGCATCAATGGCAGCATTTAAATCTGGGCGCATTAAAGTTATATCAGCTGCTGCAATTGCAGTATCAGTGCCGGTTCCCATGGCCATGCTCAAGTCAGCAGCAGCAAGGGCGGCTGCATCATTAATTCCATCGCCAATCATTAAAACTTTGTGACCTTTATTCTTTAAGTTAGTAATTGCAGCTAATTTACTTTCTGGTGTGGCAGCAGCTGTTACTTGGCTGATATCGATACCAACTTTTAGCGCAACTGCGTGAGCAACACCTGGTGAATCACCAGTTACTAACCAAGGTGAAATACCGAGATCTTTGAACTTAGCAATTGTTTGGGCAGCATCGCCCTTGATTTCATCGCCTACCGCGAACACTGCAAGTGCGATGCCATCCCACGCCATCACTGAAACAGTTAAAGCTTGTGCTTGTGCTGCGCTAATTGCAGCCTTTATTTCTGGATGAAAGTCCACACTGCTATGACCAACTGCAGCTGGTGAGCCAACTAAAACCACAGGGGAGTGCAAACCTAAATTAACTCGTCCAGCTGCACCATTTCCTGGTGACACCGAGTAATCGGTAACGGAAGTGGTTTTGATACCTTGGGCCGAGATGTACTCAGCAATGGCTTGCCCAACTGGGTGAGTGTTTTGGCTTTCAATTGAAAGCGCAGAAGACAAGATAGTGGCTTCTTTAATTAGTTCAGGATAAATCTGCAGTAAATCTTTGGCGGCACCTAGCGAAACGGTGGCAGCACTTACCTTCATCTTGCCCGTGGTCAGAGTGCCGGTTTTATCGAGCAAAACTCGGTCAATGCCGCGTGCTGCTTCTAGGGCGCTGGGCGCTGAAATGACTACTCCACGCTGGGCTCCGCGACCTGATGCCACCATTAAAGCAACTGGAGTTGCTAGGCCAAGTGCACAAGGACAAGCGATCACCAGAACAGAGATACCAGTTGCAATCGCATGGGTAAGTTGGGAATCGTATAAATACCAAATTAAGCCAGTTGCAATTGAAATTAAGGTAATTACCGGGACAAAGATGGCACTGATTTTATTTGCTCGAGTTTGAATCGGAGATCGGCCACCTTGTGCGGATAAAACCATAGCTGTGATGCGTGCTAGGTCAGTATCGCTGCCAATGCGAGTAGCTTTAACAATGATGCGGCCATTGTGATTAAGAGTTGCACCAATTACTCGTGAACCCGGCTTAACTTCGACCGGTAGAGACTCACCTGTAATCATGGAATTATCAACTGAACTAGTACCAGATATTACTTCACCATCAGTTGCAATGCGCTCGCCTGGTTTAACCAGAAATTCATCGCCAACTTGTAAATTGGCTATTGGAATTATTACCTCTTGACCTGAACGCAGAACAATTACTTCCTTACTACCTAGTTGAAGTAATGATTGCAGCGCGCTTCCGGCCGCTGCTTTTGCTCGAGATTCTAAATAGCGACCAAGAATCACAAAGAGCAGAACGCCAGCTGCGACTTCGGTATAAACATCGCCGTTGCCGGTTGAGTTTGCATAAATTGACCAGCCATATGCAGCAAGCGAGCCGAGGGATACTAAGTTATCCATAGTCAGGGCGCCACGACGTTTTGGATTAATAAAGATTAAGAAGTTATTAAAAGCTGCTCGGTGAATTGGAAATGCGACCAAGAGAATTAGAGGTGCCGTTAATCCGATCGCAACCCAAGCAGTTGGTGAATAAAGTGGATGTGGTAGGCCTAAGAGATCTAGCTTGTCATGCACAAACATATCGATTGAATGATGCCAACTCATGACCATCGAGATTGCAATAGCTGGAACTGCAAATAGCAGGGCAAGGGCTAAAGCCAGCCCAGAACGCTTGCTATGGAGGGCCAATTGCGATGGATCGGTAACTAAAGTTGCCACATACCCTGCACTTTTAATTGCAGAGATAAGTGATTTTGTGGTTACGTAATCATCGGCATTCACATGCACAGAAGCTGTAGCAAAATTTACGGTTGCCTTTACGCCGGCGATCGAATTGAGCGCTCCTTCAATGCTATTTACGCAAGAGGAACAACTCATTCCATCTACTTTGAAAGTGTAGATCAATTTAGCGCCGCCATAACTGTTGGGTGAAGCAAAGTATTTGTCGAAATTCCACTGCCGCCGAAAGGTCCGTTTTGGCCAACTAGATTTGAGAATGTTCCACCGGCTTCACGAACAATTACATCAAGAGCTGCCATGTCCCAAAGCGCTAGCGTTGGTTCGGCCGCAATATCGACTGCCCCTTCTGCAACCATCATATGTGACCAGAAATCACCATAGCCGCGAGATCTAGCACATTCGGAAATTAGTTTATTGAATTTTGATAGGCGATTGGCCCAGCCTAGGAAATCAGAATAGGCAATCGAGGCATTTGCGATTTGAGAAACTTTGGAGACTGAAATTTTGCGAGCTGCTTCGCCATTTAATGATGTGAAAGCACCATTACCCTGGCTTGCAAACCAGCGACGAAATAACGCCGGTGCACTTGCCACGCCAACAACAACTTTCTCGCTGCCATCAGTCTGTCGTTCAACTAGACCAATTAAAGTTGCCCAAGTTGGAACTCCACGCATAAAATTTTTGGTGCCATCAATTGGATCAATTACCCAATAACGTGGCGCATCTTTATCATCATTGCCGAATTCTTCGCCCACTAATCCATCGGCAGGTCTGGTAATTGCTAAATGCTTGCGTAGTGCTTCTTCGGTAGCGCGATCGGCATCAGTAACTGGCGTGTTATCTGGTTTAGTTGTGACAATAAGGTCTTGCGCTAAAAAGCGGGCCATCGTGATTTCATCGGCGATTGCCGCAAGCTCGAGGGCGAGCTGTAAATCCGATTCCAGCGAGTAATCAGCGCTCATAATGAGCCTAATTCTATTGGTCGGTGTCGACCTTCGGAGCATTTAATAGTGAGCGCAAGCTAGCGACTCGAGCCGCTCGCATCTCATCGATTACGCCATTTGGCGCTGCCCAAATATCGAGTTGGCAGCCCGCGCCATGGTGAGCGCAATTAGTCATGCAAGTTGCGGCGATTGGACTTAAATCTTCGAAAGCAGCAACGATGCGATTTGGATCGATATGAGAAAGTCCAAATGCTCTAATGCCGGGGGTATCAATCGCCCAACCGATTGCACCTTCATGTGCCGATGAGAATAGTGGCAAGGCCACAGCACTTGAAGAGGTATGTCTACCTCGTCCCGAGACATCATTAATTACACCAGTTGCTCGATCTGCTTCTGGCACGATGGCGTTAATCAAAGTTGATTTACCAACGCCAGAGTGACCAACCAGTACTGATATTTTTCCAGTCAATACCTCGTGCAAATTTTGCAGATCAGCTTCTTTGCTTGCACTTTTTATGGCAGTCGTAAGTATTTGCACTCCTAGAGTTTTATACTCCTCTATAAATTCTGGAATCGGCCCTAAGTCAGTTTTAGTAACCAAAATAATTGGCGCGATACTCTCATTAAATGCACTTACTAAGAAGCGATCGATCAAACCACGACGAGGTGGCGGATTGGTTGCAGCAACTACAATTACTAGTTGGTCAATATTGGCAACAATTGTGCGCTCAACTTTTGCGGCATCATCAACAGTTCGACTAAGTGAATTGCGCCGTTCTGTGATTGAAACGATTCGCGCCAAGGTATCGAGTTTTCCACTTACATCACCAACTAAGCTAACTCGATCTCCAACTACAACAGATTTCGGGCCGAGTTCACGCGCTTTCATTGCTGTAACAATTACGCCGTCATCGGTTATGCAAGTAGTGCGACCTCTATCAACGGCAGTTACCAGCGCAAAGATGGCATCAGAGTGTGCTGGGCGGTCTTTAGTCCGGCGGCGCGTGCTGCGCGCTGGGCGCGCCCGAGCATCAGACTCGTCGTATTCGCGCTGACTCATGCAGTAAGTGAACTCCAGAGGCCAGGGAAATCAGGCATGGTTTTGCGGGTAGTCGCGATATTTTCGACTTCAATGCCCGGCACAACTAGGCCAATAGCAGCACCGGCGGTAGCTAATCGGTGATCATCGTAGGTATGGAAAACACCTGCGTGAAGCGGTGCTGGAGTTATATGTAAAGCCGTCTCTTCCTCAGTAACTTGACCACCGAGAGCATTAATTTCAGATGTCAGGGCAGCTAAGCGATCGGTTTCGTGTAATCGCAAATGTCCGATGCCACGCAAATGCGAAGGTGAATCAGCGAGAGCACAAAGCGCAGCAATCGCCGGAGTTAATTCACCTACATCATGTAGGTCAATATCTATTCCTTGAATCTTTCCATTTCCAGTTAACTTCAATCCAGCCGAAACAAATTCAACTTGAGCGCCCATCTTTGTAAAGATTTCACGCAACTGATCGCCTGGCTGGGTAGTCTGCTGTGGCCAATCGGAAATTGTTACATCGCCACCGCAAATCATGGCGATCGACAAGAATGGGGCTGCGTTAGATAAATCTGGTTCGATTACAAAATCTTTTACAGTTAATATTCCGGGCTCAACGCGCCATAGATTATTTACCGGATCAACTTCGACAGTTGCGCCAAATAACCGCAACATATCTACCGTCATATCAATGTGAGGCATTGAAGGCAGTGCGCCACCAATATGTTTTACGGTGATGCCTTTATTCATGCTTGGCCCGATTAAAAGAAGTGCAGATAAAAATTGACTAGAAGCACTGGCATCAATCTCAAGTGCACCACCTAGAATTTCACCATTGCCATTTAAGATTAACGGCAAGCTATAGCGACCCTCATGTGCAATTGAGATTCCTAAATCTTCAAGCGCTTTGATAACTGGACCAAGTGGTCGCTCGTGCGAACGAGGATCGCCATCAAAGGCAACCGTTCCAGTGGCAAGAGCTGAAAGCGGCGGAAGAAAGCGCATAACAGTGCCCGCATTACCCACATCGATTTTCACAGGGCCATGCATTTTTGCTGGCGTAATTTGCCAAGCCGGTTCGCCATTGGCCGTGTTGTCTACGATTGAAATTCCTAATTCTTGTAAACCGGCAACCATCAATTCACTATCGCGTGAAATTAATGGGCGGCGAATTAGGGACTGGGTTTTAGCTTGGGCGGCCAAGATTAAGGCGCGATTAGTTACTGACTTTGAACCTGGGATAGTTACGGTAGCGCTGATCGGCTGTTGGCCACGGAAGATAGCGGGCCAATTTGCAGATCTTTGTGCGGATGTCATGTGCGAACTCTACTGTGTTGGTGATTGCGCTAGCGTTGCGCATATGTGCGGCCGCTTTGTTCAGACCCATCAAATGCAGGAGTTAGTCGAGCAATTCTCTGCTCACGGTGCGGTGCCGGCGTATTCATTGCCAGCCAGTTGGAATATTGCACCGACTAATCCAATTTACATCGTCCGTGAAAATGGTGGACAGCGCGAATTAGCGATTGCATCGTGGGGACTAATTGGAAATTGGCATAAAACTATTTCCGAAGCTCGGGCATCTCAATCACATGCCATCAATGCACGCTCGGAATCAATTCATGAAAAACCAACTTTCCGAGGCGCATTTCGCAACACAAGATGCTTGGTCCCAGTTCAGGGATATTACGAATGGGCAACAGCGCTCGGAAAATACAAGCCTAAACAAGCCTTCTATATCTCTGGCAACGACCAAATTTCGCTTTCTATTGCTGGGCTTTGGAGTAGTTGGCGAACACCGGAAGGCGAAATAATTGAGAGTGCATCGATTATTACTCGCGAAGCTGTCGGCGATCTTGCCACCATTCATAGTCGGATGCCCGTGATTATGGCCAAGGACCGCTGGAGCGATTGGCTGGATCCTAAACTTCACGATGTTGCAGTGCTGCAAGGGCTAATGCAGCATGAAGACCCAGCAGCTGGACTAGTTCCAGTTCCTGTTTCTAGTGCAGTTAATTCCGTTGCGGTAAATAACCCAGAATTGATTAAGGAGATTGAACTAGGGGAGCCCGAAACACTCTTTTAATTCCCAGTACTAATTACCAGTACTAATTACCAGTGCCAAAAGCTGATAAAAAATGCGAAAACCATAGGTAGCGGGATAACCTTATGTTGATGACATCTACTGAGTTAGTCAAAGAGAGCCCAGCCGAGCGCGCATTGCGTTTCGAGCGGGATGCCCTTGCCTACACAAATCAGTTGTACGCCGCAGCGCTTCGATACACCAAGAATCCAGATGATGCGAAGGATCTAGTTCAAGATACTTATTTAAAAGCTTTCGCCTCCTTTCACCAATTCGAAGCGGGTACGAATTTAAAAGCTTGGCTATACCGTGTTTTAACCACGACTTTCATTAATAGCTATCGCAAAGATCAGCGACGCCCACAACTTTCCAATTCAGAAGTAGAAGATTGGCAGTTGGCGGAAGCCGCTTCACACACTAGTGATCAAGGAAAATCAGCTGAAGTTGAAGCTTTAGAAAATTTGCCGGATAGTGATATCAAGCGCGCCTTGCAGGAAATCCCAGAAGAATTTCGGATCGCGGTTTATTTAGCAGACGTTGA
>Ga0214923_10000122_pt1 | contig 114328 bp, 98 predicted proteins | sample LL1510_MetaG_FD_177993 | JGI IMG/M metagenome (GOLD analysis project Ga0214923, IMG submission 177993) | Freshwater microbial communities from Lake Lanier, Atlanta, Georgia, United States - LL-1510 | ecosystem: Environmental > Aquatic > Freshwater > Lake | place: USA: Georgia | collected... | reverse complement strand
ATCCATCGAAAGCTTCCCCATATCAATGTCCCTTTTATTTCTTCGGTAACATTATTTATGAGGCAACGAATCAAATTTTTCCTATTTTGGGTAACATTTATTTTGAAGCAACTCGGGTTGTATCGACGATATGGCAGCAGAGAAAAAATCATGTTATAATGTCGGAATTTCTATTTTAGTGCTTTATAAATACAACGTTGATAATGACTGGAGTTAAGCGATGAGTCTGCAGTTACAACTATCTACCATGAATGTTCCTGTTGGCAGCTTGGATGCCTATATTTATCGGGTTAACCAAATTCCTATGCTTACTGCCGAAGAAGAGCTGGCCTGTGCTAGACGTTTTCATGAAGAAGGCGATCTGGAAGCGGCAAGGCAGTTGGTACTGGCGCATTTGCGTTATGTTGTTCGTGTTGCTCGTGGGTATTTGGGCTATGGGTTATCCTTAAACGATTTGATTCAAGAGGGTAATGTTGGCTTGATGAAGGCGGTAAAGCGTTTTGACCCTAAAATGGGTGTTCGTTTGGTGTCTTTTGCGGTTCACTGGATTAAATCTGAAATTCATGAATTTGTCTTACATAATTGGCGGATTGTGAAAGTCGCCACAACCAAAGCCCAGCGCAAATTATTTTTTAATATGCGCCAGATGAAAAAGCGCCTGGGTTGGTTTAACAAAGAAGAAGTCGACGCCGTCGCAAACGATTTAGGCGTCAGCCGAGAAGAAGTCTTGAGGATGGAACAACGACTTAATCACGGGATGGATATTTCCTACGATACGTCGGAGTTTGATGACGAAGACGGTTCCTACCATGCATCGCCTGCTCTTTATTTACAGGACGTTAATAGTGATCCTGCTTTGGTGTATGAAAAAGAAAACAGCGGGATGCAACGCCGTGAAAACTTGCATTTGGCGTTGGCGCGATTGGATGAGCGTAGTCAAGAAATCTTGCAGCAACGCTGGTTGGTTGATGACAAATCGATTACATTACATGTTTTGGCTGAAAAATACGGTGTGTCTGCAGAACGCATACGTCAGTTAGAGAAAAATGCGATGAAAAAACTTCGTCAATATATGGAAGAAACGGCGTAATTTTATTTTTCATCTGTGCTTTTTTAAGAGAGTTTTAGCCTTGCCTAAACTCAAATCAGAGCGTTCATCACTGATTTTGACATGCCCTCCTGGCCTAGTAAAATTGGTAGGAGGGCAAACGAGGTGCTATTTAGTTAGCGCTATCTAACGGTTTCTTCTTTACACCCCAGCTTCTTCAGCAGCATTTTTCTTGTAGTCTCATCGACAAATGCAGATTCAATCGCCATGGCAGTAATTGATTCCATTTTTTCGTCAGAATAACCATAGGCTTGCTGGGTTAGCTCATATTCTTTGGCTAAACTCGTATTCATAAAAGGCGGATCATCTGAATTTAAACTCACTTTAATGCCCGCTTCTAATAATACTGGTAAAGGGTGGCTTTTGAAATCGTTAAAAATACCAAGTTTAATATTGCTGGATGGGCATATTTCTAAGGCTATTCCAAGTGCTTTAACCTTTTCCATTATTTCGGCCGATTGAATAATTTGCACGCCATGACCGATGCGTGAGACATTCAAATATTCGATGGCATCGATGATGTCGCTTGGTGGTAGGAATTCACTGGCGTGAGCGGTGCACTGCAATCCAGCATCGGCGGCCATTTGGTAGGCTTTACCAAATAGGTTGGGGTGGAAATTAATTTCATCACCGCCTAGCCCAAACCCTGTGACACAAGGTACCGATGCTTTCGATATTTCACGAGCAACACGATTGGCGGCATCAGGGCCAAAATGACGCACGGCTGTAACAATAATACGCCCGACAATCCCAAATTGTGATTCGGCATCATCGATGGCTTGTTGAATAGCATGCAGATGTTCGATCGAAGGGATTCCACTGGTTTGTTCGGCATGATCAGGGGAGTACATCATTTCTACATAAATAGCATCGTCTAGCGCGTTTGTGCGAAGATAATCAAAAGTTACATCATAATAGTCTTGTGGTACTTTTATCAGTGCGGCAAGGGTGTCGTAAACTTGTAAAAAATGTGCAAAATCACGCGAGAGGTAACTTTCTCCATTCGGGGATATTAATCCATCAGGGATAGCCAATTGGTTGCGTTCGGCTAACTTCTGCGCCAAAGTAGGACTGATAGTTCCTTCTAAATGAACATGTAATTCTGCTTTAATGGTCATAATGGGCTTTCCTTCGGTTTTTTCCTAGCAAAGGGCTAAGGATAATTAGGTGGTAACTTTATAAAAAAACCGTTAAAATTACTAGTCACTTTTTTGAGAATTATTATGAATAGCCCAGATATAGACAAAGCATACGTTAGTCCCTATGATAAATTTCTTTTCGGGTTCGATGCCGAGCATGAAAAAACCCTGTCTCAGTTAAAAGAAATAAAAAAACATGAGCGCATCGCCAAACTGCGTGATGAAGTTCAGCCTATTAAAGGCGATAACGCACTTTGGGATGGGTTTTGAATTTAGAAAGATCAATGGTTGTTCTGAACAATTACCGGATAAACGCGTGTAATATTTTATAAGAAACAATCGTCAGCAGCGATGCGGCTGGTAGGGTTAATATCCACGACGTAAAAATGTTACGAATAACAATCAAATTCAATGCGCCAATACCTCGAGCTAATCCAACGCCTAACACGGCGCCCACTAGAGTCTGAGTCGCCGAAACTGGAATACCCAGGCTTGTTGCGACCACCACAGTGGTTGCAGCGGCGAGTGTGGCTGCAAAGGCTCGGCTGGGTGTTAGAGCCGTGATAGAGCTCCCAACCGTTTCTATCACTTTTCTTCCGTACATTAATAAACCACTAATGACGCCTAAACAACCTAATAAAATAATCCATGATGGGTAATCTATAGCCACAAAGGGTTGATGAGGGTGCATCACTAGACTATAGATAATACTGAGTGGTCCAACGGCAAGTGCTACATCATTCGACCCATGTGCAAATACCATGGCACAGGCGGTCAGTGCCATGAGGATTGCAAAGTATTTTTCAACTTGCAAGAAACGGTCTCGACGTTTTAGATGAAGATGCTCTGGAATGTGTTTAATAAAAATCACGCCAATCGTGGTGATTATGATGCTAGAGGCCAGCGCCACGGCTAAATTTTGCTTGAAATTCAATTGGATGTTGAAATGATGTAGGCCCTTAAAAACGGTAATGAATGAAAGCACCGCACCAATTAAAAATAAATAGAAGGGGATGTAAAGCTTCGCTTTTTCTAAGGGATCGGCTTTAACGAAGATCGATTGTTGAATCGTTAAGAATAAAAAGTAGGCCACGGTTCCAGAAATCAGTGGTGAAGTCACCCAGCCAATGCCGATACGATATACGACTTGCCAATGTATCGCATCAGCGCCTAATACGACGCTACCAAAACCGACCATGGAGCCGACAAGGGCATTGGTTATCGATACAGGAACGCCCATGTAGCTTGCAAAATTCATCCAGATAGTACATGCAAGCAGAACGCTTAACATGCCTTCAATTAAAATCAGGGGCTCTGAGGATAATTGGCTGGTGTTGATAATGCCATCTCGCATGGTTTCGGTGACGTCAGTTCCACCAAAAAATGCACCTGCGAATTCGAAGACCACGGCAATGATCATGGCTTGACGGACTGTAATTGCTTTTGACCCCATGGTCGTACTCATGACATTGGCGAGATCATTCGCACCGACACCCCAAGTCATGAGAAAACACAGCACAATGGCAAAAATAATAAAAAAAAGAGAATAATCCATAGAATAGTTTACCTAGCAATGAGAATTTGTAGTCGACCACCCACCGCTTGCGCGTGGTTAGCCAAGTCGCCAATCCATTGGACCAGTTGATAAAGGAAGATCACTTCGATGGTGGGTAATTCTTTTTCCAATTCAAAAATACGGTGTCTGATGTCAGACAATTTTTCATCAGTATCTTGCTCAATTTCATCAAGCGTCATAATCATTTCTTCAACGAGCTTGACTTCACTCCCAGAAAAGCCACTTTCAAGCAAGTCATCTAGTTCATTGATGGCTTTGCATGCTTGTTTTGCAGCGTCTAGGCAGCGATTTAAAAAGGGCATGAAGACAGAGGATAGTGGCTCTGGAATCGTCATTTTCCGGCCAATAATTAGCCCCGCAATGTCTTCTGCGGTGTTGGCAATTTTGTCTTGGGCGCTTAACAATTCAAGCAAGTCTGTGCGAGCGACAGGAAGAAATAACCCTGTGGGTAGATGTAGCCTTAAATCCCGTTTTATTTGATCGGCTTCTTTTTCCATGAGCACGATCTTCTTTTGAGTTTCACAGGCGGCAGGCCAATTTCCATTGAAAACAGCCTCAAAGAATGGGAACAGTTGCTTGGCACAAAGGTATGTTTTATGCATGTGCTGTTCAATGGGCTTGATTGGTGAGGGCCCAAACATATTAAATATGCTACCCATAAAACTCTGTTTTGATAAATGGTAGAAGAAGTATATCTAAAATTTCATAGGAACTAAACAATTGTTATATACTTGGGCGCTTCAGTTTTTTAAGGATGGGGATACAGCATGCAAATTGTGGACGTAAAGGGACGAGAGATATTAGATTCTCGTGGTCACCCGACAGTAGAAGCCGATGTCGTATTAGAAAATGGCATGATGGGCCGAGCCAGTGTGCCTTCGGGTGCCTCTACGGGGAGCAAAGAAGCTCATGAACTTCGTGACAACGATGCTTTGCGATACAAGGGACGAGGGACAAAGAAAGCGGTTGAATTGATCAACCATGAAATAAAGTCAGCCCTTTATCAGGTCAGCGTTGCCGAGCAAGAGGCATTAGATGCCCGTTTGTGTGAATTGGATGGGACAGAAAATAAATCAAGGTTGGGTTCTAATGCGATATTGGCCGTGTCCTTGGCTGCGGCTAGAGCACACGCCAATGCCTGCGATTTGCCGCTTTTTGAATCACTTAATCAAGATGAAAAAATGACCATGCCGGTTCCGATGATGAATGTGCTGAATGGCGGTGCGCATGCTGATAATAATGTTGATATTCAAGAATTCATGATCATGCCTATAGGTGCCGTGGATTTTCCATCGGCCTTGCAAATGGGTGTTGAAACATTTCATGCTTTAAAATCGGTATTAAAGAAACAACACCTAGTGACATCGGTGGGTGATGAAGGTGGTTTTGCGCCCGATTTGCAATCAAATCAACAAGCATTAGATATGTTAAGTGAGGCCGTCTTACTCGCTGGGTTATCTTTAAATCGTGACATCGTTTTTTCCCTGGATATTGCAGCCTCTGAATTATTTAAAGAGGGGTTTTATTATTTATCATCAGAGAATAAAAAACTAACCAGTGGTGAACTGATTAACTACTATCAACAGTTGATAAATCAATATCCAATCGTGAGTATTGAAGATGGATTGGATGAAGATGATTGGACTGGCTGGCAACAGATGACTCAGCAACTGGGTGATAAAATACAACTGGTTGGTGATGACTTGTTTGTGACTAACCCTAAAATGATTGAAAAAGGCATTGCAGAAAAATCAGCCAACGCTGTGCTTATCAAATTAAATCAAATTGGTACCCTGACTGAAACAAGGCAGGCGATGCGTTTAGCACAACGCGTTGGGTTTCATACGATCATGTCTCATCGTTCCGGTGAAACCGAGGACACCTTCATTGCTGATTTGGCCGTGGCGACCGGGTGTGGACAAATCAAGACGGGTTCTCTTTGTCGCACCGATAGGGTCGCGAAATATAATCAACTTTTACGAATCAATGAGTTAATGAATTTGCCTTATGCCGGAAAGACGATACTCACTAGATGGTCACCATAAATCAGAAGATGCCAGGAGTGCTATCCTAGGTTCCTTCCGTCATTAAATATCCCTCATTCTTCGCGGAGCGACGGCTCACCGCTATTTAGTTAAGGAAAGACTGTCATCCCCGCGCAGGCGGGGATCCATTTCCCCTATGGCACCTAGCTCGAGTCGGGGATGGATTCCTTCCCGCCTGCGCCGGAATGACAAGGTCTCTTAGCTTAATGGCAGAGGAGCAACGGCTGATGGATATCGTTGTTGTCTTTCTTGGCGGAGCGACGGCTCACTGCCATTTAGTTAAGGAAGGACTGTCATCCCCGCGCAGGCGGGGATCCATTTCCCCTATGGCACCTAGCTCGAGTCGGGGATGGATTCCTTCCCGCCTGCGTCGGAATGACAAGGTCTCTTAGCTTAATGGCAGAGGAGCGACGGCCGATGGATATCGTTGTTGTCTTTTAGCCAGGAAACAGTTCTTTAAAAAATAGTTTGGTACTCTCCCACGAACGATGATTTGCTAGCTCACTATATTTTAACCCCATCGATGGATTATCCGCATTTTTATTAGTAAAGGAATGCTTGGTGTGCCCATACATATGGACTTGCCAATCGGCTTTTCTTAAGGTCATTTCACTCGCAAATTGTTGAACTTGTGCGGGAGGAACCATCGGGTCATCATACCCATGCAATACCAATATTTTTGCACGAATTTTTTCGCACCGCGTTGATTCTGGAGCTGTTAGTAGTCCATGAAAACTAACAACACCTTTCACATCAGCACCGATTCGTGCCAGATCTAAAACAGTCAAGCCACCGAAGCAATAACCAATGGCTGCGATTTTTGTACTGTCGATCCCGGGTAATGTCGTCACCATTTTATACGCCGGTAGGATGCGTTCAGCAACCAAGTTTCTGTTTGCGGTAAAGGGAGCTAATAGAGCTTGATTTTCTTCAGTGCTTTGACCAGTTTTTGCATCGCCATACATGTCTATAGCAAAACCAACCATTCCCATCTCGGCTATTTCCTTGGCTTTATCACAAAAAGGTTGTGAGCGTCCTGACCAATCATGAGCAATTAAAACGCAGGGTTTGTTTGAGATCGTTTCCTGGTAAGCAATAAAACCTCGGCAGTTCACGCCTCCAGCCTGATATTCTATTTCTTTGGTATGTAACATTGACAGCTCCTATGTTAGGGTTAAGGTCTTTCTAGCAGGTGCTGCTGATTTTAAAGATCATCTAAATATTTTTCAGCATCCAAAGCCGCCATGCAGCCAAATCCGGCAGAGGTAATCGCTTGGCGATACACGTGGTCTGCTACGTCCCCACACGCGAACACCCCAGGGATATTGGTTGCAGTGGCCATGCCTTCTAAACCAGAGCGTATGGTTAAATAGCCGTCTTTCATGTCTAATTGACCAGTAAATAAGGAGGTGTTGGGAGTGTGACCAATGGCAATAAAAACCCCATCAACGTTTATTTCTTCACAGTGATTGGTTTGCACATTTCTTATTCGGGCACCGGTGACTTTCGACTGATCACCAAGTACTTCATCTAATGCACTATGCCACATTAATTTTACATTGCCGTGTTTGGCTTTTTCAAATAATTTATCTTGAAGTATTTTTTCAGAGCGTAAGCTGTCACGGCGATGGATTAAAGTGACTGAAGCGGCGATGTTAGATAAATAGAGCGCTTCCTCAACGGCCGTATTTCCACCACCAATCACGCAAACGGTTTTGTTGCGATAAAAAAATCCATCACACGTGGCACAGGCCGATACGCCACGCCCTTGATAAGCTTTTTCAGAGTCTAATCCTAGGTACCTTGCTGAAGCGCCAGTGGCGATGATTAATGCATCAGCCGTGTAAGTCTCGCTGTCTCCTTCTAAGACGAAAGGGCGTTTTTTAAGTGAGGCTTTCACGATGTGATCAGAAATAATTTTGGTTTTAAAACGCTCGGCATGGGCTTGCATCCGATCCATTAACGCCGGTCCTTGTAATCCCTCTACATCCCCGGGCCAATTGTCCACATCGGTGGTGGTGGTCAGTTGCCCGCCGGGTTCCATGCCAGTGATAACAACGGGATTTAGATTCGCACGGGCAGCATAGACGGCGGCAGTATAACCGGCTGGGCCTGAGCCTAAGATGATCAAACGATGGTGATTGTTATTCGTCATGGAATGGCTTTCCTTTATTAATCAGACTGGAAAATAGACATTTTAAACCGAAGTATGACGTTAAATCTATGGCGATCGATGTACAAGCCCTAGATTGTAGATATTTTTAGGTTAAAAACCTCTCCGTGAGGTTTTGCTTATGTTAATATGACGAATAGTATGACAAAAAATAACCCGCTAAAATACGACTAATGGTAAAACAAAACATGGCAAATCCATCGAATACCTCTAAAACCAGCTTGCCTCACTTTGTTGTGAAAAGAGTGAGCGAAGGCAGTTTCATTTTAGTACTCACCACGGCGTTGTTCGTGTTGTTATCCTTAATAACTTACCACCAAGCAGATGCTTCATTCTCAAACCATCTTGCGTCTTCTACGATTCACAACGCAGGTGGGCGTGTCGGTGCTTTTGTTGCCGATGCACTTTTTCTGATGTTTGGTTATCTTGCCTATTTATTGCCACTTTGTTTTGCTTACGTCGCTTGGATGATTTTAAAAGATCATCGAGCCTTGCGCGTGATTGATAAGCCTGTCCTGATGTTAAGAGGGATTGGTTTGCTCATGATGGTACTTGGGGGTTGTGGTTTGCTGGCCGTATTGATGCCCGTAAACGAACCGATTTTTATGCATGGCATGGGTGGGTTAGTCGGGCAGTTCGTCGCAAGGGCTTTAAATAAAGCACTGAATATTGATGGAGCCACTTTATCATTGTTTGCTATGTTTTTGGTCGGCGTGACTTGGTTAACCGGTTTGTCCTGGATCTATGTGACCGAAATGATTGGGTGCTACACACTCATTCTCGCGAGTATGTCGATGCAGGGATTTCAGTTTTCCATGCAAAAGATAAAGGCATGGATAGCTCATTTTTCTAAACCAGAAAATAAATTAGTCGTTAATCCGTCGGTGAGTCTCGGTGCTCCAAAAATAAGAAAGGAGCGTGTTCCCCCAGTCGTGATAACTCCAATCATGAAATCACCGATGGATAAACCAGAAGCCATTAAAGTGCCCAAAGAACAGACCGTGTTCAAAACAAACGTCAGTGGCACCTTGCCTTCATTGGATCTTTTAGATAAAGGCCCACCAGGGATCCCTATGGCAGGTTTCACCCATCAAGAATTGGAAGCCTTGTCTCGGGATGTAGAGCAATACTTATTGGATTTTGGGATCCAGGCAGATGTTGTTGCGGTCCATCCTGGTCCTGTGATTACTCGCTTTGAATTACAATTGGCAGCCGGGATTAAAGTAAGCAAGTTAACGGCACTCGCGAAAGATTTGGCTCGATCCTTATCAGTAACAAGCGTACGTGTTGTTGAAATCATTCCAGGTAAAACGGTTGTAGGGATTGAGTTACCGAATCAAAATCGTGCAATGGTTTGTTTATCAGAGGTGTTGTCGGCCGATGTTTACCAGCAGGCCCACTCGCCGTTAACCCTTGCGTTGGGTGTGGATATTGCAGGACATCCGATGGTGGTTGATTTGGCTAAAATGCCTCATTTATTGGTTGCAGGGACAACAGGTTCTGGAAAGTCGGTAGGTATCAATGCGATGATCTTGAGCTTGCTTTTCAAAGCCACTCCCAATGAAGTTCGCTTGATAATGATCGATCCAAAAATGCTAGAATTATCGGTCTACGATAACATCCCACATTTGCTTACCCCCGTCGTGACCGACATGAAAGAAGCAGCGAGTGCCTTACGCTGGTGTGTGGCAGAAATGGAACGACGTTACCGATTGATGGCGTCTTTAGGTGTGCGTAATTTGGCAGGCTATAATGCAAAGCTTGTCGAAGCTCAAGAACGCGGTGAATTATTAACTGATCCGTTATGGAAACCAACGGACTCCATGGATACGTCGGCACCCTCTTTACAGTCCTTGCCCTATGTGGTTGTGATTATCGATGAATTAGCCGATATGATGATGGTGGTTGGAAAAAAAGTGGAGCAACTTATCGCGCGAATTGCACAAAAGGCACGTGCGGCCGGAATTCACCTCATTCTTGCAACGCAGCGACCTTCAGTGGACGTGCTGACTGGCTTGATTAAATCAAATATTCCTACTCGTATTTCATTTCAAGTGTCGTCTAAAATAGATTCGCGCACGATTTTAGATCAACAAGGTGCGGAGCAATTATTAGGCCATGGCGATATGCTGTTTTTAGCACCAGGAACGGGTGCTCCTTTGCGTGTTCATGGCGCCTTTGTCGATGATCAGGAAGTGCATCGTGTCGCCGATGATTGGCGTGCTCGAGGCGAACCTCAATACATGGACGAGATAACCAAGCTCCATAATGATCCACAAGAGGGTGGTTTTGGTGAGGAAGGTCAAGCCACGGAAGACACAGATCCACTTTATGACCAGGCCGTTGAATTTGTTCTGCAAACCCGTAAAGCCAGTATATCATCAGTGCAGCGGCGCTTAAAAATTGGTTATAACCGTGCGGCACGGTTGGTAGAGGAAATGGAGCGAACAGGTATTGTTGGTCCGTTAGAAGGTGGCTTTAGAGATGTGTTAGTGACATCCTCTGATGACGCTTCCTAATCTATAAATGCTCAAATTCTGACAAATGGAATTTTTTAGGATAAAATGAGCAGACAAAGCTGCTGGTGGAGAAAGAAATGAAAAAGTACTGTTTATGTCTATTCTTACTGTCTACTCAAATGGCTTTTGGTGATGCGGTGAGCGACGCATTACAGAGAAAACTTAATGCCATTAGAACGATGAGCGCTTCATTTACTCAGTCTGTGAATGCCAACAAACGCATCGTATCTCGCTCCAATGGCACCATGGCCTTGTCGCGTCCGGGACGGTTTCGTTGGCAAACAATAAAGCCGATGGAGCAGTTAGTGATAGCCGATGGTGAGCACCTTTGGATTTATGATGTCGCTCTTGAGCAAGTTACGGTAAAAAAACAAGACAAAGGCTTGGGTGGCACGGCTGCGCTTTTTTTAAGTGGATACAATAATACGGTCACAAGAGATTTTAACGTAACAACCTATACTCAAAAAAATACGGCTTATTATGATTTACAGGCAAAATCGAACAAGGCCAATTTTCAACGTGTGAAACTGATGTTTGTTGGAGATACGCTAACCGGGCTTCAATTGTATGATCAATTAGGACAAAAAACCGATGTGGTTTTGAAGCGGATTAAAAATAATCCACCGCTAGCGTCGTCTGTGTTTAAATTCAATCAACCTAAAGGTGTGGATGTCGTGAGGCAATGATTGCTAGATAAGCGGCAGAGCCTGTGGGGTTAAGTTTTTGCGTAAATTCTGTTTAGGTGGGTACGTAAAAAAATGAAGGTCATGTGAACTATCAATCAACTTATAAACAATTTTTTATAGTGCTTGGAACGATATTAATAACTCGTTGCTTCCAGTTTTTTAAAAAAACATGGATGTTTTTTGCTTTTTTACTCATCTTTATAGCGATATTGTTTAGTCTTTTTAGGGCATTAACGCCCTGGGCCACGCAATACAAAGGTGAAATAGAGCAGCATCTTTCTAAAATGCTTGGGCAGCCAGTTGTGATTAGTAGTATGGAGACCAGTTGGTATTGGTTTGAGCCAGTCTTAAAGTTGGATGAAGTCACGTTATCGGATGGAAAAAAGCACGTTTTGAAGTTGCAAAAGTTATTGGTGGGTATTGATTTACTGGGTTCGTTATGGCATTGGCATATTCAGCCGGGTATTCTTTATGTAGATAACGTCAATTTAACCATTCACCAAATGGCTGATCATTGGGAAATTGATGGGTTGCGCCGCGATCAGCAAAAAATGACCCTCGATCAAGAGGCTTATTTACCCATATTGACTTGGTTTTTAGTCCAGAAAAAGATTATCTTAAAAAATATTTCTGCCATGGTGCATCTAAAAGATGGTTCCTTGCTTCCTATTAATGCGCTAAATATTACAGTGATGAATCATGATGGGCATTATCGGGTGAAGGGATCAGCCGAACTGATGCAAACGACTCCGACAGAAGTCTCTATTCTTGCTGATGTGAAGTTAAACCCAGATGACCCGAGGAATATTGGTGGCCATGTGTATTTGTCATTGCGCCATTTTTTGCTGACTCAGTGGCGAGTTTTTTTTCCAAAGACCGACTACGTCCTGGAAGGAGGAAAGGGTGACTTAGAACTTTGGCTTGATCTGGCAAAAGGCCAGGTGACCAATTTACAATCCAACGTTCATTTTCATCATATTGCATGGAGTAAACATGACCTTTCAAAGACACAGTTTATCCAGTCACTAAAAGCTAATTTAGCATTTGTGCCTAATCGATCGGGTTGGAAATTGAGTGGTGATCATGTGCATCTTCGTCTTGGCGGTATTCGCTGGCCTGAGAATTCATTTCAAGTGGCTTATAACCAACCGGATCAGACTTATAATTTATATATACAACATCTATTGATAGCGCCGACCTTATCATTGGACGCGCCCTGGCCACTTGCCATGCAGCCACTTTTTGCTTTAAAACCGCGCGGTTATTTAAATGATACTCAAATGAATATAGCGCAGGGAAAAATGGATTATCTATTAACCCGCTTTTCAGAGATGGGTTTTACTGGGCAGGGTAAAATGCCTACGGTTAAAAATATTTCAGGCATTCTTCGTTGGCAACCGACGGCAGGGCACCTAGCGATTGATGGAGAATCCACGGTTATAAAATTACCAAAGAAACCAGCGCTGACTTTTAAACAAGTCAACGCTGGAATCGAATGGAAAACAGAAGACAGCGGTCTGTTGATTAATATGGATAGATTTGTGTTAACGCAACCCGATTTGACGTTCACTGCTCGCGGTGTTTTGAAAGATCCTGGAACGCCAACCAGTTCTTTACAACTAACGGCGCTTTTTTCAGCTGATAATGCCAAGCAGTGGTTTCGTTACCTGCCCTCGTTGGAGGGGAAACCCAAATTACATGAGTGGTTAAATCATGGTATTCAGCGGATAGGACATGTCAACGGGCAGCTCAATGTCAATGGTCCTTTGGCAGATTTTCCTTTTGATAAAAAGCCCGGTGAGTTTTCAGTTCAAAGTCATTTTACTGGGTTTGACCTTTATTTTAATAAAGAATGGCCAATGACTCGGGATTTGGATGCGTATTTAACCGTGAATCATCGAAATTTAGAGGCGAACGTATTGACTGGCACATTATTTGAAGGAGTAGAGGCAAAAAATGTGCATCTTCGCTTAGATGACCTAGGCCTGGGTAAGGATACGCTTTTGATTCATGGCAATGCGATTTCCAAAGGAAACCAAACGGTTGCCTATATTGTATCATCTCCTTTGAAAAAGCATCTCGCAAAATTAAAGAAGCTCGATTTATTGGGATCTCTTGGGTTGGATTTGCGTTTAGAAATACCTCTTTATCCTGGCAATGATAAAGTACTGGCAGACGGTGCCATCACCTTTGATCAAAATAAAATAAATCTTGATCAACTAGTGAATCATGTCGAGTTAACCAATGTCTCTGGACAGTTATTTTTTGATGAGAGCGGGATAAAAGATAGCTTTTTAAAAGCACTATTTTTAGACGATCCAATGACGCTTCATATTCAATCGATACACCGTCCAAAACCGTCTACAACGATTTTGATAGAGAGTAAAACAACCACCGAAAAACTCAACAATCAATTTAAGTTACCTATTTTTTCTGTAATTAAAGGCGCGTTTAATTACAATGGGAAATTAGAATTGACGGACGACCCAAATGAGTTTGACCACATACAAATGGGTACGTTGTTACAAGGGGTGGCTGTGGATTTGCCTGCGCCTTTTGGTAAATTAGAAAAGAGCGATGCGCCCCTCGTGATTGATTTGGATGTGAATGGTGAGAAATCGTTAAGAATGCGCTTGAAATATAAAGCGCTGATTGCGACAGATTTATTATTCAACGCATCAAAGAGTGGCTTTTTGTTGAATGGGGGTGAGATCCACGTTGGAAAGGGTGATGCGTCACCAACAAAAGAACCCGGTATAAAAATCACAGCAGAATTGCCTGAATTTAATTATGATGAGTGGTATAAGCAATTTTCATCGGTCTCTGATGGGGCGGTTAGTGATGATGTCCTTCATCATGTGCAAACGGTTGATGTGGATTTTGCTAAGCTCATCTGGCGAGGGCAGCAGTACAAAGAAGTCGCCCTTATTGCTGATAAAATCAATAAAGATACTTGGGATTTTGATATAGACCAACCAGATATCGAGGGTGAGTTTACGTACCAGCGCTCATTAAATAAAATTTCTGGACGATTGTCACGGTTGTATTTGGGTAAATCCTCGTTTTCTAATGGACATGATGGTGCTTCCTTTAAACCGACCGATATTCCCAATTTGGATTTATCCATTGATTTATTAAAATGGAATGAAATGGAATTGGGCAGCATTGAAATCAAGAGTACCAGCAAAGGAAATAACTGGCATATTGATGATTGTAAACTGACGTCCCCACTTTATGAATTATCTGTCGCTGGGGATTGGAAACAGAAGGATGGAAAAAATAATACGCATTTGAAAGGCGATTTACAAATTACTAAATTAAAAGATCTGCTCGAGCGTTTGGATATTGTTCCAGCCGTGGAAGCACATTTGGTTGATTTCAAATTTGATGGCGCATGGCCAGGTTCTATTACTGAATTTTCGTTACCAAAAACGCGGGCAGATATTTCTCTTGAATTGAAAGATGGTCGCATCACGCATCTTAGCCCCGAAGTGGAAGAAAAAATGGGAATTGGTAAGTTATTGAGTATTCTTAGTCTGCAAACGATTCCACGTCGGCTTAAATTAGACTTCAGTGACTTGTCTGGGCCTGGATATAGCTATGATGTTTTCAAAGGCAATTTTATACTCAAAGACGGTGTAATGAGGACAAATGACAGTTACATTGACGGCCCAGTGGCTTATGCCACTATGAAAGGCGGCCTTGACGTGATCAAGCATTTATACGATGTGGATTTACATATTTCTCCTCATATTACTGCCAGTTTGCCAGTGGTAGCAACCATTGCAGGCGGTCCGATTGCAGGAGCCGCTACTTGGGTTGCAAGTAAAATTATTAGTCAGGGTATGCAAACAGTGACGGGGTATACTTATAAAATCACTGGTCCTTGGCAAGAGCCAGTGGTTAAGCAAGTAAATATATTTAAAAAGCCGCCACCAGCGGATGCAGATATACACTGAACCACAGATAGTGGGAGTTGATATTGGCGTTCTTTTCAAAGACGCTGTGATTGTAGTTCCAAAAACAACAGTCTATAGTACTAAAGACTGGTAAGTTCACAGGTGCCAACTTGGTTAAAAATATTTTCCCATTGAATGAATAAAGGTGTTGAAAAATGCATTTGCATGTTTTAGGTCTGAGTGGAACATTTATGAGCGCGTTGGCAATTCTTGCCAAAGAAGCTGGTTTTAAGGTAACAGGCAGTGATGCCAATTGTTATCCGCCGGTCAGTGACTTACTCGCTGCCAAAAACATCCCATTTACGGAAGGATATGAGGACAGCACCGAAGCGTTAAAGGCAGATTGTGTCGTTGTAGGCAATGCAATAAAACGGGGAATGCCGGTTATTGAAGCCGTACTTGATGCTAAAAAGCCTTATACATCTGGACCGCAATGGTTAGCCGATCATCTGTTACCTCGCTACCAAGTTCTTGCTGTTGCAGGCACACATGGAAAGACAACGACCACCTCGATGCTTGCTTTTATTCTCGAAGAGGCAGGACTAGAGCCGGGTTTTTTAATCGGTGGTGTTGCTACAGATTTTAATACCAGCGCTCGTTTAGGTAAGGGTTCTTATTTTGTGGTAGAAGCCGATGAATATGATACGGCTTTCTTTGATAAACGACCCAAATTTATGCATTACCGACCCCAGGTTGCTATCCTCAATAATTTGGAATTTGACCATGCTGACATTTATGCGGATCTTCCTGCCATACAACAACAATTCCATTATTTTTTAAAAACCATTCCTCGCTCAGGATTGGTTATTAAACCACGAGATGATGTGGCGTTGAATGATGTTCTTGCTCGAGGAGAGTATTGTTCTTTACAAGACTTTTCCAGTTCAAAAGACGCTTTTTGGTCTGCGGAGTTATTAGATGACGTCGGCCTTGCCTTTGATGTTTTGCAGCAAGGCAAAAAAGTAGCAACGGTCGATTGGTCTTTGATAGGGCGCTTTAATGTTGAAAATGGATTAGCCGCGATTGCAGCAGCCTTTAGTGTCGGTGTTAAACCATCAATAGCCGCGAAGGCGTTAGAGAAATTTAGTCCGGTGAAGCGTCGCTTAGAAGTAAAGTCTGCGAGACATGGTATTACGGTTTATGATGACTTTGCGCATCATCCAACCGCCATTCTAAAGACACTTCAAGCGTTGAAGGACAGCTTACGTCACCAACGTATTTTCGTGGTATTGGAGTTTGCATCATTTACAATGCGCACTGGTGTTCATGCGAATGACATGGCCGATGCCTTATCCGTAGCGGATGGGGTCTATGTATTAAATCCCAGCGAATTTAATCTCATTGATGTGGTAAAAAATTGGCGTTGTCCTTATCAAATATTGCCGAATACGGCAGCGATCATTGAGAAGGTTGTTGAGGCATTACAGGCAAAGGATGCTGTTTTAGTCATGTCTAATCGTGGCTTTGAAAATATTCACACTCGTTTAATTAAACGCATTGATGATAAATTTGCAGAGGCCATCCATCGTTAAACACTCAAGGGAGAAAGGATCATGTCTAGAATATTCAAAGCGATATGGATTGTTGTGATGGTGATGGGATATACCGGCATGTCTACCGCACAACAATCAGGAAGTGAAGATAGTTATCAAGACATTTGTAGTTTGTCTCATGGCCATTGGGTGGATGTTTCTCAGCCCGAGTGGGCTTGTTGTTGGGTTAATTGGGGATGTTATGAGTGCTTGAATAATGTTTGTAAAATGAATTGTAAAACGCCGAATTGTAAAAAATCCAATAAAATGAACACCCCAGGCAAAGGGGAGAAACGGCTTAAAGCCTTGGCGCCGGAAGGCATGTTGGCTCCGATTATTCCAAAACACCTTAAAAAAGTAAAACTGCCTTTGTTGCCTGAATTAGGTGAAGATCCGACATCGTAGTTTGATGATTGTTACCATTGAACGGGGCCATTCACAGCAGGAATGGCCCGGTTCAAAGCCCCTTATTTGATGGAAATCTTTAATCCTTTAGCAACTAACTGGCCGTACTCGGCACTGGCTTTGGAGAAATGGTTTATTTGGCGCAATTGAATGGCTTTTGGTACGGTTTGCATGGAGCGAACAATATTGTCTACTAACTGTTTTTTTTGTTCACGGTTCATGAGTTGAAACAAATGACCCGCCTGGGTGTAATCATCGCTGCCCTCTTGTTGATCATAACGAAAGGCAGCCCCTGTCATTCTTAAAGGCGGTTCAATCACGGCTTTATTTTCTACTGGCCCTTGATAACTATTGGGTTCATAATTTACAGCACTCCCATAATTTCCATCAAAGCGCATGTGACCATCTCTGTTGTAGGTATGGACAGGGCAGCTTGGTTTGTTGATGGGGAGCTGACTATAATTTGTGCCGATGCGATAGCGGTGAGCGTCAGCATACGAAAGCACCCGGGCTTGAAGGACTTTATCTGGAGAAAAACCCATGAAAGGGGGAACGTTATTGGGTTCAAAGGCCGCCTGCTCCACTTCTGCAAAGTAATTGTTAGGATTGCGATGAAGTTCGAGTATGCCTACCTTTTTCAGCGGGTAATCTTTATGCGGCCATACCTTCGTCAGATCGAAAGGGTTGATGGAGTAGGAGTACGCTTCTAACTCAGGCATTATTTGGATGTGTACCTGCCATTTTGGATACTCTTTTTTTTCAATTGACGAGAATAAGTCACGGCGATGATAATCAAAATCTTGGCCTGCAAGTTTTTGGGCTTCCTCGTCAGTCAGGCATTTTATCCCTTGCATGGTTTTAAAATGCCATTTCACCCAAAATCGCTCACCTTTTTTATTCCATAGGCTATAAGTATGCGATGAAAAGCCATCCATGTGTCTATAGGTAGCGGGAATTCCTCGATCTGAAAAAAGAATAGTGACTTGGTGCAGTGATTCTGGGGACTGACTCAAGTAATCCCATTGCATGGTACTGTCACGCATTCCGGTTTGCGGGCATCGTTTTTGAGAATGAATAAAATCTCTAAATTTCATGGGATCACGAACGAAAAATACCGGGGTATTATTTCCAACCATATCCCAATTGCCTTCCTTGGTATAAAATTTGCAAGCAAACCCTCGAGGATCACGGACAGTGTCAGCCGAACCTTGTTCCCCAGCAACGGTAGAAAATCGTAAAAAAACATCGCAGCGATTTCCTGCTTCGGAAAACAAGTCGGCTGCTGTGTATTTTGCCAGATCATGGGTGACTGTAAACGTCCCATGAGCACCAGCACCTTTCGCATGAACGACTCGTTCAGGGATTCTTTCTCGATTAAAATGCGCCATGCTTTCAATCAAAAACGGATCGATTAGTAAAGGGCCACGAGGGCCCGCTGTTAAGCTATTTTGATTATCGGGAACCGGTGCACCAGCCTCGGTGGTCATGATGGGACATTTACTCATTTAAGCACTCCTTGCTTGTTGATTCGATGATGGTGCGCACAAGCGCTAACGGTTGATATGAAACTCCAATTGATCGTTTTTGATCGAGACCATAATAGAGTCTCCTGAACTGAATTTTCCATTAAGTATCGCTTCTGCTAATGGATTTTCGAGTTTTTGTTGCACCGTTCTTTTCAGTGGTCTTGCACCATAGACGGGATCAAAACCCGCTTCAGCCAAGTAGTCGAGTGCTGCTGGTGACATGTTTAGCGTTATATTTTGTTGCTTTAATCGTGTTTGCAAATAATCAATTTGAATGGCGGCAATATTGGCAATTTGCTCTCTGGTGAGCGCATGGAAAACGACACTGTCATCAATACGGTTAATAAATTCTGGACGGAAATGTTGGCTTACCAACTCCATGACCTCGGTTTTAATTTTTTCATAACTGTCTTTGTTGCTCATTTCTTGTATAACGTGTGATCCCAAATTAGAGGTCATCACAACCACCGCATTTCGAAAATCAACGGTGCGTCCTTGGCCATCAGTCAGTCGCCCGTCATCTAATACTTGCAGCAAAATATTAAAGACATCCGGGTGTGCCTTCTCAATTTCGTCTAATAAAATAACAGCATAAGGACGACGACGAATGGCCTCGGTCAAATAGCCCCCTTCTTCGTAGCCAACATAACCAGGGGGTGCACCAATCAGTCTTGCGACAGAATGTTTCTCCATAAACTCCGACATGTCAATGCGCACCATGGCATCGACGGTGTCAAAGAGAAAGGCTGCCAATGCTTTACAAAGCTCTGTTTTACCAACGCCGGTGGGTCCTAGAAATAGAAAAGAACCAATGGGTCGATTCGGATCAGACAGGCCAGCACGGGAACGACGAATGGCATTAGAGACGGCATCAACTGCTTCATTTTGGCCGATCAAACGTTTGTGTAGGGCTTCTTCCATTTTTAATAATTTCTCTCTCTCGCCTTCAAGCATTTTTGCCACAGGAATGCCGGTCCATTTAGAGACGACCTCAGCGATTTCTTCTTCAGTGACTTTATTTCGTACTAGTTTTGTTTCTTGAGGTTCTGAATCAGCCACTTGTGCTAGCTGCTTTTCCAGTTCAGGAATACGACCGTATTGTAATTCTGACATGCGTGTCAAATCACCGGCTCTTCTTGCGGTGTCTAATTCAAGCTTCGCTTTTTCAATGGCCTCTTTAATATGAGTTGTGCCCTGTAACGCTGCTTTTTCAGATTTCCATACATCCTCTAAATCACTTGCCGTTTTTTCAAGTTCATCAATACTTTTTTGTAAATCACCGAGGCGCTTCTTTGAGGCGGCATCGTTTTCTTTTTTTAACGCTTCGCGCTCGATTTTTAATTGTATTAAGCGCCTATCGAGTTTGTCCAGGCTTTCAGGTTTTGAGTCAATCTCCATGCGAATGAGGCTGCCGGCTTCGTCAATCAGATCAATCGCTTTATCTGGTAATTGCCTATCTGTGATGTAACGGTGTGATAAAGTCGCTGCAGCAACGATCGCCGGATCCGTGATTTCAACACCGTGATGAACTTCATAACGTTCTTTTAATCCCCTCAGAATCGCAATGGTATCCTCTACGGTTGGTTCATTGACGAGTACTTTTTGGAAGCGACGCTCCAATGCCGCATCTTTTTCGATGTACTGGCGATATTCATTGAGTGTGGTAGCCCCAATGCAATGCAACTCTCCTCGAGCCAGTGCTGGTTTTAACATATTGCCCGCATCCATCGCCCCTTCCGCTTTACCAGCTCCCACCATGGTGTGTAATTCATCAATGAATAAAATGATTTGTCCTTCTTGTTTGGATAAATCATTAAGAACAGCCTTTAATCGTTCCTCAAATTCACCACGAAATTTTGCTCCAGCAATCAAAGCCCCCATATCTAAGGATAAAAGCCGTTTATTTTTTAATCCTTCAGGGACTTCTCCATTAATAATGCGCTGAGCTAGTCCTTCAACAATGGCGGTTTTCCCGACACCGGGTTCGCCAATTAAAACAGGATTATTTTTAGTGCGTCGTTGCAAGACTTGTACGGTGCGTCGAATTTCATCGTCACGGCCGATCACGGGGTCAAGTTTTCCTCGCTCAGCGCGTTCAGTGAGATCGATCGTATATTTTTCTAACGCTTGTCGTTGTTCTTCGGCATTTGAATCACGAACCGATTCGCCACCACGAATATCATCAATGGCCTTTTCAATGGCTTTGGTATCGCCATGGGCTTCTTTCAATAGTTTTGCTAAATGGCCGCCTTCATTCATGGCTGCTAAGATGAATAATTCACTTGAAATAAAATCATCGTGACGTTGTTGCGATAATTTATCACAAAGGTTTAATAAACGATTGAGATTGTTTGAAAGGTGAATATCTCCGCCAGTTCCGGATACTTTAGGAGCTTTATCTAATGCTTGGTTGATTAAGGCGCTTAATTTTTCAAGATTAACGCCTGCTTTTGCTAAGAGGGGCTTCGCCGTTCCCCCATCTTGATCAAGCAATGCTTTCATCACATGTTCAGGTTCAATGAAACCGCTGTCTAATCCGAGTGCTAACGATTGTGCATCGGATAGGGCCATTTGGAACTTAGACGTTAATTTATCCATTCGCATAGAATTACCACCTGTTTTAATTGTTGCGTACTTACCGTACAATGAGGGTTCGGTAAAGTAAAATCAAGTAGAGCACATGACAAATAATCATTCTTCCTCAGACATTGAAAACTCACAAACTCTATTAAACAAAATTGTACTTGAATATCTTCAAGACAAAAAGCGCAAGAGAATATGGCGCTGGGTAAAGCGGGCAGTCGTTCTCCTTTTTATTTTGGTTGTTCTTTATCTGTTCATAACAACGCATAATGAGGAGAGGGCGCTTCGTGCTGGCCCTCATGTCGGCTTAATCGATCTAAAGGGTGCTATTTTTGACACTCAAACCGCCAGTGCCGATAATTTTATTAAAGGTTTGGTGAAGGCCTATGAAAATAAATCGATTAAAGCAATCATATTGCGTATTGATAGTCCCGGCGGGAGTCCAGTCCAGGCCGATTACATATACAACACCATTGTCCATTATCGTAAACAACATCCTGATGTTAAAATTTATGCCGTTTGTGCTGATATGTGTGCGTCTGCGGCCTATTATGTGGCTGCTGCCGCTGATGAAATCTATGCCAATCCATCGAGTTTAGTCGGTTCAATTGGAGTCATTTACAACGGTTTTGGTTTTGTAGACGCCATGCAGAAAGTAGGCATTCAACGGCGGCTTATTACTGCCGGTCGTAATAAGGGCTTTATGGATCAGTTTTCACCGGTTGTTCCTGATCAAGAAAAACTCTTGCAATCCATGTTGGTTGGTATTCATCAACAGTTTATAGATCAGGTAAAAAAAGGAAGAGGGGCAAGATTACATATTGATGATGATACGTTTTCAGGTTTATTTTGGACCGGTGTTGAGGCGAAAAAGCGTGGTTTGATCGATGGGTTTGGCAGTAGTGGCCAAGTGGCAAGAGACGTTATCAAGATAGAAAAATTAGTTGATTACACCCACGAACCTAGTGTGATTGAGCGTATTAGCAAAAATATAGGAACCGCTTTAGCAGATGAATTACCGTTAGCGCTTGGGGTTAAGCAGGGCATTCAATAGACGTGGTCGCATTTACCCTCATTGTTATTTTAAGATGATAAGATGAGGGTAAGCTTGCGCGAGCGTTTTCTACTTACATCCGACAATCATTGCTCGGAGAACTAGAGCGGGAATTCGCACCGTTGGCTGCTTCTCGTCGAAATATACTTTGTTTCGACAATTCAGATTTTGCTGATATCAACGCTTCTAGTCGAGGAACCAAAAGGTCTTGACCATGTTGTCTTGCTTTCTCTACCGCGCGCGTTATGCTACTGTCTAAAATAGCATCGGTTATATCATCTTTATTCCGATCATCATTGATTAGCGCTTCCAAACAGTCCATTCTTCCACTGGTTGCAATTAGTGAAAGAATATCTTTAGTCGGTATATCGAAAATTTTTGCAGTTTCGATCAAAAAATCCGCAGATAATCTGTGATCTTTATCGGAAAAAACAATGGATAGCCAATAGCAACAGCGTTCCTTCGGTGATTGAAAGCTTAGTAGTTCATTTTCCAGTATCTCCGATATCATGCCTCTTTGGCACAATATTGTTGCTATTTCTGAGATATTTGAATCAAAATAATCTCGGTCAGTCCAAACACTATTGGGAATTGCTTGAGGTCTAGGTAACTGTTTTCTTAAGCTTGGATCATTAAACAAAATAACAGTGATCCCTGATAGTTGATGCTCTCTTAAAAATGTCCTGATTTTTTCAGCGTTTTCTCTAGTATCTGTCACAATAGATTGAATATCTGTACCTAATTTTAAAGGTTCAGTTGCTCGGTATTCACCATTATGTAAGTCATACAGCCTCAGCTTGTCATCATTAGTCACAATAAAAATGACTGGAAAAGGACGGTTCAATAACTCTTGGTCAATCGAGGACAGGTTGGCGAAGGCTGGAACTGGGTCGGAAAACATCTTTGTTAATATAGTCAATCGCTCTGCAAAGATAACTGGTAATATTTTAAATTTTTCAGCTAGGTTTTTAAAAAAAACGGATGACAATCTACCCTGTCTCCAAAATTTTAGTAAAGTCTGTATGTTGTCATAGTCAGAATTTTTCTGAAATGAGCGCACGGTATACTCTAAATCTGTGCGAACGTTACTAATATCCCGATCTGGCTTAGGAGGAGGTTGAAGAAGGTATCTGTCTATATTCAAGATCTTTAAAGCGGCAATTAACTTCGCAGGGGTTGGTGATTGTAATATGTCCTGGAAATCAATCCCGTCTTCGATAATCTTTTGTAAAATCATTTCGTAGCTTAGGGATTGCGGCGTCTCAATGACCTCTTTTGGGTCTATGTTAAGCAGGTTCTCAGAGGCAAGGGGAATAATATGAGTACAGATAAGAATCATGAGGTGATAAAATTGAATGGTAGCGTTTAGCTGTGTCTCTAACCTCTTCATGCCTTGTTGTATTTCTCCTTCTAATGGACCCAGTTGTCTCAATCGTGCCAAGTAGATTAGGATAAGATTGATATTTGAAAAAGAGCATTTTGGTCCTCTTTGCCATTCGGTTTGCAAGCATTGCTTCGCGTTTTCTTTAGAGTTCGCTACATTGCATCTTGTATAGTTACGGATCAATTCAGGAAAAGCATACGGACCCTCGGCATTTAGCTTAGCGCACGAAATATCTGCAACCCCCGCACTATCCCCAATTATCGTTAATTGGCCGCTGAGTCCACCTTTTGTTAGCTCGCCTGTTGAACTTGTAACGCCAGCATCTCGAAGCAATACTAGTGGATTCATGAGGCTCCAGTTATTGGTGGAGCACATTGTTGCGAAAACTGACGTATTCGTTGCATGGGCAAAGGGAACCGTTTTTACATCTTCTAGATAATAACTGCCTGTTGCTGTCTTGCCAAAAAAAGGTGCCTTTATCATCAGAGCATCTACCGCCTCATTTAGCATAGTAGCCAAGACGTTGGTGCCTTGTTCAATGCGAGTTTTTCTTTCGTTTGAATAGCATGCTGGTTCTTTTGGGATCAGGATTTCGTTGGATAATGAGTGAAGCACTTGGCATGGAAAAATCATGTCCTTTTGATTACGAATAAATTGATAAACCTTTTGTATTAAATAATCAATCGAGTGTTTGTGGTCTTGGGAAAATTGATGGTCTATTGTATTGAATGAGTTGTAAATATATTCTAGTTTAAATGTCCCAACACAACGCATTAAATCTAAATTATCCCCTAAATTTAGCAATAATCGAATAAAATCAAAATCAGCATGGTCCGTCTGTGGGATCCCTAGTTTTAGTAGACATTGAAAATAGGACTCTCTATCGTCTTTATGTTGGATAGCGGCAGAAAATAGTTGAGCTATTTCATTTTTCAACTCTAATTTTTTGGTTAGAAAGCTGAGCATGAGGGTAGCACTTTCCGCCTCCCATATATCGCGTCCTTCTCCTTCTCTGCCCATATCATGACCAGCAACTGTTATTAATAGATGGAGTAAAATCTCTTCAGGTGTCAAAGAGGTAAATTGACTTATTTTCTGGATGCATGAATTGACGTATTCAGGTGCTATTTTCGATAAAAATTGATGTATCATTAAAGCCCATATGGCAGCTCTACTAGCGTGCTGTGCACCATGAACTGATCGTTCAAGGACACCATCTCTTATTGATTCTTTAATTCGTCTCAGCGGAAATGGTTCGTTAGATCCAGGTAATATTGTTTTATAGGGCCGCAAATACCTGTTAAGTAAGTATTGCATATGTTCAAAAAAGTTATCAGAGCTTAATACTGGCATCATCTAGACCCTATGGTTTAAATTTATGATACTGTACATAAAAAAAACACAAAGGTCAACATGGTGGTGTAAATTGGTGGTTCAGGATGCCTTTGGGAGCAAAATGCTCCCAAAGGACCTTAAACTATCGTTGCGCGACAGCGAGTCCCTTCAGTAGGGTGAGTGCGGCATACAATTGGTAGTCTTCGTGCAATAAACTTTGTTCATCAGCACTAGGGCTTGTGGGATTTGTATTTTCTGTTTTGTTTTTACTAATCAGATGCCCACTTAAATCCGCTTCGGCAAATCCTGAAAAGGCATCCTTATTTTGAGCCGTTTTGGGAACAGATATTTCTTCTACAATAATATCTGGTGTAATTCCTTTGGCTTGAATGGATGTGCCTGAGGGGGTGAAGTAAAGTGCGGTCGTTAATTTGATACCACGCTTACTGTCTAGTGGCAAAACCGTTTGTACCGAGCCTTTACCAAAACTTCGGGTGCCGAGAATAATGGCTCTCTTGTTGTCTTTTAGAGCACCGGCAACAATTTCAGCAGCAGACGCGGAGCCGTTATTGATCAATACAACCATCGGCGCATTTTGTAAGATATCTCCAGGTTTGGCCATGGCTGTAAATTTAGACCCAGGAAGTCGGCCTTGTGTATAAACAATCATTTCAGATTTACCGGCTTTTGTGGTATCAAGAAAGGCATCTGAAATTTGAATCGCTGAATCAAGGAGGCCACCAGGATTGTTGCGCAAATCCAGGATCATCCCTTTTAAGTGGCCGCCTGCGTTTTCCTTGAGTTTTCCAATGGCCTTTTCCATGTCTTTGTCCGTTAGGGCTTGAAATTGAGTCAAACGCACGTAGCCATATTGTTTATCAAGCAATTTGCTTTTTACGCTTTGAATCAATATTTTTTCTCGAACAATCTTAAAAACCAGCGGTTTATTGGTTCCCTTCCGCAGAATGGTTAGGTCAATGGTGCTGCCAGGTGCGCCACGCATTAAATTGACAGCGGTTTTAAGATTAATCCCTTCAACAGATACAGAGCCGAGCTTAATAATATAGTCCCCCGCTTTAACCCCCGCTTTAAAGGCAGGGCTATCCACCAACGGTGTTATCACTTTAACCACCCCTTCTTCCATGGTGACCTCAATTCCAAGGCCACCAAATTCACCATTGGTGGAGGTTTGTAGTTCCTTAAAATCATCCTCATCGAGGTAGCTTGAGTGAGGATCCAATCCACTCAACATGCCACGAATGGCATTATCGAAGAGCTCTTTATCGTTCACTGGCTTTACATAATATTTTTTAATCTCAGAGAGTGCATTGGCAAAACGCTGCACATCTGCGGTGGGAATATTGTCACTTTCTGGTTTGGCTTCAGTTATTTCTGAATCTGCAAATGCGAGAAGGGAAAAAAATTGAAAGGCTGTAAAGATAGCAATGAAGCATCCCCTAGACAGCTTTTTAATAAACATACGTTTCTCCTAAAAGGGTTTAGGCACGGACTTTTGCACCGGATCCCTTGATTATTTTTTTTGAAGTTTAAGATAACCATTTAAGCGGTGAAATTGCTTTTCCACGCTGCCTTATTTCGAAGTATAGACCGTTTTGTTTAATTCCACCGCTATGACCAACCGTTGCAATTTCTTCCCCTTGTTTTACAACGTCCCCTTTTTGTCTTAATAGCGATTTATTATGCGCATACAGCGTCATGAAACCACGCCCGTGGTCAATGATTAATAGAAGGCCGTAACCATTTAACCAGTCGCTAAAAACAACTGTTCCTGGCGATACTGCGTCTACTGCCTGCCCCTCATTGGCGAAAAAAACCACACCTTGGTTTAATTTCTCCAGGTGATGATGGTTTGTATTGACGGGCCTTGGTAATTTCTTTTTCATATAAACAAACGAATAATTTGTTTGTACCGCACTTTCCAAAGCCAATGTTTTAAGCAAACGTGATAGGTTTTCTTTATTGCGTTGAAAATCTTTTAGTGCTTGTTGTTTGTCTTGAATATCTTTTTGCAAAGACTGAATATTATTTGTGCTATAAAGTTTTTCTTTTGTTAATTGCTGCTGATGCCTATTTAGTTGTTGTTGCAGTGCTTCTTGTTTGATAAGTTCAAGATGGAGTGTTTCTTGATTGATGGCCAGGTTATGTTGAGTTTCTCTCATTTCCGTGATGAGATGCTCGCGAGATTTGATAATGTATTGGTAATAAGTGAGTATACGATTGATCTCATATAAATGGTTTTGATTGATGAGCCACTTGATTGGTTGATATTCCCCCATGGCATATCGTGCGCGGATGTGTTCTTTTAAAAGGTTTTGTTGGATGCTTAATTTATTATTTAACAAATTTTTTTGTGCTTGGAGGTTCGCAATTTTATTTTTTGTGGACTGCATATGTAATGTTGTGCGTTGCAATTGAGACAGACTACTATTTAATTTTTGTTCCGTATGCCCCAGTTCTTTTGTTAGCAAGCCACGTTTGTCTTCGGCATGATTTAAAGTCTGTTGAAGCAGCGACATTTTCTTTTCAATAAGCGCTAGCTCGGCTTTGGTTTGATTGATGCTCGTTTTTTTAGCAAAAGTTTGAAAAGGGAGTACCAATAAAAAAATAAAAAATAAGCAAGTTTTAGATGGCATTCTTTTCTACCAGTAAGACCTTGCCTGTCATTTCTTTTGGGGGGCTGATGCCAAGCAAGGCTAACATTGTTGGTGCGATATCAATTAAGCTACCACTTGTTGTGTTGAAACGCCAACCTTGCCCGACATAAAGCAACGGCACGGGATTGCTCGTATGTGCCGTGTGAGCTTGATGTATTTTATCATCAAACATGAGCTCGGCGTTGCCATGATCGGCGGTAATTAACAGTTGACCACCGACTTTCTTTAAGGCTGCTGCAACATCATGCATGGCCTCATCCAGGCATTCAATGGCATGAATGGTTGCTTTCAAGTTGCCTGTATGCCCGACCATGTCGGCATTGGCATAATTACAAATGATGACGTCGAAAGCAGATTGCTCAATCGCTTCGACGATGTTTTTGGTCAACAAAGAGGCACTCATTTCTGGTTGCAGATCATAAGTTGCCACTAATGGTGAAGGGATTAACGTACGTTTTTCCAATGGAAATATTTTTTCTGAGCCGCCATTAAAGAAAAATGTAACGTGTGCGTATTTTTCTGTTTCAGCAATACGTAATTGTTTTAAGCCTTCTTTGGCAAGGATTTCTCCCAGTGTGTTTTTTAAGGGTTCTGTGATAAACGCGGCAGTGGTTGGAAGAGATGCGGCATAGGGTGTCATGCTGATAAAATGGGAAATTTTGGGGATCGTTGGGCGTAGAAATCCTTTGAAATCCGTTGATAATAACGACTGCGTTAATTGCCTCGCACGATCGGCCCTAAAGTTAAAAAAGAGAACGGAATCCCCATCCTTAATAGGGGCAGGATTCCCTATCACCGAAGGAGGAATAAATTCATCATCAATTTTTTGATGGTAAAAGGCACGAACCGCGTCTTCTGCTGTATTGAAGTGGTGACGGCTATCGGCTTGTGTGAGTAATCGATAGACTGGTTCTACTCGTTGCCAACGTTGATCACGATCCATTGCATAATAACGTCCTGAAAGGGAGTTGATTTCTGCACCAGGGCATTCTTTCAGATGATTTTCTAGTTTGGATAAACTACTCAGCACAGATTGCGGGGGGGTATCACGCCCATCGAGAAACAAATGAAGGTGAAGAGCCGTAAAGGACAGATTGTTACATAATTTTAAAAATGCAAATAAGTGCTCTTCATGGCTATGTACACCGCCGGGAGAGAGCAATCCCATGATATGCAACGCATGACCTTTTTGTTTCATATCATCAATGGTGTCAAGAAATACTGGGTTTTTGAAGAAATCACCATTTTTGATGGCGTTATTAATAAGGGTTAACTCTTGAAAAATCTTACGACCAGCACCGATGTGCATATGACCTACTTCAGAATTCCCCATTTGCCCGTCCGGCAATCCCACAATACCCCCAGATGCTTCAAGTAACAGGTGTGGGCAAGTTTGCCACCATTGATCCCATTGCGGTGTTTTTGCTGCAGCAATCGCGTTATGAGAATTTTTTTCGCAATAACCCCAGCCATCAAGAATCATTAATACCAGGGGTGAGCGGTTCGTCATGCGTGTCTCCAAAAACTAGATCTTAATCTTTTGTCATAAAGAGGTTAGACTATAGGACATTTTTGCTGTCGGAAGAAGTGGGTTGAATCAAAAACTACCTCAACACGTCGCTATCGTCATGGATGGCAACGGACGTTGGGCTGAAAAACGTGGCTTACCCCGTGTTGAAGGACATCGTGTTGGTGTTGAAGCAGTCAATGGTGTGGTCGAGTGTTGTGTACAAAAGAAAATTGCTGTCTTAAGCTTGTTCGCATTTAGCAGTGAGAATTGGGCAAGACCCATCGAAGAAGTTGAATTTCTCATGCAATTGTTTGTAAGTGCCTTGGCTCGTGAATTGGAAAAGCTGCATAACAATGGCGTGCAATTACGCTTCACCGGCGATCGCTCACAATTATCGCCAGCCTTATTAAAAGAGATGCGTTCATCGGAATCCCTAACAAGTGCAAATACACAGCTGACGTTAAATATTGTGCTAAATTACGGCGGTAAATGGGATATCGTGCAGGCGACAAGGACCATCGCCCGCCTGGTTGCCGCAGGCGAGATGGCTGCCGAAGACATCGATGAATCTTTCTTTGCAAAGGCTTTAAATACCTACGGATTGCCGGATCCGGATTTATTCATTCGTACCAGCGGGGAAAAACGCATCAGTAACTTTTTCTTATGGCAATTGGCGTATACCGAACTTTATTTTTCTGAGGTTCATTGGCCCGATTTTTCTAAAGACGAATTTGAAAAAGCATTGGTTGCTTTTGGATGCCGTCAGCGACGTTATGGATTAGTCAAAGATATACCCATTCTACCTGAAGATACTGGTTTTTTCGCAACTTGATTTTTGTGCTTAGCAAACTTTTAAAAGCGAGTAATAGCAAGTCTATTGTGAGTTTTTAAAAGTTTGCTAAGCACAAAAAGCGATAGCGAAAATTCAGTATCCTCAGGTAGAATGGGTATATATCCACGGAGAAATCTTATGTTTAGACAACGTTTATTTACCGCCATTCCCCTTGTTTTTTTAGTCCTGTTTGTCATTTACTTTGCCCCACTGGTGTTATTTGAAATGATCATCGGCCTGCTGATTGCGCTAGCAGCGTTTGAGTGGACAAAACTGGTCCCGATTAGAGGTGTTGCCGGTGCTGTTTTTTTTGTTGCGGCCGTGGTTTTTTTAGGAGTCATCGCTGCTTATCACTTTTCAGTTTGGTTAATCACAGGGATGGTACTGTGGGGCTTGATACTTGCGGCCGTGCTTTTCTTTCCAGCGTCCCAGCGTGTTTGGGGATATCCATGGGTTGTTGCTTTATCAGCAGGGATACTGCTACCTCTCTTTGCAAATGCGCTTGTTTTTATTGACAAAGCACCGCAAGGTCAAGAGTGGATCCTCTATTTACTTTGCTTGGTTTGGGCTAGTGATATTGGCGCTTATTTGGTTGGGAAACAATGGGGCCATCATAAATTTATTAAGGCCGTTAGTCCTCAAAAATCGATCGAAGGGGCGATCGGTGGGTTATTGCTAGTTTTACTGGTGGCCACTGTTGGTTATTATTATTTTCACTCAACCTATGCGTTGGTCTGGTATGGCGTGGCGATAGCTACGGCGCTAATTTCAATGCTAGGGGATTTGTTTATTAGTATGTTAAAGCGGCGATCGAAGGTCAAAGATACGGGGCAACTTCTTCCCGGGCATGGAGGGATTTTGGACAGGATAGACAGTTTAATTGCTGCTACTCCATTGTTTTTCCTAGGGTTACGTGTTTTCCAATGGAGCTAAACTTGATTTCTACGCTCTTCTATTTTTTGTTAGCAATACTATTATTGGTAACCGTGCATGAGTATGGACATTTTATCGTTGCTCGGTGGTGTGGTGTTAAAGTATTGCGGTTTTCTATTGGGTTTGGGACCGTGCTGGCGTCTTGGCATGATAAGCATGGAACAGAATACGCTCTTTCTCTGATCCCGCTTGGCGGATACGTTAAAATGTTGGATGAATCAGTCGACAAGGTGCCCAAGAAAGACCGACACCTAGCCTTTAACAATCAATCGTTAGGGGTGCGTACAGCCATTGTTGTTGCAGGGCCTCTTTTTAATTTTATTTTTGCTTTTGTGGCATTGTGGTTGGTATCTGTGATTGGGATTAAATCACTTGCCCCTATCATTGACTCGGTTCGGCCTTTGAGTATGGCATCAAGAGCAGGCCTTGCCGCAAAACAAGAAATCATTGCTGTTGATGATAAAAAAATTGCGAGCTGGCATGATTTTCAGTATGCCATCATGCCCTATTTAGGAACCAACCAGTCCGTATCGATGATGCTGCAATCGTTAGCGAATCACCAAAAAAAGACCATCCAACTGCCACTCACCGATTTAAAATTGGATGATAAAAAACCAGATTTGCTTGAAAGCATCGGCATCGTGCCCTTTATCCCATCCATCCCTCCGATCATTGGTGAGGTGGTAGAACACTCACCGGCGTTTCTTGCGAAAATTCATGCTGGCGATGTTATTTTATTTGCAGATAAAACGCCTATTCACGATTGGCTAGATTTGGTGGACTATGTCAAGGTGCGACCGAATCAACCCGTTCAATTAGTCTTCAGCAGACAAGGGATAGAGCACTCTGTGTCCGTTCATGTTGCTAGTCAAATGGAGCAGGGCCATGCAATGGGTTTTCTCGGGATACGTTCGCAAAAACCAGATTGGCCAGCAGATTGGTTGCGATTGCAGCGAGAAACCCCAGTCCGTGCTATTGGAGTTGCATTTAATCAAGTGGCGCAATTAACTGGAACAACGTTTCTATTGATGGGTCGGCTGATATCGGGCCAGTTGCCTTTGCATAGTTTAAGTGGACCTGTCGGAATTGCAAAAGGAGCGGGGGCTTCTGGTCGTAATGGCCTGACCTATTATTTGTCTTTCTTGGCTTTAGTGAGTATTAGTCTTGGCGTGTTAAATATTTTACCTATCCCTCTGTTGGATGGAGGGCATTTGTTTTATTATCTCCTCGAACTGATTCGAAGGCGGCCGCTATCAGAAACACAACAATATATTGGTCACTGTCTTGGATTGGTCTTTTTAGGTGCTCTGATGATTATTGCTTTGAGTAATGATTTATTCAGATTGAGTTGATATACTTCACGCGTTCTTTATCTGAGAGTGACCATCCCAAGTCGTTTTGGTGTCCTCTCGTTGTGCATGTCGTGCTTGGATGTAATAATAATAATGAAAATAATGAGCAAAAATGTTGTATTAATCGCCTGTTGCACCACTGCCTTGGTTTTTTCAGCAGAATTGTTGGCTGCCAATGGATTTGTTGTCCGGGACATTAAAGTCGTGGGGTTGCAACGAGTAAGCACTGGAACGGTGCTTAACTATCTCCCCGTCCAAGTCGGCGAGGAAATCGGACCAGCATCTACCCCTCAAATTATAAGAGCGTTGTATGACACCGGATTTTTTCAGTCCGTTGTTTTGGAGCGTGATGGTAGCACATTGATTGTCCGTGTCATTGAAAGAGCAACGATTGGCTCTATCACATTGGATGGAAATAAAGACATTCCAACGGACAAATTAAAAGACATACTCAAAGAGTTAGACTTGGTCAAAGGCCGTGTGTTTCAGCGTTCCTCTCTAGAACGATTAGAAAAAGAATTAAAGCAAGCCTATAATGCGCGCGGAAAATACAATGCGCGAATCGAAAGCAACGTGAGCTCCTTGACTGAAAATCGTGTTGCTATTCATGTGACCGTTTCGGAAGGTCGAGTGTCGCGCATTAAAGAAATTAAAATTATTGGTAACGATGATTTTAGCGATCGGGAATTATTGTCGCAGTTTGCATTAGCACCTCGAGGTATTTTTACTTATTTCACCAAAAAGGATCAGTTTTCACAGGCATCGATGGATGGATCACTGGAGGCTTTACGTTCCTTTTACTTGGATAGGGGGTATTTGAAGTTTCGTATTATTTCCTCCCAGGTATTGCTGGCTCCAGATAAACGCGATGTGTTTATTAACATTCATATTGAAGAGGGGCCGCAATACCGGTTTTCTGGATTTGCACTGAAAGGCAAACTTATTTTACCAAAAGAAAAACTAGACTCGCTTGTTCAAGTGAAACCAGGTCAAGTATTTTCAAGAAAAAAAGTGACCCAGAGTATTTCTGATATTGGCTTAGCGTTGGGGGATGTGGGTTACGGTTTTCCAGCTATTAATGCAGAGCCAAGGCTTGATGAAAAAAATAAAACTGTATTTATCACGTTTGTCATTGACCCAGGTCGTCACGTTTATGTGAGGCGCCTCAATTTTCATGGCAATACTAAAACGGCTGATTATGTATTGCGTAACATGATTCGACAAGACGAAGGTGCGTTGTTGTCGCTGCATAACATTAAAGAATCAGAGCGGCAGTTACGTTTGCTGAGTTACTTAAAAAATATTGATGTTAAAACCACACCGGTCCCGGGCACTAACAACCAGGTGGATTTGGATGTTCAAATAGAAGAGGCGCCTTCTGCTGAAGCGAGTGCGTCTTTGGGTTATGGTACAACAGGGCCCACATTTAATGCGGCATTTAATCAGCATAACTTTATGGGTACGGGGCGAGATATTGGCTTAACATTCAGCGCCACGTATTTTGGGCAAGAATATAACGTGAGTTATTACAACCCGTTTTATACCAACACCGGCGTGGGACGTGGTCTTAATGTTTATTACATGAAAGTTGATCCGAGGCATTTGGATGTTAGTAATTATAATTCCGATAGATATGGTGGCAGTGTAAGTTATAACATACTGCTGGGTGAAAAAAGCAGCTTACAACTGGGGTATGGTTATCAAGGGATACAAATTCAATCGGTCGGTATGGTTCAGCAAATTCAAAACTTTGTTAATCAGTATGGTGGATCGTTTAATCAATTTCATCTGACGGGTGGTTGGAACCGCAACAGTTATGATCAAATGCCTTTCCCCACTAGTGGGGTAAACCAACAGGCTGGTGGACTGGTTGCTTTGCCGCTCACCTCGGATTCTTTAACCTATTACAAAACGTCTTACCAAGCCAGAATGTACATTCCACTGGTAAAAGAATGGGTGTTTTCGTTGTATGGTAACGTTGCTTATGGAAATGCCTTTAATGGCCAAGGATTGCCCTTCTTCGAAAATTACTTGGCGGGGGGTATTGCTCAGCCTGGTCAGGTTCGCGGTTATGAAAGCTTTTCTTTGGGTCCTCAAGACAGCACCAACCGCGCGATAGGTGCTAACTTTTTACTGAATGGATCGGCAGAGCTTTTTCTTCCCTATCCCTTTAGTCGTGAAACAATACGAACATCCGTATTTGCCGATGCGGGTAACGTCTTTGTTAGTGGGACTCCACAAGCGTTAAGTGGTATTAACAGCGGCCCCCTTAGATACTCAGCGGGTTTGGCCTTCCAGTGGCGCTCTCCTTTTGGACCACTGGCATTTAGTTTGGCGAAACCGTTAAACCTACAACCGACAGATTCGGCCCAGTATTTCCAATTTTCAATGTCTTCGAGTTTTTAGAAGATTTGGATGTTAGGGTCGGCTGAAAAAATGTGGGATTGAAATGTCGCAAGCGGGTATGAATTGTGCTAGGATTATTACCCAGGTGAAATGGCGTTGAGTCAGGTGTTTTTGCAATTTCAAATGAAATTGGTATTTTAAATCGGGAGTGAAATAATGAAGCGATTAGGCGGTGTTGTTATTGCATTAATGTTTGCGTTCGCTAGCATGAATGCATTTGCAGATAATCTGAAAATAGGTGTGGTTGATCTGCAGAAAATTATGCAAACCTCAACACAAATGAAATCAATCCAAGAAAAATTGGAAAAAGAATTTAAACCACGTCGTGATAAATTGGTTACGATGGAAGAGGGTTTAAAGAAAGACATGGAACAATTTAAGCGTGATAGTGCCGTCTTGAGTGCCACGCAGAAAAAAGAGTTGGAAAAGAAAATCGTAAGCACACAGCAGCAATTTGAGCGTGAAGGTCAACAGTATCAACAGGAACTGAGCACCGCTCATAACGAGGCGATGGAAGAATTTTATAACAAAATTCGTAGCGCTATTAGCAAAGTTGCAGAAAGTGATAAATTTGATATGGTCCTTCAAAAAGATGCGGCTCCTTTCAGTTCAGAAAAACTGGATATCACTGCAAAAGTCATGCAACAAATTAGTTAATTAGTAAGGCAATTAACATCGCCCTTACTCTACAAAGCACTCGCACGGAATCAACCCCATGTGGGTGCTTTGTGCATTTATTGAAAATCTACTAGTGGCTGAGCTTTTTTCTCATCGGTTGAGTCACAGCCATTTTGTGAGGGATAGACAACGTCTCTTCACAAAATGGCCATGATCAGCCAATGGGGGCGATCCTAAGTTAAGGAAAGACCGTCATCCACACGCAGGCGGGGGTCCATGTCCCCTACGGCACCTAGCCCGAGTTGGGGATAGATTCATGCCTGCGCGGGAATGACAAGGTCTCTTAACGGAATGGCAGTGGCCAATGGGGTACGCGAGTTGGGTGTGAGGATCCGCCATTCGGGGTCTAATTTTGGTGGATCGAATTAAACAGGATATACTCTATGACTAGCTCGATTGATATTGTAAAAATTCTTGATTTGCTGCCGCATCGATACCCATTTCTTCTCATCGATAGAGTATTAGAGTATACCCCATTTGAGCATTTGATAGGCATCAAGAATGTAACCATGAATGAACCATTTTTTGTTGGTCATTTTCCTGGAAATCCTATTATGCCTGGTGTTTTAATGCTGGAGGCATTGGCGCAAGCAAGCGCCTTACTATCCAATCTTTCTCGATCAGCGAAGGAAGGTTATGAATACCTGTATTTTTTTGCTGGGATAGATAATGCAAAATTTAAATTGGTAGTCACCCCCGGAGATCAACTTCGGCTGGAAGTGAAGTTGCTAACCAAAAAGCGTGATTTTTGGCGTTTGCATGGTGAGGTTTTTGTTGGTGATAAATTGGCCTGCTCCGCAGATTTAATGAGTGCAGCGAAGGAAATAAAAAGTGATAAATGAGCACGCGATAATTCATCCTTCAGCTAAAATAGCTGCAGGGGTATCAATAGGAGCTGGCACAATCATCGGCTCTGATGTTGAAATTGGTGAAGGGTCTTGGATTGGTCCTCATGTCGTTATTGAGGGGCCGACGGTCATTGGAAAAAACAATAAAATTTTTCAGTTTGCCTCTGTCGGCGATGTCCCGCAGGACATCACCTATCAAGGCGAGTCAACTCGATTAGAAATTGGCGACAATAATATCATACGTGAGTATTGTATGATCAGTCGTGGCACTGCCAAGGGGGGTGGGTTGACCCGCCTAGGAAATAATAATTTTTTTATGGCATATACCCATGTTGGTCATGATTGCATGGTGGGTAACCACGTGATCATGGTGAGCTATTCGGCCCTGTCAGGGCATGTCATATTGAATGATTATACCAACATTGGTGCTTATTCAGCCGTGCACCAATTTTGTTCTGTTGGAGCCTATGCGTTCATTTCACGGGCGACGTATGTCAGCAAAGATGTTTTACCCTACGTGATGGTGGCAGGCCATACGACAGCCGTTTGTGGTATTAACACCGTGGGTCTTCGACGTCGCGGCTTTTCTTCAGAAGCGATAGACGCGTTGCGAAGAGCTTATAAGATTGTTTTCCGCAAAGGGCTTACGGTGCAACAAGCCGTTGACGAGTTAGAGGTTCTCGGTGGAGATTATCCTGAAGTGATGTTGATGATTGATTCACTGAAGCAATCAACACGCGGTATTGTGAGGTAGCGGGGTGTTTCCCTCAATTTTTGCCGTAGCAATCGGTGGTGCTATGGGTTCTCTTGCACGATTTTCAACGATCATCCTATCACAATGGTTATTTGCGGGGCGTTTTCCTCTTGGGACCTTGTTGGTTAATAGTTCTGGTTCTTTTTTAGTTGGCTTTTTTATGAGTTTTTATATGGAAAGGCTAGAAGATGCTGAACTATTGAGATTATTCGTTGTTGTTGGATTTTTAGGTGGATACACCACCTTTTCGAGTTTTGCTTGGGACACCTTTACGCTTTATGCCAATGATCAATGGATTGCCGCATTATGCAATTTGTTGTTAAATAATTTGATTGCGATTTCATTGCTTATTTTGGGTGTGCAATTGGGACGCTTAACCGGGAGCTAAATGGATGCAAGTTAAAATAGTTCGTGTGTATCTTAGTGAAAATTCTGAGTTATTACAGGAATTTTACGATTATTTGCATGAAAAAAAAGTAAAAGGCGCTACCATTTTTCGTGGTGTGAAGGGTTTTGGTTCAAGTGGCAAAGATTATGAGGCTCGATTATTAGATGTTCGCGCCAATTTACCAGTGGTTTTAGAATTTTTTGATGAGCCTGAACGTGTGGATGATATCTTGAAACATTTTACAGATAATTTCAAACCCATTCATGTGATTCAATGGTTGGCTGAGGCAATTTGAACCAACAAGCCACACCTCACTTCGAAAAACTGTCATCCCCATGCATGCGGGGATCCATTTCCCCGATGGCAGCTAGCCCAAGTCGAGGATGGATTCCCGCCTGCGCGCGAATGGCAAGGTCTCTTAACGTAATGGCCGTGATGCCACACCTGGGGGACCATAAATCTTGAGTCCATTTAAAAAATACAGTGGTGCAGAAGGTTGGTTTAAAAATATAAAAATAGGTGAATGATGTTAGATCCACGTTTATTAAGGGAAAATCCTGCTGAGGTTGCAAAAGAATTAGCCAAGCGTGGATTCAATTTTGATACGGCCGTGTTTTCAACGTTGGAAGAGCGTCGAAAATTACTGCAAGTACAGACCCAGGCCTTACAAAATGAGCGTAATCAACGCTCGAAGGAAATCGGTCACGCCAAAGCTCGCAACGAAGATATTGAACCGATGCGATTAGAGGTAAATCGCATCGGTTTAGAACTAGAAACCAAGAAAAATGAGTTGACCGAGGTGTTGCTTCAAATCGAAGCGATTTCGCTAAGTTTGCCCAATATTCCGCATGCTTCGGTTCCAGTGGGGCGTGACGAAAAAGAGAATATAGAGCTCCGTCGTTTTGGTCATATCCCAGCATTTGATTTTACTGCCAAGTCTCATGATGCCTTGGGGGAAACTTTAGGACAAATGGATTTTTCAATGGCTGCAAAAATAACAGGTAGCCGATTTGTCGTCATGACTTCAAACTTGGCACGATTGCATCGTGCGTTGATCCAATTCATGTTAGATGTTCATACAGAAGAGCATCATTATCAAGAAATTTATGTGCCCTTTATGGTTAATGCGGATAGTTTACTGGCTACGGGACAATTGCCTAAGTTTGAGGAAGATCTCTTTAAATTGACGGGAGATGCTGGTTATTATTTAATATCTACAGCAGAAATTCCTGTCACCAATACGGTACGTGACAGCATTTTGAAAGCGGATCAGTTACCCATTCGTTATGTTTGCCATACACCATGCTTTCGAAGTGAGGCCGGTTCGTACGGTAAAGATACCAAAGGCATGATCCGCCAACATCAATTTGAGAAAGTCGAGCTCGTATGGATAACAAAGCCCGATGAATCTTACGATGCGTTAGAGCAATTAACTGCTCATGCAGAGTCAATATTAAAACGCTTGGAATTGCCCTATCGAGTGGTAGCCCTTTGTACAGGTGACATGGGTGCCAGTGCTGCTAAAACGTATGACATCGAAGTATGGCTACCAAGCCAAAACACGTATCGCGAAATTTCATCGTGCAGTAATATGGAGTCGTTTCAGGCAAGACGGTTGCAAGCACGTTATCGCCACAAAGAAACCAGCGACCTTGAATTGGTCCACACTTTAAATGGTTCAGGTTTGGCCGTGGGGAGAACACTGGTTGCATTAATGGAAAACTACCAGGATAAAGAAGGCCAGATTCGTATTCCTAAGGTATTGCAACGCTATATGGGCGGTATTGATATCATCAAGCTTGGATAGCATGATGCTCAACTTTTCACGTGACCATACGAGCCCGGGCCCGTGAGCGAGCCCGAGCTCGGTTTTTAAACAATATCAAGCCACTCAAATGGCAAGGGAGGGTTGTCTAATATTTTATTGGCCATCATCTCAACCGTCTGTGGGAGTTGACCAATCACCGTTTTAAGGAAGGGTCTTGTTGAGGTTAACCAACGACTAAACGGCTTGCCTCTCGCTACTATTCAACGTCGTTTTCTAGGTTTAACAATCGAGACAGCGTTTCTTTGCTTTTCAAGTAACGGGCGTTATCTGAGTCAACCAGGGTAACATGCCCTACTTTACGGCCTGCTCGCGGTGTTTTAGCGTAGTCATGATAATGAACCCCAGGAATTGCTAAACAGTCTTCAATGGGTAGCCTGTTTCCGATGCAATTGACTAAAAACGATTGGCCTATTGCATCAGTACTGCCTAATGGCAGTCCGAAAATAGCACGTATTTGATTTTCAAATTGGCTTACCTGTGCCCCTTCAATGGTCCAATGCCCTGAATTATGAACTCGTGGTGCTATTTCATTTGCAATCAATTGATGATTATCATAAAAAAACTCAATAGCGAGTACGCCAACGTAATGGAGTTCATTTAAAAGAAGTCGCGCCTGTTGTTCGGCTGTCTTTTGCAAGGCAAGATTATTGAATGGCGCTTCAGAGGAACGAAGAATGCCATTGGTGTGGTGATTTAGAGTCAGTGGGTAAAAAAGAGTGTGGCCTTGTTTATCCCTGACTGCAATGAGTGAGCATTCATACTCAAACGGGACAAAAGATTCTAAGATCAAAGACTGATTTTGAATGAAATCCCAACTTTTTATAATATCAGCGGGGGTCTTTAGTACATATTGTCCTTTGCCGTCATATCCTAAACGTCGAGTTTTTAAAACGCAGGGATAGCCTACTTCTGGGACGACTTGATGGAGTTCGTCTAACGAATTCACCGAGCGAAATGTGGCCGTTGGAATTGCCAGCGACGTAAAAAATGATTTTTCAAGAAACCGGTCTTGGCTAATTTGTAGTGCTTTTTCTGAGGGAAAAAAATCATGTGTTTTTAAGAGGCGTGCAACGGTGGACAGAGGGATATTTTCCGTTTCAAGGGTCACCGCATCGACGTCAGATAAAAAAGATTGAATGGCGGCCTCATCGGTAAATTCAGCATGAATTACCTTCGTTACCTCACTCGCGCAAGGATTTTTTACAGGATCAAGACAAACGGTTCGAATACCTAATGGGTAGGCTGCAAGCGTAAGCATGCGTGCTAATTGCCCCCCGCCAAGAATCCCTAATTTCATGACTCACCCTTTTGGGGATGGGGATTATCGAGAACTCGCTGGGTTTGTTCGGCTCGAAATGTTTTTAATGCGGATTTTATTTCAGGGTATTTATTAGCAAGCATTGCCGTTGCCAACAATGCGGCATTGATGGCTCCAGGTTCCCCTACAGCCAGCGTTCCCACAGGGATCCCTTTGGGCATTTGCACGATGGATAATAAAGAGTCCATGCCATTAAAGGCTTTGGAAAATACGGGCACACCAAGAACAGGTAGTGATGTTTTAGCAGCGGTCATGCCAGGTAGGTGGGCTGCTCCACCAGCACCTGCAATAATAATTTCAATTCCCCGTGACTCTGCATGATTTGCATAGTCAAAAAGTTTATCTGGGGTTCGGTGGGCGGAAATAATTTCTACTTCGTAAGGGATATGAAAATTATCCAGGGTTTTTGCTGCATGGACTAAGGTGTCCCAATCAGATTGTGAGCCCATAATGATTCCAACCAGTGGTTTTTCCATGAAACACTTTCCTTCTAAAGGCTGTTGAGCCATTTTGGCCTAAGCGTATTAAATGTCAACCGTTTCTCGTAAAAGATGTGCGCGAGTATTGTTGAGTATCGCTTAAATTATGTTACACTTCCTCCGGCTTTTTTAAGGATATAACTCTATGATTGGAAAACAAAAAAAAGTAGTGTTGGCAGGAGCAATCGGAAGCATTCTAGAGTGGTATGATTTTACTATTTATGCCTTCTTTGTTCCTATTATTGCAAAGCAATTTTTTCCTAATGAAGATCCGTTCATTTCTCTTTTAGCAACGTTTGGTGTTTTTGCCGTTGGTTTTTTAGTGAGACCATTGGGGGCCGTCCTCTTTGGTTACATTGGTGATAAAGCAGGGCGTAAAAAAGCGTTGCTTATTTCAATGATGATGATGTCATTTCCCACGGTATTCATCGGATTATTGCCCACCTACGACATGATTGGGATATCGGCACCCTTATTGTTGGTTTCTCTCCGAATTATTCAAGGATTGGCCGTCAGCGGGGAGCTTACGACGACCACTGTTTTTTTAATCGAACATGCGGATCCACATCGCCGAGGCATCGCGGGTAGTTTAGCCATGGCTGGGGCTACCATGGGCATGGTATTAAGTTCTATCTTTGCAACAACGATTAGCCAATTAGTTACAGAAAGCCAGCTTGCACTTTGGGGGTTTAGAATTCCATTTTTAGTGGGTGGACTTATAGGAATAGTCGGTTTTATTATTCGCTTACGAACGGTTGAGCCGGTGGTTTTTGAGGAAGTGCGTAAGCATCAAAAAAAGGAACCACTCTTATCGGCCATGAAAAACCATTTGTCTAGTTTATCTTATCGAAAATTATTTCAGTGTATTTTGTTAACCTCCATGATGGCCACTTCCAATTACTTTTTAATTGCCTATTTCAATACGTTCTTGATACAGAATCAAGGGTTACCGTTAAGAGCAGTGATGGTCGTCAATACCATCGCTTTGATAGTGCAATTGACGATGACCATATTGATGGGGCGCTTATCGGACTTCATTGGGCGAAAGCGTGTATTAAGCATCGGCATTTTAAGTTTGTTTGTTCTGGCCTACCCCGTTTTTTGGCTACTGACACAACACGACATATACTTGGCGTTGTTGGGCGAGGTGGTGTTTGCTGGCGGTGTTGCTGGATTAACGGGCGTGATCCCAACCACGCTTGCTGAGATGTATGATACTTATCACCGTAACATGGGTATCTCTATTAGTTACAATATTTCGCTAGCCCTTTTCGGAGGCACAGCCCCACTAATAGCGATGAGCCTGGTGGCAATGACCAACTCGGTATATGCCCCTGTATGGTATTTGATGAGCGTTGCATTTATCGCTTTAGTCGCTCTTTTTACTATAAAAGAAACACATCAACGAGCGGGCTTATCATCGAGTACAGAGTCCTCTGTTTATAAAGACAAAAGAGCTTTTTGCTAGTCGCATTACAACGGAGAGCAGTTCCTTCAAGGTTGAGCGCGGTAGAAAACTTAGCGATCTGCTCGCCTTAATAGGCTGTAAAAAAAACCGTCCATGCCATGTTGGCCGGGGAGTATTTGTAAACCGTGGGCCGTGTGTCGACCCACCTGTCCTTCTTTAGTCAAGAGGATCGCATCTTTTTGAATCGTCATAAAACGTCGTATTTGTTGATCATTTTCTTCAGGCATGACCGAGCAAGTCGCATAAACTAAAAGACCTCCGGGGGAGAGCATTGGCCATACGGACAAAAGCAACTCATGCTGTACGGCAGCAATTGAAGCAATGTCCTTTTCTGTTCGTAGTAGCTTAATATCTGGATGTCGACGAATGACCCCGGTGGCGGAGCAGGGGGCATCCAGTAAAATACGGTCGAACAAAACCCCGTCCCACCATGCTTCTTTCTGTCGTGCATCGCCTGTGAGAAGTGTTGCATGGAGTTTTAATCGGGTTAGGTTTTCATGGATGCGTTGCAAACGCTTGCTGTCGACATCTAGCGCGACTAATTCGCGCAGCTCGGGTTCTTTTTCAAGCATATGGCAAGTTTTTCCTCCAGGAGCGGCACAGGCATCCAGTACACGTAATCCGGGTTTTAAATCTAGAAGTGCCACCGCTAATTGTGCCGCTTCGTCTTGTAAAGAAAGATCCCCGTCGTCAAATCCTGGCAAAAGATGCACGGAGCAGGGGGTGGTTAATTTAATGGCCTCCGGCGAATGGCTCAGTGCTTCTGCATGGATGTCGTGGTTTTGTAAACGTTTCAGATAGTTTTTAACCGATTCTCTGCGGGCATTGACGCGCAAGGTCATCGGAGGGTGTTCGTCATTGGCCTTGAGAATGGCCTGCCAATCATCCGGCCAGGCTTTTTTTATGCGGTGAATCAACCACGTTGGATGGTTATATTGGAAGGCCTCGTTTTGCTCCATCGCATTTAATAATTCCGGTTGTTTCCGACAATAATTTCGCAATACGGCGTTAACTAATCCTTTTGCCCAGATTGTTTTAAGAGCGGTGAGCACGTCAACCGTTTCCTTAACAACGGCATAATCCGGGCGATTTTGAAAATGTAATTGATAAATCCCCATCAATATGCTGACAAATACCTCGGTTTCCTTGGGTCGTTTTTTTACTAAAATATCCGCCAGCGCAGCTAATTGAAAGTAGTGTCGGCAAACCCCAAAACAAAGGTCTTTGGTGAACGGGGACAGTATTTTGGTTGAGGCGAACAGGTGAGTGAGGGGTATTTTATCTTTTACAACGCGAGTAATTAGATCTAAGGCTTGAAGGCGCTCACTCTTGTTCATGTAAAGACCATGTCAATATAACGATGGTGCTGGCCCGAATGCAGCCAATCAGAGACAGAAAGGGTGTTTGACCCAGGAAATTGCAATCGTTTTATCAATAAGGGGTTATCACCGGTAGCTACTAGCATTCCTTCTTTGTGAATGGATATGACGGTTCCTGGTGGTTTTTGGTTTGTTTGATTTGTCAGTTCTGCCTCATAGATTCGAAGAGGGGTATCACCCGCTTTGGTATAGGCAATGGGCCAAGGATTATAAGCACGAATTTGGCGAAGAATAGCAATCCCCGATTTTTTCCAATCAATCGCGGCATCTTCTTTTGTGATTTTTGGTGCGTATGTGGCTAATGCATGATTTTGTTTTTCACCGATTATCGATTCATGGGTTAACGCATCGAGAGTTTCTAGCAAGGGCGCTACTGCGATTTGAGCTAATTTATCGTGTAATTCCGAGGTAGATGCATCACCTATATCACAAGATGCTTTTTTAAGCATGTCACCGGTATCCATACCAATGTCCATCTGCATGATCGTAATGCCTGTTTTGTGATCCCCATGCAATATTGCTTGTTGAATCGGAGACGCACCTCGCCAACGTGGGAGCAATGAGGCGTGGACATTAATGCAACCTAAGCGTGGCATTTCAAGGACTACACGGGGTAAAATGAGTCCATAAGCAATCACGACGATAAGATCTGCCTTAAAAGAGGCAAGCTCATCAAGGGTTGTTTGGCTTTTGAAGTCAATCGGTTGGACTGTTGGGATCTGGTGTTCAAGCGCCCAGTCTTTAACAGAAGAGGCCTGTAATTTCCGACCACGGCCTGCAGGCCTATCAGGCTGCGTATACACAGCGAGTAATTCGTGAGGGGAGTGATGCAAGGCATTTAGGCAGGGGAGTCCAAAGGCAGGGGTCCCTGCAAAGAGTAGCTTTAAATGTTTCATTTACGCTCAAGTTGGCGTTTGTATTTATCCAGTTTTTTTCTAGCCATTGCGCGTTTAATCGGCGAGAGTAAATCAACGAACAATTTTCCATTCAGATGATCAATTTCATGCTGAAAGCACTCCCCTAATAGGCCATCCCCTTCCATTTCAAAGGGTTTTCCGTGCCTATCTATGGCAGCAACGCGTACTTTTTCAGCACGAAATACGGTGTCATAGGCACCAGGAACTGAAAGACAACCCTCTTGATATTCAGCGCGTCCTTCTGAGGCAATGATTTCAGGGTTAATGAGTACTAACTGATTTTTTTTATCGCCGATGACATCGATCACGGATAAGCGTAAATTGATACCGATCTGTGGTGCTGCAAGACCTACTCCTCTGGCGTCATACATGGTATCGAACATGTCATCGATCAAGGTTTGCAGCTGCTCATCAAATGTTGTTACGGGTTCGGTGATTAATCGAAGCCTTGGATCCGGTAAATATATTATTTTTCGAATAGCCATCATCACTCAGTTTCAAAAAAATTAGAGCGTGCTATTATCCCTAATATTGGCAGTGGATGCAAACCCTAAGAAAAAGGATTTTTGATGAGATATGTATTATGCTTGGCATGTCTAATGTTATTTAGTCCCTGCTACCCTTATACACTGCGTCCTGATGCCCCCGCACAATACCGAGTAAAGTCCGGTGATACCTTATGGGAAATATCAAGCCGCTTCTTAGTATACCCTTGGGAATGGCATTCATTATGGCACGCCAATCCCGCAATAAAAAATCCAGACCGGCTTTATCCTGGTGCTGTGATCGAATTACGCAACCGAAAGCGCGCTCCTTACTTGAAAGTCTTATCAAGAGGGGTTGTTCGATTATCGCCTTCACCGCACCCAGAAGAAGCAACGGATGTGATTCCTGCGATCAGTCTTCATGATATTAAACCTTTTTTAAACGGATCATTAGTGTTGGATAGGAATGTATTAAAGAAGGCACCCTATGTCCTTGCTTTTATGACAGAACACATGATAGGCGGACAGGGTGATGAAGTTTATGTCAAAGATCTCTGTCCACCAGACATTTTACCATCAGGGCAGACGATTTCTTATGCGCTTTATAGGCGAAGTGGGCAATACCTTGAGCCGATAACGGGACGATTTTTAGGGTACAAGGCCTCCCTTGTTGGTTATGCAGAATTGGTTCGAGGCGGTGATCCTGCGACGATAGTGCTTACGGATATCGTTCAAGGGGTAAGATTATCAGACCGAGTGATGCCGAATAATCACCCGGCCTTTGATTTGTGTTTTGAGCCAAAAGCGCCATCCATGCCTATTAGCGGCACCATTATTGATATTCTTGGTGACTTTAGTCAGGGAGCAGAAGGTTTAGCGGTGGTCATTGATAGAGGCCAAGATGCGGGCTTATTACCTGGAGATGTCTTGGGTGTGTATTCAATCCCTCGTGTAGTCAATAATAAACTTTATACGCATTATTCAAAAACACCGCCATGTCAATTTCCTTGTGCCCAATTGCCACCCGAACGTATTGGCGAAGTGATGGTGTTTAGAACGTTTACTCATACCAGCGTTGCATTGGTTATGCGTTCTATACGTGCGGTAAGTTTGAGAGCCACGGTGACAAATCCATGACGAATACCCTTTATTTTTTAGCTTTAAATCGTATAGAAGGGATTGGACCGCGGACAGTCTCTAAATTACTAGCTCGTTGGCCGTGTCTTGAAGAATTATTTGGCTTGTCTTGTGAAGCCATGCAAAAAGCCAAGGTATCGGAGTTGGTAGCTCGAGCCATTTCGACCTTTGATTTGAGCCAAGTTGAAGCCGATTGGCGTTGGCAGGAAACCAAGCGTCATCATATCCTGACCTGGGAGGATGAAGCCTACCCAGCCTTGTTAAAAGAGATTCATGACCCACCCCCGGTGCTTTATGCCATGGGTGATATAACGGCCCTGCAACAGCCAACAGTGGCGATGGTTGGGACGCGGCATCCTTCAGTAACGGGCAGTGAAACGGCATGGCGGTTTGCTTCTGAACTCGCACGGCACGGTATTACCATTGTCAGTGGACTGGCATTGGGTATTGATGCCCAATCCCACCGCGGTTGTTTGGAGGCGCAAGGCCAAACGATTGCCGTCATGGGAACGGGTATTGATACTATTTACCCTAAAAGACACCAAGCACTTGCTGAAAAAATAACTGAAAAAGGGTTGTTATTGAGTCAATTTCCCTTAAAAAGTCCGCCAATTGCTGGACATTTCCCCCTTAGAAATCGTATAATAAGCGGTCTTTCGTTATGCATATTGGTTGTTGAAGCGGCAATCAAGAGCGGTTCATTGATTACTGCTCGTTTAGCCCTAGAACAAAATCGGGATGTATTGGCCATTCCGGGCTCTATTTATAATCAACAAACAAAGGGTTGTCATTACCTTTTGCAACAAGGGGCCAAGTTAGTCACATCAAGCCATGATGTGCTAGATGAGTTAGGAATCAATACAGAAAGCGTGGCAAGTCGGCCTCAATTGCTTCCTGCCATTGATAATTCGACCCTGTTGAAATTTATTGGGTACGACGTGACAACGATCGATGAAATAATTAACCGAAGTGGTTTAAGCATTGATAAGGTGGTCTGTGATCTGGCGGATTTAGAGTTACAACGAAGGGTGCAAGCGGTGCCTGGTGGTTATTTGAGGTGTACGATATGAAAGATAATTTTTTTGAAATGTTATTAAATTTATTTGAAAAGACACTAAGCCAACTCAGAAAAAGTCATACGGTGGTTCTTGAGAATGGCGCCAGCCAAGACAATAATTTAGGTGATCCGACAGCCGCTGGAGGCGATGGAAAAGTGGTATTCGTTAAGGAAGCAACAGAGAATTCCATGAGAGTTTTTACTGAAGTGGAACAAATTAAACTAACCAAGACCAGTTATCAATTTTTAATGCGATTAGGCTCGTTAGGTGTTTTATCAAAAGAAATGTTGGAACTCGTGATGAATCAATTGCTTTTTTCTGAATCACGTTTTGTTGGTATTCAAGAGACTAAATGGACGGTACGCCACTTATTTTCAAATCGCTTGTCCGCCGAACAACTTGCTTTTCTTGACCTATTACTGTATCACCAAGAGGACAAGCTACCATTACACTGATAGCTGGGACGTATCCTTATTCATCCCATTTAGGAAAGGGTTAATCATACATGAGCACATTGGTAATCGTTGAATCTCCTTCGAAAGCGAAGACTATCGAAAAATATTTGGGTGATGACTATAAGGTGCTTGCCTCCTATGGGCATGTTCGTGATTTACCTGCGCGCAAGGGTTCTGTCGATCCTGATAAACAATTCGCAATGACTTACACCCCTCTTGAGAAAAATGCTCGATATATAGAATTGATAGCCAAGGCCGTCAAAAATGCGAATGAGATATTGTTAGCAACGGATCCGGATAGAGAGGGAGAGGCGATATCTTGGCATATTTATGAATTGCTAAAAGATCGCAAATTGTTAAAGGATAAAACAGTTAAACGGATTTTTTTCAACGAAATTACCAAAGCAGCCGTGAAAGACGCGATCGCTAAACCACGCGACATTGCAATGGATTTAGTCAATGCTCAACAAGCTAGGCGTGCACTTGATTATTTGGTGGGGTTTAATTTATCCCCCTTATTGTGGAAAAAGATAAGGCGTGGATTGTCTGCCGGTCGTGTACAAAGTCCTGCGTTGCGTTTAATTGTAGAGCGCGAGGAAGAAATAGAGAAATTTCTTCCACAAGAATATTGGAGCATCATTGCTGCTTGTCATTTCCAAGAGACACTTTTTGAAGCACGATTAACTCACTTTAAAAACGAAAAACTCCAGCAATTCACTGTGAATCAAGAAAATCAGGCCTTGTCGATTAAAGATCAATTATTGGCCGAGGCCAAGGGAATATTGCTTGTCGAACACATTGATAAAAAGCAGCGTAAACGAAATCCCGCCGCACCGTTTATTACCTCAACACTGCAACAAGAAGCCGCAAGAAAACTAGGCTTTACGGCAAGAAAAACCATGATGGTCGCGCAACAGTTATACGAAGGGATTGATATTGGAAGCGGTACCATGGGCTTGATTTCTTATATGCGAACGGATTCCGTGCATTTGGCGTCAGAAGCGATTGAAGAAATTAGAGAATACATCGGTGAGCGTTATGGCAAAGAAAATATTGCGACAACCGTGCGAATTTTTAAAACGAAGTCCAAAAATGCTCAAGAAGCGCATGAGGCGATTCGTCCAACGTCAATAAAACGCAATCCCGACATGGTGGACAAAGCATTAACGCCCGATCAAGCCAAACTCTACAGTTTGATTTGGAAACGTACCCTTGCCTGTCAAATGGCGGAAGCGTTGGTTAATACCGTGGCGGTCGATCTGAGCTGTGGTGACGGCAATATGTTTCGTTCCAACGGTTCTGTTGTGGTTTTTCCTGGATTTTTAACCGTCTATGAAGAAGGGAAGGACGATTCGAAAGAAGATGACCAACAATCCGTGTTGCTCCCCGCACTGAGCGTTGGTGACAAGGTTCATTTGAAAGACATTCATGCCAATCAACACTTTACAGAGCCTCCTCCTCGCTATTCTGAAGCGTCGTTAGTGAAAGCGTTGGAGGAATTTGATATCGGGCGGCCCTCGACTTATGCCTCCATTATTCACACGTTGCAATCACGCGACTATGTGGTTGTTGATAAAAAACGGTTTTTCCCAACCGATGTTGGCCGTATAGTCAGTCATTTTTTAACGGATTACTTTACACGTTATGTTGATTATCAATTTACAGCAGAACTAGAAGACACCCTGGATGCGATAGCCAGGGGTGAAAAAGATTGGATTCCGGTGCTAGAAGCATTTTGGCAACCCTTTATTTCACAAATCCATGCGATTGACGAGCAGGTCCAACGCACGGATGTGACCACTGAACTTTTGGAGGATCAATGCCCAAAATGTTCAAAGCCACTGGCCATTCGTTTAGGGAAGCGCGGGCGATTTATCGGATGTACAGCATATCCAGATTGCGATTACACCCAAGATTTGAGCAACCCTACTGGTGAAAAAGTATCCCCTGACGTTGTTGAGGGAAGGAGCTGCCCAGATTGTAAGGGAGCATTGCACATTAAAACAGGTCGTTATGGCCGCTTTATTGGCTGCAGCAGTTATCCGGAGTGTAAATTTATAGAGCCTCTGGAGAAACCCGCAGATACCGGCGTATCATGTCCTAAATGCCATGCGGCCAATCTTCTTAAACGCAAATCACGCAAGGGAAAAATATTTTATTCCTGTGCAGCTTATCCAAAATGTGATTATGCGTTGTGGAATGAGCCGATAGACAAAATGTGCCCTACCTGCGCATGGCCTATTTTAACGATCAAAGAGTCAAAACGTGCCGGTCGACAAGTCATTTGTCCTCATGAGGGGTGTGATTATTCTGTAAAAGAGTGATCTCCTATTGACAGGAGGTATGCTGCCGTATAAAAATATCACAGTTAATGTTGTTCAACGCGAAGGAGCGGTAATAATGTCAGAAAAAGTACGTGGTATAGTTAAATGGTTCAATGAGGGCAAGGGTTTCGGGTTTATTGAAAGCGACGGTCAAGATTACTTTGTTCACTTTAGTGCTATTCAAGGTGGTGGATTCAAAACACTACAAGAAGGTGCTGTGGTCATGTTCAAAGCTGGTCAAGGTCAAAAAGGACCTCAGGCTGAAGAGGTTGAAGTCGTTTAGTGATAAAAGGGGAAGGATAGTAAAATTGGTTTCCCCTTCATCTGTAGATAGACATGAGATCGTTGATTTTACTGTTTATTGTACCAAAATTACCAAAATTATCAGAATTTTAAGCTCTGATGTTGTAAGACGGGTATAAGCCTTTTTTCTTCGGTCTCTTTTTTTTAGCAAACAATGGCAACGTTTGTTTTTCGCTAAAGTTGCGTGGACGAATGCCGACTAAGTGTATACTAATACATACAAGTGAAGCGGCCCATGTCTATTAAAAATCATCTTAAGATTCGTTCACACGTGCTTAAAGATAGTGTCAATAAGTATGCCATCCTCGGCCTATGCATTTCCTTAGTAAGTATCTTTGTAGCTTCCATTCTTGTTTCCTACCAAATGACCGGATTTATCAATTTTGATGGAATTTTTCTCGCGCACAAGACAAACCCCGCTTTGTGGGCCTTGGATTTAACTCCTTTTATGTTTGCATACTGGGGACAATCGTTTTGTTATGAATTGGCAAGCAATATGGAAAATCTCATAGAGGATAAAACGAGGGAACTTGAGAATAAAAGCAGTGATTTGGAGTTAAAGCTGCGTTATGAAACCATGCATGATCATTTAACTAATTTGGCCAATCAACGGTTATTAGTAGAACGAATTAACCAGGCAATCAATCAGGTGAAAAAAAATGAAGAGGTGGCGTTAATTTTTCTTCATATTAATGGGTTTCGAGAGATCAATTTTGAATATGGTAGTTTCAACGGCAATAGCCTGTTAACTCAATTTTCTGAAAAATTAAAAAACATTTTATTAGAGCCATTTTTGTTACAGGCTTATATGGGAATGAATATGGTGGCTCGTTTGCAAGGCGCTGAGTTTGCTATTCTTCTTCCTCGATTAAATAAAAGTCACGATTTAGAGAAGATTATTGATCAATTATTGGAATTAACGTCGGTCAATTTTATGATAGATGGTCATAATGTTAAGGTAACTACAGGGGCCGGCGTGTCTTTATACCCAACAGACGCTGATAATAGTCAAACGTTGTTAAAAAACGCCAGTGCCAGTCTATTTTATGCTGATAAAAATAAAAAGCCCTACGCTATTTATTCGGCGGGAATGAGTAAACATTCGAAGAACAAAGGGCTTAGAACCAAAGAACTAATGACTGAATTTGATAATGGTGGCTTCATGGTGATCTATGAACCTACGGTTGATTTAAAAACAGAAAAAGTCATCGGTGTAGAAGTATTCCCTCATTTTAAAGATCCCGAATTTGCAAAACTTGGGGTAGAAGAGTTATCGGCAATGTTAGAGGGCTCTGTCATGCCGAGGAAAGTTACCCACTTGATGTTAAAGCAAGGCATAGAGCAGTTGTCTTTATGGCAGAAAGACAAACATCAAGTGGTGATGAGTTTTCATATCTTTGATGCAACAGATGAAGAGCTTCCCGCTTATATTAATGGTTTGCTGAAAGAATATTCTATAGATCCCGTATTTTTGAGAATAGCCGTCACCGAAAAAGCGTGTTTAAGTGATCAAAGACATACGATTGATATTTTAAATCAATTGGCAGAATTAGGAATTAAAGTCGTTATCAGTGATTTTTGTAGCGGATATTCTTCCTTTACCTATCTCACTAGTTTTCCCATCAGTGAAATAAAAATAGACAAATCACACATCATGAACATGATGCATAATGAGAAAAAACAAAAGCTGGTAGCATCCATTATAAAACTTGCAGAAACAATGGGGCTGGTTGTGTATGCCGATGGAATTGTCGATGAACCCATGATGAAAAAACTAAAAAAATTAGGCTGTTTATATGGTCAAGGCAACCATTTTTCTCCCCCTGTTCCCGCAGAAAAAATGACATCAATGCTTTAGATGTTAATATGACGTCAGTCATTCATTGACGATCCTTAATAAAAAGTCACGGCATTATAAGTGGTATCAATGGCATGAGGCTTCACCCAGGTTATCGTATTTTTCGGTGCTTCGCTAACGACCACCTGCTTCACCTCTAATACCTCGTTGGTGACCGAGTGACATCCCATAAGAAATATAGTCGCAAGACTAGCTACCCACTTCATCGAAGATCACCTTAATAAATATAGACAAGCTCTATTTTTGTGGATAGCTTGTGTTTTGTAAAGGCCTTTTACTATACTGAAATTCTTTGAAAGCCGTATTCATGTTAAAAGGGGAATGGGTGTGGATGACTTATTATTAATTGAAGAGCAGTTGGATGATGACGAGCGCCTAATAAAAGACACGGTCGCTCGTTTCGTAAAACAAGATCTGATGCCGGTCATTGTCGACGCGTTTGAACATGCCACATTCCCCAAAGCATTGATAAAAAAGTCGGCTGATCTTGGGTTGCTCGGTTTGACTTTGCCACCTGAATACGGCGGGGCAGGCGCTTCTTATGTTGCCTATGGACTGGTCTGTCAAGAACTTGAGCGAGGTGATAGCGGCCTTCGAAGCTTCGTGTCGGTTCAAAGTTCTCTGTGTATGTATCCCATTTTCCGCTATGGTAGTGACGAGCAAAAAAAACATTATCTTCCTAAGATGGCCGCAGGAAAAATAATTGGCTGTTTTGGTTTAACGGAGTCTAATTCTGGATCTGATCCTGCAAGCATGCAAACCACTGCAAAAAAAGTAGCGAATGGATGGCGAATAAATGGGGCAAAAATGTGGATAACCAATGCCACCATTGCGGATATTGCTATTGTTTGGGCTAAAACCCCCGAGGGCATTCGAGGCTTTATTGTTGAAAAAGAGTTTAAAGGATTTAGCACCGCTGAAATTAAATTAAAGATGTCTTTACGTGCCTCCATTAGTGGTGAATTGGTGTTTGAAGAGGTGTTTGTGCCAGATGAAAATCTATTGCCTGGAACAGAGAAAGGCTTGGCTGCTGCGTTGAGTTGTTTAAATCAAGCGCGTTATGGCATCGCCTGGGGAGCGATGGGGGCAGCAATGGCGTGTTTTGATATCACCCGCGATTATTTAGAGAGCGTCAGCAGTTTAATAAGCCACTAGCGAGTTTCCAATTGGTACAAAAAGATTTAGCGGCTATGTATACAGAAATCATGAAAGCACAATGTTTAAATTTGCAAATAGGTCGGTTAAAAGACCAGAATCAAGAGACGCCAGCCATGATTTCACTTGCTAAAGGCAATGCTTGCCGAGAGTCTTTGGCCATCGCACGTACCTGTCGGAATTTACTGGGCGCAAATGGGATTAGCTTAGAGTTTCACGTCATTCGTCATATGCTTAATTTAGAATCGGTATTTACTTACGAAGGCACTGATAATGTGCACACCTTGGTATTAGGTCGCCATATCACCGGCATCAATGCGTTTGAATAGAGGTGCTTGGCACGTTGAAGTTGCTGGTGGGGGAGGCCATGGAGTCACGTGTTGCTAGGAGGGTCCTGTAAGCTTTTTTGGCTCTCCTTCATCAGCAGCATGTTCAGGCTCTGAACTGGCATTATCCGGGACCTCTAGCGTTGATCTTGTGTTAAAATAATGCTCTACGGCGGAGACGATATCTTCCACATCCCCCGTGTCTTTGAAAAAGGATTGGAATGCCTTTGGATTTTTTTCTATGATTGTTTCAAACTCTTTGAGAGCTGTAGATGTTTCATTTTCTAGCAGCTTTTGAATTTCATTCAAGGCCTCTATTTTCGACCGCCGTTTTGTGCGTTGAAACCTATTAAAAAAGCCTTGCTTAGCGATATATGGCTCTAGTTGGCTAATTTTTTTCGTTATTTCATTTATTAAAAACTGTTTTTTGTCTGCTTGCTGAGTCATCTTTGCTTTTCTATTTTCGCTATAAAAATAAGAAGATTTTTCACGTTCATTGGGTGCATTATCCGATTCTATCGCACTAGGATTGTCCACGGTGGGCTCATTTTCTGTGGATAGTTGTTTTTTTGACGATAGATGAGCATATAGCCCTTTGCCCACGCCAGATAAGAATCCAAAACCCGCAAGTGCTGAACCAGCGAATAATGCTGCTTTTAGGCCAAATCCCATTGCTAAGGTGAGAGAAACAGTCAAGCCTATGCCAATGAGGCTTTGTATGAGATGTTGGCGAAATAATTTTTTATGCAAAGCTCTTGTTTCTGGATCGGTTGTGGACGCCCATTTAATGCCGTGAAAGAGGGTCAAACCAACGTCCCATAATACTTTAATCCCTAACGCAATAGGGAATAGAATTGGTGCAAGCGCACCAAATATAGCGCCTGCGGCAAATCCCCCAATAACGGATATGGCTATGAGTAATGTAGACAGCGCCTCCAAGCCTAACGATGCTGATTTCGTTAGATTTTTATTTTTGGCCTTTGTATATTGATAAATTGAGAGCCCAAATTTGACAAGACCAATGCCAAATGTAAAAGGGAAAAAAATGTATTGGCCAACACCCTTTTGGATGAACTCAGCCGCTGTATTATTGGTAAGGGCAGCAAATAGTCCGGAAAAGAAACCCGCTTCTCCCGTAGAAATAGCTATTTGTGCTTTCCCTGCTTTGGGTGCTTCTTTACTCACGTGCATTCTACCAGGTAAAATAATTATCTAATAGGTCTATTGTAAATCAAATTGATACCAATTGAAATAAAAAATTGATTTTTTTGGAGCAAAACTGTTTAAAATCACATGAAAGGAACGAAAAGCCTCTTGTTGAGCGTCGTGTTGAAGTTCTTGTCATTTGAGACCAGAACCGGTATTATCCTCATCCAATCGGGGCGTAGCGCAGCCTGGTAGCGTACTAGCATGGGGTGCTAGTGGTCGAAGGTTCAAATCCTTCCGTCCCGACCAATGACAGTAAGAGTTTTACCAAATCCAATTTTTTATAAAGCCTCAAGTCGATCCAAATAACGATGATTGGAATATGGCTGAATTTTTTATTCTTGCCAAATTCCAGGGAAGAGGCATAGGCCAATCAATTGTTCATGAGTTATGGAAAACATATACAGGCTATTGGGAGGTATCAATTATTCCTGAAAATAGGCCAGCACTAGCATTTTGGCGAAAAGCCATATCAGCTTTTACTAATGGTAATCAAACAGAAGAAATTAAAGAGATTGATTATGATACGTCCCAACCAAAAGGATTACTTAAAAACTCTTAGTGTTCTAGATGTTGGTTGGTTTGATGAATTTTATTGCCATAACCCATATGTTCCAAAATGGAACTTGTGCTATTTTCTTGTAGTTCATTAATGAAGTAAGAACTTATTTTTTACGCCAATCATAAGCTATACTTATTCAGCTCCCAACCGGCTGATATTTATGATTAACCAACACTCGTCAACAGCAGAAAAAATAGCTTTATTTCAATCTCTATTTCGAGGGCGTTCAGATGTTTATCCTCGCCGATTTCAAAATAGAAAAACACAAAAGTCCGGATATGCGCCTGCTTGTAACAATGAATGGGTTAGAAATATTTGCCAAAAACCGCGCATTAAGTGCATGGATTGTCAGCATCGACAATTTATCCCTATAGGCGATGAAGTTGTTTATTGGCATTTGCAAGGTTATGACAATAAAGGTCAAGATTTTGTGATGGGTATTTATCCTATGTTATTGGACGAAACTTGTTATTTTCTTGCGGCTGATTTTGATAAGGCAACGTGGGAGGATGATGCTGTAGCTTTTTTGAAAACTTGTCATCAAAAAAACTTGCCTGCAGTGCTTGAGCGCTCTCGCTCTGGAAAAGGCGCGCATGTTTGGCTATTTTTTGAGGAATCAATTCCCGCAGCATTGGCAAGAAAATTAGGAGCATCAATTTTAACAGAAACTATGGAGTCGAATCCTGAAATTGGGTTGGATTCATATGATCGATTTTTTCCTAATCAAGATACTTTGCCTCGTGGGGGCTTAGGTAACCTAATCGCTTTACCTCTACAAAAAACAGCACGTCATGCTGGTAATAGCGTATTTATCAATGAGCAATTACAGATTATTGAAGATCAATGGGCTTATCTTGCAAGTATTAAAAAAGTAACTCGTTTGGCAATAGAACAATTAGTAAGCGAAGCAGAAGCTAAAGGGCGTGTTGTTGGCATACGATTAGAGATTATTGAAGAAGAAAATAGAACTCCTTGGAAACCGCCAGTACCATTGCCAATCATTGATACATTGCCTAAAACAGTACATCTGATAATTAGCAATGAGATTTTTATTGAAAAGGAATCGTTGCCATCTCCGTTATTAAATCGGCTGTTTCGTATAGCTGCTTTTCAAAATCCTGATTTTTATAAAGCACAGGCGATGCGATTACCTGTTTATGACAAGCCTCGTATTATTGGTTGTGCTCGTGATTACTCGCATCATATTGGTCTTCCCCGTGGTTGTTTTGATGACATTTCGAAATTGCTGCGTGAACTAAAAATTAAATACACCACCCAAGAAGAATTATTTGCAGGGGAATTAATAGATATTCAATTTTGTGGTGAGCTTAGACCGGAGCAGCAGCTTGCTGTAGATGCGTTAATGCAATCAGATATTGGTGTGCTTTCTGCAACGACCGCATTTGGTAAAACGGTTGTTGCTGCTTGGATGATTGCTAAGAGAAAAACTAACACCTTGATTATTGTTCATACTAAGCAACTGCAAGATCAATGGGTAGATCGGCTACAAACCTTTCTTGGTCTTCCTGCTAAAAAAATTGGTCGATTTGGTGGGGGGCGAAAGAAAATTACGGGATTTATTGATATTGCACTAATCCAAAGCCTCACCAAGCATGCTGAAATTGAGAGTATGATTTCTCAATATGGGTATGTCATTGTCGATGAATGCCACCATATTCCATCGATCAGTTTTGACGATATTATTCGGCAAGTCAAAGCAAAATTTATTACGGGGTTGTCAGCTACACTGGTACGTAAATATGGTCGCCATCCTATTATTATGATGCGTTGTGGTTCTATTCTTCATCGTGTGGATGCTAAAGCGCAAGCCCTTGTTAGACCTTTTGAGCATTATGTTTTTGTACGTCCAACCAGTTTTCGTCCTTACAAACAAATTAATGAAAATTTACGCATTCAATTTCAAGATTTATATGAAGAATTAATGCATGATGATTATCGAAACCAAATGATCTGTAATGATGTGATTCATGCCGTCAAAAAAGGACGGTCGCCTATTATTTTAACAGAGCGCAATGAACATTTGGATATACTGCATCAACAATTAAAACCTGAAGTACATCATTTAATTGTGCTTAAAGGTGGTCTTGGTGCCAAAGAAATGAAACAAGCAATATCACAATTAACCGCAATTCCTCCAGATGAAGAGCGTGTTGTGCTTGCAACGGGTCGATTTGTTGGTGAAGGATTTGATGATGCGCGATTAGATACTTTATTTTTGACCCTACCTATTTCTTGGAAAGGAACTATTGCCCAATATGTAGGGCGTCTTCATCGATTGCATGATACAAAAAAAGAAGTGCATGTATATGATTATGCTGATTTCGCTATTCCCATGTTAGAGCGTATGTTTCAACGCAGATCCAGTGCTTATGAATCTGTTGGTTATAAAATAATACAGCCAGCGAGCGCTTATCCTGGATGGCCATCAGATGTTGTTCTTCCTGTGGAGCCTCTTTGGAAAAATGATTATGGCAGTACCATTAGGCGCTTGGTTTCAGATGGTGTTGATAACTCGTTAGCGCAGTTATTCTCGGATGTTGCAATGCTAGAATCTGATCAAATTGATCGCGCTCGTAGCCTCATTGAGGCTTTCTTGTTTTGTCGTTTGGAGACATTACCTGAAACCAAGGGGCGGTTTCAACTAAATCACGTATTAACGATTCCATTTGATGGGTTAGGCGGTATGGAGGTAGATCTGATCTGTAGTGATGCACGAATTGCTATTGAAATTGATGGTATCCAGCATCTTTCATCCAAAGAGGCTTATCGTACTGATAGGCGTAAAGATTTGCTACTTCAGGAGCATGGATACATGATTTTGCGTTTTCTTGCCGAAGATGTTAGTAAACGGCTTGGTGTGGTACTTGATACTATTTTGCGTGTGCTTTATAAAAATAAGCCTAATCAATAGATAATTAATTAAATCAGACAAAATCTCTCCATTTGTTTATAACTGATTAGATTATGTCTGATCTCCTCAGGCTGCTATATATTATTTATTAAATCCAGCCCCTTTTTAGTCAGACGATATTTTTGTAGTCGGCTGTTCGGTATGTCTGGGATAGTCATTTCTATAAAATCAAGTAGTAATAGCTGTTTAATTTGCTTATTTAGTTCTCCTGAGACTGTTTCATGGCCTAAGCTGTGGGCTATTTGTATTTTTCCTGCCTCCCCATTTTGCAGTATCTGTATGACTCTAGCCGCAAGTTTTGACTCTAGCCGTGACTCTAGCCGTGACTCTAGCCGTGACTCATTTTCGTCAGAATGTGATTCGATGGTTATGGGTTGTGCCAGATAGATTATAAAGCGTATTCGCATGCCTATTTCTATAATTTCTGGCTCGGGAAGCTGTTGCTCCTTAGCTTCGGAATAAATACGGCTTATGCCGCTTCCCCATTGTTCAATTAAATTGAGTTCACGAAAAACTCGTGCAATGATATGGTTTCTAATTTTAGAAATACCCTGTTTCATATCTGCGATAGTAAGTCCTGGTATTTGAAAACGATGATATAGATATAACCTATATATATCAAGGGATATAGCTATTATTTGGAAATTTATGGAAACATTTGAAAACATCAAGAAACAGCATGGGGTGCTAGTGGTCGAAGGTTCAAATCCTTCCGTCCCGACCAATCCCAGTAAGGGTTCTAATGAATTCAAATTTTTAGAAACTCTCAAGTCGATCCAAAATTATTTTTATACCTGCTTGCTACCCGTCTTTACGAGCGTGTTATTTCAACTTAAGCTTACTTCTTATCTAGGAGTATGATGATGATTATTGATCATGTAGGAATAGCCGTATCTAATTATGAAAAATCCAAAAAATTCTACACGAACATTTTAGCTCCCTTTGGTATTAAAGCTATCATAGAGCATGATGGGTGGGTTGGATTTGGCAAAAATAACAAGCCTGAGTTTTGGTTTGGTCCAGGCAAAGATTCAAAGTATTTTTCGCATGTTGCGTTTATGGCGGAAACAAAAGAAATCGTCGACATTTTTTACAAGATAGCGATTGACGAAGGAGCGGTGTGTAACGGGAAGCCAAACATAAGACAAGATTATTATCTTGGATACTATAGTGCTTTCGTCATTGATCCAGATGGCCATCACATCGGGGCTGTTATCCATAGTTCGGAGCTTAATTCTTAACAAAAATACGGCTGGGCTCAATGGTGTGCCAAGCCGTATGAAAGCACAATGTTGGGCTCTTTCCCAATTGCGGGGGCACCTTGGGGTACAATTACGGAAAAGTGATATTGCATAATAATAGTGCATGAAAGTACTTTTGCAGTTGTGTACTATGCGACTAAATAAAGAATTTAGGAAAACCCGATGATTTCAAAATTGAAACCTCAACTTACCACCTTTGCGCAAGAATAGGAAGTTATTATGGACGCGATCCTAACTAACTTTGGTTTAAAATTGATAGACTACAGATTCATTTGATGCTATCGATTATTAAATAAAACCAAGACGGTTATTGATGTGAAAAAATCCAATACTTATTTTCTACAAGGCATGCTATTTCTTATTCTCGCCCAAATTATGGTAGGCGTTAGTATTGTATTTTCAAAATACGTGCTTTCTTCAATCCCTATCCTTTTTATATTAGCGCTACGTTTTACTCTAGCATCAATCATTTTATTACCATTGCATTGGCTAACACCTGCAAAAAAACTACCTATTTTTTCTTATTTTGCACAGTTAAAACGAAGAGATTGGTTTTTCATTTTTGCTCAAGCATTGTCTGCCGGAGTATTGTTTAATTTTCTTATATTATGGGGGTTAAGTTACACGGATGCGAACGTAGCGGGCATTATAACCAGTGCTTTACCCGCGATTATTGCTATTATGTCCTGGATAATTCTTGGTGAGAAAATATCAGGGAAGAAGGCTATTTGTGTTGGTTTTGCTACCCTTGGATTAGTGGTGATTGCAGGTGATAAGTTAAGTGGACTCAAAGTAACTCATTCTTTTTTAGGTGATGCGCTTGTTTTAGTCTCGCTTCTGCCTGAAGCCACGTATTACATTTTAAGTAAAATGCATGTTCATTCGCTACCCGTATTTCTAATTTCGTCTTTGCTCAATGGGATTAATGCAATTTTATTATTATTTTGTCTGAGATTTACTGCGTGGGACGGTTTAACTATCCATGCTTTGGATTGGTTAATCTTAATTATCTTAGGCTTAAGTTCCGGGCTTTTTTATGTATTTTGGTATTTTGGTTGTCAGAAAGTTGATGGCGTTATGGCTTCATTGTCGACCGCGGTTATGCCATTAGCGACGGTGCTTATAGCATGGCTCCTTCTGGGTGAACAATTAACTTTGGGACAAACTGTAGGGATGAGTATGGTCATACTCTCTATTGCAGCTTATGCGAAACGATGAGGGGCATACAATGACAATAGCTTATGAAGAGTTTGAAAAAGTGGATTTACGTTCGGGCACGATTGTAAAAGCAGAGACATTTCTGCGAGCAAAGAAGCCTGCTTATAAAGTTTGGGTGGATTTTGGCTCTGATATAGGTATTCTTCAGACCTCTGCGCAAATTACAATTCATTATCAACTAGAAAACTTAATAGGTAAAAAAGTGATCGGTTGTGTCAATTTGGGTGAGAAAAATATAGCAGGGTTTACTTCTCAATTTCTCTTGGTAGGATTCTCTGATCATAATGGGGCAATTTGTCTTGCTACTGTGGATGGCGAGGTATCCAATGGGGAAAAAATGCATTAGATTTTAGTTGGTATAATGAGCAGTGTATCAATATATTTAATGTAGGCTGGGCAAAGGAGTGGAAACGACGTGCCCGGCAATGGTTTGCACGCTGCGCTCAGCCTACATTAATATTGATACACTGCTCATTATGCACACCATTGACTGAGGCATTACCAACTTACTTAAAAAAAATTATAGGGTACACTTTGGGGTAGACTTAATCCGCAGCAACCTTTCATGCTATATTTCATGCAGACCTGACTTATATACGAGTAAATATGGCAACTTCGGAAAATAATGCTAATCACATTAACGTTCTTACTCATAATGAGGCTGCTTGGGATCAACAAGCTCTCTTACAGCAGGATTGGTCTAAACCTGTTTCCGCACCATTGATTGCAGCAGCAAAAAAAGGACAATGGGAGGTTCATATAACCAAAAAGCCTATTCCTGAAAATTGGCTTCCTAAAGATATTCGAGGCAAAGATATTTTATGCTTAGCCTCTGCAGGTGGCCAACAAGCACCTCTATTAGCTGCTGCGGGTGCCAATGTTACAGTTTTTGATCTGTCTGAAAAACAGTTAGAACAAGATCGATTCGTTGCAAAACGAGATCATTTGACACTTAAAACGATTCAGGGTGATATGTGTCAATTAAAGGATGTTAGTGATTCTTCTTTTGATTATATTATTCATCCAATATCTAATTTATACGTGTCAAATTTACAACCCGTTTGGAGTGAGTGTTATAGAGTCTTACGAAAAGAAGGGGTCTTGTTAGCAAGCTTTTATAACCCTATTCTTTTTATTTTTGATAAAGACCAGACACTGGAAGAACAAGGCTTATTAAAACCTAAATACTCGCTACCATATGCGGATATTAACGATCTTCCTCAAAAAATTCTTGATGAGAAAATGAAAAATAAAGAGGCTTTTGTTTTTGGCCACAGCTTGTCCAGCCAAATTAATGGTCAATTGGAAGCTGGTTTTCTTTTAGCAGGATTTTATGAGGATGAGCACCCATCGCCACGATTTATCATTGAAAAATATCTTCCTACGATGATTGCAACTAAAGCAGTCAAAGGGGCATGATAGTCGCTTGGAAAAAAGCAGCTTCCGTTTTAGCCAATCATTAGAGTAGGTAACGTATAGGGACTCCCCCGACCCACTAGCAGTTGTATGACAGAGTCCACATTGATAATGGTGTGGCGATATGGTTGTTTTAATATACCTCTACGACGTCATAGGCGCAGAGATCTCTTGTTTCACTCATTAGGCTAGCTAAAGCTTGCAGCATAGGGATGGTCAGTGCTGGTAGAATCATCGTGATCTTGGATTGGGATGGAATATACTGGGTTATCATTGGCATCGCGAAGTGAAACTCTACTGTTTGTATGAGGCTCTACATATTGCGCAGCGTCAACAAGCAAACAGTATCCTGTCTCATCAACAGGAATTTCGTATACATTTGTAACCCCTAGCCTTTGCGGTTCATATCGTTGACCGCCAACAGTACTAGAGTATCCACTCCCATTAATAGGAATGACGTATCCATTCTCGCCAGAGCGGGCTGTGGCATTAGACTTCAATGATTGAGACATTGTTCGATACGAGTCAGGATTGAAATCAGGAATGAAACTTGGATTTTGGTAATAGCCAGTGGTTTCTTCTGCTGGAGTAACCTGAGTAATATTATTCGATCCTTTCTTCATGCGTTTAATTACCCAAACAATCCCCGCAGTTGTCAGGGCAATAGCGCCTAACCCCAACGTGATATAAAGGCCCATCAAGCCGTTTGAAGTATTATCATACTCTTCTTGCTTCGGGGTATATTCTTCGAATGTTGTCGACGGAATAGTTGAATTTGTCGAGATTATTTGAGTGATTGCTGGTGTTAATGTTGTTGTAGTGATATTTAATATCTCTGTTGAAGCGGCGGTGATTGCTGCTGTTGATGTGTTGAGCAGTTGTGTCGGTGATGGTACGAAATTACTGATAGTTTGTGCGGCCGTACTAAGCATCGTGAAAAATCTTGATGTTGTACTTGGCATGGTCGAAGTTTCGGTGCTTGGTATGGTCGTGACGGTAGTTGTTATGGGAGGAGCTTCAGTACTTGGCATTGTCGTGGCGGTAGTTGATTTGGTCGAAGTTTCAGTGGGTGGTGGCGGAGGAGGGGGTGGTGGCGTAGCTGGTGGTGGCGGTGGAGGTGGAGGTGTAGGTATTCTACCACCTTGACCTTGGACAACATGCATTAAAACACTAGCAATACCCCCCTGTAGGAATGGTTTTGATTTTCCTGGTTTATTTTTTTTCACAGAGCCTTCTCCTCGAATCTATATTTTTTCTGAAAAAATAAAAAATTATTCTTAAATTCTTTTTATATAAAGTGGATTTTGTTACCAAATCGATAAATAGTTTAACTAAATAAATTTGTTAATTGCAAAGCGACATTATAAGCTTTACTACGCGAAGTTTGATTCACGAAGGACGCATTTGAATAACATAATGCTAAGACAATACTATATCTCAGACATTATTTCAACAAAATATATATATTTCAAGCATTGTTTTGTGCCATATAAAAAATATGACATACTAAACTTAAATACTAGTTGTGAAGAGGATGGCCTATTTTGTTTAATTTTATTAAGTGCATCTGTATCTGGTTTGCTGCTTCAGCAACTTTAATCGACTCTTTTGCAAATGCAGGAACAATGAGCGATGCAAACCAAACGAGAGAAAATTTATTTCCTAGTTGGTATATCGGCGCTAGTGCTGGCGGAGTTTGGGGTAAGCTAAAAAATACACTCTCCGTTAAAAACGACCCCTCCAGCTCATATTTTGTCCCAAAGGCCATTCCAGGGGTTAATGATTCTGGTTCTGCATCCTTCGATTCAGACAAGTTCTCAGGTGCTTTGCAGATTGGGTACGAAAAATTCATAAAAAATAATTTATTTTTTGGACTTGAGCTAAGTTATCAGTACATTAACCTTCAAAAATCCACAGGCGGCACCTTTTATTATCAAACAATTGAGTTACCGTATCAACTAAATAACAGTGCCTCAGCGAAGCAAATGTTTGCTTTACGACCTCGTATAGGATATCTTTTTGACAAATTTTTACCTTATATTACTGCCGGTGGTGCTTTAACAAAACTTCGTTTTAATCAAATGTTTAGTGAGCCGCCATATACTACATTACCTGTTACAGCTGAATATTATAAAACAAAATACGGATGGACAGTTGGATTTGGGTCTGAGTATGCTCTTTTTAAGAATTTTTATTTAAAATCCGAGTACTTATATACCAATTTTGGAAGTGCTACAGCGTTTGGCTATCTACAAACCCCTTTTGGAAATGCCAATTTTAATAATTCGCTAGGACATTTAAGTGTTCAAACGTTATTATTGGGAGTTAATTTTCATTTTGCTTGATATGAGTGGTCTATTTTTTGTAACGACTCATATCCTTATGACGCTGCGCGTCAAACGGGCATGAGAAATCTTTTATCGAACGCTATTGACACGCTTTTTAGAGGCTAATTTTGTAATTTCACAACGATGCATTGAAAATGATGCAAACAGCCGTTTTTGGATCGATAACGATCAACATCATGATTTTATGAATTTTTTGATGTGCCCAAGCATTTAAATCCGCTAGAAAAGCTCACAAAAGCCCTGAAAAACCGATGTTATAATGCTGCTATTGATAACCAACGACTGTAGTTTGATGGCAAGCATTGACAAACAATCGATTCGAACTGAATTTGATAAAATAAAAGCGAACTTTGACGAGCAGGTTAAATCAGGAAAGGTCTCGAGTGAGGTCACAACATTATTTATCAATACTACCAATATAAAGCGAAATTTACTGATAATCTCGTACGTTTGGGCTTAAATTATCATTTTTCATAATTAAGCCAAATTAATGTGTTTCTTTTTTGGGGTACATGATTTTTTTTTGACAAAAGGTCTTTTTTAATTTACGATTTATCCTGGATTTATTAAAAGAGATCTACATTTTTTTAGAAAATATTAGGTACAAAAATAACAACTAAAATTATAGCTTAAGGGTAGTGTAATGAGCATTGAAAAACCTGAATTAGCAGATAAGGAAGAGGGATGGAGAAAGGCAAGCCATAAAAGGGGTAAAATTAAAACACGTACAAGAAGATGCATAGGTCGATGTACTACTTCCACGAAAGCTCCCATAACCATTGCGCCGCCACCCGCTATAACTAGTACGCAACCACCTCAAACCAGTATTGCGCCGCCACCCGCTATAACTAGTACGCAACCACCTCCAACCAGTATTGCGCCGCCACCCGCTATAACTAGCACGCAACCACCTCCAACCAGTATTGCGCCGCCACCCGCTATAACTAGCACACTACCACCTCCAACCATCATTACGCTGTCATCCGCGATAACTAGCACGGAACTTCCTCCTGCCACTACTACTCAGCGACCCGTTATAACTAGCACCGAACTACCTCCAACAGACAATATGACAGCAGGAGAAAGCACAATACAGTCCCCAACACCAATACTTCTTACTAGTTCTGCGTCAGCACCTGATTTAGCAACAACTTCATATCAAACACAAGCAATAGGAGCAACAACTACCACGGCTGCACCTACGGGGGGTGGCTTTTCTTTTGCGGGTGTTGTAGTGCCAATAATGGCACCAGTATTGGTAGTGGCGGCCGTTATATTCGCTTGTATGTTACTGGGTTCAAATTTATTTCAAAAATATAAACGCAGAAATCATGTCGTTGCCATTAATTCTGAGGGACTGCCAGTGCAAGTCGATGAAGAACAAGGCGTAAACCCTGAGGTGAACCCTTATGCAACTACAAATGCTCAAGCACATGTCTATGAAAATCCAGTGAGTAGTCAACCGAATAGAGGGGAAGCAAACTTAAAGCTAAAAAAGAACAAATTAAGACATAACAAACCAGAGGGAGATACTACTGATCCAGGGGCTCATCATTACGAAGAACCAGAAAGAGACAGTGGTTTTATGTACTCAGAATTACTGGCTGGTCATGGTATTTATAAAGGGGGCCAACAACCATTGAATAATTCTGGAAGAATCAATCCAGTATATGAAACAGATGTAGATGATATATTCCATCGCGGTTACGAAGAACCAGACGGGCCCAGTCAAAATCATTACAATGCACTAAAAGTTCATCAGATTTATAGACCTGGCTAACAATAAAAAACCAAACATTAATCAGTCTGCGTTAGCCAATTTGGTGGTTTATATAGGCCTCCTTATGAAAAGAAACCAGGGGTAGTTTAAAAAAACGATCTTATGATTTGGGTAAACTGAAATAGAGTCTGAAAATGAAGGTGGTAAACTATTTGATGACGGGGTTACAGACATAGCAGAAATATAGCGGCTAAGATTTTCGACAGAACTCACTTTTGCGTATACTTAACACAAAACGATCCTATCGAGGTTTCCTCATCATGCCAGTTATAGTCAACTTATCATCAATTCTTACCGTCCATTCACCCAAGACAAGTGCTGCTGCGTTTGCAACGTTGTGTGATCAGTATTCCACAGGGTGTTGCCCGACTTTTTTTCAGCACTGGCCAAATTACGCATGGGTTATGTATCAGTACCGCATGAATTATAAAAATCTTATCGAACCTTATAAGCTAGGCACTATGAATACCCAACAATTTTTGCAAAGCCTCCTGCAAATATTTCCTTTTCTTCGTGAGGCAGAGGCGGTTGCAGACAAGCAACCTTTGGTTGGATTAAAGGAGCGGGCAGGTGATTCAGAGCAGGTTGCCTTCTCTTTATTAGAAAAGGCTTGGAATAAAAGCATTGATTTAGATCAAGCACACCTTTCTTGTTTTCCATTGCTTGCTTCTATGTCTGAAAAAGAGCGTGTTTATTTAATATCAAACACCAATGAACTGCATGCATTAGAGATTTTACGCCAGTTGCAAGAAAAAAACCCAGACATCAAATTCATGGATTCTATTGATTTAAGCGTTCAGGAAAACAAAGAGCCTATCGAGATTGCGCCAAATATTTTTCTTTGCTTATCCTATCGTTATCAATTATTTAAAACAGAGAGTGACAATCCTCACTCCACCATGTCTTTACTCAATCACTTGGTTAACAAGCAATTATCCGGTGAAGACATTTCTAAAATTTGTGTTGTCAGTCAGTTTCCAAAAGACTTGGCAGAAGCAACGAAACTCGGCATTCCAGCAAATAATGTTTTTGACGCTAATCAATTTTTTAAAGATAATCTTAGAAAAAGCAGTTGCAGCCCGAGCGATAGGCCTTCGTAGTAGGCTTCAACTGTTTTTTCTAGGGTAATGGATTAAAAATCAAGAATACAAACTAACACGATGTGTCTTATGCCAAATGATATCACGACAATATTGACCTATGCATTCCTTTACTTGTCCGTTGTTTTGTTATGGGCACCGTCTTTTAAAAAAATTCCATTATGGACTGTTTCATTCGTCATTTCCGTTCTGTTTGGATTGGTAAGCCAACGGATTGATTTTATTGGGCTTGGTTTGATTTTAATACTCGCTTTTGTAACCTGTTGTTTTAATAATAAAAAAATCCCCATTTTGGTGCGCGTATTGTGCGCGCTGGTATTATGTATTTTAGGTCTGGGGCTTGGTCTTGCTGGTAGCCATTTACTGCCTGGCTTTCAAAATTTGCGTGTATTAAATAATGTTCATATAAGCAGCAATGGTATTCCCTTTAGTTTGTATCTTAATTTTGATAAAACAGTTGTCGGACTATTTATTTTAGGAATTCTTCATCAAAGAATAATGACTAAATCAGAATGGCGCGACATGTTTAAAATCATGGCACCAAGAGCCTTGCTTGTTATTTTCATTGTAGCGATCTTGTCTTTTGCATTTAAATTTGTTGCGTTTGACCCCAAATTATCCTCGTATTTGCCAATATGGGTTGTGACAAATTTGTTTTTTGTCTGTCTCGCCGAAGAGGGTTTTTTTCGCGGATTTATCCAAAAATATCTATGTTTCACCTGGCAGCGTGCAAGCCATGGAAATACCATGGCCATACTTTTATCGGCCATACTTTTTGGCTGCTCTCATTTTATGGGTGGGCCACGATACGTCATGCTAGCCACTATTGCCGGCATAGGCTATGGATGGATTTACTGGCGGACTCAGCGAATAGAGGCCTCCATTCTCACCCATTTTTCTTTAAATTTGGTTCACTTTTTGTTTTTTACTTACCCGGCATTGGAATAATACGTTAAAGGTTGGGGGACCAACCTGCTCTTGTATCCTTTGCCCATGATTTTAATCCGTCAACTTAATGATATTTGGCATTGACAAGGCATAGGCACATGAGTATCCCAGTGCACCCTTTGATTCAGAATGAATGCGATATAATACCTGTCCTGGTTCTACCTGCGTCCCTATTTTGGAAAAGAATTCAATTCCTGCGGTTGGATCATGGGGTGCGCCGGCTAACTTTGCGACTTTAGCGAGGTTTCTATTGTCAATTTCACTAACGATGCCGCTGCGTGTTGCACAAATATCATATGAAAGAGGTGCGGTTGATGGTTCTTTAAATCCACCTTGGGCCTCGCAAATTGCCATGAATTTTTTTAGAGCCTTGCCATTTTCTAGTAAGTTCTTTGCAAGTTCTATCCCTGTTCCAAGAGGGACTGCTTCACTAAACTCCATAAGAATCGAAGCCAATAACAGGGCTTTTTCTTTTAAATCCGCGGGCGCCTTTTTATCGTTACGAAGCACTGCCAAAATGTCTTTTGCCTCTAAGGAGGGGCCAATCCCTTTTCCCAAAGGTTGATGGCCATCTGATTTTAAGATGTAGATATGAAGACCTAGTGCATGACCAACGTCAGAAAAAAGATTTTTAAGTTTTATAAATTCGTGATTTGAACGAATCTTTGCTGTAGGTCCTACTGGAATATCAATCACCACATGTGTTGCGCCAATGGCTGCTTTTTTTGAAAGTACGGATGCAATCATTTGTCCTAGAGGATCAAGATCCAATACTCGTTCTACCCGAATAAGGATGTCATCAGCAGGGCTTATTCCTAGGGCTCCACCCCAAGCCATACAACCTCCTTCACGTGCCACAATTGCCTTTATATCAGCAGCACTGAGATTCACTTTTGTCATGGTTTCGATGGTATCAGCTGTCCCAGCGGGGGATGTGATAGCCCGTGAGGATGTTTTTGGTATGATGAGGCCTGCGGCTGCAACAATAGCAACAACAATAGGCGTGGTTCTGTTTCCAGGAATCCCACCCACACTATGTTTGTCTACAATGACAGGATGCTCCCAATGCAATTGTTCACCGATATTGGCCATGGCTTTTGTTAAATAAACCACTTCCTGAATGCTTAGATTGTTGTGACCACAGGCTGTGATGAAGCTGGCTAAATGAATATTAGAGTAGTTTCCTGCAACAATATCATGGATAATGGCTTTAAATTCCTGCGCAGTGAGCTTGTTTCCATATATTTTGGAACGAACATAGCCAAGCGACGCTAATGGTGGCAAATGCGATAACTGAATGTAATCCCCTTCTGTAGCACCTATTCGTTCCCATGCACTTTCTGATAAACTTGCTTCGCAATTTTTTAAGATGTCTGATTGCACAATATTAAGTGTGGCTACAACCTGATGATGATCGCGTGATACGATAATTTGTGTCGCCGCTTCAAATCCTTCTGATTTATAAATGAAGCAATTTGTTGGCACAAATACGATAAATTCCTGTTGGGTATCGATACCTAATCTTATTAATTTTAGGCTGTTTGATGTATTATCCAAAAATAATCGCCCCTATTTGACTGTTTTTTTTTCGACAGGATACATGACAAAGTTGGTACATGAAAGCGGGGGATGATTTCCCCGTAAACTCAGTCTTTTCAGGTAGAATGAGTATATACTGAATATTATCCGGTAATTAGGACTATTTAATGATGGACATTCAGTTTTTAGGTGCAACCCAGACGGTTACCGGCTCAAAATATTTAATACAAACGGATCACGTGCGTGTATTGATTGATTGTGGTCTTTTTCAAGGATATAAAGAGCTTCGATTGCGAAATTGGGCCCCACTACCTATCGACCCATCGACGATTGATTACGTGTTGTTATCGCATGCACACCTTGATCATAGTGGTTATATCCCTTTGCTGGTTAAACATGGATTTTCTGGGAAAATTATTTGTACAGAGGCCACGAGAGACTTGTGCAAAATACTATTGCCAGATAGCGGTTATCTTCAGGAAGAAGAAGCACGTTATATCAATGTCAAAGGTTGCTCAAAACATAATCCCGCCGAACCACTCTATACTCGTCTTGAAGCCGAGATCTCGCTTAATTATTTTGAAACGGTAGCTTTTCATCAATTATTCAAGATTCATGAGGGTTTTTATTCAAGTTTTCATTATGCAGGGCATATTCTTGGTGCTTCAATGATTCGATTGGAGCATGAGGGTGTTTCGGTTCTTTTTTCTGGTGATTTAGGTCGTTATGGGGATCCTGTGATGAAGCCACCGCAAGACCCTCCGGAATCGAATTATTTGGTTGTTGAATCCACATACGGTGATCGCCTGCATGATAATACTGATCCTAAAATAAAACTGCGCGACATAATTAATCGCACCGCTAAGCGAGGTGGAGTGGTTCTAATTCCCGCCTTTGCAGTAGGTCGAACCCAGATTCTGTTGTATTACATCCAGCAATTAAAATCTAAAAAAGAAATTTTTGATATCCCAGTTTTTGTTGATAGTCCTATGGCGACGAATGCCACTGATATATTTGGTCACCACGGGGGTGAAAATCGACTCACCCAACAAGAGTGTGCGGATGTTTGTGGTGTTGCGACATATATTCGTTCAGTCGAGGAGTCGATTGCACTGCAAGATCAGAAGATGCCAATGATTATTATCTCTGCCAGTGGGATGGCAACAGGCGGGCGCGTGGTGCATCATATAAAAAATTACGCAATGGACTATAAAAATACAATTTTATTTACAGGTTTTCAAGCCGGTGGTACGCGTGGTGATCGCATGGTTCGGGGTGAGAAGGAATTAAAAATTTATGGTCAAATGGTGTCGGTTCAAGCGGAAGTCGCTCAGTTAGAGGGTTTATCGGCTCATGCCGATTATGAGGAAATATTATCGTGGTTGGGGCATCTGAAAACCCCTCCGCGAACAACATTTATTACTCATGGTGAAAAAGAGTCGTCAAATGCGCTTAAAGAAAAAATTGAGAAAAAGTGGAATTGGTCTTGTCGAGTGCCAGAGTATTTGGATGAATATGAGTTAACATAAAGCACTATCTGCCTGAAGATACTCGGACTATGCATTCAATGAAGTTGTTTTAGGAAAACAAGGGGGGCTTTATTATGAAAGTGGCAATATACAATATAAAAAATTATGAGAAGCCTCTTTTTATATCGATGGGTCATAAACATACTCTGGTTTTTTTGACGCAAGCGCTATCCATTGAAACAATTGCAAAAGCAGAGGGTTGTGATGCGGTTTGTTGCTTTGTCACGGATTGTTTAAATGAAGATATCATCAATGGATTATCAGCACTTGGTATTCAATTGATTGCCTTGCGATCGGCTGGATTTGATCATGTGGATTTAAATGCCGCTCGGATGGCTGGCATAACCGTGGTTCGCGTTCCGAAATATTCCCCTGAAGCCGTTGCAGAATTTGCGGTGGCCTTAATTTTAATTTTAAATCGCAAAATTATTAGATCGTATTTGCAAGGGTTAGACAATAATTTTATGTTAGATGATCTGGTGGGATTTAATCTTTATAAAAAGACGATTGGTGTTATTGGCACAGGCAATATAGGAACTGCTTTTGTTCGGATTATGAATGGGTTCGGATGTCGACTGCTTGCTGTGGATCCAGAGCCCACCGATGCTTGCAGGAATTTAAATGTTAATTATGTTTCTTTCGATTTTCTTTTGAGTGAATCAGACATCATTAGTCTTAGCTGTCCATTAAATGAAAACACAAGGTATATAATAGACGACAATGCGCTGGCTAAAATGAAAAAAAACGCCATGCTGATCAATACAGGTCGAGGGTCATTATGTGATACGCAGGCATTAGTTAAAGCGCTGGAGTCAGGCAATCTCGGTTATGCTGGTTTGGACGTCTATGAAAAGGAACAGGGCTTATTTTTCAAAGATCATGCTGGTGAAATCATTCATGATGAAGTATTTTTAAAGTTGCGTTCCTTGCCCAATGTGATTATTACCCCACACCAAGCCTTCTTGACGCAGGAAGCCATAGAAAACATCGTTGAGACAACGCTAATGAATATTTCAGCTTTTGAGCAAGGGACCCTTCTTAATCAAATCAGTTAACTACTAGCTCGGGCGCGTGAAATAGTATAAAATCAAAAGATTATTGATTGATTCAACGTTATCGATTGGCAAATAAATTCAAAGCAATTGTTGTGAAAAAATTCCATATTAAAATGCATTCATCTTGCAACATTTGATTGGATTTTAAAATAAGGATATCGCATGATAAAAAATAAAAAAATGTTTGCACTTCTATTTGTCCATGCATTTTTAGCACACGCGGGGACGATGGGGCCTGCTGATTTGCCTAGCACTGGGGCTTTTATTGCTGGTGAAGGTGGCTATACTTGGAATAAAAATAAAGGCACGGACGTTAATCTGTTGGGCATCGAATCACTGACCTCTCATTTCAATAATCAAGGAGGTAGTGGTCGACTTTCCATCGGACTGCTTAAATATCTTAGGGACTCTTATGGGATGAGTGCTGAGCTTGGTTGGGGTTATTATGGTTCTTCCAAGGTTACTTTGCAGCAAACTGGGCCTGCGATTCTTCCAGCAGCGACCGATTTTGGTGGCTATACAACCAAGTCAAGCTACGATGGATTGGATCTTTTAGTCGGTCTCGTCTACCAACAACCGAGCTTTGGCCTATTTGCTAAAGTGGGTGCGTTGATGGAAAATGTACATTTCCGTAATCAAGCTGATCTAGCTGATTTAACGGGTGGTATTATGACTGGAAATATCAATTCCAGAGAAAATAGAACAGAAGCGTTGCCAGAGTTAAAATTAGGTTTGTCTTACCGGTTGCTTTCTCGTTTATCGTTGATCGGATCTTGGAGTCATGCGTTTGGATCGAGTCCTCACCTTGGCGTTAGTTTAAACCCCGGTCCATCTTTAATAGCAATCAATCAAAATCAAAAAAATCCAACGCTAGATATTGCCCTGCTTGGTTTGCAATATGATATTTAATAGGTCAATAAGAACGTCAGTGTCGTCTTAGTCATTTTTTGTGTTGGAAGAGTGTCTCAAAGCCTTGCGTCAAGTCAACCAAGGCTTCGAGACGGTCCAAAAAGACGCGCTTTCTCAGCCCGAGCGGACTTGCATGGATTATCTCAGAAAACTCAATTCTTCAAAGAACTGAAACAATATTGACCAACAGTTCATTCCTATTTTAAGGAATTAAAAACCATTAATTGGAATATGGTCTTGAGTTGTTTGAATAGCTCTCGTCTGGGTCTTTCCGTGAAATGAGATTGGGCTGGTTAAGGTGCGAGCGCTATTTTTCTCTTGCTGTTTTTGTTTTTTATAGTCCGATAGAGCATTGGAATGGACGATTCGTGAAGCTGAGCCATGTTAAACCAAGCAGGCCAAGTACTTTGCTATCGTTTCCTTCATTCCTAATTGCAGGGCATCACAGACAAGCGCGTGACCAATGGAGACTTCTTTAATAGGAATTTCCGTAACAAAATCACGTAAATTTGAAAGATTAAGGTCATGACCAGCATTAAGTTCGATGCCTAACTGGAGCACTTCTGTAGCCACCTTTTTATAAGTAGCAAGGATTTTCTTTGCGGAGGGGGTATTAAAACTATCCGCATAGGATTCTGTGTATAGCTCCACTCTATCTGTTCCGGTTACTTTCAATAACGCAATATCACTGGCCGTCATTTTTAATGGATCTACAAATAATGCGGTGCGAATTCCATGTTGGTGCAAATGGGCAATGGTTTCTTGTAATAACGGGAGGTTTTTTTCAATCATCCAGCCAGCATTGGAGGTTAATGTATTTGGAGGATCGGGCACCAAAGTACATTGGGTCGGTTTCACGTCGTTAACCAAGGCTAAAAAATCCGGATCAGGATAACCTTCGATGTTAAATTCCACATGGATAGCCTTGGCAATATCATACACATCCTTTTTGCGAATATGCCGACCGTCTGGACGAGGGTGAACCGTAATGCCTTGTGCGCCATAATGAATGATGTCCAACGTCATGCTCAACACATCAGGATTATTTTTTCCACGCGAGTTACGAAGCGTTGCTAATTTGTTTACGTTAACACTTAATCGAGTCATCAGACGTCCTAATGGTTAAAAATTATACCAGTTCCTTGATGTATTAAGGTTAGTAATGTATCTTACAGCTCAAAAAAAATCAAATTCATGTCGGTGGGTATCAGGGGTTTCTGCTTGAGAACGTTTAAAAAAGGCATGGGTCCATTTTTCAATGGAAGAAAAGAACCGATAAAACTAGATTCAGTATCAGAGAGCCGTATGAAATTTGTTTTTTGACCTCTTGGTTAAAAAGTCGTGCAATCAAGCCTGATCCTAGAAAAGACAGTTGCCTCTAAGGGGCCGGCCACTTTTTATCAGTATTAGTCATGTAGGAGAAACAATGAGTATTTACGACTGTATAGATATTATTGATGATGTTTTACGTGCAGGCCGTTTTAAAGGGGCCGCGTTCCCTTTAGAGGAAGAAAAGAGAGATCTTTTGTTGCAGTTCTCGACAGAGTTGGGAGAAATTTCTGAGCTTGAAAGCATCGAAATAATAAACCAAAGACTTCAAGACCTTAAAACAAGGATGCTGGGCGCGAATATACCCCAATTATTTTACCCATTAGGCAGGATCATTCAGGATCTTATCATGATTATAGAGGATCGAACTGCTCCGAACAAACCTATCGTAAAACTAACGTCCAAACAGGAAAAATTCCAGACAGCATATGACCAATTAATGCAAAGTAAGCTTCGCTTGTTAGAATTACAGCAAAATAATATGAAAATGTTCGGTCTTTCTCTAGGGGTGTGTTATGGGATGACATTCTTCATTGCAGATTCTCGGACTAGTCCCTATAGAAATCCTCAACCAAAAGAAATTAAATTGACTCAAGCTATCCACAACTATCAAAAATACCAGGACGATCGTTCTAAAGATCAAGGTCGCATCAAACGAAAGCGCTTAACCTCTAAACGATTTTGTCCCTCTTTACAGCAACAAGCGAAACAACTATTTCAAATGGCTTCAAAGCATCAGGGAAAAGACCTCGGCGTCTCTTTGCGAGTTGGATTTAATTCCCACATGACCTATTTAAGCGTGCAACCCAATGGGAAAATCTGGTATGCAGATTCTAATCATGGAGTATTTGTATTTGATAATGAAGACCAGTTTGTGTCTGCTTACAGGTTGATGTACCTATATTCCCATCAAAAATTAGCTAGACCTACTTATAATGTTTATGAGGTCAGTGAATTAATAGAAGATAAAGACAATACATTACAAGAGTCTATTACTTTAGCTGGAAAATGGCGTAGTTTTTTAACAGGGAAAAAATATGGTTCTTTTAATGTCCTTGACCCCAACATATGGTTTAATCTATTGATTTGGGGAGCGGTATGGGCAGTTTTTGGTGGAGTACTAGCAAGTGTTTTTCCGATAATTGGAATTTTCGTTGGAGCAGCATTAGGTGCAGAGCTTGGCCTTTTTTTTGGTTTATGTCTAGCATTATTTGTTCTAAGTAGGAATCATAGAGGGTTATTGGGCACGTATCACTACTTAAGAGAAAAAGCCTATGTTATTGGTGAATTCTTACGAGCAAAGCTAGGCTTAAAGCGCGAATGCGATGAGGTTCCTCAGCTAGACCTGCCCACAACAATGCAAACCTCTTATGCAGGTATGGCAGCAAACCACAAACGATCTAGAACAGAGGGCGAGGCGATGAGCAATGGACGGGAAAATCAGAACTTGGGAGAGCCTGAATGTCTAGACAAACAGCAACCTCAAACAGAGATTTTTCGAGATAGAGAAGATAGAGTAGGCCAATATAATGGATGGAGTTGCTAAATGGATTTGAAGAATAAAGTAATCATTGCCATGAGTTTTTTTGCAATACTCGTTCATTTAGAGTGCTTTGCTGCCGAAAATCTGCCTGCAGAGGGGCAGGCCGTTCTGCAATTTTCTAAGCTTGCTAGCAATTATGAGCATCATTTCTTTGAATATTCTCCCGAATCGGGTCTTTTGTGGGGAAAATCGAATGTGGCACTGGATCGATTCACGGATGCATCGATGGAAGGGTACCATCGTTGGTTACAACAAGAAGATCAATTTTTGTTAGCCTTAAATGCATTAAATGAAAAGGAATTACGGGGTTCATCGCAATACATCACCTATTTGCTGTTAAAAGAAACCTTGGAAGATAAAAAAGCCAGCCGTATTTGTAGAGAAGAGCTCTGGGATATTAATCCTACAAGGGGTTGGCACAATATTTTAGCCAAAGTTGCTGAAAAACAACCCGTTGGCACTCCTTTAAATCGGCAATTAGCACGGACTCGATGGCAACACGTTGATAAAGTGGTTGATGATCAGATTAACAACTTAAAATTGGGTCTGAGGCTCGGGTATACCGCACCAAAACCTGCGGTGATGCGCGTATTAACACAATTAAAAATGATATTGGATAGTCCACTTGAAGAGTCCCCTTATTTTGATATGGCGCGTCGTGATGATGATAAACAATTCAAAGCCGATGTCACTCATTTAATTAAAACGCGGATTCATCCTTCCTTAAAAAAATACGTTGATTATCTTGAGCGTGAATACATTTTTTTTGCGAGAACCGAAATCGGTGTCAGCGCATTGCCTTCAGCGACTGCTTGTTATTTAGCAAAAATAAAACAAGAAACAACCTTGGCGATGAGTCCGAGCGACATTCATGCCCTTGGTTTACAAACCATGCAAAAACTATCCCAAGAAGTGGCCGAGATTGGCCTTAAAAAATACCACACCGATGACATGTCCGTGATTTTTCAGCGTGCAAAAAATGAGTCGATGAATGACTTTGCGACCGAACAAGACCTTTTAAATTATAATCTCAAAGCATTAGAAAAAGTGAAGGCGTTAGCCGGCACGTGGTTTGATATCATGCCGAAGGCGGATGCAACAATAAAACCATATCCTGCCTACTTAGCAAAAACAGGGGCATCTGGTGAATACTTCCCTCCAAGTGAGGACGGGATGAACCCTGGAATTTTTTATATTAATACGTCTGAGCCAAAGCAGCATAGTCGCATTGATTTAGAAGCGACCTTGTTTCATGAGTTAATACCGGGGCACCACTTTCAAATTGCATTAAATTATGAAAATAAATCGCTGCCACCTTTGAATCGATATTTATTTAATGCAGGGTTTGGCGAGGGGTGGGCGTTGTATGCGGAGCGTTTAGCAGATGAGATGAAATTATACCAAGATGACATTTCACGTCTTGGGATGCTATCGAATGAAGCCTTGAGAGCTGCTCGCTTAGTCGTGGATACGGGCATCCATGCCTTTCACTGGAGCCGTGAGCAAGCGGTGGTTTATTTAAGAGAACATACGACGCTTAGTGAAAATATTATCGAAGGAGAGGTCGATCGCTACATCATGATGCCAGGACAAGCCACCGCTTATCTCTTGGGAAAAAATGAAATTCAACGTTTACGCCAATCGGCTAAAGAGCAATTAGGAGATCGGTTTGATATTCGCCAATTTCATAATCAAGTGCTTAAAAATGGCATGGTTAGTTTACCTATATTGAGAGCGCAGATAGAAAATTGGCTACAAGATCAGAAAGATAGCCTGTGAGTGGCGAATTGATAAAAATCAATAAAAATTACAATTTGTTTTTAAGTTTCGCTATGTCATCTTGAGACAAACCAGTAAATAAAACGATTTCATCTAATGGTTTATTAGCTTTTAGCATATTAATAGCTATCTCAGCCTTGCCTTCAGCCTTGCCTTCAGCCTTACCCTCAGCATATTTATCCATAATCAACGTTTTTTCTCGGCTCACTTGATCCCAGTAGCTTTCATAAAGATGAAGCTCCCCTGGCGTATAAGCGGATTCCTCGGCAAGCTCCACGGCTTGTGCTATTTCCGGTACAGCAAGAAGATCTTTTGAAACCGTTGTTGTTTTTTCATCAATTTCACGCAAAAACCGTAGCCATAATAATCGGAGTTTTTTCTCTTCTGAAGATTGAATAGGAAATTTAGGTAATTCAATAAAAATGAGCTGTAAATGCTCAATGACATCACTGTTCTGTGCCTCACCTTTTTTTACTAATTGATAGTGGTGATACCATTCGGACGTAGTCTTTTCATAAATCTCAGCGACGATTCCCAATCCATAAACAGGCTGAAGAAACTTATACTCAGCTCCTTTTTCCAGTTGTTTTACGAAGGCTTGGCTGGTTCCAAAGAGTAATCGTTGTTTAAAGTGATCCGTCCAATTCATTTGCATCTCAACGATAAACACCCTCCCATTTGTATCCGTACATTTGACATCAGCAATGGTCCGTTTGAATTCCGGAATAACGGGAACTTGTTCACTTTGCAGATACGTTAAGGAGACAATAGGGCTATCCGATGGCAGTGGAAGCAAGGCATTTAAAAAGCTGATTAATAACTTCGGGTGATCACCAAATATTTTCTTAAAAACGACATCGGCTTTTGGATCAAGGTATCGTGACATGATGTTGTATCTCTTCTTTCGTTTAATTTCAAGCTACCGCGTTTCATATGATTTCTTACGATTTCTTTTGATCCATGCGGCTATTGCGAGTTTTTAAAAGTTTGCTAAGCACAAAAAGCGATAGCGAAAATCCAGTATCTTCAGGTTGAATGGGTATATTATACTATAGAAACACCAAGTTTTATTGAGCGGCTAGAATATTTTATATTTGAAAATAAGAATTAGCCACAGACCTCGCACCTTAAAGCAAAAATTTTCAGGGGATGCTTTGAGCCTAAGAGGCACGCTCTAAGCGTTGACAGTATTGATTCAAAAAATGACGCGTATTGATTTTTTGTGGTACAATAACGCAAATAAATATGCACTAGAAGGCGCGTTATGGCCACGTTACAATTATACCCAGCAACAGCCACCGAACCTGTTCACAAGATAGTGGTTGAAGGGGATCATTTTAATTTTGATGCTGAAAGTCCTGAATTTCAGGCATTCAAAGAAGCGGTCTTGAGCTGCAATCCAAAATACCGTATTCATGTGGTCATCGATCCTAATCTTGTTGATTTTAAACAATTTTCAAATTGCATTGACTTTCTTAAAGCACAAGGCACTGCTTATTACGTCAGTTTTGTTGCGAAAACGGCTGAGCCACTGCCAAAGGCTCAAGAGGACCAAAATCGTCTATTAACCGATGTTTATGCGCATCTTGCACGCAAGCAATCCCAAAAGCCCCTAGTAGTCGAAGCTCAGGCCACGACTCGTCAGAGTTGTGAAAAAAAAATCAGGAGAGCGAAGCAATTAATCAATAGAAACCAAGTGATTCGGGTTCAAACGCAACAAGAGCACCATCAGCATAAAGAGCATGCAACACAGGCTGTTCAACAACAGCAACAAGTCGTTCAACAGCAAATGGCAGAAACGCGAGCAAACCAGATTCAGCAGCAACAGCAACGCTTGTTACAGCGAAATCAATACCATTTTGCGGTGGACGACGCTAGTCTTGGCATGCTAATTCATGAGGGAAATCTTGATCAATTAGTGACACCGACCTTTCCCTTGGAGAAGGCAAGAGCCTTATGGTTTAATTTGGTTGGAAAGCATGCCTCTAAAGTTGATGATCCCTCTAATCGCATTACCCATGTCCCCAAAGCCACGTTAAGACTTATCGCGGAGCATCCTGAGCAATTTAGTGATGGCATTCACTTTGAGGATTTGCCAAATGGCTTTGGGTTTATTGTTCGTGAAACCGGGCAAGCAGGCCAGGAAAAGCCGCAATCGATTTTGTATTATGACAAAAAACTAGAAGAAAAAAGTGATGATTTGCGTCGTGATTCTTTCCTTGCTGCACGCCTGGTTCCAAAAAAAACATACGAATGGTTTAATTCTGTCGGTCAATTTTATCCCTTTTCAGCGAGTAGTCCTTTTCATGAAGCGGCCTATCAAGCTTTTATTCAAGAGAATCAGGCTGCGTTTGATCAGTTGCTTGGCTTTGAAACGAATTCCTTAGAAAAAAGAATACAGGCTTTGATTCAATTTCTCCTGTTGGATGAGCCAAGCGTACCTCAGCAGTTTGATGCAGTAAACGCATTGGTATCCTCGATCATGGGTTCTATGGCTAAGGCTTTGAATCAGTCATTAGCCAAGGGTTGGGAGGATGAATTCATCGCTGGGTTGAGAGGGATTCTTTTAGAAAAAGGGGCGGATGGACTCCTTATTTTTCTAGCAAAACTGAATGAATTATCAACCGCAGGGCTGCTCGCAGAATGTTATTCATTATTTATGAAAGACTCTATTGATTACCGAGACTTGGTCTCCTCTGAAAGCACGCGCAAGGATGAATTGTCTGCGTTGGCATCCATAGATTACTTGCTCACCATGCCTCCCGAGCAACGAACGTGGTGGCAAAGCATGACAGGGCAGCATGCAAAAGCCAATCGGGGTCCTTTTGATTTGGTCGATTTAGTCAATGCGCACCGTTATTTTTTTAATCAAGTGAAAGTCATTGATCCGGCTTTGCATCTTCCACAGCCATGTCCTATGGAACATGTAGTTGAGATGAAAGTGACCTATGCGCGCCTTTTATATGTATTGAGAAAAGCAATCGACCCCATTGAACAATCCCGTCATTTGCAAAAGCTTGATTGGGGGATGCAAGGGGTGATTTGTGGGGCATCGCGAGGCCCATATTGTTTAGTTGCTCATGAAATGAATTTGACACCGGACATAAGTGAGTTTGATATTGAGAAGTTGCGTCCCTATCGACCAGACGAGTTGCTAGATTGGGATTCCTGGGTTCCAGATCCTCTAATTTGGGGCCTTGAAAAGCTGCTAGGTGTGAAGCCTTACTTGGGAGATCTTCGGCCATTTATGAGGAACGAGCCATTTTATTTTCCTAGTGCAGCCAAGCAAGAGGACGCGACTAGGTTATATTTCAATGGATTGGGTCTGAATCCTCGTGGACTCCTCGGCATTCAACACGTTGAGGTATGGAAATTCAACTCTTACGATCCTGATGCCCCAATTCTTTCATCAGATTCAGAGGTGCATCATCATAAAAATGGATTCATCCGAATACCTGGCGATGTTGAAGAAACCGTAGTTTCTGAATATGGGGTTAATAAATCATCTGGATCGATGTGGCTGAGATTTGTAAAGACATACGTATCTCCTAATATTATCCCCGATGAAATCCAAGCGGAGTTTCAACGATTTAGAAAGAAACCAAAATCGTTGCCTTATAATATGGGAAAATCTGTTCTTTATACGCGTTTGGATTCAGAAGTCGCATTTTCTGACGGTCTGTTCTATTTTTATCGTTTCATTGGCACTGAAGTATTTAGGTTTCCGTTTACGCAATATCTTGAGTTATCAGCAGTGTTAGCTAAAACTAGATTGAGTTGTGAAGAAGACCCAAATAACGAAATAAAAAAATACATTCTATTATTTTTAGCAACAGGAACGACCGGTACTCGTGCTCTAAAACAAGAACGAAATTTGCAAAGCGATTTAGAAAAATTAATACACCTTGTTTCTAAGCGGCCTCATGCAAAAGAAGAGTCAGCCGGTTCGCCATCAATTTTTACAGAGGAACAACAGATAGGGTTACTCAAAACGCTTAGATTGGCTCTTTTATTTGCCTCTATAGAGCCTACCTTGCATGAAATGACAGCGCTATTATCACTGACTCACAATAAAGATCGCATACAGCAGTTCATCACCTCGGCACAAAAACACGGTGCTGTTGTTTACTGCCTTATTGTTTACTTGTCCTTGCGCAGTGATATCGACAATGCTCAAACGCTGCAAGCGAGTATTGATTTTTTAAGCGTTTTACCTGACGACTTAAATCCCACACAAAAAAATACCCTGATTTTATTGGCAGGCATCATGGCCACCGATCATTGGTCTTGTTTAAAAGGGCTTATTCAAGCCCTTCAAAATACCCCGGATGAAATATTGACTCATTTGGAATCATTTTTACATCGGGTATCCATTCCTGATTCCACGGGGTGGATTTCTGTCGATGATGCACAGTTATTGTTTAAAAAAATAAATGGCCTGCAACGAGACGATACTAAACTGTCAACCATGGTCCTCGGGCACCTTTGTCAAACGTTCCCCACGATCAAATTTCACGATGAAACAGTGGCTCATGCCATGGCTTATTTTATTTGTGGCATGCAGCCATTTGTAAATGCACTGGATGGACTGTTGACCATGGTAGGTGAGTTGCGCTATGAGTCAACAACTATTGAGTGGATGGATCATTACCTTTCTAAGATTGATGCTTTTATCAATGGCTTCAAAGAGAAATTATCGCCAGAATTGGTTGAATTGAAGCGATTGATAGAGATAGTGACGTCGACTGAAAAAACGGAGACCATGGTTGATGTATTAAAAAAAATGCAGGACATTGTTTTTATTGTAGAGCATGCCACGGATGATTTTACACTGGGTTCAAATCCAAAGGATTTGATGTTGGCTGGAGTCGTCAAGAATATTATTGGAACGGTTCAAAAAAAATTATTTGATACGATAGCTGATCAGATTACCAACACCGTAAAATTACAGCTAATGGATAGCCTTCTCCGTTTAAATATCAATGATGCGGTATTAGACAAAGACTCTGAAAAAGGCATGAAGCTTTCAGTAGCCTTTAAAGATTTTATAGTCGCACAACTCCCCTCGTTGCCCAGAAGGGAGTTGGTCACGGAAATCAATGCGGTCTTTGCAAAGCAAGAAGTACTAGACCGATTGATAAAACGCTTAAAACAAGTGGGAGACGCCTCTCGTCGAGATCGGCTTATCGCGTTGTTATATCGACAGGGGTATTTTAAAAATCCAACGGTCTTTTTTAGTATTGAAGAACTAACTGACTGTATGGGTTGTTTTATCGGACACCCCACCATTAACTTAGAACGAGCATTTCACACCTTATTGCAAGCGAGAGTAGAGGGTATTTCTGTTGGATTTATCCAAAGCCAATTGACTGTTTTATCAAAACAGATGGCGCTTTTTAGTGATTCTGACTTTCAAACCTTGCTTGCTTGCAGTATGAAAGCAGGCTTTCCGCTGAATGAGTTTATCGATTTACAAACAGTATTTCGAGTCACCCCTTCTAAAAAAACAGCATTAAATTTTTCTATGTTATTAGAGGCTGCTGCGACGAAAGACATCAAAACGCTGCTCCAAGCGCTTTGTAGGTTATTGAAGCGAGCACCAGAGCATGCCTTGTTACTAGCGGATTTTATAAATGAATCGTTAGCAGATAAAGACCAGGGCATCGCATCCATTGGTTTCTTATTAAAAGCGCTCAATGAACCATCACATGAGGCTTCGCAATTAGCTATTTTAACGGTACTGCAAGGTGCTTGCTGGACGAAAGCAGAAGAAAAATCGATTCCAGTGGCGCGTCAATGGAATTTGATTGAAAAAATAATGGTCGATCCGAGTGCGATGGATAAACTCAAAATACTGTATGAAAGGCGTCCTAGCCCAGGATTTACAATGCTTGAAAAAGCAGTGAATACCACACCCTGTGATATTGAGGCCTTCATTGAGGCTTACCAATTTGATCCCTTTGGGAAGCGTGCACAGATGAAAATCTGTTGTAATTTAGTCGGGGTGGATTCGTTTCTTTCAGAAATAAAGTATCTCCTGACGAACACACCACTGGAGCCAGAAAAACAGAATCAACTGAAACAATATCTCAGTTATATTCTTGGTATTGGTTTGAGTTATGGATTGCCGGTAGGGGAGCAACTAAAACCCCTTTGCCAATTTCAACCTGTCGAGCTTAAAGATTACTATCATCAATGCATCAGGCGAACACGATCGGATCCTGCGGATGTCTCTGCCAAATTAGAAGGTTTGGCTGTTTTATGCGAGGTGATGTTTCGTGCCACTGGAAAATACCCTTATCCTTCGCAAATCATCAGTGTACTCAATACGATTATTTTTAATGACAGTTTGCTATTACAAATCCCCACGGGTCAAGGTAAAAGCCTTATTTTTGCATTGATGGCCGTGATGGCGTATTCGTTTACTGGCGGTAAGAAACACGTGACGGTTTGCTCACGGACTAAATTATTGACAGGCCGTGATTACCAAGAGTCTCTTGATTTTTTCAATTATCTGGATATTCCTATCGCATTGGTTAGTGCAAGTACCGATGAAAATTATTATGAAGCACCAACCATCGTCTACAGCACGCCAGCAGATAAATCATTGTATGACTCTAAACTTAAGGTTGTTCATAACATAACTTTTCCACCTAAAAGAGAACGCGTCGTTCTTTGCGATGAAGCAGATGCTGAATTTTTTGACAATAAAAACGATTTTAATTTTTCAGAAGGCAATGAGGATCCTTACGTCAATCCCTTAGAATGGCTGTATCCCCATGTCAATGCGTTCATAAAAACGCCTGGTTTTAAAAACGAGTATTTCTCTGAAATGGACGATGTAGGAAATTTGCGTTCATTTTTACAAGAAAAAAATAAAACCAAGTATGACGAATCCTTTGATCGCCTGACTGATTTTAAGCTGAGTCAACTGCTCGATGCGGCTTGTGCCGCTCAACAACTAGTGGAAAAAACGCACTTTTTAGTTCGTCAAAAAACGCGCGACGTGCATGGAAAAACGCAAACCATTTCTGAAGCACACGTGCTTGATCTGATCAGTCACGCCGAGGATACTGAAGCGACATTAAGTCATGGGGTTCAGCAATGTTTGCATGCACGCCTTGCTGAGACCTATGCCAGTGAAGTGACCGCGTATGAAACAACTCAAGGCAGGGAAGGTAACCCCCCATTTTCTTGCGATAATCAAATAGACTGTGTCGATTCACAAAATGCCTCTAGTTTTTTCAAGCATCATGGCCGCATTATTGGTGCCACAGGAACGGCTGGGACTATCGAGGAGCTTCAACAGTTGCGGGTAGTGCTGGGCATTGAATGCCTGCTTGATATCCCGCCTAGAAAACGCGGGCAACTTGAATATTTACCCACGGTATTTTCAGATCCAAAAGCCTCGTTCTTCTTTGGTAACAAAACACAAGAAGGGGCTATTATAGCCACAATCGGTAAAGATCGTCGGAAACCGGTATTAATTTCCTGTGAAAACATTCATAAATCGGAGGAATTATATCAGCGGCTTAAAGCGGAGTTTGGCACGAGTGTTCAAATCATTCATGCTGAAAATGCAAGCGATCCCAATGTATTTCAAGCCTGTGTTGATCGTGCGAAAGCGCCTGGCATGATCACCATCACCACACCTCTTGCTGCTCGGGGTGTTGATATCAAAACAACCGAAGAATTATTGGTGATTGAAACCGTGCTTGACAGGTATCGTAATCGCAAGCAACTTCAAGGACGAACAGCAAGAGACTCCAAAAGCGGCCAAACCATCGGTATTTTTGACGTTGAGGAGATTGCGAAACAATACGGCATGGATTTACAGCCACTAACGCGCACCGACAAATTAAAGGCCTTAGAGCGCATTATGACGAAGATGGACAAAGAGGCTTGCTTTGAGCGAGGTGTGATGCAAGAGATCCATGCCATTTTTCAGCATTATCAGGGTAAATTCGATGATCAAATTAGCAGAGCTATGGAACAAAATCAGCCCCCAATCATTGCTGCAAAAGCTGAGTTCATTGAGGAATTTCATCAGCTCTGGCAAGCACATCTTGCAGAGTCTGATCCAAAAGGAGAGCATCCAAATCCTTATCTGCGTTACCGAGCAGACAAAACATTAGATGACAGCACAATAAGGGCATTGATAGAACGATTTAAATGTTCATTGGAAAATGATGTTTTTTCTCGTTATCGAGGGAGATTGCCATTGGATAATTTCGACCCCATGCCGACAGAAAGCGATCAACCCTTTCAACCGGCAGCCCACCCAGTTCCTCCGCTTGCTCCTGGGGTTGAAATGCCAGAGGTATATCGCACGTTTTGCCCTAAAGAGGCAGGGCTTGAGTCCTACAAGGACCATCTGCAATTCAAACAAACCGTTGATGAGCGAATCGATTTTTGGATACTCAATAATCGCAAAGCGGACGCGTCTGTAAAGGATTTTGCGCTTAGTCAAAGGCCTGTTGTATTGGATGGTTTGATACCTAACGGGAAACCTGTTTCACATTATTGTCTAAGTGCCTTGAGTGCCTTGACGCGAGCAACCTCAACGTTGACGCCTAAGATTTTAGGGCCGTATTTAAAATTGCATGCCTTGGCCCTCACCGATGCTTGCTACAAGCACCATAAAGCCCTTTCATTGGATACTGAAAAAGAAATTTCTAAGGCGTTATTTTGTTTTTTAAAGGAAGCACTGGCTATTTTTCAAGTAAAAAACAAAGAGGACAGAAATAAAATACAAGCATTGTTTAACGAACTCAAATCCCTTGGTGACAGTGGTGCGGTTAATGATTTTAAAGGGTTGCAATGCGTTCTTCTGGCTATCTTTAAGAAACCAGATTATAAGCTAAAATCAGCATCGGCAAGGGATTATTTGACGTCTATCCAGCAAACGATTCATGCTGTTACCTACAGTCCAGCACCGGTGGTCAACTCCACAGAGGAGGCTTATCTTCAATGCTTAACAAAGATAGGCGAGCGTTTAAAGCAACGCGCCGATAACGCAGGTTTTTGGAAAGACAAAGCCTTGTATGATGCCAAACAAGCACGGTTTGCGGAGTATCTTCAACAAGTCACCGGTCTTATAAATAATAGGAAAGCGAATGGGATTGAGGATCTTCAACATGAAATCCGCGCACTAGAACATCGGATGGAGCAAGATGCGGTTATTCATACAAGTACCGCTCGGTTTTTTAAAATAGCTAGAAACGTGACCGTCATCAAAGAGATTCGAGCCGCGAGCAAGGCATATATTCAATAGGAAATATCTGCTATTTTATCCATCATGGCTTGTGTGTGGAGTTGCTGCAATGAATGATTTTTTTCATGAACCGCTAGATAGTGCGCTGTTGCGTGCCACCCACCAATTATCAGAAATCAGCACGATAGTGGATGACTTTAAAAACATCAATGAACCGATAGGCGCACTAGATGGGTTAGAGATAAAAGAAGCTCAACTGCTACAGTTGCTTTTGCAATTTAGGCTGGATACACAAAGCGCTATCGCGAAATTATTAAAAATCGAGCATGGATTGCTCCATATATTAGGCATCGGATCATTAGAATCGGCACACATTAATATAGAACGAATGAAGTATGCTCTTGGCGATACGGACTTGGAAAGTATTTTACACGCTTTAAATCGATTAGTGCACGCACTACTATTAGTGGCTAATCGGACATATGAAAAAATAAATACGACCTCTAAAGACAAAAAATCCAAAGCAGAGTTAGCGCTTAAAAAATCCCAGGAAGCCAGTCCTGCCATTGCCCGTTTTGAAAAAAAATTCAAACGGTTTTGATGAAACAAGCCTTATTTATAGAATCGTTAGATTTTATTATTAATCATTTAGATGAATGGAATCGATTAGAGCCGTCTGATGCAATGCTGTCTTATATTGCCGGACTACGTGGTCCTATTTCTTATTATTTCAATAAATTATTTGAGCACCAGTCTATTACCTATAACCTTTATGTGCGCATCCGACATGGTTATAAATTAAACACTAAAGCGGATGGTGTTTTACGCCAGGTGGAGGACTGCTTAAAAATAATCCAACCAATTTATCAACCAGCCCATTTTTTTGAATCGACTAAAAACACCGATTCAAATCGCTTAGAAGCCAGGGCCTCAGCGAAACGACTGGGGAATTTTTTCAATCACTATACCCATTCTACCTGAAGATACTGGTTTTTTCGCAACTTGATTTTTATGCTTAGCAAACGTTTAAAAGCGAGTAATAGCAAGTCTATTGCGAGATTTTAAATGTTTGCTAAGCACAAAAAGCGATAGCGAAAATCCAGTATTTTCAGGTTGAATGGGTATAGATCGGAGCGTTGCTAATGCGAGACAATACCTCGTCAAGGCTTGGAAAGCCATGTTCTGTCCCAATATAATGGCCACCCCAAGGCCTTGTTCGTAACGGAGAGGTCATCCCAAAAATACCCAGGGTATTTGCTCCGACAGCGGCCGCCATATGCATCGGGCCACTGTCATTTGCAATGACTTGTTCAGAGAGCATCAAAATGGCGGCATACTCACTTAAGCGTAATCCAGGTAGCACTATGGCATTCGGTACCAACGTTGCGCACAGGGATTCTTCGCCTTTTCCGGGGCAGACCACCAGTTGATGGTGGTGTAATGCGGCCGCTAATTCCCGCCAATGTGGCCATATTTTGGGTTGACCATTTTTTCCTGTTCCGTGCGCAAAAGGACATAATACCCAAAATGGTTTTTTAATGCCGGCATGTTGTAGTGCTTTTTTTGCAGATGACAGGGATGACGCAGATACCGGTAAGTGAATTTTATCGAGGGGAGGCGGTATCTCTGGTAAATTTGCAAACCAATATTGACTTGCAAAGCGCGCAATTTCAAAAAAATAGTTGACCTCGTGCAATCCTTGCAATGGAGCAATGCTTGATGTTAATAGCCATTGCCGATGGTCGGTTTGATAACCAATGGTTGATTTTCCTGCCATAAAAGTCATGAGTGCGCTTGAAAAACTATTGGTGAATAACAACGCTTTATCGCAGGTTTTAATTGCAGCCATTGCCCGTCTATTCGTCCAAAAATTCTTGGACAGTGAAAAAACTGGCATGGATGTCGCGGCCAATAAATCAATAGCCCAAGGCTTGCCAAACAATCGCAATGGAATGTTATTTTCATGCAAGGCTTGTAGGGCAGGTAATGCCATGATGACATCGCCAACCCAATTAGGGATTCGGACTATCAGCTCACAATGGGACTGAGGCATGCGTCTCCTTTTTCATCAGCCGGATGTTGAACCAGTTTCTCTCCTAAGCAGAGTGCTGTAAAAACAATAAATAAATAGCCAATAACGGAATAAAACAATAATGAATCGGTGATATTGCCGATAAAAAACGCGAGCAGCATGCCTAAAAGAATGGGTTTCATTTCATCTAAACGGAGGGCGGCACGAATCAAGCTTAAAAAGAATATGGTTGCTGTGGTTAAGCCCAGGAGGCCAAGCTCTGCGGCTACTAACCAGTATTGGCTGTGGGGATCCAGCAAATGCTTCCATTGCTCCAGTGTGTTTGTTTGTTGAAAATAATAAGCAAAGCTGCCCGTCCCGTGGCCTATCCAAGGGCTTGAGATAAAAAGTGATTTGGCAAGATGATGAAACATCCAACGAAATCCTAGTGAGGTGTTGACCGTCCCATTCTTCAGTTGGTTCCAATCCTCTAGGAGTTGATGAATACGTATATTGAAGACGCTGCTTTCATAACAAAGCAACGCAAACAAGGCAGAAAAAACCAGCAAGCTTAGTAGCATTTTTTTGAATGGCAGATGCAAGGCGAGTAGTAAAATCATTAAAGCAAAATAGATGATGTAGCCAGAGCGACCACTATTAAAGAAAATCAGCTGATAGGTAAATAATAAAAATAATAATAAAAAAGGCCATCTTTTTTTAAAAAAAGGCTCTTGTATGGCAAATAGCCCGCTTAAATAGGCCGCAAAAGCCATCATGTAGCTGGTGACAATATGATTACGAAAGACTTGGCCTGGGTCGGCATGGTAAATGAATAATGATAAAAGACAGGTAAGCAGCATCGCTAATAAAAAGGCATACATGGCCAAGCGTCGGACTAAACGGTGTTGGAAGCCGACTGCAAAAACAGGCAAGTACAGCAGTTTGCTGTATTTTTCTACACAAACAAGTCGGGTGTGATCATCTGCGGGGCTCCAAAAGCATGCAAGTAGTATGAGTCCAAAAAAACCTACGGCAGCGATACACCAAGGTTCATAGAAAACAGCAGTCAAGGTCTGTCTATAGGCGGGAGTCAAAAGAATGGCCAGTGCAGATAAGATGACCATGACGCTTTTTAAAGAAGGGCTAATGGGTAGGCAAAAAAGAGTGATGATTAGCAGCATCGAAATCATTAGAGTCCATCGTTCTGCTATCCAAGTCTTTAATTTCATTGATATCTCCACCAAGCAAGTATTGGATAATAGCAATAGTTTCGTTTGGACGAAAGTAGGGTGACGTGAGAGAATAGTCGCTTATTAGTTTAAGAGACGATAATGAAGATAATCAATGCCATGTTTTCAAAAGTGGATGGTGGGCTTGAGCAGGTGTTTTTACATTACACCCCGCTTTTAAAACAACAAGGCAATGAAGTCATTTCGGTGATTCATCCCAAAGCTCGTATAAGAGATCAGTGTTTAAAAGAGAATGTGCTGACGGTCCATAATTTCAATCAACACGATCCGGTCGCTATTTTTAAACTCCGCCGGCTTGTTTCAAAGACCTCACCGGACTGCGTGATCACGCATAGTTATCGCGCGGCCTATTTATTTAAAAAAACCAAAACAAAGGTACCAAAAATTGCAGTTTGTCATGTGAACACCCATTATAATTTTGGTACGGATGGAATTATCGCACTGACGGAGGCGATGCGCCGAGACATCATACAATCTGGTATTCCAAAAAATAGAGTGGTTACTGTGCCCAACATGATCGATATTCCTGATACCTGTTTGTTTAAATTACCGATAAAAAGAGATATTCCAGTCATTGGCGCTTGTGCTAGATTTTCAGATATTAAAGGCATTGATATTTTTATCGAGGCATTAGCCTTGCTAAAGAAGAAAAAAATACCTTTTAAGGCACTGATTGCCGGCGATGGGCCTGAAAAGGAGCGTTATATTACGCTTATCCACTATCATGGGTTACAAGATCATATTCAATTGCTAGGATGGATAACTGATAAAAATGCCTTTTATCAAGCGCTGGATATTTTTTGTTTGCCTTCACGCGAAGAATCCTTTGGGTTGGTGATTTTAGAAAGCATGACGCATAGTTTACCGATGGTCTTATCGGCGTTATCTGGTCCTAAAGAAATTATTGGTGATAGTCAAAGTGCCTTGCTGGTAGAGCCTGCAAATCCGTCGGAGATGGCCAGTGGACTAGAGCGTATTATTACCAACCAAGCATTAGCCGATGAGCTCGCATTCAACGCATTCCAACGTGTTCAATCGTACTCTTATCGGTCAGTCGGTCCGCTGTTACAAGCAGGGTTGGAGACAATCATTCGATCATAAATTCGATTGACGCCTTTTCAATTGGTTTTAATGACGAAGGTGCTTTTTTGCATTCAGTGGTGAGTAAAGTCTATGAGGTTTGTTCACTCTGATTTAACTGTCTTTTTGTGAAAATGAAAGTATGATTTTTCTCTGATTCATGGCAAGATGCGTTCATGTTTTAAATTAAAAGGGAATAGAAATGAAAAAATACAACATAGGATTTCTGGTTTTTTTATTGATAATGGTAATAAATCATACGCATGCTCAACTCCCAGCTTCAACGCGTACGGAGCAATTTTCTAATAATCAAGTCAAAGTTTGGAAAACAGTCATCTATCCTAATAACAGACAAGCCTTGCCTATGCATCGACACCATCATGATCGAGTTGTTGTTGCGCTGACTAATGGGGTATTAAAAATCACTACGAATTCTGGGAAAACTCATTATTTAAAACTAGAAAAAGACAAAGCCTATTACTTAAGTAAAGATCCAAAACATGAATTGCACACCGATGAAAACATGGGGCATTCTCCAGTAAAAGTCATGGTGATTGAATTAAAAAAATAGCTTGAGGCTTATTGGTGCACAGTGGTCAAGCTGTTTTGAAACACGCGGGTAAAAAAGTAGGTGAGTCCAAAGCCAAATAGTCGCTGATGCAAAATCTGTACGGCAAATTTCTCTTTTATAGGCTGTTTTTGATGTCCAACAGGGTCATATTTTTAACTAAAGGTTTTATTAAAAGAATCCCCGCATGTTCGTTGTTATTTCCGTGCACTAAGATCACCCCACCAGGAGTAATCTGTTGATGACGGGCTTGCAGATCAGCAATCCAGGCATCGGTGCCGAGTGGAATTAAGCCGTAAGTTCGTATTTTATTGATTAAGGCGTGATTGGCTACCAATCCAGGGAATCTAAAAAATATGGAAGGTAATTCGCCGGCCTCAAGCAAATATTGTTCAGTAAGTAATATTTCATTATCAACATTTGTTGATTCAGCCCGCATGAAATTTTCTGAATATGATAAATCCTTATAATACAAATGGCTAAAAGAATGATTTGCCCAGGTGATGTCTAATTTTTTATCTTTCTCAACGTTTTGCAGCCATTTAAATTCCTCTGGATGCCCTAAAAGCCATAATCCAGAAATTGCAATGGTTACAGGAACCGCTTTGTTTGTTTTTTCAGCTTTTACAACCAATTGTTTAAAGAAATCGTCTTCAAAGAAGTGGCTGGAGGGGCAAAGATCGATTGTTAAAATATTGCCTTTAGAAATGCTTTTTTTGGCGTGTGTGATGCCTTGATTTTCTAGTAGATAGGGTGGCGAGGTGTTTTTTATTAATAACTGATAATAGGGCGTGCTAGCCAGTTTCCAATGATAAAAGAGTTTTTTCTTGTGTTTTTTGAATAATTGCTTGGGATACAAGGCCGTGATTGGGATTATTTGGGTGGTCAATAAGTATGGATCAACCGCTAAAAAGCTAGGGATTTTGTTTCTTTTGAAGACACGAATAGCAACCATAGGTTTGCCATCGGCTGTATAAATGGGTAGAAAAATGCGCTGATAGTTTTGAATATCATTGCCCGCAAGGACATTGCTTGCAAAGATCAGGATGAAAATACTAAGAATTCGCCTCATTTTTACATCATTAATATATAAATAGGGCTCTTAATATACAGCAAATAGACCAAATGGTCAAATATTGCTCTTTTCTTCAGGGTGAATTAATCATTTGTTCGAGTGACTCATGGAGATTAGGCTGTCATCTCGTCACTTTTGGTCACTGGTTTACAAACACAAGTTTTTTATGGTGGTTTTTAAAATGGTTTAAGCCGACTCTAAAGCCGACTTAAAATCACTACATTGCTAGTCTTTGAAGACTATTTACTGAACTTGACCTGCATTTTGCAACTTGCCTTTTTCTTCCATTTGTTGCAGGTACAAGGCATCGAAGTTAATAGGGGCTAATACGAGTTGCGGGAAGCTACCACGGACCACTTCATTGCTAATTGCTTCACGTGCATAAGGAAAAAGAATGCTGGGGCAAAAACTGCCGAGCAAGTGTTCTAACTGCTGATCAACGGCACCTTTGATAGTGAATATTCCAGCTTGGCGGACTTCCACAAGAAAGGCATTGTTTTTTTGATTTTTAACGGTGGCCGTTACAGTGAGTTCTACCTCAAAGACACTTTCTTCTATTTTAGTATGTTGGGTATTGAGATCAAGGGAGAGTTCTGGTTCCCAATGCTCTTTGAAGATAGCGGGGGTATTGGTTGTTTCAAAAGACAAGTCTTTAATATAAATACGCTGAATCATAAATTGAGTTTCTGGTGCTGAATTTTCAGGGGTTGTATTAGTCATCGTTGCTTAATCCTTTGTTGATTTAGAATTTGAAATTTTCTTAGGTGGCGGTGGATTCTTGCCCTTAACAACAGGCAAACCCGCAGATTGCCACTCGGTCATTCCGCCCGCTAAAACCATGGCCTCCGTAAACCCTTGTTGGCGTAATTTAGCAGCTAGGGCTTGAGCTTGTATTCCCCGGGTGCAGACTAAAATAAACGGTTTGGATTTGTATTTTTCCATGCGTTTTTGGTTGAATTCTTCGGCCGTTGTTTGAATGGCCTCAATAATGTGGCCTGCAAGAAACGTGTCTTTGTCACGTAAATCGAAGACAGTTGCTGCTTCATGGTTCATTTTTTCAATGGCTTCTTGTGGTGATAACTCCTTTGCACGGGTTTTTTTAGCGACGAATTCATTTAAAAATAAAAGAAAGAGGATAATCAGAAAGGCGAGAGAAAGCTCCCAATGATTCGATATAAACGTTATGAATTGCCCCATGGTTTCACCTAAAATAAGATTATTTTAATGGGGCAATTATCTCGATAATGCATCCACAAAGCAAGACATCGTTTAGCCTTGTTGATAGGCGTCTTCTTTTAGGGAAGGGCGTGTCAGTGATGAATGATGAATAAACCAATAAATAGCAGCAGTTACAATACCACCAACGAGTGTTGCAAATGCCCACGTTGCAGGAGAAACCATAGCCGGGCGCTGACCCAATTTGTAAAGTCCTCCAGCATCTCTTGCAACAGCGCCGGCAAACAGAACATGGATAATGGCATTGATGAGCAGCATAATATAATAGAAACTTTGGATTTCGGTGCTAAAGGCTTTTGCTAATTGCAATGGCATCATTGTTTTCCTCCCTGAGTTTTCAATCGATTGTAACAGAAAGAATTTTTGAAACAAAAAGGTGTGAATCCGCTGAGGTCAAAATGCAACTCTCAATGCCCCCACTGGTTTCTTCTCTTTGGCACCTAGGTTAATATGTAAATAATTATTCTTATCGGAAATGACATGTCAAATTCAGAGATCCCTGTGCCTCACTTAACCACGGCTCATGCTGGTCCATTGCATTTCGTGGAGGAGGTTATTTTAAATCATTTGGGGATGATAGAAGCGTGGTTTCGAAAGCGCTGGCAAGAAACTCCTCCACCGATTACTTCTTCTGTCGATTTACGTCAAGCCGGTTTTAAAATAGCACCCGTGGATACTAATTTATTCCCAGCAGGTTTTAATAACTTAAATCCAGAGTTTTTACCTCTTTGTATTCAAGCTGCTCAATCGGTATTAGTGGAGCATTTTCCCAGCTGTACAAAAATATTGCTGCTCCCAGAAAATCATACCCGCAACCCTTTTTATTTGCAAAGCCTTGCTGTCTTGCGTGATATTTTTCTTAAAGCGGGCTATTTTGTGAGGATAGGTAGTCTCGATGAGGCAATAAACACAGTGACCACCTTGCCTCTGGATCATGGTGAGCCATTGATTATAGAACCAATCATTCGGACTGGAAATACGATAGGATTGGAAAATTTTTCGCCTTGTTTGCTGTTACTTAATAATGATTTATCAACGGGTATTCCAACTGTTTTGCAAGGTTTGGAACAACACACTCACCCAACATTAAAGCTCGGATGGTCTACAAGGCTTAAATCCAGTCACTTTGAATTTTATAATGAAGTGGCCTTGGAATTTTCTAAATTGCTAGACATGGATCCCTGGTTCATTAATCCATTGTTTACCGCGGTGAAGAACGTTGATTTTTTAGCACAGTCAGGCATTGAGGAGGTTGCCAATGCAGCAGATCAAGTGCTAATGAACATTCGAGAAAAATACCAACGCTATGGGATTAAAGAACAACCTTTTGTGGCGGTCAAAGCTGATAATGGCACTTATGGTATGGGGGTCATGATGGTCCGGGACGGTGCTGAGTTATTAACGCTAAATCGCAAGCAACGTACGCGGATGTCGGCGACAAAAGGCAGTCAAAAAGTGAATCGAGTGATGATTCAAGAGGGCGTGTTGAGCTATGAAACCATGCCCAATGGTGCCGTGGCTGAACCAGTGGTTTACATGATTGGAGGGTTTGTAGTGGGTGGGTTTTACCGAGTGCATCAAACCCGTGGTAAGGATGAGAATTTGAATGCGGTCGGCATGCATTTTGAACCACTAGCCTTCGCAGAAGCATGCAATGTGCCTTGCAACAATCGTTCAGTGGTTGACTCTTCAAATAGGTTTTATGTTTATGGGGTCATTGCACGATTGGCAGCCTTGGCTGCCGCGCGTGAAATTGCAGCCGTGGGAGAGTCCTCATGAAGCTTGGTATTTTAATGGATCCATTGAATGCACTTAAGCCGCAAAAAGATTCAACTGTCGCGATGATCAAAAGTGCTACAACCATGGGTTGGTCATGTGCTTACTTTACACCTTCTGATCTTTTTTGTGAAAAGGGTCAAGCCTACGCCAATAGTCATTCGATAACGGTGAGTGATGAAACCAAAACGCATTGGGCAGAAGTCAATCCCTTAGGGGAGCAACCATTATCAACGTTTGATATTATTTTGATGAGGAAAGATCCTCCGTTTGATATGGAATATATTTACGCAACCTATGCCTTAGAATTAGCAGAGAAAGCGGGGGTGTTGGTGGCTAACAAGCCACAAAGCCTTCGCGATGCCAATGAAAAATTTTTTACTTTGAATTTTCCAAGTTGTTGTCCGTTGACCTTGGTTAGTCGGGATATAGCGCGTTTACGTGATTTTTGGGAGCAACATAAAAATGTCATTTTCAAACCCTTGGAGGGCATGGGTGGGCGTTCCGTTTTTCATGTTGATGAAAAGGCGAGTAATTTATCAGTTATTCTGGAGATGATGACGCACGGAGGGACGGTTACCGTGATGGCTCAACGATACATTCCTGCTATCAGTACCCTTGGTGACAAACGAATTTTGCTTATCAATGGCGAACCTGTTCCCTATGCATTGGCTCGAATTCCTAAAGCGCAGGAATTACGAGGTAACCTTGCCGCAGGGGCCTTGGGTAAGGTTGTGCCAATCAATGAAAGGGATCGATGGATTTGCAACGCACTTGCTCCTACGTTGAAATCCAAAGGTTTGTACTTTGTTGGTATTGACGTCATTGGGGATTATTTAACAGAAATTAATGTAACCAGCCCAACCTGTATTCAAGAGATTGCTAAAGAAACTCATTTGGATATCGCCGGGGATTATTTGAAAGCCCTTGCCCATGAAATAACCATGAAAAAATGATTTTATGAATAAAATCACAGAAGTTGGTATCCACTTTTTCACTTTTGATCTATATTAATATTAAACCACTTGAGTAATTGAATAATAGAGTGACCGATGTGGAGACTAAGCTGGTTGATGAAACACAGTAACCTGCTTCCTTACGGGATAACTTAATTAGGAATTATAAAAATGAAAAGACTAGTTTTGTTGATCTTGTTTTGTTTTCCAATATTTCTTTTCGCAGCTGTTGCATCGGTTGAAGAAAAACCGATTTATTATGGTCCAGGGTTATGCGCCTCGCCTCTTTATGAATGCATTAAAGTGACCTCAGGGCAAAGTTGGGAGCGGTTATTTCCCAATGAACAGCAACGTGATTTGGTTCAACGAATCAATCGAAGTTACAATTCATTATGGCCTGGGAAGGAAATTGCTGTCCCACGCGATTTAGCGCACGCTAACTTGCTTGAGCTTGCTCCGTTTACTCAAAAAATTGAAGATTCGGAACATGAGAAAGAAATCATAGTCGATCAGGACAAATTGGCTTGGGGCGCCTATGATGCAAATGGTCAATTGGTTAGATGGGGTCCCATTGCTTCAGGTCGAGATAAATGCTCTGACAGCAATAATGTCTGTCGGACATTGACTGGTATTTTTCGCGTATTTAGCAAAGAAGACGTGCATTGTAAATCAGATATTTTCCCGATAGGGAAAGGGGGCGCAAAAATGCCTTACTGTATGTATTTCCACAAAGGATTTGCATTGCATGGCTCTGATGATATCCCAGGGTATCGTGCAAGCCATGGATGTGTTCGCTTATTTATCGAGGACGCAAAATGGCTGAATCATGAATTTGTCGAGTCATCCAGTGAAAAAAATAATTTTAAGGGAACCATTGTGGTTGTGCGTCCAGTCCTGTCAGCTGGAAAGCAGACTGTGCCTTCCCAAGCAGCCTTTAATGTCACTGCAAAACCGACAGCGGCTAGACGTGGTGGGGCATGGATGGATCCTGACATGGCGCGCTAAACCAACGCGAGGGGAAAAGCATGAAAAACAATCTCAGTTTTAGTCAAGCGCTAATGGTTTTGGTCTTGGTTTCATCAGCCATCAGTGTTGAAGCCGCTCCTAAAGGGGTTGATATTGAAAAGGACGGTGATAAAAGCCCGTTGGGTTGTCGCGATGTAGGCTATAAGTTTGATTTAAAAGTGCTTAACTTGCTTCCAGAAGAAGCTGGTGAAAGGCAATCACTGTACTTTATTTACAATAAATTAGCCCAACCTGTCAGTTTATATCAAATGCGCAAGGATGAGAGCACACGCATGTTGTTTTTAAATCATGTGATCAGCGGTCGACAATGGGCGGTGTTATCTACTAGTGAGAAATCACTTAAATACATTTGCACCATTGAAAAGCCCAAATTAAGCCAAAAAAATCGTGGATTGTTCGGAGAGCATCAAGGTTTGTGAATACGCTCGAGTGAAATATGGAATGAACAATCAGGGCAATTATTGGATGGTTGGCAGTAATACTCGAGGGGGTGCTGTCAATGCCGTATTACATTATGGGATTATCCCACGTTAATCATGAGGGTAATTTTAGGATAATCATCAAGGAGAGATTATTATGAAGTTGGAAGGATTACCAAACCGTCGTTATCGATTATTATTTCTCCTCCTCCCTTTTGTATTAAACAACAATGTTTACGCCAGCGAAGGTTTGGATGCTTATCGCGAGGGGAACTACGTCATTGCGGCCCAAAAGCTTGATACCAATAAGGATAATGATTCGGTTGGTAACTATTATGCCGGTCGAATGCGTCTATACGGTTATGGGGTGTTGCGAAATAATACATCGGCATTGAATTTTTTTCAGCAGTCGGCAGAAAAAGGATTTTTACCTGCGCAACAATTTTTGGCTCGTTACGAATTATTTGAAGTCAATAATCCAGAAAAAGCATTATATTGGTTTAAGAAATCAGCAGATGCCAATGATGTTCCTTCGCAATTGTATTGCGCTGCGGCGTATTTATTTGGGTTTGGCGTTAATAAAAATTCAGAACTTGCTAAGCGTTATTACATAGCAGCAGCCAAAAGTGGCCATTCGATTGCACAATTTGAATTGGCTGATCATTTTATTGACAGTCGTGATGCCTCAAATAAAAAATTGGGTTTAATTTGGTTAAATAAAGCAGTTGCACAAAATAATCCTGCTGCTCAGCTAAAACTAGGGGAGTTGTACGCTGCGGGCAATTTAGTTCCAAAAGACCTATTAAAGGCCAAGGAAATGCTTGCGCTTGCTGTTGCCCAAAATTATATTCCAGCAATGGTTGCTGTGGGTCGCCTGGCATTATTAGAGCAAGATTACCAAAAAGCCAAGGACTGGTATCAAAAAGCCATTGATGCTCATTATTTACCGGCACAAGTCGCAATGGCACAATTGTATCTTGATCCAAAAACCCCGCTATTTAACTCGCATACTGGTTTTCTCTGGATGTTAAAAGCCGCACAAATGGGCTCAATAGAGGCGGAATTGGCTGTTGAATCGATGTATAGAACGGGTCAAGGCGTAGATTTGGATCTAAAATTGGCGGATGATTGGAAGAAAAAAGCGGCAATCACTGCCAAAGGCACGCCGTCTACGATTCAAGCTCAGGTCGCTAGGTGGCTTACTAATGGCAAAACGGCGGCGCTTGCAAGGACCCCCTACCAATTGAATGGAATTTTGAGGGAATGGCATAATCCTGAAGCTTTAAAGGAAAACACGTATAATCAACCTCCACAAATGCAATTTTTAAAGAAAGACGTTTTATTTAAACCACAATTTACTCTAACCAATCCCAATGACATTCCCATTAATGATTATTACGATGCCTTGGCTAGTTCATTAGGTTCATCCTCTGATAAAGACGATTTATCATTCCCAAGATATTCCGTGGATAAAAATGTATCGAAACCAGCAAAGATAAGCTCAGAAATTCAAACAATAGTCCCATCAAGCTCTTCCCAAGGGTCGTCTACAGAAGCCAATGCGGATAAATCAATAGCTAGTTATCTCCAGTCCCGAGCTGTGCTTGGCGATTCTAATGCACAATTTACGCTTGCCCAAATGTATCAACAGGGAATTGATGTCCCCAAAGACATTCCCTCTGCTATTAAATACTATGAATTAGCAACAGCATTACAGGATTTGCGTGCAGAATATAATCTGGGTCTTTTGTATCTTGAAGGGGATGGTGTGCCAGCCGATTATGAGAAAGCGCAGACTCTACTGAGTGATGCGGCGTTTAAAGGGAATGAATACGCACAATTTGTTTTAGCATTGATTAGTGAACGTGGATTTAAGAATGCTGCCGGTGAGTATATTGTTAAACCAGATGCGGATCAGGCCATGGCGATGTATAGTTTGGCAGCGGATAATGGCTTCGGTCGTGCGGAGTACCGGTTGGCTGAAATGTTAGTGCGTCAGAAAAAAGCAGACATGACCATTGTGCAACTCCAAAAACATAACCGAATTATTAAAAGGCTTTATCAAAAATCGGCAGAGGCAGGCATCACTCAAGCGGCACTACCACTGGCGTTTTTTAATGCCATGGAATCTGATGCAACCAAGCAGGCACAGGCCCTTGATGTGGCTAAAAAAGAAGCAAATGATGGGAACAAAGGCGCAGCATTATTGTTAGGGTTGCTTTATGATAGAGGGATTGGAGTCGCTCAAGACCAATCAGAAGCCATTAGCTGGTATCAAAAGGCATCGGACTATCCCATCGCCTCCTTTATCCTCGGTACCTACCAGGGGCAAGGTATTGGCTTTCGAAAAGATACCGAAGCGGCTGTGAGCATGCTGCAAAAAGCGGCCGATATCGGTTTTTCTTATGCCACACTGAATTTAGGGGTCATCCAGCAACAGCGTGGGGAAACCTTTTTACCAGCCCTTGATAAAGCGCTGGAATTAGGTAATAGCACGGCGGGTTTATTGCTGGCTGACTATTATCTCTCTTTAGCCAATGATGAAACGCAAATGAAGCAAGCTCGGGATATTTATGTGCATCTGGCTGAAAAAGGCGATAAAAGCGCACAAACCAAATTAGCTTATATGTATGAGCATGGTTTGGGAGGGGGCGTTGATGTTGCCGGTGCTGAAAAATGGTATAAAGCATCTGCAGAACAGGGCTATCCTGTGGCTCAGTATTTATTAGGACATTTTTACCAATTAGGTCTTTTGGGTACAGGGCCTGATTATGAAGAGGCTAAAAAGTGGTATAAAGCAGCAGAAAATAACTACGCCCCAGCAGCCGTTGCGCTTGGATTTCTCTATGAGACCGTGGATGATGATTACAAAAGCGCGCTAGCAAGTTATGAATTGGCATCGAAATTAGGAGATCCTATCGGGCAATTTAATCTTGGTTTGATGTATGAAAAAGGGAAGGGTGTTTCAGTTGATGTTCTAAAAGCCAAGGAATTTTATAAGGAAGCTGCAGCAAAGGGCCATGCTCAAGCGATGGCTCAATTGGCAGGATTGGAAGGCAAGGGTACCTATGGCCAGCAGGATGAAACGCAAGCATTGGACTTACACCCAAAGGCTGCCGCTTTGAGTGGCAAATCTGCGCTATATCATTTGGGTTTGTTGTCTGAAACGAACGTCGGGCTCAAGCTTGACCGTGAAAATCCTTAGAATATTACCAATGTGCTTCAAAAAAAAATAATTCCAGGGGTAGATTGCAACCACAGGAATTACAAATATTATTATAGGCGCTCACATAAAACCGAACCAGCGATTCGCTGGTTCGGGCGTTTTCGGACTTAGAGCGACGGAAACACTGGATTAAGCGGCCATTCCCTTAACACGGGAGACAAGGCGACTTTTAATGCGCGCAGCTTTGTTTTTATGCAACAATCCCTTTCCAGCTGCTTTATCAATGATGGGTTGTGCTTTATTATACGCGGCACGGGCTGCTTCATGATCCCCCGCCTCAACAGCTTTCAGAACATTTTTAATGAAGGTACGAAACATGGACCGGGCACCGGCATTACGTTGCCGTAATTTGGTGTTTTGACGAGCACGTTTAATTGCCGACTTAATATTTGCCACTTAAAATCTCCACTAACACATTTAAATAAAAGAGGGGATAATGACCGATTTCTTAAAAATTGTCAATAAATGGTGTGATTAAAATCAGGCCTGTCCCATTGTGCGCCACCAGGCGCTCTATAACTGGACTTAGGACACCCAGCGATCTAATACGAGCCCGAGTCCGTGAGCGTGACCGAGCCATCGGATCAGCATTAAAATAATATCCTGCTTCAAATGGGTAAAATTTACTAAATCAGTCCGTTGTTGTACAATAAAAACCCATTATTATCGGTGAATAAGATGAGAAAAAAGGACATGCTGGATACCAGCCAAGAGTTCATTTTACAACGCTGGATGAATGGGGTTCGAGTACTAAGACCAGATAAGTTTTATCGATCTCGGGCTTCTGAAGTCGGCCAAGTTTTGCCTTCTATCTCTGTAGGCGATCTATTTTCAATGCCGATTAATGCTTATTTTTTAAGCCAACAAAGCATCATGTTAAATGTTAGTGAAAAAACGGCCAATCTTTGTGGGTTTGAGACGCGCAAAGATGCTATTGGCACCACGGTATTAAATCTCTTTAAAAAAGAATCGGCCAAATTAATCATCGCACATGATCATAAAGTATTAAGACATCGATCGATTGTTTTTCAAGAGCAACAGATTGTCCGTTTGGATGATGTTCAATTTCGAGGCATTGAGATAAAGTTTCCTTTGTTTAACGAAGCGAAGGCGCTCATCGGTATTTTGGGCTTCACGGCTTTACCCGACAATACGCATGAAACATTTACCTTTCTAATGAGCAGAGCACTCTTAACGCCCACAAGCGCTGTTGAAACCCAACAGAATAATTATTCGCTGCCAATAAGCGCTAAAATAAATCCCCAGGACATGAATGCGTTGATTGCAACCCTGTCTGAAAAATGTAGGCAATCTATTTCAAAACGTGAAGCAGAATGTTTGTTTTATTTAATCAGAGGAAAGTCCGCGCGAGAAACGGGCCTGGCACTCCAACTATCGCAGCGTACGGTAGAATTTTACTTAGATAGCCTCAAAGACAAATTAAACTGTAGAAAAAAGTCAGAAATTATTGAAAAAGTTCTCCATTGTTAAACACAGCATGCCATCCGAGTAATGGGTTTTACCAAGGAGTCAAAGACTACCGTCATCATCACTAGGGCAGGGCCCAGACTTAGAGCTCATCAATTCTGGGCGGCTGCTTTCATGCAGGGTAAAAAGAGTTAGATGGTGCGCATGAGGGTCTATTTATTCTTTAACTGGGATAGGTTGGGCCTGCTGTAACCGACTTATCAACGATAACACCTAATTTTTGTACTTCATTAGTAAAGGATGGAATATCAGAATTCGTACAGAAATTAACTTCTTCTTTAAACTCTATACCATTTATCTTAGAACCTTTACCAAAGTGAAGACATACCCCGGCACTAAAAAACATAAACTGCACCTTCATGGGTGTATGGGTGACGGTTTGTAATCTGCCATCGGAATCTTGTACCGTAAATACACCATTCCAATCCTCTATGCCTGCTAATGCGCTAGAAATTCCTGAAATACCCAGCACTAAGGTGAGTGCCAATTTCTTTAACAACATTTTACCTCCTAGTCGTTTACAAATAGAATTTGAAAGAAGTCCTTATGTCTGAACTACTTTTCGATAAATACTACAATAAAAAGTTGATCATCAATACGTAAAAATTACTGATGTGTAGACACGAAAAACCAGTATCTTCAGGTAGAATGGGTATGGTCAGGGGATGTGGGACATTTTCATGAGTTCTTTCGCATTCAAGTGGCAAATTTTTTCTCGCGCGATATCAGAAATATGAGCATGGTCGATCCACTGGGCAGCGACTGAGCTATTTTCATAAGGATAATCTACTGAGAAAAGTACATGTGTCTCCCCAAGGCTCAAAAGGGAGCATATTAGGGGCGCATCGTCACATTGACCTGAAGTAGTGACATACAAATTTTGCTTTAAATACGCTGAAGGAGCCATTTTAAGAGGGCGTGTTTTTTCAAGTAAATGAGTGCGGCTATCTAATCTCCACAGCTCGAACGGAAGCATTTCCCCCATGTGACCCAAAATAATCTTTAATTTTGGGAAACGATCAAAAACTCCGGCGTACACCAAACGTAAAAAATGCGAGGATGTTTCAAAATTCCATTCCCAAGTACATTTTACAAGCTCGTCACAACCGTCGAGTACATATGGTTTAATAAAGGAGTCTGTGGGATGTAAGTAAAGTGGAACATCCAATGCTTCCATGCGTTCCCAAAAAATATCATATTGTGGATCATCAAGGTAAACACCATTAGTGTGCCCGTTTACCATAGAGCCAAAAAAACCTAGTTCTTTGATAGACCTTTCTAATTCCGCAGCTGCTTCTTTGGGCGCTTGCATAGGAAGATGGGCAAAACCCCCGTAACGATTGGGTTTTCTGGACACTTCATGCGCGAGTATGTCGTTAGCGTCTTTTGCTAATTTAATTGCAAGTTTTGCATCATGCTCTGCTTGCACCCCTGGGCCTGAAATTCCAAGAATAGAAAAATCGATCCCCGCTTTATCCATTGTATCCAAACGCAAATCATCAAAACTAATTAAATTAGCAATAATCCCTTTTTTACCCTCAGCAGAAACCGCAGGCATTGCTTTGACACAGTAATCTAAAAGCGCAGGCGTGATAAAGTGCTCTTCAAGTGCTATTTTCATAGTGCCAGCATCCTCTCTTCTTTGAGACATTGTTGAATAATTATCTGCTGATTTGTCATTCTCACGCAAGTGCTTAGTAACGGCGTTATTTAGTGCTATGTGCTTGATAAAGTGGCGCCGCAATTGGGAAAGCCCCCTTGATAAATGGCGCGCTCTTCGGTCCTCGAACCCCCGACACCTTGGTTCGAAGCCTGATGCTCTAGTTTTAAAAGCCTTATAAATCAATACCTTGAAACGCATCAAATCATTGAAAAACGGCCTAGAACAGCCTAAAACTGCCTAGTGCTGCCACAGCCATGCCACAGTTTATGACACAGTGATTTTATGAAATGGCACACATCATCCCTCTGCTGAGATAGGTTTTTGTCTCAGGCTCTTTAGTTGACCTTGCTTCGATTTTTCATCGAGCATTTTCTGCTTAGAGCGCCTTGAGCGGCGCTTTTTTTGGCGTTTTAGTTTTTCTACTCTTTGCTGTTCTTTAGTTTTTTCATCGCTGATAATTGCATGGCATTTTTCACATAACCGCACTCTTGCAAAATAGCGATTGTCTTCACGGCTTCTGGACTCCTGGCATTTTATCTCAATGCCAGACGGAATATGTTTCAAGTAGACAGTTGATGCTGTTTTATGTAACTTCTGCCCACCCTTGCCACTGCCTATAATAAATTTTTCGATGAGATCGTCTTCATTGATATGAAGTTTTTCCATCCACTCAGCTAGCTTATCCCATTTATCACTGTTAACCATTAAGTAGGCTCAAATCATTCAAGTAATCTCGTTTTTAGTCCGTCTACCAATGCAGAATTAGCTTTTTTAGGACTACCAGCGTCAAAAGGTGGTGCAGGATCATATTCAAGTCCCAGTAATTACTGGGTAATCGTAGGTTAAGTATCGCGTTTATTTTCAATTATCTTAGGTTGTTTTAATTTCTTGTTTTCTTTTTCTATTAGAACGCGACAATTTTTACACATCAAGCTATAGGTGACTTGCATGCTTGTATTTCTTCCAGTTATAAACTCACAAATAGGTTTTGTCTTATGACACTTTGTGCATACTCTGGTATGAGCAGGTTTATACTTAGCCACAGTTCACTTTCTATTTCTATAAACTTCAATTAATTATAGCACTAAGCTCAATACCCACCAAAAAGCCAATGACGTTGTAGCAATCTTTAAAATTGTTTGTCCAAAAAAAATTTATCTATTTTTAAATGAAATACTTTAGTCCAGAATATATGTCTTTCTAAGGTGCTATGATTAAAAATACAAATTATTGGGAGTGTGCATGCCAAAATATAATTCATATTATTTAAAATGTTTTGTCGATGAATTCACTAAAGCGATTGCTAATGAAGAAAAAAATCAAATTTGGCAGAGGGTTGAAACTCCCATTATTGAAGATGTTCCAAATCAGCCAGAGCAGTGTTTGGTCACTTTTTTATATAGAGAAGAAAGTGATGAAAAAACAATTTATTTGTGGTCTACATTTACTGGATTACCTTGTTCTTTGCAAAGTCAATTTAAAGCGATTGCAAACACTGATATTAGATACTTAACTTTGGTGTTGCCGCGTCCTTTTCGCTCCGCATATAATGTATTCATTGTTGATAAAGATACTGTAAAAGTGGAGTTCTCAGAACAAGAAAACGCTGAAAGCCTCTATCCCGTTCCAACAGGAAAATTCAAAGAGTCACAAATGTTATTGATGCACTTATTTAATGAAGGTTGTGTCCAAACCGATCCAAAAAATAAACAGGAAGTGACTTATTATAAAGATTATGACAATCCCAGTGAGTATTTTGGCAAAGAATCCATTATCGAATTACCCAACGCTCCAGCTTTTATAACACCGTGTTCTTTAAATAAAGCAAAAGAGCATCGTGAACAATGCAAAAAAGAGCATCGATTTTTTTCTTTTGAGCTAAATTTCTTGGAGAGTCGTTTAAAAAACGTTTCAGGTTATTACGGAAATCTTGAACAATCAACACGAAAATATTGGGTCTACTTGCCTCCTGATTATGATAAACAGGCAACACCTTATCCTATGATTTTATTTTTAGATGGTAGTGATTATTTAAATCCTATGCCTGCACCGCTTATTTTAGATAGGCTAATCCAAGAAGGAAGTATTCCTGCTTGTGTTGCAGTGTTTCTGGAGTATTCAAGTATACATCGTATGCATGAGTACAATTGTAACGATGAGTTCACTTCATTTTTAGCGGATGATTTTATTCGGATCTTACATGATAAGAATCAGTTTAATATCACTCAAGACGCGAGGTTAATAACGATTGTTGGCCAAAGTGCTAGTGGTTTAGCTGCTTTTTATGCCGCTTTAACTAATCCTACAGTGTTTGGCAATGCTATTGCTTTATCACCTTCCTTGGAAATGCAAAAAATCAATGAGTTAGAACAAAAAATTGAGCAAAATTATAAAAAAAATCTTGATACTCAATTTATTTTTGATGTGGGTACCTATGAAACAATTCCAGTGGATTTAGAATTTAAAGATGGGTCTACGCAGTCCATTTCTACATTTGAAGCTAATCGTAGAATTGCTGATTTGATGCAGAAGAAAGGGATGTTGACGCATATGCCTGAATTTATAGGTGGTCATAATTATGGCTGTTGGTATGCCAGTTTGTCGATTCATATAAAAACCATTTTTGAGCATAGAAAAGAAGCAATACCCTCGCAGCAAAGGTCAATTTAATTATAATATAGGAATGAAAGATATGTCCCTATAGTTACATTATTTGTAATTATAGGGACATAACAACCTTGAAAAATCTTGCTTAGGCTTGACTTGTAAGCAGAGAAAGTCTATCATGACCTTATAGTTACAATAATAGTAACCTTAAGGTCATGGTGATTTTATGAACTTGCAATCATACATAAAAGATATTCGAAAAGATGGAAGGCGCTGCTTTACTATCCTGGATATCCTTGAGCAATTTCACGTTTCAAATAGTCATGCGAGAGTGGCCTTACATAGGTTACTTAAAACCGGGGATCTTATCTCACCGGCAAGAGGTTTATATGTCATTGTCCCGCCAGAACATCAACCGCATGGCTCTATCCCTCCCCAAGAATTGGTGCCTTTGGTTATGCAGTATATGGGGGCTCATTACTATGTCGCACTTCTAAGTGCGGGATTGTTTCATGGAGCGACCCATCAAAAACCCGCTAGGTTCCAAGTGATATCAGACAAGCGTATTAAGCACCCATCCATTTTTGGCGATGTGGAAATTGATTATATTTATAAAAAATCTGTGCTGGAATTACCCACTCAAGATTTTACCGTTAGTACTGGTTACCTTAAGGTGGCAACCCCTGAACTGGTTGCTCTTGATTTGCTCGAATATCCTAATCATGCAGGCGGCCTAAATCATGTCGCCACCGTTTTTTCAGAGCTTGTTGAGGCATTAGATCCTATAAAACTCATCAATCTTGCGAAAGATACCCATGCAGAATATCAGTTGCAGCGTATTGGTTATATCCTGGATCACATTGATGTGATGGATGAAACTAATGCTGAAATAATGATTAATGCGCTTGCCCAACATGTTCAAGAAAATAAACCCAATAATCTGCCTCTTGCATCTGAAATCTCAAAAATAGGCTATTCAAGGTGTAAAAAGTGGAGAATTATTGAAAATTCAGAAATAGAGAGCGATTTATGATCCCAGAAGTTTTTATTGAGAATTGGCGCAAAACGGTCCCATGGCAAATGACTGAACAGATAGAACAGGATTTAATGATTAGCCGTGCTTTGATTGATTTGTATAATGATCCTCATGTCAAAGACGCTTTGGTTTTTCGTGGCGGCACCGCACTAAATAAACTATTCATTAATCCTCCGGCGAGGTACAGTGAAGATATCGATTTTGTTCAAAAAAATGCTGATCCAATTGGACAAACGATAGATGCTATTAGGGCACTATTAAAACCCTGGTTAGGTGATCCTAAATGGAAAATCACACAGCGAAGTGCGAAGCTTATCTACAAATATGAATCTGCTAATAAAATTCCGGCAAAGCTAAAAATTGAAATAAACACAACAGAACATTTTCAGGTATTGCCCTTAAAAACAGTACCTTTCTCTATGGATTCAGCTTGGTTCAAAGGGGAAACAAATATCATTACTTATGAAATGGATGAGTTAATAGCGACTAAGTTGCGCGCTCTTTATCAACGTCGCAAAGGCAGGGACTTGTTTGATCTGTGGTACGTAACAGATCGCAATTTAATCAACTTAAATCAAGTGGTTGATATTTTCTCTAAGTATTGCACTTATAACGACGTCAAGGTTACAGGCAAAGAATTTCTAAAGAATCTTGAGCTGAAAAAGGATCATCGTGACTTTCATATGGATATGAGTGTGTTATTACCATCGAAATTGCATTGGGATTTCGATGAAGCTTATCAATTCGTTGTAGATAACGTGATTAGCAGGTTGCCATAAATGCAAAGAATCAAACGGTATGGTCAAATTTCAACAAGTCTCTCAGTCTTAAGCAATCAAAAGCTAAAGCAGATTTTAGCAGACGGCAAACCGATGCATGAAGGTATCGGTGGTAAGTCCGCCCTAATTTCTATTAACGACACGCCCGTATTTGTTAACACCCAAAGGGTCAAGCCTTGCTTTTTGCTTTTTTACCATTTTTTACAATACGACTCACCCAGGAATAATGTAATCCAAAATACTCGCCAATTTCTGCAAGGCTAAATTGCCCACTGGCATAGGCTAGTCTGATGCATTCGTCCCTATGGAATGACTTTTTATCGTACTCCTTTATGGAGCATTTTATAGGCATATAATGCGGCTGAGGAATATAAGTCAATTTTTTCTCAGGGGAAATTTTTTGTTGCATTTGAGCAACAAATTTATCTGAACCAAGATAAATTTGATTTCTCAAATTATCCCAAGGAACATTTACACCCATCCCCTCTTGTATAAAGAGTGGGTATTCTTTAATTGCTAGTAATAAATTTTTACTTAATAAAGACAGGACTACATCAGTACATAGCCAAGAGGGTTTTATTTGCTGATTTATGGTCGAGTGATAGCTACTCCACACCCAATCTCCTGCGGCTTCTACCATTCTTGCCCTTACAGGATTTAATACAATATACCGACTCAGCTCAAGCAAGTAATTGTCCTTTTCTACTAAAATAGCTTTAAATCGACCTTGGAAAATATGCCCAACACGCTTGTGGACTTGGTTAAATTTTTGGGTGTATATGCCATTTAACAATTGCATACCTTTACTCACATTTCCTAGCGGGGTCTCAACAAGCAAATGATAGTGGTTACTCATAAGACAGTATGCATAGCACAACCAATTACACCTATTACATACCTGAGAAAAAATCTCTAAAAATATTAGCCTATCCTCTTCTGATAAATAAATATTTTCCTGCTTATTACCCCGTGAGGTTATATGATACAACGCACCAGGATACTCCACGCGTAATGCTCTTACCATGTTGGACTTGTCTTTGTTTTTCCGTAGAAAATACAACTTAATTTACTTAACCACTTTAGTCAATTCATTGAACGATTCTTTATAATTATAGCTTTAAGCAATAAGCAAGGCTTGACCCTATTGGTTTACATTTTCATCACTGACCATTTTATGGAGTTTTTCACACAACCGTACTCTTGCAAAATAGCGGTTGTCTTCACGGCTTCTGGACTCCTGGCATTTTATCTCAATGCCAGACGGAAGATGTTTCAAGTAGACAGTACAAGCTGTTTTATGTAACTTTTGTCCGCCTTTGCCACTGCCTATAATAAATTTTTCGATGAGAGCGTCTTCATTGATATGACGTTTTTCCATCCATTCAGCTAGCTTATCCCATTTATCACTGTTAACCATTAAGTAGGCTCAAATCGTTCATCTAATCTCCTTTTTAGTTCTGGACTGCGGTAGAAAACAAGTAAAACAGGTATCCTCGGTAATTTTGAACCTATTTAAATAGACTTTTCGCGTTGATGAGGTATTAACCAAATTAAAGTGCTCACGATAGAAAACTTGGGCGCATCGAATATCAATCACGGGATACATTGTAAAAGCAATTTTTAAGCATAGAAAACCTCATGGTTTGGGATTATGGTAGCTATTGTATATGGCGTGTGGCTTATGTTGATGGTAAGCCCAATACCGATCACCATAAGACCAATGCCAATATTCCGTGGGATAATTAACAAATCCAACGGCTAATAGTGCATTGGTCATGATGCGGCGATAGGTTTTTGCATCTTCAGAAATGACCTGTGAGTTTGTTAAGGATAAAGAGCTATTTAAATCTTGCATCCAATCTTTGGGATGGATCCCCATGTCCACTGCGTTGCTCTGGTCATCGACTAAATAGACGTCTATGGCGCCACCGGTTGAATGTGGTGGAATATTATTGGAACCATCAAGATTGACGACAGGCGAAACCAGTTTGGTTGTCTCTTCAAATAACTGACTCTGTGACCATCCAGGGTGCTTTGCTTTAACACGTGCATAACGTTCATCGAATAATTTTTTTTGTAATTGCAGGCTACGATATCCTTCATATAGGCAAAAGTGTAATCCTTTAGGTAATAAATTCTGTGCTTTGATTAACTTGTTATAGACAGTCTCGCGTAATTGAGTGTAATCGGTGTTATTAGGGATTTCAGGAGAAGGTCCGTAGGCTATGGCCTGCTGATTTTTTAAATCAATCATCAGCTCATGGTTATCCATTGTAGGGACGGATAGTATTTTAGGATCCGCAATTAACAAAATAGTGTGTTGTTCAACTGCATAACTAGACATTATTGTTCCCCACAGCATAACGATTAGCCAATATTTTATTGCATGCATTTTTGCACACTCTTGTATGAGTAGGTTTGCACTTGGCCACAGTTCACTTTTCAGAAAAAAGGAACCGAACCGGAAGGTTATATCAATAGCTTCAGTCTTCAACTTTATACTGCCAAAGAATTGCGAGCAATACTTGATTGAAATGGCTTTGAAATAATTGCTCAATATGACATGGATGGCAATCAATTTGTCGCGGATAAAAGCTCAAGTATTTTAACTGTAGCAAAGGTAAAAGAAGCAAGAAAAGTAGTACATTCCAACGGTCCTACTGTTTCTAAGTTTAATCGTGAGCGGTCTTTAGATGTATTAGTTCCGATTTAATCTGATACATCACTTGAAAAAGTGAGAGTTTCCGGGGCAAGATCACTAGCTTTCGTGCGCGCATTATTGGAACGTGCACACGAAATGCTATTTCCTTGTGCACGTTATTAGAATATGCCCACAAAATACTGTTTTTTGTGCTTATTGCAGTTTTGCAGAGTCCTTTTTACTAAAACCAATGGGGTCAGACTGGATTGATTTTCCATGTCTCAAGATAGTTTCTAAACCAATGGTTAGGCAGTGCTGGACAGTATTAGCCTAATTAATAACCAATTTTATGAATTTGTTCTTCAATGAACTTTTGCATTTCTTCCTTTTTAGGGAGCTCAAGCAAATACTGAGATACAAATAAATGATTATCCATTCCAGCCAAAGCAAACTCAGCTAAAGCATGATTTTTATCTGTGCATAACAGTATTCCTATTGATGGATTATCGCCCTCAGTCATGGCGCATTTCTTATGCCAGCTTTCCTATGAGCCCCAAGAATCAACCCGCAAGCGCAACAAGAACATGCTCAGGATCATTTTTTATTGCTCGCAACAATGCCTTAGCAGGCCCAGTTGGCTCACGCCGTCCCTGCTCCCAATTCCTCAATGTTCCCAATTTAACATCAATTAATTTACAGAATTTATCCTGAGTTAATCCAGTTGCCTTTCGAATATCTTTAACCTGCATCGGATCGACAACAAACTCCCGGGATGGCACACGTTCACCATCAAGAATTTCATTCATTTGAGTCATGCTTTCAACAAGTCTATCAAACAAGTTGTTGTCCATGGTTACCACCCCTCATTCAATTTACGTAATATTTTCTTTTGTTTTTCGGTCAAGTTATCTTGTATGCCTTTTTTATAAATTAGCAACAAACGAATTTGAGCATCGGCAGTTAAGTGATAATAAATTACTCGCACGCCTCCCCGCTTTCCTTTTCCATTAGCCGACCAACGAATTTTTCGTAATCCACCCGTATCCTGAATAACATCTCCCACTCTTGGATTATCCGCAAGATACCGTTGAAACTCCGCATATTCGTCGTCCGCTAATAATTCGTTTAAATCTGCGGTGAAAATCGGGGTCTCAATAAATATTATCGTTAATAAACTATTGGATCACTGTAATAAAAGTATACTCAAAACATCACTGTAAGTCAATGGCGCACAAACAAAACCAACTATTCCCGGTAGTTTCTGAGCATCTTTTAAAAGGTCCTTTCCAGGCAAAGGTTTCAGGGCATTGTTCAGAAAATATTATAGGATGAGAGTTAGAGTGCTATGTGGGTGAGTGAAGTGCCCCCGGATTTGGGGAAGAGCCGGTTATTTTGATGAGCAGACATGTAAATTGGAACCTTTGCCTAATCCTTTTTGGCCTAAAGTGTTACCTATGTCTCCGGTATAATATGTAACCGATGTCTCCGGAATAGACCGCCTAAATATGGCGCGCTCGGAGGGACTCGAACCCCCGACACCTTGGTTCGAAGCCAAGTACTCTATCCAGCTGAGCTACGAGCGCAATTTAAGAGGTATCTATAGAGTTTTATTTTTGCATTAGGGTGGTGGGCCGTATAGGATTTGAACCTATGACACAGAGGTTAAAAGCCTCCTGCTCTACCAACTGAGCTAACGGCCCCTAAAGAGGCTGCAATGATACCGTATAATTATTAAAGTTCAAGTCTTAAGACTGGTTTTTTAGAAAATTTTTTACAATATTCGGCGGTAGCCGTTGCCTTGAGTCTTTCTGCCGGTCATTTTTGGAGGGAGATCATCCAGCCATTACAGCTTAAAATGAGTGTTTTTTAGTCTCTCCATGCGTGGCGATCCCGCTATGATGGCAGAGTCAAACTGGTTGGTGGGCCATCATA
>Ga0214923_10000121_pt1 | contig 114577 bp, 106 predicted proteins | sample LL1510_MetaG_FD_177993 | JGI IMG/M metagenome (GOLD analysis project Ga0214923, IMG submission 177993) | Freshwater microbial communities from Lake Lanier, Atlanta, Georgia, United States - LL-1510 | ecosystem: Environmental > Aquatic > Freshwater > Lake | place: USA: Georgia | collected... | reverse complement strand
ATAAGGGGACCCCTAGGATCTGGGGTGACATCCGCAGTTACAACCTTCTGGACAATCAATCACATCAATATCAAACCGCATACCCAAAAATGTTCCTTGTGGGATAACAGTTAGAAGTTTCAAATTACCTGTTGGATTAGGTAGTAAATTGATTTCTTTGGTTGATACCGTAAATACAACCTTTTCGTGTTTTACTTTTGCATTTTTAATCACAAAAACATATCGATTAAGAAAATCCAATTCCATAACACATGTGGGTTGATACGGAGGATTGGCCGGTGGGTTAGGAAAAGCTCCCTTTACCCAATCTACTGCTTTTACATTAAATACTTTTCGATCATTATTGAAATTCGGGGTTTGGTCGGACCACACCTGGTATAAAAGAAAATCACTGATTTGATTAAACACGATTTTATATTTGTGATCACCCTTTTTCTTAATGGATACATCTCCACTCACAATTTGGTCATATTCCCGTTTGGGAGCGGGAACACTGGGACAGTTCGATCCTTGTTGATCAGCTTTTGACGTAGTCCCATCGGGACAGCAACCAAATTGCGTCCCGGCACAACCACCAATTAATTTCGATTCCATTTTTGTTTATATAATTATCATATAAATAAAATAAAATCTTAAATTTTAAAAGTGTATTCATTTATTTTATTGCTTGTAAATATAAATGAAATGTGTCAGCAACTCATTTTATATTCGTGTTTTTTATTTTTGATATGTGTTCTTAGTCTTTTATTTGGAAAACAAATAGAGTCCTTTTGCTCGGGTCGCGGTGCTCACTTTGTAGAAGCGCCCGATATGGGCGCATGCCTTCATCCCTATTTATATTGCGGAGTTAAAGCGGGTGGCTATCCCGGACAAAACTGGTATTTATAATTCTAAAAATTAAAATCGAAACAGTTTTATATTTTAGAATTTTTATGATATTTTTTCCTAATTTGAAAACCCATATTATAGAATAAGCTTTCAATAAAATTCCATTGATTGGAAACTACTGGTTCATTTTGTGATGGTTTTATTATTAGAACGGGTCCCATTTCAAGCGAGTCATATTTAAAATAAAAGGTAAATCTATGCAGTATTGTCTTCGTTTTCTTATTGAACATAATAACGATATATTTAATCGATTTAGTATTGCTATATGGTATTTCATTTGGATTTAGTAAAATAAACTCAATATTTCCGCCTAATAATGTTTCAATGAGTTCATTCGCTTTATCGAAAAAAGCAATTACTTTCCATTTATCATAAATATCCGGCAATTTACATGCCGTTTCGATTATAATTAATTTTTTTATATTATTGAAGCAAATCGTTTCTTCATTTTTTTGAGTGGCATTTTTACCAAAACAGTCGTAAATCCATTTTTTTAACATGCGTTTTGTTTTGATATATGTTTATAACATTATATGTTTATTAAATTAAAAAAAACAAAATTTTTAAATCAAAATATCATTAAATAAACATACAATTATAATTTTTTTATGAAATTGTATCCGTGTTGACACATGTCTTCAATTGAATATTTAGATTCCCATCCCAATTCTCGAAGCGCTTTCTCCGCGTTTGCATATACCACCGATAAATCGCCGTTCCGTCTCTGAGAAAATTCATAATTCAATTTAATATTATTGACTTTTTCGAATGTTGTTATCAATTCTAAAACGCTGGTTCCTTTTCCAGTTCCTAAATTATAGATGTTCATACCAGATGCTTCCAACTTATTCAAAGACAGGATGTGCCCCCGCGCCAAATCCAGAACGTGAATAAAATCTCGAACACATGTTCCGTCAAAAGTCTCGTAATCATTTCCGAATATGCATAACTTATCCAATTTGCCGACCGCAACTTTTAGTATAAACGGGAATAAGTTGTTTGGTGTGTCATTTGGATTTTCTCCAATTAGGCCCGATGCATGTGCCCCAATCGGATTAAAATATCGCAAAATAACGACGGACCATGATTTATCCGACGTATATAAATCCTCCAATATATTCTCCAACATGTATTTCGTTTTGCCGTATGGATTTGTTATTCCATCGCCAATTCTGGAATCCTCACTTACCGGATACGTGTTGGTTCCATACACGGTCGCCGATGATGAAAATATAATCTTTTTACAATTGTGTAGTGCCATGACCTGTAATAACGTGATTGTTCCAGAAACATTATTGTAGTAATAGTCTAGCGGCGTTTTAATACTTTCGGCGACCGCTTTAAGCGATGCAAAATGTATAACCGCTTCAATTGGATTATTTAGAAATATAAATTCTAACTGTAGACGATCCCGTATATCAACGTTGTAATATTGTAATCGGTCGTTATCTGTTAAATTCGTAATTTCGATTATTTTCGTAAAAACGTCAGTTGAACTATTCACCAAGTTGTCAATTATGATGACATTATAACCGCCATTCAACAATTCGACAACTGTGTGCGAACCAATAAAACCCAAACCGCCCGATACCAATACCGTTTTCATTTTATATGATATTTGAAATGTAAAAAAATAAATTACTAAACGTGGGTCGTGTGAATTGTCATGACCCGTCGTAGATAAATTCAAGAAACCAGTGCTCATTTTTATATGTGAGCAGCAGCTGAAACTCCTTTTTCATTTGAATACGACTACACGGTGATTTGTTTTGAACTGCTTTTTGTAAGCGGATCACAAATTCATTGATTGCATGTGTGCTGGGTTTGGATTTGCCAAGCAGATGATGACACGCGTGCTCGAATATATTGTTCCAGTAGGCCCGACCCAAATCGGACTGAACCGCAACATCGATACACATGCGATTTTCACTGAAGCTGTCATAAATTGGTTTATAAATGAGGCGTTCAATCAAACAACTCTGATGTTGCAATGTTTCCGCAAAATGCATGAGTTTTTCATCCACACCCGGTCCAAATTGCCGATGTGTTTCTGCGTAAAAGCGCTCTCGGAATTTGCCGCGATTGCTCCAACCGGGTGTGGTATTTTTCAAGTAGGGAATGGACATAATCCGGCTAATTTCATAGATATGAGCCTTGTCAATGTTAAGCATGGGGCGTACGATAGTTATGCCGTTCTGGATTTCTTCAGGTACCATTTTTTTTAAATTGGTTAAATGTTGCGCTTTCGAAATATTGGTCCAAATGTTTTCAATCACGTCTTCGCGGATGTGTCCTAAAAACACCGCAGAACCAACCGCACGATACACATGAAAGCGCATGTCGCGCGTCATTTGCTCGTAAAACTCTCGATCGCAATTAGCGCGTCGCAAATATGGAATGCGATACGAATAAAGTGGAACATTGAGTTTGCCGCAATACTTGCTGACAAAATGGAACTCTTGCTCACTCACTTCCCGATTTCCATAAATGATGTGAACGGCGGTAGGTTGTTTCCCAAAATTTCGAAACAGGGCCAGCATGACCATGCTGTCCACGCCGCCACTCAAACTAATAATCGGATTTTTTACTGGAATACTGGCAAATGCATCGAAAAATTGCTGGGACGGTATGCACTTACCAAAATTGTCCCCCGTTTTATAAGCCTCTGGATAAAAATCACATATTTCATTCGGATCATATTGTGGATTTTTTACGTGGGAACAAGCAATATCCTGCTTAATTTTATCAAACGTGTACGTTTTTTTATACGTGTCATTATGAAATTTGCTGAGAATGGGATAATCGGAAATGAGGCGGTGGTGTTTGTCTGCAGCATCGACTGACCATTTATTGTAAATGACATCAAATATAAAGTCGAAATGCCCCAAGTGTTTTGCGGGCATCAATGCATAAACAAGTTCAATTTCATCGGCGGTTGCAACGAGCTCGTCTAAATGCAGCTTAACCAGTGAATGAGCCAGTTCTCGTTTTTCAAGAATAATTGCTTCATCTTCAATACACAAATGTCGATGAAAATGTCGTTGGAATTGATCTAAATAAATGACCCGACCTATGACGGGTTCTTGATCTGAATCATAATTGTAATATGTTTCATAAATAAGTTTATCTGCTGCAGCTTTATCTTTATCCGTTATTGGTATCCACAGCTGTTTATTTTCCTTCCAGAACGAAACAATAGACATCGCTTGTTTATTTTATAAAATGACATAATACCATTTCTGCATTAAAAAATAAATCAAATTTTAGGCTAGGCTAATTTTAGTATAAAGTATACCTGTTGTTCAATCCGATTATTATCGAATGTAAAATATATAAGTAAAATATGATCTATTCAACCGCATATTTATCTCTAATCGTTCAACTATTGGTTGCGTTTATTGATTTTTTTGGTTTAACCATAAAGGTTCCAGAAGACAAAAATTTATTTAGAGACCTGTTAAAATTGGAATTGGGTGTTCAGGTTGTTGAAATGATATTTTATGTGTGGTTAATCATAAATTTCGCAATGATTAAAAACATAACCCCGAATCGATATTACGATTGGATTTTAACTACACCAACAATGCTTATCACGTTAATGGCATTTCTAGATAAAAACTATTATGCAGGAATTCTTGATTTTTTCAAGAAAAATATGGCTGACATACTTAAAGTTATTTCAGCCAACATGCTCATGTTGGTGTTTGGATTAGCGGGTGAATTAGGATTCATTCAATATCAGTTGGCGATAGCCCTTGGATTCATTCCGTTCTTATTTTATTATCGCATGATTTACACGAAATATATTAAAGATCAAAAAGACGTATCGAGTGAAAGGAAAGGGCTCTATTGGTTCTTCTTTTTGGTGTGGTCATTGTATGGTGTTGCTGCCTTTTTCCCATATGCATTAAAGAATTCTGCATACAATATTCTAGATTTATTTGCAAAAAATTTTATGGGTATATTTCTGGTATACATTATCTGGAAATCACGCGTTCAAAAATAAAAATGAGCAAAATATGTGTGTTATTTATGTCATTTTTATTTTTTGATTGGACGTCGAAGAATATATTTATCTTTTGAACGCAATTTAGGCTTTAATAACGGTCCTACTCCATAATTAAATCGCTCTTGATTGACTTCGGTTTCGCCACAGTCGTACGTAATGAAATCTATATTTCGGTTTAAAAAAATGCGCCTGCGACATGCGGCATTAATATTAACACTCAACTTCTTTTCATTTTGTTCTTGTTCTAAATAACCAGTGCAGTTGCATAATTTTCTTGCCAAATTATCCAAAAGAACGCTGATTTTTACATTTAAAATATCATCCGGGTTTGTCATTTGATTATTTTCAATTATTGTGTTGGCAACATCCATTAGAGTTTCATTTTCATTCAATCGAATAACGGACATTAATTGGTTTACTTCATCATTGGTAATATCCGGCTCAATTAAATCCCGCAGTTGAGTAATATGTAGTTGTTTTTTTAACATGTTTAATTGGGGAGAACTATTAAATTTAAATTTAGAATTGTTATTCCCGTTATTTTTTTGGGAGATTTTGCGGGGGGTTTTACGACATTTTTTAGAAGTTTTAATCCAATAGCAATTTGCATCATTGATGCATTCCGGTTGATTATTATTTTTGGAAGGACACGGTGCCGGTGCCTTTTTGACGTTAATCATATAATATGCGGTTAGATAAGATATTTATTGAAAAATAAAAATTGATTCCTTAAAAAAAAGATAAACATAATATACTAATTAATGGCAAGTCATCAAGATTGGGAAACGGTTGTTTTTAAGTCTAATGCTAAGAAATCTACAGCCGAAGTAGGGCCAGTTGTTAAAAAAGCAAGCACCACCGACATAAATGCGATTAAGATTGAACGGATTGACAACAGTGATGAGAAGCTAAGCGTGAAAATGATTGACAGTAAGGTTGTTGAAATCATAAAAAAACGCCGCTGCGAATTAAAACTGACGCAAAAAGAATTGGCAAATAAAACACAGATTCCAGAGGCGGTACTCAAAAATTTGGAACAAGGTAAAGAGAAACATAACCCGCCACTTTTAACCAAACTCCAACGTGGATTGGGTATAAAATTACTTGGACAAAATATTGGTGAATTATTATTATAAGTAAGAACTATGGCGGCGTCTCTTATTTGATTTTCGTTTTTTATTCTGTTTTTTAATTGATGATTTTTTTTGTTTACGTGAGCCTCCTGGAAAATTCGGAACTTCATCGGCTAAAAATAAGGAAGCAATATTTGGATCATCATAAATATTCATATTTCTTGGAAATTCAACGCCCAATGACGCTAATTTAAATCCCACATTAGAGCATGTGCTGTCTAAAAATATTACAGTCTGAACACCGTTATGCCGTAGAAACTGAACAATACGGCTCATTGATATCGTATGTCGATCTTCAATTCCCGTCGAGCGTGTGGGTTGGTATAAGGGGGAAATATAGCCTAGCACATCGGGAAGGCCGCGAAGGTTCATTATACGGCATTCTAAATCGCCCGTAAAATCGGAGTCAATGTGTCGCATTTCTTCGGAATCTCTAGTAAAAAGTTTATCGGTGTATGTATCGCCGGTATTGTACAATTTTACACGATAACTAAATGGCGATATTAATTGTTGAAGAAATGCGATGCGTTCTTTGGGTTCCTGCCGGTACAAATGTAATATTTTTGCCTGCTGCTCCGGAAAAGGTAAAACCAACTCATACCGTTTAAGCATGGATGCTCTTATGTTTGCGGCAACTTCATTTGCAAAGGCGAGACATTTATTTATGTCTTTTTCAGTACCGTTTTCTACGTTTGGATATTTAGAAAGGGTATTGATTATAATCGCATTTTGTTGTTCAACCCTTGTGGCGGATAAATAATTTGATACGCCCAAAGCAGTAGCGCGCATTTGAATAATGGTCATGTCATTTGGAACTTGTGCAGTATATGCGGTGCGCATTTCACCCGTAGTTGGTATGGTTCCTAATTTTATGATCATGCCTTTTACTTCTTTAGGGATTTCTATAAAACCATGCATATTCATGGAAAGAACAACCACTTTTGGAAGTTGAACCGTTTGGGATAATACATCAATAAATTGCGTTCCATTTTCAAAATGCGTTTCTTTTGACATTAATTAATTATAATATATTATTTTGGTAGGTTTTTGTATAATATTTATTATTCATTAAATAAATTTTTTGTTTTAATATAGTATAAAAATGATTATTTCGGAATTGACAATTGATTTATTATTATTAAATGTTGATATTCATGCATCGCATGAACCAATTGAACAAAAAATTAAACTTTTAGTAAAAAACAATTTATTATTACACGATTCGGTCTATACCATAAAGGAAACAAACAGATCCGTTTATCCCGATTCGTTTGTTTCAACCTACGTGCAACATGAACAAAGACCAAAAGAGCTTATCTTACCGCAAAATTTATTCAATTCGAATTTACAAAAACCACAACCAAAAAGTTCAAATACAGTTTTACCCCAACAAAATTTAAAAAATTTATTCAATTCGAATACAGTTTTACCCAAACAAAATTTAAAAAATGTTTCATCTGATGATTCTTCATCTGACTCTTCTTCTGATTCATCCTCGGGTTATTCATCTGATGATTCTTCTTCTGGTTCCTCATCGGATTCATCCTCGGATTCTTCTTCTGATTCATCCTCTGGTTCCTCTTCTTCTGGTTCCTCATCGGATTCATCCTCGGATTCTTCTTCTGACTCATCATCGGATTCTTCTTCTGATTCATCATCGGATTCTTCCTCGGATTCCTCCTCGGATTCTTCTTCTGACTCATCATCGGATTCTTCTTCTGATTCATCATCGGATTCTTCCTCGGATTCCTCCTCGGATTCCTCCTCGGATTCTTCTTCTGATTCATCCTCGGATTCTTCTTCTGATTCATCCTCGGATTCTTCTTCTGATTCCTCCTCGGATTCTTCTTCTGATTCCTCATCGGATTCCTCCTCGACTTCTTCTTCTGACACATCATCCCTATCAGTAAGCTATTTTGCTCCACTACCCTTTCTTCCAGACTCGTTAGTTGTTTTGAGTAAAAATGCAGATCGATCTTTGCTTTCATACACCAGTGATATTTTTACCGATAAAACATTAACGAAAAAAATTGGAACAGCAAGTTATTTAATTAATTGTTTCAACCAAGAAACAGCGGGTGTTCTTTCTCTAAAACAAAACGCTTCTTTTACTGCACAACATTCTTTGATCGATTCACAAACCAATCAGCCTTTTGTAATAAATTATCAGGGAAGTATGTTATTTTCAATAAATCTTGAATTTCAGCAAATTGTGCAAGTTGAAAGTTCAGCAATTGCGTGTTTAAGTGCATTTCGATCCGGAGTACAACAATTTGGTGATTTTCCGGTAAGTTTCGCTAATGGGCAATGGACATTATAATTTTTCACGTCTAGATAATAAATTATAAATAATAATCAATGAAATAAAAAATTTCTGTATAGTATAATGGATAAATATACAATAAAGAAATTACCCAACGGGATGGAAATCATTCTCATTCCAAATTATTCGGTTGAAACGTTTAGCTTGTGTATCAGTATACGCGTGGGTTCAAATGACGAACATCCCAGCGCAAACGGGGTAAGTCATTTATTAGAACACATGCTTTACAAGAGCAATCACTTGTTTAAAACAAAATACGATTTATACAAAGCACTCGACGAAATTGGTGCAAATTACAATGCTTATACCGATAAAAATATAACCACATTTTTTGTAAAATCGGACGCCATTCATCAGGAACGACTGATTCATATTTTTTCTAATTTAATATGCCGTCCCTCTATAAAGAGTATCGATGTAGAAAATGAAAAAAAAGTGGTGGTTGAGGAAATTCAAAACACGCAGCACGAGCCATTTGAGATTATTTTTAACCGTTTTTTTAAGCTGCATTATCCGAATGACCCCATTTCTCAAATTATTAGCGGCAGCATATCCAACGTTCAAAATATTTCAAAAAAGGAAGTGGAACGCCATTTAAAAGATTTTTACACAGCAAACAATATGGTCGTATCTATGTCGGGTAAGATCGATTCAAAAATTGATACCTTTTTAAAAAACAGTTTTTTTAAGTTAGCCAAAATGCAAATTGATAATCCGGGACCACATAAACCACTGCTTGTACCAACCAGTCAGTGTTTGATAAATTTGGTTCAAAAAGATATGCCACAATTTAATATAGGAATATCGTTCCCCACCGAAGGTTTGTATTCGCAGGATAAATACCCGCTTAATTTAATTGATTTGATATTGAACGGTTCAATGAGTAGTCGCCTGTTTGTTCGGCTGCGGGAAAAGCAGGGGTTGGTGTACAACATTAACTCCGGGGTATCGAATTACCAAGAAGCGGGTTTATACTACATTATCACCATGTGTGATAAAGAAAAATATGTGGACACAGTTGCATCACTTCTTGATGAAATCAAACAAATCTGTACGCATTTGGTCCAGAAGAACGAATTAGACCGCTGGAAAAATTTTGTTCGTAGTAGTTTAATAATGAATAATGAAAATTCAATGGAAGTAGCTGATTACTACGCTCGCGAAATGCTGTTTTCAAGAGATAATATAACGAGTATGACTACAAAAATAGAACATTTAATGCACGTGTCCTCGAAACAGATCAAAACGGTAGCACAAAAAATTTTAAATTGGAAAAATATGAAAATTGTAATTGTTGGTAATTTAAACAATAAAAATAATTTAATTATTCAAAATATTAAAAAAGTAATAAAAGAAACCTTTGATACATAATATAATTAATGGATACACGGTTCTGGGGACCACCCGCTTGGATTATGTTGCACTCGATTGCTCGAAATTATGATCCAAAATACAAGGAAGAATACAAAACATTTTTTACAAATCTAAAGTATGTGTTGCCCTGTATTTATTGTCGAGCCAGTATGACAGAATATATTGAAGAATTACCAATTGATGCCTATTTAGAAAATCAGGACAAGTTTTTTGAATGGTTATATCACATTCATAATAAGGTAAATAATAAATTGCGTGGACAAGGATTGATTGAATGGATAAATCCGTCCTTAACCGAAATAAAAGCACATTACGAACACGTTGATAGCGAAATGACCACGTGCCAAGTGCGTGATAAATCGCTTATGGCGTGGAATTTTTTGTATTGTATTGCGTTCGTTTTTCCTGAAACGGGGATGAATGATGCACTAACAAGCACATATCACGGCTACATTGTGTTTTTCAACATGCTGCAGTATTTACTGCCTGGAAAATACCAAGTTTTGTACACCGAATATTTGACAGCTCATCCCATTATGGACGGTTTAAAAAACCGTGAATCTTTAAAACAATGGATTTATAATTTAGAATTATTTTTTAATACAGAAAATAAAACAAATTGCGCGTCATTTATTGAAATTGAGGATTTAATAGAAAGCTATCGAGCGGGATGCGGCGGCTCAAAGACCGATTCAAAACCCACCTGTCGACGCGTAAATAAATGAATGAATCGGGCAATAAATGCAAAATTAAATACGAATTTTTTTGTGTAAAAAATAGTGTAAAAAAATACGTATTTATGATATAATGGATATTAACCAATTAATAAAAAATCAAGAAAAAAAAAAGGGCTATAAAGAAGAATTATTTAAAAAAATATTGAAACAAGCACACCGACGGATAGAATTTTGTTCCAATGCGGGCGATAATTTTGCTATTTTTACCATTCCAATATACATTCCGGGCTATCCGCTTTTTGATAAAGGTGAGTGTTGCTACTATTTAATTCGCGAATTGCAGCAAAATGGATTTGAAACAACCGGATACAGCGACCAGTATTTATTTATAAGCTGGGGACATGCCATTGAAAAATACAATCAAGAAAAATTAATGACACAACATATGCTCGAATATGATGATCCAACAAAAAAAATGCAGGACACAAACGACACCAAAATTCAAAGAACGAACGAATTAATATTCAATAATACCACTTTCAGTTTGCTCAAATAGAGCACCAATCAAAGTTGTTATCGTTGATTAAATTGTTTTCATTCATGCAGTTAAAAAATAGGGATTTGAGTTTATAATAGTTTGGAACTTCCGTGTATTTGAGCATGCGCGCGTAGCGCATGTATTCGATCATAAAACTCGGGCAGTCCTGGCATAATTCATCCATACTCATCGATTGTTTCATTTTAAATATTTTGTTTGACCGGGTATCTTTTTTTTGGGGGTCGTCTTTTATGCCCTGCCAAGGCAGTTCTTTTCTAAAAAAATAGATGATCATGTATCCCACTGATTCAATATCATCGCGGCGGTTTTGTTCCAAATGTTTATGGCTTCTTAAACTGCAGAAGCGATACGTTCCGGTGAATGTGTGCGTATTTTTAAATGGATTGAACATGTAATTCCCCAAGTCAATATACTTTTTGCTCAATCCAAAATCGAGCAGGTAAATGTTGGTTTTATTTGCATTATTGGAACCAATTAAAAAATTGTCGGGCTTAATGTCGCGATGAATGATGCCGTTGTTATGAATAAATTCCAATCGGTCCAGTGCTTGAATCCCAATCATAAGGATGGTTTTTAATGAAAACGTTTTATGCATGTAGCAAAACAATTTTTCAAGACTGGGACCCAAATACTCCATAATCATCACGTTTCGGTTTGCCGTAATATCGTACGGTCGTTCTTTGGTTGCGGGATCGGTTATTGACACGTTTTTCAAATAAGAATAAGCCCGGGGAATACCCGTATGCACTGGATTAATATTTAAATCGCGATAAAAATTATATTCAAGTTTCAAGCGTTCTTTTTTTTCATTTTCCGGGTCCTCGCACTTAATTGCAACAAACACTCCCGGATTAATGATACTCTCGCCTTTGAATACATCACCAAATGCACCAGATCCCACCTTTTTTATTATTTTATATTGAAACGGTGGGGCATTCGAATTTCCATTTTCCATTGGGATTTATACTTAATCTATATATTATCTATATGTTGACTAAAACTTAAATCAGAAAAATAAATTTTGTTTTAAGTTTTAATTTTAATTTGGAGGTGGCATTTTCTCATCCCATCTGCTCCAAGCTTTTTTATTAAATGGCAAAATGCGTGGACCGCCTTCCGCTTTCATTTTTTTACGATATTCTTCGAGCATTTTTAAATCACTTTCGGTAAAATTGCTTTCTTGATGAATTTTTTCTAATTCAGTATATTTTTTGTCTTCCGGTTTCATTCCATAACAGATGGCACCCAATTTATAGTTGTCGGCCATTTTACCACCATTCAGGCCTTTGTCTCCCATACAATCCGCCGTATTGGTTTCATTTTGAAGGGGATAATAGGCATTCCCATCGGCAGTCCAACCGTAATTGCACCAATTGGCACCATTATTGTATCCATCTTCTAGCTGCTGCTTGGTAGCGCCGTCGCTGTTAAATAAACCGCGACACACTTTGGGTGCGTCCTCCTTTGAAAAAATATTGTTGCTGACAACAAACACTTCCGCCGACGCCGCCGCTGCAGAAGGCTTATTGAGCAATGCCGTTAATTCCTGTTTAAGCGTTGTTGTTGTTTCTTCCGATGGTTGTTTTAATTCCTGTTTAATGTTTGAATCTATTTGAGCTATTTCCGTTTTCTTAGTTGCATTGAACAAATTCAGTTGATGCACCCATTTGTTCAAATTATCCTGGTTCAAATAAAAAAACATTCCACTACTTGCTAAAACTAAAACAAATCCAAAAATAACTAACGTTTTTATTTCCATATATTATAACCAAAGGAAAATATTATTTAAAAAACACAAATTCAAATAATATTTTATAAACAATGCGCGGGGGAAGGCTGTGCTGTTTGTAGGTTAACCCAACCTACATTTATTAACAAATACAAATTTTGCTGATCGTAATCTTAAAAGGCATGCACCAGGAGATATGCCACAGAATACTTTGATCGTTTGTATATATAACTATTGAATTGTTTTTAAGTAGTTTCATTTATGTTTTTTTTAAATTGTATAAATGTGCTCATTTTCTGGAATGGCGCTTTTACTCACTTTAAAACCGTTCCAGATATTTTTGGGTATTTGTTGACTGGGAACGGCTTTATGACACTCTGCCGCAATCGATTGATACAATTCAAATCCGGCTTCATCTTCTTCCGTTCCGCCAAGCTGTGTAAAAACGTTGTCTCCGCTGTCCGTGTTCAACCAACTCATCAATAGTTTTACAACTTTTGAATTTTTTTTATTCATAACTTTATCATTATTTAGAATTTCAAACGCCAAAAGTGCCAAATCAAAACTGGGGTTGGCTTCAATTGTGGGTTTTTTATTTTGTAAGTGTGTTGGAAAAAAATACATGTCGGCGCATTCACCGCCGCAAAAATATACGCTGTTATTTATTTGCTTTGAATTGTAGGTGAGTGTTGCGCGATTCCAATCAATAATTTTAACAATCATTCCATTGCTTGGAACTCTATAATAGTTTCCTTTAATAGAATAATTTATGTATTGTTGATCGGTGTATTTCAACATAATATTTCCAATATGGAGATCATTGTGAATCATATTCCATTCGGACTGAATATAGCTTAATGCCACCGTGGTTTGAAATAAAATGCTCATCAACGTCTGCTCAAATTCTTCCACTTTAAATTCATCCGAAAGTTTTTCGAATGTCGCGTTAATATTCATTAAAAATTCATCCAGATCAAAATCGATTACCTCGGTTGCCATTAAACACACCGGGAAATTTGTAAACTCGACCTTATCTTTATCGTCTTTGTTGATTATTTTCAATTGATGATCTTTATATCCCCGTTTTAAATGATGACGCGTAATGTAATTCATGTAATCTTCCTTGTCCGTAAACGTGTAGGAAAATTTATCAAACATTGTGGTTATAACACCATAATAAAGCGGGAAATGGGGCAATATGCCTTCTTCAACCACGCGACTGCACAAATAATGACACAACACGTCAATATAACTGGGATTGCTGTAGCTGTATAAATTTTTCATAATTAAATTACCGTGAATATTTGGAAAACACGCATCCAATTGATAAAATTTATCTAGTTCATGGGTTCGAACTTCATAATCCATGCAGGGCAATTCCTTAATGAATACCGAACGTTTCAAATATTTATTCCCACTTTTAATTAATGAAAAACAAATGTGTCCGTGTTCAAACACGCGCGTCTGCTTTTTGTAAATTCGAATCAACTGATTTTTATTGTTAAACCGAGAATCACCCATAACATAATTCGAAAAGAGATTGTATGGATAAAAAAATGTGCTGGCACATCGCACCCGGTAATTTTTTCGAACGCTTTCAAGTAATTTATCAATATCGTCTTCTTGCATTATGCCGAGACCCACAGTCGGTTTTTTGTTTTCATTTTTTTTAGATATTGTTTTTGATTTTGAAATAATGGTTTTTTTTGGAGGTGGCTTACTTGACGACGTCATTTCCTGTACATAAATATAATATAATTTATTTGCAAAGTTTTAAATAAAAATTACACGCGCTTTACATGAACCTTTGGCCCCTTTTTTTTATTTGTACTCATGATGTCCTCACTGGTTTCATCAAGCGATTCCGCGAAGTGTTCATTGTGATAGTTCCAGTACTCTTCGGCACCGATTCTAAAATCATCGTGCGCCTCCGCTTTGTACCAAAACACTTGATCCTCTAATTTATTGGACTTGCTGTTGGTGTGAATAACCAAGCATTCAAAATTTTCCGTGCATTGATCCATAACCTGGCAGAAAATATCGAAAGACGGAAAAACCCCGGCGAAATTTTCAAATATGCGGCGACGATTTTGCACATAGGGTTCGCGTAAAATGAACACATAATCAATGTTGGTTCGCAACAAAGGCGGAATGCCCATTACATACTGCATTGTTATGATGAATAATAGGTCCTTGTGCCGTCCATTTAAAAAGAAGGAACGGATGTTGGTGTCCTTGGTCCATGATGCGTCATACAGGCAGTCGTCCAGCAGGCAAAAACTGCGCGCATCCACGTTTGCCGGAATTTTTTCCGTCTTCCAGCTAACAAAATACTCATTATTGCGCTCGTTTTTAACATCGCGAATTTTATCCGTGTTCATTTGATATTCTTGACGGCTGATCCACACGTCTTTGCGCTGGATTTCATAAACAATATCGCTGTTTCGATCACCGTCCTTCATACGGTCCTTCCAATCAAATTCATATGGAACGCGATTTTTTATTTCTTTTTTTTGTTCTTCAATTACAATAGATTGCCGTTTATTCACATTGGCTACCAAATCCGGGTTGTATTCGTAATGAATAAACAAGCTGGGGTTGAACTTCCCGTAATATCCACTTTCTTTTTCAGTTCCCGAAATAATTGTTCCGATGGGCATGTCTCGGTGATGATACAGGCAATCCTTTACCAAAAACGATTTACCGGTATTGCGTCTGCCAATAAATACAATAACGCTATCATCTTTAATTTTACTCATATCGAACTTCGAAAGCTTTAAATTCACCATAAATAACACACTATATATAATATCAATTGAATTATTCTTATTCTTATTTCAATTGATGCTATAAATAAATAAAATTGATCATTTATTTTAATATAATTCGGTTGCTGATGCGAACCAGGAAAATAACATAAAAACAGGTTTAACTTCTTATCAATTTGCGAGACACTCTCCTATTTTTTTTATAACCACCTTGTATTTTATTCAATTGATTTTGTATTTCATTCATTTCTGTTTTTGGCGAAGGTTCTTCTAAATCGGATATCATGCCGTGTATATTACAATCCAGTTCATCAGTGGCACCCTTCCTGACTCCCCATCCATTTATGCACGATTTATTTGTTCCAGTTGATTCTTTTTTAGCGCATTTAAAATTATATTTTTGTAATGAATCCCATGATCCATTAAGTCGTTTCCCCGCCGTATCCACGGGAATTCGGTCCATTTCACAAACTTTTTGTTTATATTTATCACAATACTTTGAAACCATTGTTTCTCCGAATTCATCGTAATTTTGTGTCTTATCCGTTTCTTTTAAATGTTGATTTTTTATTCTAACCGGCTCTCCTCTGAATCTTCGTATCGTGTTTCCAACTTGTCCCGCGTTTCCAGCAATGCATTTTGCTTTTGAAAGGAAAACACCGCAAGGTTCATCCATTACTTCTTGTCTTTGACGATTACATTCATCAATTTGAGATTGAGTAGGAATTCTTCTTTTACATTCATCATTTTTATACTCGGGGAATCGTTTTTCACATTCTTCAATTTCTGCTTGGCTTGGACGCTTTTTATCTTTTTGAGTTCCAATATTACACGGATGGTCTTCATCTTTGAGGGCATTTGCAAATGCTTCTCGTTTTTTTCTATATTCCTCATCCTTATTATCGGAACATTTAGTGCTATATGTAATTGTTTCATCAAAAATAGGGTCTTTATATATTACTTGATTTGATACAACCGGTTGGAATTTATTAAATTGACCACCATAACGTCGCATCATTTTAGATTTTTTCGATTTTCTTCCAAATATGGAATGTTTTTTTTTAGATTTGTTAACCATATATATTACATAAAGAAATTTGGTAGAAAATATACAAAAATAATTATATATTCCAAGCTACTTATACGCAACAACTATGAACATTGTTTTTTATATGATATTGTAAAAAAAAATTGATAAACATGAACTCAATGGGTTGTGTAAAACAAACCCCTCTGGGCTGAATGTACCCATATTCAAAATTAGAAACTATTATAAAATCGGTTTTTCAACCGAGCGACGCGCAGTTGGATGCTTTTAAGTCGGCGCTTTTAGAATCACCAATTGCCCACCTATTTTTTAGAAAGGCCCAACCAAAGAAAAAATTAAATGCATATATGATTTACCTACTGGAAAAACGCGCAGAAATAAAAGAGTGCTTATTAGAAGAAACTCCCGATTTAAACGGACGGGCAATGGCAAATAAAATAATTGAAATAGCGGGTGCTGCATGGAGAGCCTCTACACAGGAGGAAAAAAATCCGTATTTTATTCGCGCTCGCGCCTTGGAATGAAACATTTTAATTTGTGCATATTAGTAGTTAAATATAAATCTCTTGGAAAGAAATATAATCCACTGATGTATATTTTTGTTCATCATAGTGATTTACGAATTGCCGATAACACGACTATCAACTATTTGATTGAGCATGGTATCGAATTTCAACCCATTTTTATTGGTACGCCGGATCAGTTGGAAAAATCAAACACGTTTAAATCCGATAACGCCATTCACTTCATGGTGGAATCATTGGCAGACTTAACCGCAGAATATAAAAAATGCGGCAAATCCCTGTTTTTTTATTATGGTAATACCACTCGGGTTTTGGAACATTTACTAATTGAAAATCAAACCGTAGATGGAATTGCCAATAATCGCGATTATTCCCCGTATGCAGTGGAAAGAGATAACGATGTTGCAAAACTAGCGCACAAACACGGTGTTTCCTACATTCTTTTAGAAGACGCCTTGCTTAACCCGGTGGAGAACGTGTTAACTGGACAGGGACGGGAATACACCAAATTTACCCCTTATTTCAATAATGCGCATAAATTTGCAGTCCCAGTTCCGAGGGATTTATCCTCCAAATTAAAGAAACACAACCCTCAAACAAAATTAAAAAAATCTCCGTTTGATACCACGCTTGAATTTATTCGAAGCAAGGCGCGCAACGTTTCGCCCAGTGTGGAAATACGTGGAGGCAGAAGCGCTGGCCTAAAAATACTGACCAAAATATCACAATTTGATGATTACAATGAGGAGCGCAATACGCCCATTATTCCCACAACCCGATTGAGTGCGTACATGAAATTTGGATGCGTAAGTTCCCGCGAGGCGTTTTATGCGGTGCGAGACGAACTGGGTGCAAAAAATGAGCTTGTGAAACAGCTGTATTGGCGTGATTTTTATCACATGATCCTTCATTATTATGGCAGCTTTGATACGCCCGTTTCAATTACAAAAGACGCGTTTAATGGCATTCAATGGGTCGACGACGAAGATGCGCTTCAGCGTTGGAAAGACGGCATGACGGGTTGTCCCATTGTTGATGCCGGAATGCGCGAAATGAATGCGACGGGTTTTATGCACAATCGGCTGCGTATGATCGTGGCAAGCTATTTAATTTTTTATTTGCGGCTGGATTGGCGCGAAGGCATGCTTTACTTCAGCCAGAAATTAGTGGATGCGGATTGGGCGAACAACGTTGGAAATTGGCAATGGACGGCAGGGGTTGAAAAATGGAGTAATGATTATTACCGCGTTTTTAGTATGGAAAGTCAGGCGGAACGCTTTGATCCCGAATGCGTTTACATAAAAAAATGGATCCCAGAACTTTCTAAAATTCCCGCCAGCGATATTATTGAATGGGATACTCAATATACGAAGTATGCCGGTTCCACCCAATATCCCGAGCCAATCATTGATAATAATAAATTGGCCCGACAAAAAGGTATAGAAATGTATAAAAAGGTTCTTAAAACATAAATAATAAAGAGATAACACGTTATTTATTATTTTAATAATATTTTAATAAACAAACAAATAATATTAAAATAATATATATGTTTTTCAAAAAATCAAAAAAAGTAAAAAGACAATCCAAACAAAATAAAAAGCAACGAGGGGGTAGACCTCCAATTGATGTGGACGTTCTTTTGGATAAAATGTATAACTGGTTTTGGCCAGTAAATAAAGAAGAAGCAGATATCTCACCACAGCAATTAATTGCCCCTCAGACCAATATTATAAATATTCCAACCGATATTTTGACTTGTATTCAAATTTATAATAATCTTTATCGGGAACGATCAGCACAAAACGCGGATGAATGTTATAATATATATCGAAACTGGATTATGTCCATGTATTTCGAACGTAAATCGGAATGGTTCAAATTATTTAGATACATGAAAATTGTTGATCAGCAGCAAACGGCAAGCTTCCGATGGTACGAAAGCTCGCTTATTCCCTTTTTATACGTGTATAACAATATTTTTATAACACTATTTTTAAAAATTGTAATGCTGGTGTCAAATCGTTATTACATAAACATGGACACCGTTAAGACAGATCAGTTCGAAAATTGTTTTAATGATGAGTATATCATATTTCTTTTTAATAAATTTGGATGCGCAAATGCATCACTGGGGGTTTTAGAAATAATTAAGCAATTGTTTTCAAATGATGTGTCGGATTGTGGAATTTTTAAAAAGGACGACTACTATTCACATTATAAAGATTCGGTGGGGAAGGGTGGATTTGGTGCCGTGTTTAATTGTGCGAATCCTTCCAAAATTGTTAAATTTATAGAATCGCCTGATATTTCAAGAGGTGGGGGTGGATCAACTTATCCTGGAATTGATCAAATTCTGGTAATTATTAAATTTTTAAATGAAATTATTATAAATTTAGAATTAAGTGTAGTGAATCCAATTTTATTTAAAAGGTTGCACAGTTTTGGATACAAACGAATTCCGGATGATTTAATTCGTAATTTAATAGACACATATGAAAATTCACCCGACCCGGATATGACACCGGAAGAAATGCCAATTCATGGCGGTCGATTCTACATGGTTATGGATAATATGGGAACAACGTTGGGAAATAAATTGAAGCAAAACATTAGTATAGACATGAAATTGAATTTTATGCGAAATTTAGTGGATGGATTATTTATTATGCATGACAATAATTATTGTCATTTGGACATTAAAGAAAATAACATTTTGATTGGAAGCGATAATATTGCTCGGTTCATTGATTTTGGTATGTCAAATTCCATAACAAATCCCTATGTAAAGTGGAGTGGATCTACTGAGGGTTGGTATCCCAAAATTTCGGGTTTGTATGCATTTAACAGTTATCAATTATTAAATGTTGATATTTATCATTTAGGACTTATATTTTATTTTATTTTATTAAATAATGGAGATTTGATAGAAAAGGTGAACGAATTTTTTGAAAATAAATCCAACGCCACGTCGGAAGATTTTTATAATTATTTGAATTCATTGGTTTACGACTTGGTTAATCAAGGGGACGTTTATGTGTATAATAAAATAATACAATTTATTAAAAATAATCACATGCTTGATTTTGAGTTTTTAAATATAGCCGGTCCAGGAAGAATGCGACAGATTCGAGATAATTTTTATTTGAAATTCCCAAATGCAGATTAAGAATATAAAAATATGGTAGGTATTCTATACATATATTGATGATGAATTCAACTACCGAAACCGCAAAACCCACCCGGGAAGAATTAAAGCAGCGTCTTCAAATGGCAAAAATGCGCAGTAATTTGAGCCGCATGCCAAAAAAACAGCGAGATGAAAAAGTTGAAAAATTAAAGGCAACTATGGAAGACCAACAAAAAGCATTTATGGAACAAATAAAAACGTTGTCTCCGGAGCAACTTAAAGCGTTGGGAATGAATCTACAAAATCAACCAAATCCGGCAGCTGACACCGAATCACCCGCCGCTGCACCAAAACAATTTGTTAATAATAACGACATATTAATTAATAACGCAGTTCTGAAAGAACCGATCACCATTCCTAAAATGAAACCAGTTTCGGAAACGGTTAATACTCAGAACCGATTGGATATTTAAAAAAAACCGATTATATTTGTACAAGTTTATTTTCTCGTGTATAAATATAAAATGTCCCGATTATCAAGAAGAGCTGCTCAACCCCGAAAAAAAAGTGCTGCGGTAGTCGTTAAACCGGAAGCGATGCCCCAGGTTAAAGCGGCAGTCAAACGCGTTTCTAAGAAAAAAAATGCGGTTGCGGTTGTTCCCGCTCCGTTGGTTGTTGCTACCGATGCGTCGTCTCAATGCGTGGCACAAACTCTTAAAAAATACCGCGAACGGCCTAGTCCTCCCTACTCTGCTGCCGATTGCTGCGGAATGACCCTTACTGGGAATGACGGTAAATTATACACGTCTGTCGCCAATGTAAAGGGCATCTGCACATGGAAGCCCGTTAAAAATTAAGCAAATGCTTATTTTCTTAAAAAATATATATAATGGAAAAAAAGCATTGTGTAAATAAACATCCCTCATTGGGCATATTTATATTTTATCAAGAACCGGAAGCAATGTACTGGAATGCGGTTCAATCTTTTTTTAGTTTTTCAATGGGAATAAAACCGAAACAACTATGTAAATATTCTATTATGGATTACAAACCTCACACCGGGTATTTTGATATGATGACGCTCATACTGGATGACATTCATGCCAGGGGCATTTATACTTTTCATAACCTGATCATTTATGTGGATAACAGCCATTTATTGGAAACAGACTATCATAAAAACGAGCTATGGTATCGACTGTTTGATAACTACAATGTGTTCCACCTATTATTTATATACAAAGATTTTGTTGAATTTGAAACGGAATTGTTTTCTTTTAAGCTCAGTTGTCAGCGAGACAACTTAAAAATAGAGCACTCCTATCAAAATAATTTTATGAAAAATCGGCTGATAGTTTTGGACAATTTAAATATTGAAGAATTCTGTTTATTAATTTTAAAGTGTTCAAAAAGAACAAATATGGTGGACTTTTTACCGCAGTGGGTGGAAGTATCGAATGAACCGATTGTGAACATGCGCACAAATTTTATTCCAACGAATGATACCGTCATGTTTTATAATTATTACGACACGGATGTAGATGTTCATCCCGAATGCATTTTCCCACTATGTATCAGTCGAATGACAAGTAAATTTTTGGAAACAGTGTATCGGGAATTAAAACTGTGTCAAAAAAGGAAAATTCTGAAAGCAATTTATAAAAGTTAAATTAGTTTTATCTTACTTACATATATATTTATATTTTATCTATGAATGACTTAATTAAATTTATTATTGTGGTCATTATATTGACAACCATTTTTCTATATATTGATACAAAAAATAGCAATTTGATTTATGAAAAAGCGGAATTGGATGGGCAAATGTATTTAGTTCGGAACGTTCCAGACAAAGCCAAAGCGGCAAATTTATTGGCCTCGATCCGTCAAAAATTGGAGCGTGTAGTGGATTATCTTGTTCAAAAGTATCCGGATAGGGATAATGTTGCGCGTTTAAAACTAAAATTTCGTGCGGAAAACATAGAGGAGAGTGAGGCAGGTAGCAAGCATACCAGCTACAGCGTGAATAAAGGTGAAAAAATTGTGTTTTGCATTCGTTCAAAAACAAAACAGGCCCGTCTTGAAGATGAAAATTTGCTTGTGTTTGTAGCGCTGCACGAGTTAGGACACGTGATGACAAAATCGACAGGGCATACTGAAGAATTTTGGGATAATTTCCGTTTTTTATTGAAAGAATCAATTAAGATTGGTGTTTACAAGCGTCAAAATTTTAAAAAGCATCCGCAAAAGTATTGCGGTACAAAAATAACAGACAGTCCGTTGGATAATTAAAATAAATTTATTTAATATTGATATAGATGAATTATCAAAATAATGGACGGATAAATATGGTGGATAGAAAAATTTATCCTGAATATCAAATGTTTTATCAAAAAAACGAGGGACTGAGTGAGTTTAAAAACGATGCGATTAAAACCATTCTTCAGAAAAATCCATTGAGTGATGTGTTTTTTAGTAAGGCGAACATCGATTACTTACAAAATCAAATCATTCAACGGGTTTATAATTTGTCTGCAGGACGTCATAAAATCGGACGTCAGAGTGATACGGAATTGGAAATCGTAATGCGTTCCATTTATCTGCAATTTAGTTTAAATCAGCCCGACGATATACGAAAACAGGTGCGTGATCTGGACGAAATGGTAATTGATGCGGTTGTCCCTGGTATATTGTCGGCCATCGAGCAATACCTGAAATATCAGGTAGCAATTTCAACGATTCCGACTCCCATTAATTTGCCAAAGAATGAGACCATTAAAGGTGAAAAAACATTGCAACTGCCGCCGTGGTTTTAACAAAATTTGAATTTAAAAATAATTTGTATAAATCAAACAACACATGAAAAATACATATTATTTTGGAACTTTTGATCCGGAAACCAAACTGTTTAATAAAAACATCGATAAAGAACGATGGGAGAAAAAAAAAATGGGGCATACGCTAATTTCTAGTCGCACCCAACTGCAATACTACACGTTGGATCGCTGCTTTATAAAAAACATAACCGATGGAACCGCGAGTACTGAAAAAATGGGAACTATTCAATTAAAAGGTCCCCATGAACTTTTAGTTGAATCGATTACGAATGCACTGCCCTTTTTTCCGGTTCAATACGTGTATTTTAATAAACAAATACATTATATTGAAGATTATCAAACCGCGGATGGAAAGGTAATCTCATTTTCCAATTACATCGAAAATAATACACCCTTTTGGGAAATTTATTCCTCGTCATCATTGTCGTCATCCTTATAATATTCGTCTTCCAATTGTTTGAGTTCTCGCGCCAAAATGGTGCTGTTTTCTTTGAGCGTATCCGCGTGTAGCTGCGCCCGTTCGGCTTCTTCGAATGCCAGCCGTGCTTGTTCTTTTTTTTCTTTTAGTTTTTCTCTAAATTGAATTCGATTAAGCATTTCATTTTTTAGGGTGGAGGTATCGGCTGGATGCGAATTTTGGGCGGGAGCAACAATTTCGTTTGATGGTATAACAACGGATTCGCGATTGCGCATGAGCATGATTTGAACCACGTCAATATCCATTATGCACTTTTGTTTCAAAAATTTCAGCCCGTTTATCCTAAAAATTAGCACCACCTTGGACCCAGGAACAATGCTGTTGTATTCAACCAAATTTTTTTTATCATCATACACTTTAATTTCCACCTTTTTGCGAATAAATGGAATGGCTATTTTTAAAACACCGTTGCTGTCTACGTTGCTTATGTAAAATTCCTTGATAGCTTGATAGGGTAGCTCTTGATCGAACCATTCTTTGCATTTTTTATGAATGTAGTCAATGTTAAATGCGTCAATTTTCTCAATGAAAGACTGCAAGTCAGTTCCTTTAACATCCACTTCAATATACGCTTCCCGTTCGTTTTCAACAATTCCCGATTTTAAAATGCTGTCCTTCGTCTGAATTAACACATCAAACGGCTTGTCAAAGTGGCACATATAAATGTTCCCCCTGGATTTTATTGGATTTTGATAATTAACTTCACTGTTTATATCATACGTTTTGTAATTGAATATCTTATAACCAGACATAATTCTATATAATGTTTGATAAATATTTTTTTATATCATTTTAACGCGGGACAGAACTATTTTCCTCGGGCGGTGTGCAAACCACTATTTTTCGAACAATCCATTTATACGTGTTATTGAAATAAATATCTCCCAACTCAATTGTTGCCGTAAATCGGGCGCCCTTTTGAATCGCAAACATTGATACGGGTTTCCCATTGACGCCGCTGGTAATTTCGACATTTCGATCGAGCAAACAGCTGATGGTCGTTGCATTTGAAAAATTGGATTTTAAACCGGGAACCAGTTTCATCAACTTTTGTTCAATGGATTGAAGCACTTGCAGAAAATCATTATCAAGTTGGCAATTGAAAGCTAACTTAATATAAAATTTGCCAAAGGCTGAATCTATTCCAAATGGGGTCATTACAATCGGGGTTTCAAATCCGATCGGATAGGGAACATTCGCTAAAATTAATTTAGGCGATTTTTTATTTTTTATTTCAGAAATAACCAGATTTTCAATGGGAAAATTTTGAATATCATTACTCATGATATAAAAATAATACGTTATTATAAGATAAATGTCTGTTCTTTTATTTATATTATTATTTGTGGTTCTTTGCATTTGCGCCGGATTAATTTACAAATATTATAAATTCCGGACCAGTAAATACAACGAATATAATCATCCCCCGGGCGACATCTATGTTAATTTCGGTCCCTAGTTGTTGAATGTTCCCTGAACCAACCACGGATACGCATCAGCGCAATTTTGGTCCAACTCAACCAAACCGCTTAAAATAATGAGACTTCCAAGGTAGCAGTCGTCCCGGGTTTCCCCTTCGGAAACAAGCCGGTTTAATTCATCAATAATTTCGTTCCTTAAGTTTGAGAATGAAAGATGCTTATAGTAATTGTTATCTCTATAAAAGACGCAGCCCGCTTTAATTATTTTGCTCTTTTTGATTGTTGAAAGCTCCATTCGGTAATCAAACAGATCCTTTATCAAATAAACCAGCCGAATGAGTTCGATGTTGGTTAAATTCATAAACCAATCAATATCCGTGTAATTATTAAGCTCGTCCATTTTCTGGAATACGGTTATCACTTTGTTGCGAAACACAAATTTAGCGTCATTTGGCAAAATGTTTTCGATTGTATTTCGCACCCCTTTGATACGACACAACCTGTACAATTTTTTGATGTCTTGCACAGTATCATTGGTAATAACCGATTTATTATACGGATTGGTTATTTGCCCTTTAACACGATTGCTTTCAACTACATATTTATAAATACTTTCAATATGGAACCCGTATATAAATCCGTCCTTGTCTTTCATCGTAAAAATATCATCGGGATGAATTTCCGATAAACTTTCTAGTAAATAAATATCTTCCGCATTGTTGCACAGGGATACGTTTGCAAACCCGGGACCGCGCAGTTGATTTGATTTCCGAACGATCCAACCCCTAAAAGCAGACTGAATTCGGGTTGCGGCAGATGAGCCTTGCGTATTTTTCAGTTGGGTACTGCAATCTACTATGCGTTTTCGATTCGTTTTACGCTCCTTTTTTATTTTTTTTATGATTGGCTCATCAATGCGCAAAACGTGGATTTTTTTTAAATGAACACCGCAATAATCACCCATTTTTTTTTTATGACCGCATTGTGTTCCATCACTTTTCCGTGCCATGCAGCTATTTATATTAAAAATAGTTGGCATATTATCATCTACTATATGGACTAATTCAATAACATCAGTCATAATAATAAAATTATCCTTATTATATCTTAATACGTCAATTTTTTATATGATAAAAAAATTAAATGACAATGAATAAAAAAAATAAGAGTTTCAAAATTATTTCTTTTACTTCTTTGTTGCTACAGCAGGAACACGGCGAACAGTCACTTTCTTCTTGGAATCTTCTTTAACTTCAACTACCGGAGGAGGCGGCAATTCATCATCGTTGCTGTCGTCTACTTCATTATCATGTTCAATTTGCGCAGGCGGCTGCTTTTTAGCCGCCACTGGCAAAACAGTTGCGGATTTGGGCGCAACCGGGGCCAAGTCAGCAGTATCGTCATCACTGTCGGTGATGAGGCATTTACCACGGGGGACACCATAAGAGGATGGTTCTTGCTTAATGCGACATTGGTAAACTTGCCAACTTGTATAACCAAACTTGCCACTTGCAAAATATACACCGGCACATTCCAGGATCATCGAAACACGAGCACCGCGCTTCAATTTTTGAAGCACTTCAATGTCGTTTACTTCGGATCCTTCCTTGTTGAAGAAGGAGCACATGAGTTTTCCTTCCTTTGAAACCGGAACACGAACGCGCATTGTATCCGGATACTTGCCATCAGGTTCCTGAGTTGCTTTGTCCTTACTTTGCTTAATCGTGTGATTCAGTAGTGCTTCAACAACTACGGGTTGGGCATTCTTCATTTTTAGCCATGTGAGGCTATTTTCAATGCCCTTTTCAACCAAAAGAGAGTCCAAGTCATTAATCATTGTATGAAAATTAGAAATTGCCTGTCCATTTGCGTCTTGGGCGTCCATTCCCTTGAACGAAATCTGAAAACTGTATTTGGGAATGCTCTTGACGCCGGGTGCTAGGTCCTTGCTTTCTTCGACAACTAAGTCAAAAGCTACTGCCATTTCCGGTGTGCGAATTAGAAACTTACGTTCGTCATTATATTCAACTTTGATGGATTTTCCTCCTTTAGCGTTGGTGATAACTTCACCGAATTGTACGAGACTGGTATCGAGTGTGTTGGGTTTGACGATTGTTGCAGACATTTGCGAGTTTTTGGATATGTTATTTATACTTATTATATTTTTAAGTATGAATTCCACAATCAAATTTTTTATGATAAATGTTAAATCATATGATATTCATAGTATTTTTTTAATTTACGTAAATATTCCACTTGGGAAAACCCTAACACTTGGTAATAAAATAGCTCAATTCGGTCTTTAAAAATACTGTATAAAATAATGATGATTAAAATTGCAGCAATTGTATAAATCATTATATAATTAATATTTTATTTTATTTTATTATTTTTGATCATTTTATTTGTGTTTTAGTTGGCACGCACGATGTTTAAACAATAAAATCATAAATTACACGATTTTTTATATGCTTCTAGAAATTTGCTGCAGTCGAAATCCGCATTTGAAATACAATTTTCAAATGCTTTTTTATTTGTTCGGCACCATACAAAATAATTTATTTTTCTGGCCAAAAAGCCATATTTATTTGCATCAATACAATCATGTTTTTCATTTGAGGAAGAAGACTCGGTCATTGTTCGTATATATGTACCCAATATGAAATATACGAAAAATGGACGTGCATGATTGAAAAAATTACTAATAATCTGGATATTCGGCATATTATTTTCAAAAATTAATTTTATTTTTACGATAATAAAAAAAACATTAATAATTATTATAAAAATATGACAAAAAAATTTAAAATTGATCCAACTCAAACGTTTACAAACACGGATGGTACTTCTGGCAAAAATGTGTACATTGATGCAAACGGGAAAACGGTTTTATCAGAAAGCTGGACTTTCTTCGATTTAGGTATAAATACCAAAGATAATCTAAAATATTACATGACATCATCCAAAATAGAAGTAGCAGAAGGAACTTTTATTGCGAATTACGAATATAATGAAAATTATAAAAAAGAAGGACAAAAATTAAATGCTTATTACGTGGGGTTAAATAATAACAACCGGATCAAGGCGACTTATATAAATTATTGGGCATCCGTGAAATACACCATATTGAATACGGATGTTGTTCCCAATACCTCAACCATTTTAAAGAATTCCATAAATCTGATTGGTAAAACACTTAAAAAAGATGTGGTTGTTGTGGATACTAATCAGATAATTCTTGCCGACCGTGTTGCGATGGAAGTGGGAACGAAGTTTAACCATGACAAAAATAATGAAGTTGGTAAAACGCTTAAAGACGGTGTTTCTCGTACATTTACCGAAATAAGTCCTGCATATCCAAATGGAATAAAGCTTAAAGTTAAAGCGATATATAAAAAAGACAAAAAAGACATTATTGGTGCGTTAATACTTGAACAATAGAAGTAAGGTAATATTTAAACACTAATTTCTTCCATTTCAATATATTTTGTTGAAATGGGGGCACTTGGAAGGACGTATTCTAAAAACATGCATATTCCCGAAGCAATGAAAAAAAATAATGAAATGATTATTGTTCCGTTTATATCATCCTCAAACACTGCAAAAGAAAATATTAATAAAACAACTCGGCGCACCAAGTCCAGACCGGACATTAAAACATTGCTTGGTACAAAATCATTTTTATTTTCTAAAATTTTTATTTTATTGAAAAAAAAGGATTGAATACTAATTGCAACCAATGTTGAAATTACTACGACATTCCATGAAAGCGGTGGTGGATGTTCTATTGTTTTTATCAGCGATGGAATAAGTGCACTAAAAAAATAAGCCAATTGAAAAATAATTTGAAAATCAATGTTAAAAATATTGAATTTTTTTATGCTGTATTCAATGATGACATTTGACACTGAATTAAATAAACAGCTAAAAATAATCGAGCTTGTGGGCTTCCATAATTCCAAATTGGCTTTTAAATAATGATACACGATAAAACTATAACAAATAAGCAGACAGATACATCCAACTAAATATATTTTGCCTATTTTTTTTTTTAATAAAAAGATAAAAAACGGAATATTCCAAATAACGAAGCTGCTGCGTAATACCGTATAGTAGCTTAAACTGACGTTATTAATACTGTAATACAGCATTATGGATTCAAATGAATACAGTAATCCAGCAACAATTGGAAATAGTATTTGTTTTCCATAATTGGTCAATCGTAATCGAAAATTCGTACGGGTGAAATAAATAAAGTATACTGGCGCACCACAAATCGATAACAGTGTTGTAAACCAAAAGTTATCGTATTGGTATGTAATTTGAATATATTTTAAAAGGATTAGATAACTGCTCAAATTCACAATATAGAATATGCTATGAAATATTAGGGAAATATATACATTATTGAACAGCAAATTACGCATCAAAGCAATAATATATATGATCGTTTTAATTCTATAATCTTTTTTTTTGATTTTTCTTAAAATAAACGAATTGGATTAACATCCCTCGTTGAAACGCATTTTTTTAAAAAAATTTGAAATACAAAATAGCTTAAAGATAACGCACTATAGTAGATTATATATACAGATAAATGGTTCGCACTCAGTCAAAGACTTCTACCGCCGTTCCCGCCGTCGTTCCCGTTGTTTCCACTCCCGTTGTAGAAACTAAATCTGCTGCTCCCGTAGCTGCTACTAAGAAAGTTGTTAAGAAGGAGGTTCCCACTCCCGTAGAGGTTGCCCCCGTCGTGGTTGCTCCTGCTCCTACTGAGGCGGCAACTGCTGAGTCTAGTTCATCGCGTGAAGATCGCCATAAATCAGCCCTTAAGGTTGTCGATGACCAAATTGCGGCTCTGAAGGCTCTTCGTGCCAGCCTTGTTTCCAACTACAAGGCCGATACCGCTGATTTGAAGGCTGCTCAAAAGTCGAGTGGTCGTCGTCGTCGTGCTGCTCCCGTTGATGAGAACGCTCCCAAGCGTGCTCCTTCCGGCATCACCAAGCCCACCAAGGTGTCTGATGCGATGTGCGAGTTCATGGGTCGTCCTCATGGTGAACTGGTTGCCCGCACTGAGGTTACCAAGTTCATCACCAACTACATCAAGACCCACAACCTCAAGGACGAGGCTGTCAAGCGCCACATCAACCCCGATGCCAAGTTGCGCGCTCTTCTCAACATTCCCCAAGGCGATCAGCTCACCTATTTCAATCTTCAGAAGTACATGACCTCTCACTTCCCTGCTAAAGTTCAAGCGTAAATAAATAGTCCAAAAGTTATAACTTGTTTTTTTTATTTTTGGAATATTTTCTTTTTTTATTGTATATATGTCTTCTAATTCAGTTAAGAGTTCTTATGATCTGCAAACTAATTATAAGACACCAGAAGAATATTTAACTAAACGCGAACGAAAAATTCTTGAAGAAACCAATGCCCTTGCAAACGATGCAAGCGAAAGGCAGACGGAACAAATGGATTTGTTTCATTTAAGTTTAAAACAGCTTTTACGGAATTGGTCAAACAGCATGCAAGCGATTTTGGTAGATTTAACCGATACACTCGATATAAATAAAGATTTAAAAAATACAAACAATATTTATGAATTTATGGTTGTTTTTTTTAATAAATTATGGAATATTTTTACAAAAGAATATCGGATTATTTATTTTGGAATGACGCTAATTTTCATAAGCATGGTCATCTATTTTGTTTTTATAAGCAGTGCCTAAATTTCATCAAACTCAAACCAAACCATAAAATTGTGATGTTGGAGTATCATTATTTTATGTTTTTTTAGTTGCTATGTTTTCCGCAAAAATTGGAGCCGGGTTTTGCTTTATTGGGACACGTTTCTCCCTTTTTGGTTTTTCCTTGACAAATAACTATGGTGGAATCACCACCAACACCGTTCGAGACTGGATTTAGTTTTTGGCTGGAAACATGCAATTTTAAGTAAGGATCTAGTTTTTGTCGGTCAATGTCAAAATCGGCCGAAATTTTATCTAAAATAATTTCCATGTTTTTTATAATTATAAATTGAATAGCTTCTTCCAATGAAGCAGACATTTATTAATTCATGTTAGTATTACAAATTTTATTTTTAAGTTTAGATTTAGATAATATAATATAAAATATGATATAGTATGGAAAATATTCAAATTGAACGAAACAATATATCCGGTATAAACATGGACCAAATTCAAACAAATAAACCGACCGACATTCATATTGAGAAAATGGATGGCGGCAAAATGCCAAATATGAACAATTTACCAAACAGTCCGAGATTGTTTGAAGTGCCAAAAAGCGGCATTGAACTATTAGAAAATCCCAGCAGAAAAAAGGAAAGTTCAATGGATTTCGGTGGAATAAGTGAAGAAAATTTTGAAATTGATATTAATGATTTCAACAACGTACAAAAAACGGTTCAATCAACCAAACCCAATTTATTTGACATCATACAAAAAAAAGAGGGGTCTAAAGATAACAGCCGTGAGCAACAACGCCCCAACATTTTTGGTCCAGTTCGTGATCGATTGCGACCAAATTTAGGAAAAGAAACATTGAACGACCTCAATTTTCAAAGCTTTGATTTTTCAATTGATAAAAATTTAGGCAATGAAGTTAAAATGACATCCATGGAGGGCATTGATAATAATTTGGGTGCGGGGGACATGTTTGAAAATCTGGATAAAACTGCCGGTGGAACTTCCAACCCTGCCGCCCCCGAGCAAACGGACCCTAATACCGATGAGTTAGATAAAATGAACATTGATGAATTGCTGAGCGAGTGTCAAACGCTTAAAGAAAAACACGGCATTAATACGCCCCAGCATTTCAACCGCAAAACACCAACCGATGAAGTGCGTGCCTTTATTCGAAGGGAGCGAAAAAAACGCGAGAAAGTGAATGCTGAAAAATTGGGGGCTAAAATTTTGCTTACCACCATTACGGCATTCGAGTTTTTAAACAACAAGTTTGATCCCTTCGACCTGAAATTGGACGGCTGGAGTGAAAGCATACACGAAAATATTGACGACTACGGCGAGGTGTTTGGCGAATTGTACGAGAAATACAGGACCACTGCTAAAGTGCCCCCTGAAATTAAATTGATCATGATGGTTGGCGGAAGTGCGGCCATGGTGCATCTTACCAATACCATGTTTAAATCCAGTCTTCCCGGCATGGAGGATATGCTCAAACAGAATCCCGAAATGATGAAACAATTCGCGCAGGCAGCGCAAAATCAAAAATTTGGATCACAGGCGGCAGCAGCGCCTCCGCCTCAGCAGCAACCACCCCCTGCAATGGATACCCGCACGCCATCACGGATGGCGGCTCCACCACCCGTTTTTTCAAGCCAGCCGCAAAAAACAATGAACGGTGGTAATCCAATGATGGCCTCGTCGACATTAAATCGGCCCATTGCCCCACCGGGACAAAATTTTGGAACGGGTCTTGATCCCATGCCCCGTCGGGAAATGCGCGGGCCGAGCGGATTGGGTGTGGATGATATTTTAAAAGAAATCCAAATGACTTCTGTTAAACCACCAAGTCCTGCAAAAAAATCACCCAACGGGTCGCTGGTCAGTAAAGGAACCAATCAGCGCCGGGTAATTAATTTGAATCTAAGATAAACGCCCCCAGCGTTTGCAGGTATTCTATGCCCTGCACAAAACAGTCGCACAAGTCATCCTGTTTGGTTTTGTCTTCTAATTTATTTATATTATCGTAGTCGGCCATTTTTTTCAGTATCTCTTTGCAGATCAGTTTTCCCAGGGCTTTTCTGTCCTTGTACTCTTTTTTATCAAACGTTGACACGTCCAAGCTTATGCCCTTTATTTCAAGTTTTTTTTTGGCCGTATAAAATTTAAGGATAGATATCGATGCACCGCACAGCGTTTTTTTGTGCAGAAAATAACTGTACAGTATCATTTGTATGGACTTCATTTTAGGATTTTTAAGCACGGGCTGATTTTCAAACAGCACCGCATCCAAATTATCAAACAATTGAACCCGTTGTTCCAATTGTTTGTATAAAATACCCCCCAAATAATCCAAATCCATGTCTTTAGTATCTTTAATGGCAACAATGTCCTTCTTTTGAAAGTGCTTTTCAACATAGGTCTTTGTATGAGCGCTGCAGTAATAACTGACTGCTGCGGGGTCTTTATGATTGGCAAGCAGTACGTACGATTTAGCCCGTTTTTTGCACATGGAACAATCCGGAATTCCGGCGATGTTCATGACTTGCCAATCGAGAATGCGCACCCGTTTATTTTCATCCGTTTCCATGAGGCAATAAGCCATATTGACAATACCAATATCAAATGAAAGAATCTTCATTCTTATACGTATTAATTATACTCTATTTTATAAGTTATTTTATTTAAAAGCATGCATTTATACATTTTGACGTAAATATTGGTTCAATTCATTATTTTCAATGATATAGTTTGATATGTTTTGTGGAATGTATTTTAGAGTTGTTTTTATGATGGATTCAAATTCGATATTTCTTATTTTTTTTAAACGCACAAAATCAATCGCACACACTACGATTTCAAACGATAGTTTTAAATACGTTAAATCCGAACTAAACGGAACGGGACGTATGAAATAAATTACCAATAACGGCAGCGCAATGCTCTCCAAAATGCGATATTCTAAATAATACTGGCTGGGAAATTCATTTGAAATAGCATATAAAAAATAATAGAGATAAAATACCGCTGGAGTAAATGCTATTTTTTTAGACATGATACGCGACGAAATATTGTATTCGATATTGTTTATGTAATGCAAGTGAACCTTTATTTTATACAGCGCATTAAATTCCAATATTTTGCAACTGTAATTAAAATAGAGTAGGGCTTCCATTGCCGGATCAATACAACCCGTTTGCGGGACAGTGTCTATTAAATACCACGCAAAAAACAGCGTTTCTAGATGCGTTCCTACATTTACATGTCCTTTTAACACGCACAGTTTTATTTCCAAGTTATTATTTTGATTGAAAAAAACCCGATTTTCGGAATATTTTGCAAACATGTCATCCAGATATTCCAATTCATACAATTGCGGCTGTCCAAAATTGTAGGAATGATACCTATTATTTTTAATTGATAAATTAAGAAATATAGAATCATTAATGTCTGTCGTTTGCTCAGCAGTTGTTTGATTTAAATCAAGCGCCGCTTTCAGGCGACTCATGTATTCATCCTTTAAAGTTAGGGTTTGGTTTTCTTTTTGCATAATTTTTTTTGCGGAAACGTTATGATCGTTGTGTATTAACTCGATAATTATCGGATTTGATATTGATTGAATATCAATTATTTCATTGAATTTCAACTCATTCAAATAATGTAGGGTAGCCCCCAAACTATAAATATCATAGTTGATATTGTTTTTTATTGAATTTTCGGGAGCTTTAAAATATTCAGTGCATATGTAGGGTTTCCTCACACCAGGAAATCCATAAAATTCACATAATCCAAAATCACACAACGCATATTCATTTTGCTTGAACAGCACATTGGCTATTTTTACATCGCTATGTATGAATCCATGCGAGTGTATCAAATACAATTGTTCCAGTAATTGCGATCGAATCGCCATAAGGTCGGAATCAAGCAAAAGCCCCTTTTTTTTTTTATTTAGGTACAAATCTCCGTCATATAAATCAACCGTGATCGATTTAAAATTGGGGGAGATGTCATAAATCACAAGTTTCGAATACGATTGACTGAAATGAAATATTTCACGCAATATGTCTTGACAAGTTCCGTATTTATTATCTGCTTCTAAAAACATTTTTTGACAGGCGGGTGCGTTGTTATTTAAAACTACTTTATAAACCATGCCAAATGTTCCCGAAGCCAGATATTGTTTACTGTTTAACATTCATATATAATTTAACCGATAAAGATATTATTGTTTATTTTTTATGTATTTCCTGCTATTTTAATTTAAGAAAATAAATATTTGCTATTAAATATATGGAATCTCCAAGTAAAACTTTTAGTATATCTCCCATTTTAACAATTGAAAATTATGGGAATACTACATATCACTGTAATTATAAAGATTTTAAAATTGAATACAATGAAATTAAATTAAATGAGACCCGCGCACATTCCATTTATGAAAATTTTAATAAGATCAAGTACGAGCTGTTTAAATACTGGTTTTACAACCATCGAAACTTAAAAGATAAACACAAAATTGAAATGTCATTGGATTTAATTGATTATTTAAAAGAAAAAGATTTTTTTGATATGAACCACTTGGATAAAGTTTTATTAACAATTCTCTATTTTGAACTGATTACTTTGAAAAAAACATCTATATAAAGATAAAATCTTAAATTATATTATCTATGTATAAATGGAAACGACTGATGAAGAAAATGTAAAGATTTCCTCGTTCGAGGATATGGGGTTAGAAGATAATCTGTTGCGCGGAATATTTGCGTTTGGCTTTGATATTCCCAGCACAATTCAGCAAATGGCAATCGTGCCCATTCGACAGGGACGGGACGTCATTGCGCAGGCTCAATCGGGAACGGGAAAAACCGGCGCTTTTCTCATTTCAACAATGAGCATGGTAGACAAGCGTTTGCACGAACCGCAGGTGTTAATTTTGGCTCCAACGCGCGAACTGGCTATACAAATTTATAATAATGCGGTAGGCTTGAATATTTTTACTAAATTTAATATAGGAATATTGATTGGGGGAAACGATCAAAATATTAATTTAAATGGTGAAAAAAGTTTCTCTGAAAACAGTCAAATTGTTATTGGCACTCCTGGCAAAGTGTTTTATATGATGAATAAACATTACATGCGCACGGACAATTTAAAGGTCATTTGTTTTGATGAAGCCGATGAAATGTTAACCAGTTGTTTTAAGGATCAATTGTACGAGATATTTCGGTTTATTCCAAAAAATGCTCAAGTGTGTATTTTCAGTGCAACAATTACGGAGGACACGCTGGATTTAACCAATAAATTTATGAACAACCCGCTCAAGTTGCTTGTAAAGAAAGAGGAACTGACCTTGGAAGGAATTGTTCAATATTATATTAATGTTTCCGAGGAGCAGTTTAAATTTGAGGTGTTGGCCGACCTGTATCGGTTTCTGAACATAAACCAAACCATTATTTACTGCAACAGTAAAAAGAAGTGTCAGCAAATTCACGCCCGTTTGCAGCAGAATAATTTTACGGCAAGTTCCATCCACAGCGATATGAGCCAGCAAGAGCGCAATGCGGTTATCCAAAAATTTCGAATGGGGAACGTGCGCATTTTATTGGCAACTGATATTATTGCGCGAGGCATTGACGTTCAGCAGGTGAGTACCGTAATTAATTTTGATCTGCCGTCCAAAAAAGAAATTTACATTCATCGAATTGGTCGTAGCGGAAGATTTGGTCGCAAGGGTATGGCCATTAATTTCGTCACAAAACACGATTTTAATTATCTGAAACAAATTGAAAATTTTTATGCAACCACGATTGAGGCATTTCCGGACCCGCAATCTTTGAATTTTTAACATGGGCAGAGGCATCTTTTGAATTAACAAAAAAAAATATAAATTATATTTTATTTTGGAAAAAATTGATTTAAAATTTAAAAAGATAGGTTATAATTATTACAGAAAAGATGTCAACCGAAACGGATGTCATATTTCAACTCATAGAGTTTTATACAGAAAATATTTTTGAAAAAGTGGGTGAAGAAGATTATGAGTTTACAAACGAAATCAACAGCGACGACGACGATGACCAAAGCGAAGACGACGACACCGACGGATCCGATGACGATGAAAATAACGGCGTTGAAAAAAACCAAAAAAAGCAGCAATACAGCCGCGAATACAAAATTTACTTGTTTGGAAGGGATGCAAATAATAATACCGTCAGCGTCCTTGTTAATCATTTTACGCCCTATTATTACATTCGCATACCCGAAAATTGGACACGTCGCGATTGCGAGGGGTTTAAAAATTGGATACTGGCTCAAGTAGATAAAAAATTGCACGAAGGGTTCATCGAGTGGCGCATCATTGAACGAAAGTCTTTTTCCGGATTTTCTAACAACCACGAATACCGCTTTTTGAAACTGATATTCAAGAATACAATGATTATGCGAAAGACAATTGACGTGTTTGTTGGCCGAATGGGTGAAGGCGATGAGCAAGTAAGCTATTGGAAAACGCATCGATGCAGCGATTTAAAACGGTTTGGTATTCCCGTGAATGCGGAAGACACCATCGAGTTTCAGCTGTACGAAAGCAACATTGATCCATTGCTGCGATTCCTGCATTTGCAGGATATTGAACCGTGCAGCTGGGTGCGCATTCCGGCCGGACAGTACACGATAAGCGGAGATACTACCAGTCAGATTGATATATCCTGCAACTGGAATGTAATCCATCCCTTCAAAAGCACCAACAATATGGGTTTTGTTGTGTGCAGCTTTGATATTGAAACCGATTCAAGCCATGGTGATTTTCCGATGGCCAAAAAAAATTATTTGAAAGTGGTTCGTGATTTGGTGGAATACTGGCAACAACTGAATAAACATATCGAAAAATATAAATCAATTCGCAACAGAACCGAAGAACAAGAAGCCGCGTACCTGAAGTTTGCGGAAATGAAGAAAGACGCCAAGACCACTTTGTTTCGCTATTTTAATGACAGTTTCGCTTCAGAATATGACCCGGAACGCCAAAATGAAGTGCTTGCAAACCCCGGAGTGTATCATATTTTCCTAAAAACCGACCAAGTTCCACCCAGCGATTCGCAAATAAAAAAAACGGTTCGAACAATCGAAACCTTAGCAACGGTCGTCTATAACAGCGCAAATATTAAACAAAAAACCAGCAACATTGATAAAATGTGCAGCATACTTGATAAGGACTTTCCAAAAATGGAAGGGGATAAAGTACGTCAAATTGGTATTAAATTTATTCGGTACGGTGAAAAAACGTGCTTCAAAAACATTTTAATCAGTTATGGCAAATGCGATAAGATTAAAGATACCAACGTGTTGAATGCGATCAATGAAACGCATCTTTTACAAACGTTCACGGCAATTGTTCACAAATATGATCCCGATTTTATTATCGGCTACAACATATTTAATTTCGATTTTCCATTTTTGTATGAACGCGCCGAAGAACTGGGCATTATTGAAGATTTCTGTCGATTGGGTCGGATTCATGATAAATTAAGCACGATGACTGAAAAAAAAGGAAAAGTCAAAACGAAATTCTTGGAAATACCGGGTCGTATTCAAATCGATATTTATAAAATATTACAACGCGAACAACCCAATTTAGAAAGCTATAAACTGGATAATGTGTGCAGCCATTTTATAAAATCACCCATTAAAAAAATGGAACGCTTGGAAGATGGCCGAACGAAGTTATTCGTTGACGACATGACTGGAATTTATGTGGATAATTATATTCACTTGCTGTTTCAAGAGGGCTACACCGAAAATAAATTGGAACTTGGAATGGAAAAGAAATGCAAATTTCGGGTGGCAGAAGCCAATCGCGAAGGCAAAGACAGCATTTTAATAATTGAGGAAGACGTTTATGCCTTGCTGAATAAATACAAATATAAGCTGTGGTCTTTAGCGAAGGATGATCTCAGTCCAAAGGAGCTGTTTCGTTGTTTTAAAGGAACGGATGCGGATCGAGCCCTCATTGGAAAATATTGTATGATGGACGTCAACCTGTGTATTGAACTCATTAACAAACTTCAAATGATCACCAATAACATGGGTATGGCAAACGTTTGCATTACGCCGCTCAGTTGGATTTTCATGCGTGGCCAGGGTGTGAAAATTCTTAGTTTAATTTCTAAATTTTGCAAGAACGAAAAATACTTGCTTCCAACACTGCTGGTTAGTCGGGGCGACGGGCAAAAGTATGAAGGCGCATTCGTGCTTCCACCCATACCCGGCGTATACTTGGACAAGTACATTACGGTTTTAGATTATAACTCACTGTATCCGAGCAGCATGATTGCTGAAAATTTGTCGCATGAAACGTACTGCGGTGCCATGTGTCGTTGCCATAAGCATTTGGAAATGGTTCCCATTACCAATAAAATATTGAATTATTTTGAAGCTGAAGCCGCAATATGTCCGGATTGTCAGGAACTGAATAAAGATACCCCGCAAAATGAGTGGTTAGGCGAGCAGGGCATCACCCGCATACAAGCACAGGGGCTGGGCTACGAAGACATACCGCACGACATATATCACTGCACCTTTACAAAAACCGGACACGTAAAGACAAAAACTAAAATTGGGGTTCGACTTTGTCGTTTCGTACAATTTGCAAATAATGAAAAGGGCATTCTGCCGCGCATTTTAAAAGGCTTACTTCAGGCAAGAAAAGACACGCGCACAAAAATGACGTTTGAAGTGGTGCGACTGGATAATAACGACGTTTTCGAGGGAGTGGTGTGTGATGTTGAAGGCGGAATAGTGATAAAAGACATTGCATTTAAGCCCATATCACCGGTTATCGCGATTGAACGCGTAGTTGAAAGGAAAAATAGCTTCAATGACTTTATGATTAGTGTTTTGGAAGGTTTGCAGCTGGCATTTAAAGTGACTGCCAATTCATTGTACGGACAAATCGGTGCAAAAACCAGCGCCGTTTTTCTGAAAGACATTGCTGCCAGCACCACTGCAACCGGTCGAAAGCAGCTGCTTACTGCGAAAGATTATGTTGAAACGCGATACGAAGGCGCAAAAGTGATCTACGGAGACACGGACAGTATTTTCGTTGATTTCCAACCGAAAGATTCCGAGGGAAATCTGATTACGGGTAAAGCGGGTCTTGAACGCAGCATCGAACTTGGAAAAGAAGTCAGCAAAGGCATTCGAGCCGTTCTGAAAAACCCGCAAAATCTGGGATATGAAAAAACATTCTGGCCCTTCATCATTTTCAGCAAAAAACGCTATGTTGGAAACAAATATGAAGAGGATCCCAACAAATTCAAACAAGCGTCTATGGGGATTGTGCTAAAGCGGCGCGATAACTGCCCTCTGGTGAAAATCTTCTTTGGTGGCGTGATTGATATTCTCATGAACAAGCGCGATTATTCTGCTGCAAAGGAATATGTTGACAGCTGCTGCAATAATCTTATTCAGGGCGAGTATCCAATTGAAAAATTAACAATTAGTAAAATGTTGAATGCACATTATAAAAATCCGGACCAAATTGCGCACAAGATTTTAGCAGATCGAATTGGAGAAAGAGAACCAGGCAATAAGCCCCAAAACGGAGATCGAATTCCGTATGTGTTCATTTATGCGCCGAAAGAAAAACTTCAAGGGAATAAAATTGAAAATCCGCAATACGCATTATCAACAAAATTGGTTTTAGATTATAAGTATTATATTACAAATCAAATCTCAAAACCCGTGGGACAAATCTTTGCGTTGTTTATTGAAAAACTGGATCCCAAACGATTTCACGATGGTTTAATGACCGCCTATTACGATAAACAAATAAAAGCCGGAAAAGACGCGTTTGATGCCAGCAAAAAACTGATGGATTATCGATTGAAACTGGCTATCGAATTTATATTTGAACGATTTGTGATACATTTAAATAATACGCAGACCGGACAAATGACCCTTGAAAAGTTCATTGTTCCGTTTCCCTCTGCCAAAAATAAAAATAAATTATAAAGTACAAAAAAAATTGATTAATTGTTTTTTTAATTGATATGAAACAGCATTATGTCCATTCAACACCTTTCAAAACTCCGATTTTGGTTCAATCTTGGATACGGTAGCAGCGGCCGATGTGCCATTTCATTGAATGAATTAACCCCGTTCGTTCTACAGGAACTGCGAAATCATCTTCGTTCGTATTTGGTTGTTCGAGACTGGAACAAGCGCATTCCAGCCTTTCAACAACAAACAAAGACCCATTTTTCAGAAGACAATTTTAAAAATCTGCTGTTGGATGGACTTGAATGTGGAAATTGGTCAAACAAAGATGGGAGTGATAAATACAGATTCAAAGCAACAATTTGTATTTATCACTCCGACGGCAGTCCAACCGAAATGCTGCAATACGTCAAAACAATCTTTGAACGAACCATTTTTCAAACTTCATTCTCTCCAGAATTTGAATCACTTCCATTCTTTATTACAGGACCGTTCGAAAGTGTCATCTCAATTTAGAGTTTGTGCGTGGGTTGTTATGTTTATAGACATCGATTTGTAAATGTTTATAGACATAAATAAGTTATATCTTGTAGACATATTTCTTGTAGACATAAGTATGAATAAATGACAAGTTATCTTTTGTTTTTATCTACTCAAATAATTTAGGTTTATTGTTTTGAAAACAGTTTATCATTTTATAAAAACACGGTGGCCGGAATTTGGGTTTTCCATTTTTTTTATTTTCAATAATTAGTTCATATATTTTATTTAAGAAACATGTTTCACTTATATTAAATTTAAAATAAAAAAATGCATGCTGTTTAGCGAAATTTTCTATTTGTTCATCCGAAACAACTTGACGCCCTCGATCATTTCCCACAATAATAATCGTTTTGTCTGGACTATTGTAGTCTGAATTGACGTCTTTTATTTTATCAATAAGCAACGGCAACCTCAAAAAATGTTTTTCGTTTGATAAATCAACTACAATCATTAATCCGTCGTAATTTACATAAAAAAATTCATTCATGTTATCAAAACTGCTGTGTCCGGGTGTGTCCGTAATGATAAAAAAAAACGATGCATCTTTATTATTATAATTTCGGCAGTCAACCGTAGGAGATACACTGGGTGAATGGTTTAGCTCCATCCCGTCTCCATTTTTAAATATGGTGGTTTTACCACATTTATAATCACCAATAATATTAATGCGATAACCGGATCGGGGTGATAATAAATTGTCTATATTCTTTGTCATCTTTGTCATATATATAATTACAAAATTGATTATTTTGACAAAAATAAAAAATAAGAAATTTAAAATTGAAATTATCGGGTTCGTTTCTTACTACATCTCTGTGTTTTCCCCCAAACGCAGTTATTTTTACTGCATTCCGTTTCTGTGGTATAAGATGTACATGTCGCCGTGTGTGTTGGCGGTTTCCGAGTTGTTTGTTTCTTTGATGTGCGGGTTTTAGAGCATTTATTTGTTTTTGAACTCCACGAGCAGGCCAAGTTGGTTCCACAGTCTTTTGCACTCTTAAATGCGGTACATTTTATATTTTTCGAAGGGACTGCTGGCTGAACGGCATGGGCGCGGTCGTTATTAATTAACGAGGGTGCTATATAAAATTTTCTATTATCTGCCGTTAGTATTTTAACTCGTTTATTAGTAATTGACAGGATTCTCCCTTGAAGCGATCTTTTTCCCGCATTGGTAGTTATGACGTCCCCTATTTTAAAATTGGTTTTAACTGCTTCCAACGCACTGATTTCTGTATCTATATCCTCGTGCAATGAATGGTGGCAATTAGTATGCCCGAATATGTTTTTTATCATTTTTTTAAATATTCCATTATGCCCTCGTTGCGATGTCACCAGTTCAGGACATTCTATACGCGCTATAAAATGAATTAGTTCGTGGCATATCACGTGGTACATGCATTCAATTTTAGTACGGCACTGCAATCCGCCCAGCTCATAGCGTGTTTCATCCTTTGAAAACAGCTTCTTCATAATAGGGATTGAAAATGAAAGCAGGTATTTTTTGTCGTTAATTTTTTTACAGTATCCCGCGGTAGAGGTTATGTTCGAGTTAATATTAAAAATTAATTCAATTCCCCTCGACTTTAAAATCGCACTTATTTGTTTATTAAAAAAAACATCGTCTATTATTTTAAATATTTCCGCAATATCGCTTACAGTTAGGACTGATTCCGGATTGCGAATATGAACGCGACTGTTTATACGTTTTAATGCATCAACATGCTTTTGTTCAATATTTTCTACCTTGTTCGTTTGATATTTGGCGCATATACTTGTATTCATTTTGGTATATATAATATATAATATAGCAAAAAAAATGACAATTGATGTAATTTTTTATTTGATTGATTTAATTAGCAAATAAATGCTTTACTTAGAAAAAATAGCCTAAATATAAAACCATATAAAAATAAAACATGTTAATTATTTAACAGATTTCATTAACATGTTAACTTTTTTGATTCTTACCCTGCTTTTATTTTGTGGCATTCGGTATTATCCCCGCATTGAGCAGCGATTTGTTGATCCGTCCATGCGTGTACGATATAGACAACTTTATTATTTGAACGTTATAGCGGTCTATTTGACGCTATTGTTTTCTGGTTCATTTTATATTACTCATTATTTGGGATGGGTATCATCCATACTGCTAGTATGCGGTTATTTTCCGTTGATACCCGAACTGTTTAATCCCTAAGTGCTTTTAAATATTTTTCCCATCCATCCTTCCTTGTTATAATAATGAAAAAAATCGGTGATACTATTTCCTAAACTTTGATGCGTGGTGTGTGAAAGTTTAGTATTAATATGAATTTTAGCCTCGTAATTACTTTCAAACGGAATGAATTTTTCAATAATGTGTTTTTCAATAATATTTTTATTAAAAGTGTCTTTCCCGTCTATTTCTGGTCGGTAATTGTGCAGCATGTTCAATAAAATGTAAAACAAGTTGCTGTGCTGCCGCAAACAATTATAGCATTGATTACACAACTCTTTGAATTTGTTGTAATGTTTGCTCTCCATGCCACCCATCATGTCAATCATGTCGCTAGTGAGTCGAATTTCACTGCTACCGAAAGCGTTGTTAGTTATAATTTTTGGATCATACCCCAAAATAAAACTGTAATCAATGTGAAACAAGTATCCATCTTCGGTTATCATAATGTTGTCCAAATGCCGATCACCAATTCCCAACAAATAACTGATGACGCAGTATCCGGCGCAGCTTTTTACGAAGCGCTGCCTCAAAATTTCGATTGGAACCGACCCATTATGTTCAATAATAAAATTCTGAATAGTGAATTTTTGCTTTTCATGTATATTATATATGGTGTGTGCATTTCGGATTATTTCTACAAATCCGCACTGCTCGTCGATGGGCAAAATCGCATAATTAACCAAGTTTAATTCCAAATTCAACTCCCTAAAAATGATGAGATCCATCAGTAAAATAATTTTACTAATAATATAGTCTTTTCGCATGTCTTCTTTTTTGTAAAGCGCACTGAAGGTATAGTTCACGTATTCATCTTCTTCTTTTTTTATACAATTGAAATCGATTTTGAGGGGTCGGGTCGCACTGTCTTTCACTTCCAAGTTAGTAAGATCTATGCCAATACACAGTTTATTTGGCTGAAGGGGTAATGCAATGGGATAATTGGAAAAATAATTTTTATATAACAAGTGATCCCGAATTATTTCTTTTAATGATGCCACATTCGGTTGTTTATCAACAATGGTCGCAATATTTTTAAAAAATCCTTCGCTGTTTAGCAGAATTTCTCGGTTTTCTTCGCTGTTCATTTTATCCAGCAATTTTAATTTAATGTTGTGATACATGGATCTAAAATCGCGATCACACATCTGCAAATTAAGTTCCCAATAAAAGTAATTTAAAAATACGTAGTTTTGACTGCCAATATGTATTAAAAAATCACCCATGGGACATTTATTTTTTACTTTATTGTAATAATAGCGGCAACTGTAAACCATGTAGGGTAAATAGCTGAGCAACTCCTCAATTGGTGCGGCTGCTAAACATTCAAAAATGTACCGGCGGACCTCTTTTTCTTCGATTAATGGGTACAAACACACGATGGCGTCTTCGGGCTTAAACTGGGCGTTGCAGTGTCCGGAGCACATTAAACTGCGGCACGCTATCGTTCGCGGTTTATACAATGAATCAATGACTTCCTTTTTGTCGTACACGCTTATTTCCTTCCAGTTGATCGATTTAATAAGTGCTATCAACCATTTCGAATGGCCTGATAGGTATTTGCGATTGATCCACAGCAGCTGCTTGTCGCGGGTTGAATATTTATGGTCCGGTAAATAAAACTGTATTTGCTTGAAATTATTTAGATAAAATTTGGACATCTTATTCCACGATTTTGAAACGCTTGCCATTTTCATATAGGTCGGAATATCCAGCATAATATTATTAAACACCTTGATTAAATCGCTGATTTCTTCCATGTTTTTAATTTTTCGATGGCAAAAAACGCATACGCGGTTCTCATTTATTTTATAACCCAAGGTTTCAAGCGTTTTATTTTTAATTGCTTCGGGAATATAATTCTTGATATCAAATGGATTCAATTCCGGTTTTGGACAGTTTTCAAGATACGACGGTATTTCAATGGTGTAGCCGGAGCATTCATAGCAAAACAAACCACCGCAACTGCGACAATGGTGCCGCCTCCTAAAAAATCCAAATGCCAGTTCGCATCCTAAACATTTATTGCTTATGTCATCATGCGCCCATTTGTGCCGGCGTCTTTCTTCAAGCGCGTCGGCGGAACTGTCCACAACGTAATAATTGTCATCGGCTGATGAACGCCGTCGCCTGCGTTGCGGAAAATCTTCATCTTCATCTTCTTCGAAACTATTATTAGACATATACTACACTATATTCTAATAATAATTGTTTTATTTTTATTACATTTTTTATTCGTCTAAGGAGGAATTTGGTGTGTTTAATAAAGAATTAACTTTACCAAAATAGCAAGACCCACCAATTGAAACACGCTTTCAATGGGTTTAATCACGGTAATCATATCTACCGCAACCGAATTCCACAGCCATTTCCCAATTAACATAAGCACTAAATAAACACCAATTGTTAAAATAAAAAAAGACCACACGCCCGCAGTTCCATACGCAGCCTGAATGGTTTGCATATCTAAATTATCCGTTCCATTTGCGAATTGTTCCTTTTTTATAATTTGTTTCGCAATAAAGTTTTCAAGTAATTTCTGTGCCGTCATTGTTTTTATAATTTGTAGCAACATTTTTTTTATGAACAATTTTTTTTCTTGGAAAAAAAAACATATAATCTTCATACAACATTTCAATTTGATCACATGTTTTAAAAAAAAATGTATAAATTGCCACGCCAAAAAAACATAAAATAATAAAATACAGCATTGTTCTCTATTAGATATTATGTTGGGACAAAGCTTTAAATCGTTTTTAAGAACGCGTATGTAATTTTTAGATTATGTGGCCCCCTATCGCATGTCATCCCAAAACGATGAGTCAGCAGGAATCAGATCAGTTGGGTGAGACCACTCACGCCCATTTAGTGATGGACCGTAAATACAATCTAAAATTTTATTATCCTCTTTACCTTTATTAAAAAAAGTCGGCCGTTTATTTTGTTCGATGATAATACAATAATTAATAAGCATTGGTTTAAATATTGATCCGTATTCTTGCATATAGAAATATCTTAGTAATAAACTTTCACACAATTTTTTAATTTTAGCAACATTCCTAACAGTATGAATAGTATTTTCGGACAGTGTAATGTCTGGTATAAGCGAACTATCTATAGAAATAGTTCTGGGTATATGTTTGTCAGTATTTAAGTCTTCACGACGAGCAACTAAACGTAAGTGTGTTCCCTGTGTTTCGGTTTCATTATCAAAACCAGCATCAACTGGTCCAAAGATCTTATATCGGTATGCATTTAATGATAATTTGTTTTGTATCTTATCAAATGATGGTGCTGTATCGGTTTGTTCGCATAGTATGCCCTTTGATCTCGCATCGGAGTAATTGCAAAAAAACGCATAATAACTAGAATCAGCACCACCCGTTTGTGTGCGTTTCGTTCTTCGTAATGATTTGCGCAACAGGTTTTTTCGGTTTATTCTCCGTTTTAGTGATATTTTCATAATTATATTATACTATAATGGTATGTTTTCATTTTAAAAATTCATTAATCCATAATCTTCATTTGTTTTGCGGCGGAGGAACTATTTTATATTGCATGTGAATTTGTTTATCGTTCGGGTTTCCTAAAATAAATTGTATTTCCATTAAAATGTATCCAATATCATGGAGTACAAAATTAATATTTTCAACTATTCTAAAATTTTTAAACATTTTTACTTGAATGTGCTCCCCATTTAATGGGTTAACCCGAACCGTAAAATCAATACTTATTTCAGAATCACGAGGAAGTTCCGCTATTATTTTATCACTAAATTTTTTTTGAAAAAAAGCATAAAAAGGAAACAGCGTCGCTTGATTGGGTAGGACCCATAATAATCTCTTGATAATGCGTGAATAGGGAAGTGAGTTGAGCAAATAATAAAAATTGTCCTTTGACCTTATTTTTGTTTGATTGAAATAAAAAATTAAACGATCAAAATCGCGGTCTATTTGTTCATCGATCTTCAATTTATTATAATGAAAACTTTCAAATAAATCCATATAAAACTCTTTTAATGAAATATCCATTCCTGCCTATATAGGTAATCTTAGCTAATTTTATACATATTTACAAAATTCAAAATTTGTGCATCACTACATTCTGAATACTCCGGTTTTAAATCCAATAATCCGTCTTTTATAAGAATCGAATCCATATCTTTGCGTATGCCGACCACCCGACATTTATTCGACATCATTTTGAATATGAAATCACCGTCATCCAATAATACATCGTCCGTATCAAACAGCTTAATCTCAGTTAGAGGGTGCTTATTACTAACTTTTATTAAATGATTTGACAACATATATTGTAATAAATGCAGCGACATTTGCTGCTTTTCAAAATCGCTTATTGTTATTTTGGGGGGTTCGGTGGGTTCGGCGGCACGTATATCAATTTGTTTGGGTATAGAAACGCCCCCAAATGTTTTTTGACTAAAACTGATAAGCGTACTGTAATCAATACCAAGTTGTTCGGCATTTTTCATCCAGGTGCGAGCTCGCAAATCGCTTTCAAAGATATTGCCAAAATGTTCCCATCCGTAATGATGAATAATATCCCGCTTATAATGCTGCCTGCATCTCCAACATGTCTTCACTTCGTTTTCATTATGTTTTTGACAATACAAAAACCCTGGAAGTTTTTGTCCAACACATCGCTTGGGCAGTACGTTTTTTGAACCTGCAATTGTATCTGTGCCAAATTTATAGCTGCAGCATTGTTTGTCGCCAAATTTTAATTCAATGAATGGACCCACTTTTTCGAAGATTTCTTGCTTGGGTTGATGCAAATCTAACAATTGATAAATTAAGTTGAATAAATCAATTGTTGGTATTTTGTTTTTATGATGCAGAAGCGTTTCAAGTAAGGCATGCAATTTTTTTGTTTGAAGGTCTTTTTCCGTTTCAAAAAAAGGACGAAATGATTCAATGATTGGAAACATCCCACAAATCTGGTTTTTTGGTGGTGTCTTTTCTAAAAATTATTATTCAAATTTTTTAAATCAGCGTTTCTTCGATTTTGGATTGTGCTTTTTCTTGAACAGACTCTATTTTTGATAAAATCTTATGTTCCGCTTCCGCTTGGGTTTGTTCAATTTTTTGTTTTGCTTTCTGTATCAGTATTTCTTTTAGGTTTGCATATTGCAGGGGATTTGCAAAAGATGAAACAATTTCAGTATTGTCTAAAAAATTATCAAGAATATCCAAATAGTGATTATTGCGTTTTAGTAAGCGATTCATGATTACCATGTAATTGATGATGGTATCCATAAAATTTTCAAACACGGGAACTATTTCACAAAATAAAATATACGCCATTCCGAAATTTTTTCGACTAATATTGATAAACAGGTTCATTATGTTGCCCAAATTAGCAACAATATGAATTCCCATATCAACTAGTTTATTAATTATGGGTGCAAGCACGGGCGACGCAGCCAAACCAGCTCCAGCGGTTTCCACGGAAATTGCTGTCAAAATTAATTGAACGTATGAATCCTTTCCCACACCCAGCGTTTCGGCCCATACTTTGGATAAAATGCTTAATTGTGAAGCCATAACACTCAAATAATCAATTGGAACTCCTAACATGGGACCATAAAACGGCGTGTTTTCCATTGACCATAACGGATAAAATATCCAATCCTTCATGCTTATGGGTGGTTTTGATATTTTGTCAATATCCAAATACTGCAGATTTTTCAATAATTGAAGTACTACATTTTTATCGATCATTTTCAATATTCGGTTATCACTTTTGATATTGAATTCGAGTGGAATTCCTAATAATTTCGCATTTCGCTTTAATCTTTCCAGCGGTAATTTTAAAAAATAGGATACGTCCATGGAAATGAATTTTTCATAAACGGAAGGAATTGGCACTTTTAAAATTTGTGATAATGAGGGATTTTCTGGCTGGCTCATAACAACATCCACATCGAACTTTGACAGTTTGTTTGGTATTGACTTTCGCTGCTCCTCGGTTAACAATCCCAACGATAGCCCATCAATAACTGCCGGGGCATTTCCGCCGCTCATAAGTCGGATTTTTTTTGTTTTGGAATTGCGTTTTTTTTGAATGTATTCGAAGGGCCTAACTATTTGTTTTTGATTGGTCATGATGTATTCTATTTGGTTTTCATCAAACACTTCTAAATTTTCTAACATTTGTTTTTTTTTGGTGTTTCCCATTTTGGATGACAATATTTCAAAACATACATTTACTAGCACTGTAAATTGCGCAATATTTTTTTTTGTTTCTTTTAAATCCGGGATTTTTTTAATAAAATTCATTTGTTTTATGAATTGAAATATATTGAATAAAGCATCATCCATTCGCTTTCTATATCATATACTCATAAAAAGATATAAAGGATAAACAAATAAAAATATATAGCTTTATAAATTATGATCATACCTATTCAACAAAATTTCGACGAAATTATTTCCAAAATTAAGTTTATTCAAGCGGATGTCGAGAAAAATTATAATGAATGGTCTTCTAAACGCAATGACTTAATTGAAGAAATCAGCGTACTGGAATGCAAAAAACAAATGCTTCTGGATGAAAATAAAAATAGTTTAGAAAATACCATAAGTTTGGAACGTCGTCTAAAAAAGAAAGAACAAGAGCTGGATGATCGTCAGAGCCAGGTTGAAAAAATGGAAGTTGAATTAAGGAAAGAAATTGAAGAAGAACGAAAGGTGTCGATTATGAAAAATATTCATCAGCAGCTTAAGGATAAAACGAATGAGAACGAGCTTTTGAACCGACAAATAGCGTTCTATAAAAAAAATAACGACTTATTTTCCCAATTGGTTTCAAAGTTGGGTCTATCTCATGAAAAACTCACAATTGAAGCCATAATGCAGACAATTATTGAAAAACACAGTCCTCCTCAGATACCTCCGATAAGTCATACCATCATAGAAGAATCAAACCCGGCGACGACGACGGTTGAACAAGATAACGGCAATCAGGAAGAAGAGGACGGAATCGTGGTTGAAGATTTTGAATACAAAGGCGTGCTATATTACATTCACAACCAAAGCGGGGACATTTATTCCCGTCTTGCGAATGACGACGTCGGTGATGTCATCGGTCTAAGGGACAAAAACGGAAAGGTGCGCATGCATAAGAAAAAATAGTTGTGCATTACGTTGTTCTTAATGGAAATATGTTTTTTTCATTAAGAAAAATTGTAAAAATAATATACTTTTTTCATTTAGAAAAATAGTAATGATATAAAATATAATCCATCATTATAATTGCACAATGTTGTATTTGATTCCAATGTCTATTTTAGCTTATAAAAATCGAAATAATATTGGTTATTATATTTTAAAAACGTACAGTTATTTAGAAATTCAGTACAATCGTTGGTATAAATCGATTTATATTGATCCTGATTACAAATTTTTTATTAATGGCCAATTAATTCAAAACCAGGAGGAATTAACAAAAAACGAATTTACCCAAGATACGCTTTTTGAAATTGAATATTTGTATAAAAATAAAAGCTACCGCATAGCTGGTAAAAATATAGAGAAAATGATTGTTTTTCTGGAAAATAAGGATGCAATTTTCAATTCAGATGAACGAAATCCCAGAAAAATATTTCGATGGATTTCGGCAAATGACGAAAATAATAATAAATGTGTTTTGGAACAGGTAAAAAAATTTGCTGGTCCTAACGGGGATTTTTATATTAACCAGTATGACATGGAGGTGGAAAGCATCGAATGGTTAAAAAATAAGAAACTCGTTTTAACCGATTTTCGATTGGATGAATACATATTAGACGGAACCCAATTGCACGATCGGATTCAGTTGGTGAAAAATAAATAAAATTTGAAAAATATAAAATGACATAGAAATATATAAATTAAAATTAATGATTATCCCTATAAAATCATTTAGTGAAATACAATTAAAGCGGGGATCGCTTGTGGTTCTTGATATTGATGATACGTTATTAACTTATGCCAACCTATCACAAAAATGGTGGCAGGATGAAATAAATAAAAACTATTTAGATACAATGGACTACGCTATGGCTAAAAAAAGGGCCGTTCAGGAATGGAAGCGATTGATGATGAATTCATCTCCCATATCGTTGGATACCCATAATCGAGACGCATTTATTCAAAATTTGTATAAATTGGGGTGTGAACTTATTTTTCTGACTGCCCGAGATGATGATTTAGCAGATATAACTCGATCCAATCTCCGCGATTTGAAAATTTATGATGGTCAAATGATCTATTTTGATGAAAACAAGGGAAAGAAAATAGTTGAAATTATGACAATTTACAACAAATATGATAATATTATTGTGGTTGATGATTTAATACAAAACCTGTTGTCCATACAAGAATCCGTGCAAAACAACAACGCGTCGGAAAAACATTTTCAATTATACCACATTAACCATGAAACGTAATGAAAACGATAAGGGTTGGTTGCGCTTAATATTATAAAAGTTTTTATTTTATTAATTATATATGGGTAAAAAAAAAAATATAAACCGCAGTAGCTTATCAATCATTATAAACAATGGATTAATTGAAGAATCAAATATAGTTGATTCCAACATTGAAGGTGGAAATATCATTGGCGCTAATATTGTTGATTTAACCCTTGTTAATGCGAATTTGAGTGCTTCCAGTATAAGGGATTCCGACGTGTTAGGTGGAAATATCATCGGCGCTAATATCATTGATCTAACACTGGTTAATGCAAATGTTATCGCTTCCAATATAAGGCATTCTGACTTTGTAGGTGGAAACATTATCAGCGCTAATGTGGTTGATCTGAAAATTGATAACGCAAATTTAAGCGCTTCCGATTTCACAAATGGAAATGTAGCAGCTTCCAATATAACGGCTTCTGATTTCACAAATGGAAACGTTGCTGCTTCAAATATAACGGCTTCTGATTTCACAAATGGAAATGTTGCTGCTTCAAATATAACGGCTTCTGATTTCACAAATGGAAATGTTGCTGCTTCAAATATAACGGCTTCTGATTTCACAAATGGAAACGTTGTAGCTTCCAATATTTCTTCCTCAGAAATAACAAATTCAATTATAAAAAATGTTGAAATTACGGGAAATGTAATTGCAGCCAACGTTGATTTGCATAATAGTACGATACAAAATAGCAATCTAATCAATAATACAATAAAAGGAAACACCTTAATTGAAACAGCAATTATCACAAAAACCATAATTGAAAATAGCCATATTCTTGATAGCTTATTGTCGAATGTGTCTGTAATTGGTGTATCGTCGAATGTCGATTACACAAAAAATCCTTTGAACGGATATTATAGTACCGCTTTCTGCAATCAACCGATTACAGTTAATTCGGCTGTAGAAATTTTATATGTATCTGGAAAAATTATGGTTCAACCAACCGATTCTTCTTCAAGAAATCCTTTTTTCGGAATCGCACAATCGAACACGTTGGCGGATGGAACACTCCCTGTGCTAACACAGGGTGTAAGTGTTGTAGCGGTGCGAAATATAATCAATTTACCCGTATTAGTACGATCAAACACTGGGACTTGGATTGCAGCTCGAGACACAACGGGTAAAATAATAACAAGACCGCTGGTTGTACCCATCTATAAAAATGATTTGCTTGTTGTTGCTGGAACAAATTCGGATATTTTGGTGGGACCGCTTACTCAATATTATCAATTCAATGCGGTTGGTAATAACGGATTATTGACCGTTTATAAAACAATTCAAGTCAATCAAACAAATGGCAGTTATACAATACTTTCAGTTGACCAAAACACGGTGCTTGCGCAAAAATTAATTAATGGCGGTAAATTTATACAAGTGCTTGATATTGATAATTTGACCGGCAGTGTTATCGGCTTTATTTCAAATTGAACAATTGATTAATTATTTCTTTCTTATTATTTCCATAAGTAATAAGAAAAAAATTGATGATATATTTTTTATTAATTACAAACAATCAAAAACATCACGATGACTAGCAGCAAACTTATAGGCGTTATTATTCTAACACTTTTATTACCCATCATTGTATCTGGACGCAGTTGCTTTTGCTCAAAAGCAAAATCGAGGGCGGACAAAGCCGAAAAGGAGCTCGTAAAAGCAAAAAAAGAAATTGAAATGCTTACCAAAAAAATAGATCTGGTGGATCTCCAACTAGGCAATGATTTTGCATTGAGTGTATCCACTCATGACGGAAGATTGATCGGTTTTATTTATGACGATTACAATCCATCGATGAATTTGCCACCCAACAGCAAGATGCAAATTATTGCCCGAACCCCGCCGCCCAGAAATAATTCATTCGTTCGACTTTATTATGACATCAACCAAAAGGGACTTTTTATAGATTTACCAGTGGGACAATACAACGCATCGAAAATTAGTTTTCCAAAGAATTCGGTTAGTTCAGTCAATATTCCGACGGGTTATCAGGTAGTTATGTATGCGGAGGATGATTTCAAAGGAGAACACGCAGTTTTACCCGGTAGCACCCAAAATTTAAACATGTTCAAATTCAATGATAAAATGCAATCGATCGAAATTATGGAACAATTTATGAAAAAACCGGAGCATATGGCTGTAGCGTATTCTCACATTTCATATTCTGGAAAACCGCGCGGACTGGTTCTTGGAAAAAATATAAATACGAAGAAGGATGAACTGAAATCTATTTCAATCCAATCCGGATATGAAGTCTTGATCTACACCGCCGCCCCCGACGATTCCATAACATTGATTGAAATCATTTCAACAAGCTCGAATAATATAAATATAATATTAAATATCCCAGATCAACCTTTACAAGTGATTGTTCAAGCCATTCAAGATTTGCCGACGAGGACGACTCCTTACGTAAAACTTTACGCAGATATTGATTTCAAAGGTTTTCATTTCTACATTACAACATCGGCTTCCGCCCATTTGGACGGATCACTTAGTTCCATTCAAATACCTTTCGGATTTGAAGCGGTAATTTATGAACAACCCAATAATCAGGGAGCATACGTAGTTTTATCAGGTGAAATCAATAACCTACACTTTTACGCATTTAATGATCGTGCAAAATCCATTATTGTTCAACCAACAAGAACCTCCCGAGAAGATGTAGTCATTTATTCGAAACCGAATTACCTTGGTGAAAAAATGACACTTCCGATTGGTCGGTCTGATTGCAGTTTTGTAAAATTGTTGAACTTTTGCAGTGAGGCCTATGCTGCATCCATTAAAGTTCCGTCTGGTTTTAAAGCAACCTTAACAAAAGCACCAACACCAATAACGCTGAATGAAAGAGTGTACACTTATAATGCCGACTCACACGAAATTCGCAATTATGTTGATACATTTCTCATATCCGTCGTAGTTGAGCATGTTTAAAAAAATATAGAAGCGTGGAACATTATTTTTTATTTATTTTTTTTAATGAATTTTGAATAATATTTTTAAAGGTAAAAAAAAGTATTATTAAAATATATATGTATCTTTATATATTTTTAGGTCTAATTATTTTAATTGTGATTGCAGTTTCATACAATCGCACTAAATCTCTGCCAGTGGTTAAGGAACATTTAGAAGATTGTCAATATGGTGTAGGAAGCGCAACCCCAAATGGGAACGCTTATTTTACGAATTCCATGTTATCGGCATATTTTCAGAAAAACCAATCATTGGACAAATTGGAGAGAAACAATGTAGATACTCGCAAAACATTAGATAATTACAAAGATAACGTGCTCAAAAGCAATTCAGAATACGCAGGGCTTGATACGCAATATAATAATTTTAACAACAATATGGACGCAGAATTCAGTAAAATGAACCAAGAACTCGATAAAAATAAGATTAAAGCCCGTGATATGAAACAGTCGTCGACTTCTAAATTTAATTCAATTGATAGTTCGATGTCCGACTTGGTGGGATCACCCGGTGATGATTTGGAATCAAAACTATCCCCATTCGTAGAAACTGCAATTAAGAAAACGTTGGATGAAACAGCCGACAATGCAATGAATTCAATTGACAAAAATGAAATAGCAAACAGGTGGACGACCAACGGAAGCGGAAACATTCACAGCTGGCAAATTGTTCCAGGACAGGGATGTCCGATGCGGGTTGATCCTGCTTCTGGTAATGTTCAATGCCTTAGTTATAACGGTAAAACTTGTGAAACGGATTATGTTTCCAAAAATGGAAACGATTTGTCCAAGATTGATGTCAGTCGCGTTAATCCCGTGATGTGCATGGGTAATGATTATAATAGCGCCTGGTGTCAAGCGGCGTACAACGCACTGTCTAAAAATTTAACACAAGTGGATTGGGAAGGCTGCCCCATCGATTGGAAATCGGCAGGTGGTGCAAGTTGTAATGCGCCATCCAATTATAGTGGACCATGCAGCAAAATATCCGGCTTTAGTGGATATTCTGCCCAACAAAAACAAGGATGGGCGGAAGGTTGCAAAGCCCGGTGGCCATTTAAGATTAATGTGCTTAATGCGGCTTCGAGTTTGAGTAATATGTCAGCTGAAATTAGTAAGACAGTTCAGGGCAAACTGGGAAATTTGGTTCCGAAATCAAAACTCAATAATTTATCGGCTTATAATTATGGCGTATATGTGAAAGCCTACAAACTTAAAACTTCGGATAATTCGCGTGGGGATCTTGTTCAGGACGGACTTATAACCACCAATATAAACTTCAATTGGGGCGTGGGATTGATTTTTGGCATTCGTGAAAATAATAATCAAACCAATACCGATGCGCTTTACATGGAACTGACTGGCTTTATCAAAGTCCCGGGCGCTGCCACCAGCTTAAAATTTCGTTTAACGAGCGATGACGGCAGTCGGTTAGTAATGTCGGATAATGCCGAAATTTCGAATATGAAATTGTTAATTGATATGTGGCAAAACGGTTCTTCTTCAAAGGAAAGCTCTCCCATAAATGTGCGTGCCAATGTGTACCTACCCTACGTGGTTCAATACTTTGAACGCGATAGTTCCGCTAATTTGAAACTGGAATGGTCGATCAATGGCGCTGCTTTTGTTATTATTCCGCGTGAGTCGTTCTTTATTAACCGGGACATATGCAATTATCAATTTAATTTTGATTATGTAGGGCAAGCCGACAATAAAGCGCAATCGGTTATTCCGCGTATTCCACCACTAATTCCCCTTTTTGATAGCAACTCGAATGAAGCAAGTAATAGTGAAGGGAAGTATGCTGTGGGAATTTATCGTGCTTATTCTTACCCTTGCTACAATATTTCAACATCCGGATATATTAACGGTGGTGCTTATGGAAGCATTTTTGATAACAACGATACAACCGGTGTGGATATGGAAGCTTATGCGCAATATGGTTCATCGGTTGGATTACCCTACCGGATTGCGGTATTTATGCCGGTTAGTAAAATATTTAGGGGTAAAGTGCTTATGAATTTGGTTACGCCTTGGGGAAGCTGTTTGCCAAGAACGATGACCCTAAACACAATGAGTTTGGATCAAAATACAGTTAATTCGTATGCAAGTAATATTAATAATGCAAATAGTTTATTTGGTCAATCCGATATAAAAAGCAGCTATTTGGATCAAATTGATTTAGGACAAATTGGTGATCAGAATCAAGTTAACCAATCAAAAATAAGCCAGGCTTGGGATTTAAATATCACGAACGCATTCAATGTCATTGTGTTTGAAATTACATCGCACTGGGGTGCATGGGGAAGAGCCGGTGGAGCAGCCAATTCGGTTTGGATGACCAGCATTCAATTTGATACGATTGACGCACCTATCACCCAGCCCAACCCTTCTAATAATGTATTTTCACTCATTCGAAGTAAGGGCTGGTTGAACTGGCGCGGATCGCCACAGCTGTTGTATAAGGCAACACGCGACGGCTGGGATGCAAACGCATTTCATAGCAGGGCTAATAATCGCGGAGCTACAATAACCATTGCAACACTAACGGATGGGCGTATTGTTGGTGCGTTTAATCCATTACCTTTTCAATCAATTAATAATTATCGAGGCGCTCCCACTGCGTTTTTATTTGATAATAATGACAGATACAGTGCAGATAATGGCGCGGTATTTCCTTCCTATTATGCAGTGTATGATGGCGGAAGCTATGGACCAACATTTGGAGGTGGACATGATTTTCTTTCATTGTATTACGGTGCTGGTATGCAAAGAGTTCAAGGAAATGTATATACCTTTCAAAACTCGCGAGGGGTGGGACCTTTTGGTACCGGAAGAACTCAAAATTGGAATGTTTCTATTAAAGAGCTGGAAGTCTACGGTGTTTCAGATCCTTCTGCTTTTGTAAAGAGCGCCATGGCAGGAACGGATACTGCAACAAAAAAACAATTCATCTGTGATAGCTGGCCGAGTGATCAATTAACTTCAGCCGATGTGCGTGCAGGAGGATGGATGGATGGCATTACGCTACGGTGCGCTTCAGGCAAATCACAGACATTTGGAGGCCAGGGTGGTGGTCCTTCAGGTTCAGTTGGTTTAGGCACCTCGGTTTCTGTCTCAGAATACTACCAATTTTTATCGAAAGTTAATAATGTTGGTGGCGCATGGGTCTCTGGAAACAAACAAATTAGTTGCCCAAGTGGACGGCTGAAAGGTATGGAAGTTGGTGGGGATAATTATATTCAAAATTTAACATTATTGTGCGAATAATTTTTTTTGGATAAATAAATAATAAATATAAATATATGAGCAGCAAATATATTTATATTTTTGGATTGTTGGCAGCATTTGTCATTATTGGATATGTCATGAACCGTGGGATGTCCAATGGACAGCAACGTCATGTGGAACACTTTTCCAGCGGCGTTCAGCTGAAAGAATGCGATACTCCGGTAAAAATTTATGACAAATTTTATAGTGGTATATATGATGAATTGATGACATCTACTGCACGCTGCCAATACGAAGTGCTTCAAGTTCGAGAAAATCTTTTAAAAAAATATAAGGGATCGGGTAAAGTTTCTGTATTGGATATTGGCTGTGGATTAGGGCATCAAGTCGATTTATTTAATCAATACAAATACAACACCAAAGGGCTGGATATTTCACCAAGCATGATTGAATTGGCAAAAATAAAATACCCGCTTTTAGAATTTAAAGTGGGTGATATGACGGACCGCACGCTGTACGAGCCAACTTCCCTCACACACGTCACCTGTTTTTTTTACAGCATTTATTACGTTGAGGATATACACAATTTATTTGAGGGGGTAAATAGCTGGCTTAAACCGGGTGGTTTTTTTGTTGTGCACCTGGTTGACAAACGCAAATTTGATCCTGTGCTGGAAAAAAGCAGCGGATTAATTCCACTCTATAATCCTCAAAAACACGCTCGGAAAACAAAAACAAAGCTGAAATTCAATGATTTTGATTACGAAGCGGATTGGAAATTGGAAGATAAACCCGTGCTATTCAATGAAATGTTTCGATTTCCCCGTGATAAAGTTCGTAAAAACAGACATACATTATTTATGCAACCTATGAAAAAGTATGTTAATACCGCGGAACAAACGGGTTTTAAATTGCGAAATACAATCGATATGGCCATTTGCAATCATCCATTTAATTATCTGTTTTGTTTTGAAAAGGTGTATGGATAAATGTTTTGTTTAGTTTTGTTTTATTTTATTTTAGTTTAGTTTAGTTTATTTCATAAAAAATACAAATGCGTTTTTATGAAATTTGTGGGTAAATTTTATTAAAAATTCAATGAAATTATGTTTTCTTAATAAAATATATAAAATGAGTTATGCATTATTAATAGGTTGCAATTATGTCGGTTCCAATTTGAGATTGCAAGGATGCATTAATGACTGTCTTTTAATGCAAAAAACGCTGGTTGATAATTACGGGTTTGCCCTTGAAAATATCACTTTTTTAAGAGATGATATTTATTTAACCAGTGATGCATTGTATCCGAGTAGGACTAATATTTTAAAGGCGTTGAATGATCTTGTTGTAAAAACCAATACAAGTACTGTGAATTTAATTTACACACATTATTCGGGTCATGGAAGTTCACAACGGGATTTGAGTGGAGATGAACTGGATGGAAATGACGAATATATTGTTCCGGCTGATTACGTTCAATCTTCTAGAAATATTATTACTGATGACGAGTTATTCGATATTATTAAAAATATATCGAATTCGACGAGGTGCTTTATGGTCTTCGACTGCTGTATGAGTGGAACTGTTATGGATTTACCCTTCAGCTATTCCTTTAATAATGGAGCATTTGTTGAACGACTAGAAAATAATAGTAAATTAGTGTCATCTAAATTAGATTTAGTTTGTTTAAGTGCTTGCCGCGATAATGAATACGCATTAGATGTAAGCTATAATGGCAAATCTAATGGTGCACTGACAGTTGGACTTTATACCGTTCTGCGACAATTCAATTGGGCATGCAATTTAAAGGATTTAATGATAAATTTATATAAATTTCTATTGGACAATAAATATAATTCTCAAAGACCACTTCTTTCAATAAATAAATCTAATTCTCTTTCTAATTTATTTTTCAATTTTAATGATAAACTTATTGCCCCTGCTCCGGCTCCTGCTCCAGCTCCTGCTCCTGCTCCTGCTCCTGCTCCTGCACCTGCTCCTGCTCCAGCTCCTGCACCCGCACCTGCTCCTGCTCCAACCCCTGCACCTGCACCTGCCCCTGCACCTGCACCTGCTCCTGCTCCCGCACCCGCATCTATAATAACATCTCTTTCTGGTTTATTTGGAATTCCGATTGTTCCTCCAACTCCTGCTCCAGCCCCAGCTCCAGCTCCAGCTCCAGCTCCAGCTCCAGCTCCAGCTCCAGCTCCAGCTCCAACTCCAGCTCCAGCTCCAACTCCAGCTCCAGCTCCAGCTCCAGCTCCAACTCCAGCTCCAGCTCCAGCCCCAGCTCCAGCTCCAGCCCCAGCTCCAGCCCCAGCCCCTGCTCCAACCCCGGTAAATCCAAATATTGATACAATAAGAAATATGTTATTGATGTCGCTTTCGAATAATCTCATAACCAAAGCGGAATTGATAAATTTGTTGAATAATATTTAGTTTCTTTTTATTTAATAAAAGTTATATATAATATATATGTTGGATTGGATATACAATAATTTAGGTTCTATCTCACAAATTATATTATATATAACTATCTTTAGTATCATTTATTTTAAAATTTTTTTAAAACAAAATCAAGATGAAATGGAAAAAAACTGGAATAAATATCGGTTTAAACCTTATATTTTACCTTTTGCCGGATTTATTTACAATGATGGCAGTAGTTCAAGCATTAAGTCGAGCATTAAAAATTTCAGCAACCTAATATGGAATAGTTTAAGTACTTTTTTTAATATTTTAATAAAACCCGTTCAATTTATTCTATTGATTATTCGAAAACAAATAGGAGAAATTGGAAATGTGGTAGAAGTATTTAGAAAACAATTGAAAATCATGCGTAATTTTTTAATGGCGATTGTTATGAAAATGATGAAACGAATTGAAAACATCATCTCCGCAACCATATTTACTTTTGGTAAAATCAATGATATTACGAAACGACAGTTAGGTATATATCAAAATTTAATTTATATGATGGAAACATTTGCAGTAATGCTTACAACTTTCATAAGCGGTTCGTTTAATAATATGATTAATTTTACTGAGGTTGCATTATGGACGCTTCCCGTTTTTACGTTAGGCATACCAGGTTTAGCGTTTCCCATGATGGCAATGTGTTTTACACCAAATACGCTCATTCTTGTAAAAAATGGTAAAAAATTAATTTCGGATATTCGCTTGGGAGAAACATTGGCGGATGGTTCTAGGGTTGTTTCCGTCATGCAGTTTTTAAATTCAGGCGGCAGTCCCATGTTTGAATACAACAACGATTTTGTTAGCGGAACCCATTTCGTGGAAGAGAATGGGATCTGGATTCGAGTTGGAGACAGCTCTAATGCGAAACCGGTTGTTTACAACGACCTGTTGTACAATATAAACACCAGCAGCAATAAAATACAATCAGCCAATAATTTATACCTGGATTACGATGAATATTGTTCGAGAGAACTAGCGGAGAAGGAAAATCGGTACTTTCTTGAAAAAATGAATGGAAATGCATGCCTGCATGTTGCACCAACCGATGGCGCAGCAGTTCGCTATAAAATTGGACTAGCTCAAGACGCTAAAATAGGCAACATTTTTATAAAAGACCTTCAAATAGGAACTAAAATAAATAATGGGAACAGCACGGTTTTGGGTAAAGTGGTTCATGAGTGCGATATAAACGACCGCATTTTTAGGTTAAATGGTACTACCATGACGGAGTGGGTAAAAGTTCAATATAAAAACAATTGGACATGCGTGCGCGACCATCCGGCAGCGGAACCCTCAAATTTTAAACCTGAAAAACTCTATAGTATAATTACAAGTGATCACACTATACAATTAGATAATGGCTGCCTCATTCGTGATTTCTTAGAATACTCTAATTAATATTCATATCTGGCAAAAAATAATATTCCCTAGGAATTGCTACAAATACGCCTTTTTGATTAAGGCGCCATTTCAGCATAACATAATTATTAGTGTTGTCCAAACCTTCCATGACCTGTAATTTGAATGGAACTTTTTGACCGCCGACAACATAATTCAATCCCGAGTTTGAGTCAACCGATTTATTTGGGGTAAAATCATTGATAACCATTCCACCTGCGAAATAGAATCGGGAACCAACCGCGGATTCTAATTTAAATTCGATGCTAACCGTATCGCGAGGAACAACCAAATTTCCCAGAAATTCCAGGTAGCGATAAACACCGGCAACTTTCTTCCCCGAAAAAAATGAATCAATACCGGATGTAGAAAAATAATTTATGGCAGGAACCACGTATTCATTTACCATTGTTCCATTAAGTTGTAGCTGATTTAATGGTGCAGATGAACTGTAAATTCGAACCAAAATACCCGGGTTATTTCCAATATTAAAATTGGGTATATTCTTCTTTTTTTCCGCAAGTGCAACCGCAACTTCATCATTCATTTGTTGCACAAATGACAGTTCCGTTGCGTTGATCCGGTTGGTGGTATTATTTAGTCCCTCTTTGTATAATTTATCCAATTGCGTGTTTATGTCCTGATTTGATGGTATATTTTGGATGAAACTATTAGCAGCTGGATTGACTTGTTGGTTAATTAAATTGTTTAATGAGCGGCTTATATTTTCAGCAGGAGATAATTTTGGCGCGCTAACAAATTGATATGATCCATACCAATAAGAGTAAGGAGCCGTTTGAACATTATTTCGGCCGGAACCACTGTATGAACCTTGAGCGGGCAACATTTGAATATAAACCGTTTTGGTTTGGCCGTCTTTAATCACGCCGGCATTCACTGCTGCTTTGGGAATGTACGAATCATCGGTATAAATATCGGTTCCCCAAACAGTGGCGCCGCTGGTGGTTCCCTTAATTCGGATAGAATAAATTTTTTGAGTATTTCCGCGATACCCAACCATGTTTTGAACAGTACTGGGAAGTTCCTCAATTGGTTTTCTTTCAACGATTATACTTGAGATGGTGTCATTAGCGCCAATATTTATAATGCAATCGTTTGATTGATTAAACCTCCAACTTGCGCCACTTAAATCGTGTTCGTATGCAATTACTGACAAGTGCGGTGGAACTTTTATTGAACTAATGATATCATTAAAATTGTTGCTAATCAAATATGAATACCGATAAGTTCCCACCCCTAAAGTTAAACTTCTTCCCTGATAGTTGCAATGTTCATACACCACAATTGAATTTTGTTCGTTGACATTATTATTATTATCCATTGATTTAAAATTAGAATCAATTTGACCCTTATACTTGGTAATAATGTTCGATTTATTTGTTTCAAGAAAATTGCTATCATTCGACAATTCTTGTTTGAATTTGTTGGTATCCTTAGTCAATATTTCATTTCTTCGTTGGATTTCAGGTGCTATCCGATCCGTATCGGATTTCAACCTAAAAAAATTATTAAAAATAGTATCATAAAAAGAAATGTATTTATTTTTTTTAAAGCTTGAATCCAATTGATCGTTTTGTTTTGCAAAGTTGGAATAGCTGTCATTATACCGGTTATAACTTCGTAAAACATGATTGTTCGCTATCGTGTTCATATCATACCTATTTAAATCATTTTGATTCGCAAAGGTTTCAAGAAAGGTTTTTTGGTCCATCAGTTTTTTATAAAAACTCCCAAAATAAACAACCAATACAATTAATATCAAATAATAAATAATAGTTTTCATGAATTACAACTATATTATTATATGAATATATTTTTCACATAATAATTTATTCATTCATAAACTTTCAACCACAAGCCGGTACAGAATTGAATGTCCAACGTTTGGATTTTGGCGAGTAATTCTACAAATATCACCCGGTTTCATTCCATACCATTTTGCCACGGGGTCGTTAAATAACAGCGTAGGCAATTGATCCGCGCGATTCAGGAAGTACAATTCCTTTAATTCATTTTTAATCGTGGGAAGAAGCAGCTCGTGCTTGGGAACCAGACTGTGATTGGCAACATTGAACGTCAGCTGTTTGTACCAAAATACTTCATCATGATGGTTCTGGGTAGAAATGGAATCGGGTCGTCCTTTGGTGCACAGCACAATCAACAGCGTGTCCGAATGGTCAAGCTGATACGCATTTCGATATTTTTCCATACGGTTTTCTAATTCACGCGTATCATCCAAAAAAATAACCGCTATTTTTTCAAAATCATTTTTAAATTCAAAGTTTAACATTTGTCTTTCCGTTGCAGATGTGAACAATTCATCGATTGCTTCAAACGGGATCAATGAAAATAAATCCAAACTGCCGCGCTCAAAATGAAATCGTTCGGCGGGTTGTTCGGACCGATCATACAACATTTCAATTACATTTTTTCTAATTAGATAATAATCACGAGCGGTAAGTGTCATATATATTGTATCACTATTTTATTTTTTTATTTTTAAACGGTTTCGATCACGTTTCCTTCTTTTCTTTTGTATTATTTAAAAAATTTCGCCTGATTCAATGTCGCCAAATGTTTCAACGCCATGATAAATGGCCTCACCTGATTCAATGACACCGCCAACGATATTGTGGTTGTGAAAATCTTGAATCGCGTTGCCAGCATCCAAAATGGTGCTGCTGGCGTTTCCAATTGCACCTCCTAGGTGGCTGCCTATTTCGAGTGCATCATGAACAATATGACCCAGTTTCATTTTTTTTTTTATATTCATAATAAACATTTTTTTTTATTGTTTTCTTTACTTTTTTTTTATTTTGGAACGTTTCGTTTAATAAAGTCAGAAATTATTTATATTAGAAATTACGAATAGAATTATGAATGAAATCGCGTGTGGCGAAATGTTTAAAACAATTGTTGATTATCGAGAAAAGGTGTTAATTGCGTTATTGTCTTCTGGTTCGGTCATTGTTGAAAATCTTGAACTGGGTGATATTCAAATTCGAACCCACGATGATAAAATAGCCCTGATTTTTGAAAGAAAAAGTATCAGCGATTTGAACAGCAGCATACGGGATGGCCGGTACCACGAACAAAAACAGCGCTTGATTTCCAACATAGAACGGAACCGTATTATTTATATTATTGAAGGAAACATTCCAGAAAACAGTCGCTACATTGAAAAAGATAAAGTATTCAGCAGCATACTGCACACCATGTTTCGAGACGGACTAAAAATATATCGCACCAACAGTGTTGCCGATAGCGCCCAATTTATACAGGAATTGGTGGTGCGAATGAATAAAAAACCGGAAGACTGGCTGTCATTTTTAGAATCTGCGCCGCCGCCCACGGCGGTTGACATCCGCGTGTATGATAAAGTTGCTTCAAAAAAAAGCGACAACAATACACCCGCCGTTGCATTTGCCAACATGCTGGCGCAAATCCCGGGCTGTTCCACGAAAATTGGAATAAAATTGGTTGAATCCTATAAAACCATGCCGCAGCTTATTAAAGCGCTGGAATCTGGCGGTGCAAACTGTTTAAAAGATTTTTCACTTGAAAATAGAAAATTAGGCCCCGTGCTGAGTAGCCGCATATATTATTTTTTTTTCGGCGGCGGCGAGGGTATAAATCCGGAATTGAATATATAAACTACCTTTTGTTCTAATTGTTCCACTCGGTCTACCAGCGAAGTGAAATTTTGAGTTAGTTCGTTCATTCGTTTCAATAGTAAATCGCTTGTTGACTCCATATTGGACGTTGGACCGTTTGGACTGAACGATTTGGAAAGTGCGCCGGCGCCAAATTCCATGGGTGAGGGCGCGTAATTTTCAAACACATTTAAACAGGGCATGCTTTCCGAAAGGCGTCGGCTGCCGCCACCATAAGAACCGCCGGAATGAATGGATATGCTGTATTCGGGATTGCTCCGGCTGTCGTTTCTGCTGCCAATTTGAATCGGTTGTGTTTTGTTAATAATTTGGATCGTGGTATTGTTCGATATGCCGTAATAATCCAGCGTTTTCAGGTCGTCTAGTTCAATGCCCTTATACAGCAGCTTAATTTCTTGATTGGATAAAACATTTAAATACTTGTGATTTTTTTGGATTTGATTCTTAATCTCTACAATTTGCTTTTCACTACTCACTAAAAAATCCTGACATTTTCCGGAAACAGTATACACGGACAAATTTATCATGAATGACGTAGTAATATATTTCTATAACTATTTTTCTTCTAAAATAAAAATTTTACAAGAAAACTATTTTTTATTGCTCACTGCCACGGGCGGAACCACCACGGCCACGGGTGGGACGGGTTCCACGACGCTGCACGGTCTTGAAACCACTGTCAGAAGAAGAAGTGGTGGACTGCTGCTGACCAGCGGGACGGGTCCTGCGAACCATCAGACGAGTCCCCTGGTTCTCACACAGCAGGGCGCCACCTTTTACACCAGTGACGTTAACGGCGTAATCCCGTTTGGTCTGTTCATCGTGATGAAGATCGAATTCAATGTACTCACCTGGATAAAGCGTGCGGAACACGCCGTTTTGGGAACTAAGACCGGTGTGGTGAACAAATACCTCCGCACCATTGGCGAGATTGTTAATAAAACCAAAACCCTTGCGGTTATCAAACCATTTAACACTACCGGAAACACGAGAACTCATGAAGTTATAACTATATACTAATATTATTTCTTATCTTTATATAGTTATAGTTGTATTAATATCCCTGCACCCAATTCGTTTGATTGCCTTGAATACAGTATTGATTTTGGAAGCTTTGCACGCAACTGTTTTGATCGGAACCCGGAATGAGATTGCTTTCCGCGTCTTCGAATTGCTGCTCGCTGGTAAACGGGGCAAAGCCGCCGCAGCTGTTGGCGGGGCTTGGATTTTCAAGATGTTCCAGACCAACGGTGGAACCAATGGATCGCACTCCACTCGAAACGCCGCTTCCAATTTGTTGCACACCACCCACAATACCGCTGCCCATTTCGCGCAGTCCACCGGCAACGCCGCTGCCCAACTGTTGCACACCGCCGACCAGCCCGCCGCCTAATTGACGACTGCTATCCACGACGCCTTCGCCTAATTCTTGTACACCACCGACCAACCCGCTGCCGAATTGAGAAGCACCTCCTACCAATCCGCTTCCAATTTGATGGGCGCTCTCGACCAAACAGCTTCCTAAGTTGGAAAACCCACCAAGCACGCCGCTGCCAACTTGCTGAACCCCGCCGGCGAATCCACTGCCAACATTGCGCACGCCACCCAATACGCCTTCACCCAATTCGCTGACCCCGCCAAGCAACCCGCTTCCAAATTGTTGCGCACCGCCAACCAACCCGCTGCCCACGTTTTGAATGCCGCTAACAACCCCGCCGCCTAATTGTTGAAATGAACCCAAGGCACCGCTGCCCACATTTTGTACACCACCCATTAAACCGCTTCCAATGTTTTGAACTCCACCTAATACCGCATTTCCAACCTGGGGCTTTTCACCCATGACCGCACCCTGTTTGGCACTGGGCAACCAAGAGATGCCGCCAGCAGACAACACGCTGTCGGTTGTGCTGTAAAGCTTGTAGCGGGATGCAGTTTGTAATGTAATAATAAACACGATGGCTAATAAGATAGCGGTGACCGGGTCCTTTAATGCGCTATAAACGATGAGCGCAGCAAAAATAACACGCACAATGGTCGAATCCATGAAGAGCGCAAAATTTTTAGGAACTTGCGGGGCCACAAATGCCGCGTAAAGCCCCAAAAAAACTTTGAAAGAAACAGCAACATATGGATTATCCAATAAAGAGCTTAAACTGACTTCGGTTCTATCTAAAACGGAATTTAATCTATTCCCGACATTTCCAAACACAGATTTCGATGTTGATAACAATTGATTTGCCATATTATATTTAAATAAAAGAAAATAATAATGTTAAAACATCGATTTATAATTATTTGCTGCCAATACAACCTCTTTCTCTTTCATGTTTATTGACGCCGCCATTGAAGCGTTATTACTGTCCTGAACAATGGTGCTGTAATCCAAATTGGGCGAATAATACGGAGGCTCAGACAAAAGGTTATTTCGATCATTCAACGGGTAAAATGGGGCACCCAAAAACTCCGCTTGCGCCATATCGTAGGTGGAACAAGAAATGGGACTGGGTCCCCAGCTCGATCCCTCAAAGTGCTCTTTTTTCACGCTCTCCACAATGTTGCTGGTCTGAAGCAGATTTATAATTACCATAAAAATTACGGCAATTACAATTGACATAACAATGCCCAACTCGCGATTGGAATTATATAAAATAAAAAACACTACCAGTGCGCGAAATGCTTGGCTGTTGAATAAATTTCGCACGCCTTCCGGTAAAGTGGGAGAAAGACGGGGGCCATAAATCACAACAAATAAAGCTAAAATTCCAAAAAAATATGTTGAACCCAATATATCTTCCAATGTCATTATATATTTATTCAATACATTTTTTTCAAAAATGCGCATTTTTAATTAACCACCCCTATCATTTTTCTCAAGATGAAGCAGCCGCTTCTCTTGCCGAATTTGCGGCAGCTTCCGCCACTGCACGCGGCGATTGCGCTTTCTTTGCTTTTTGAGTAAATTCATCGAAACACTTCTGCGAATTGCTTTCCAAATTTGAAAAAAAAGATTTACATTCCGATGACAGATCGAATGATTTGTCCTGCGCTATTTTATTGATATTTTTTAACTTGGAACGCTCAATTAAACACGGCTCCTCCTCCGCACCTTCAAAATGTTCAACAAAATATTCTTTTTTTTTATCTTCTTCGTCTAACTTTGTCGACGCGGCTGTTGGAGGATCGGTCATGTGTTCACGCGATTGAAACAAGTTGTAGTTCACATAGTATTCATTGATTTGTTTCTCAAAATCCTCCTTTATATTTTGATGATTTACAATTGACAGTAAAATCATAAAAAGAATAGCCAGAACCATAGATACCCGAACGTCTCGACTTCCCACGAATATAATCAGCGTTAAAACAATAAAACGAAAAAGAGGGCTGTTAAATGCGTTTGAAATGAACGATGGAAGCTTTGGGGATAAACGGGGACCATAGATTGTCACCGCTATTGAAATTAAACCAATGATTAAAGGATTTTCCATTAAGTTATTTAACGAATTAATAGTTGCCATTATATATTTCTAAAATATATAATTTTAACTTTGATTTAATTTATCATGTTTTTTAAAAACTTTATAATCGCATTAGCAGTTCGTTCACCTTGGTATTCAATCACATCGTTATTTTCATTTTGAAATACCATTGTCGGATATCCGCGAATGTTATATTTTTTTGCTTCATCCGGGTTTTCCTCGCAATTTACCATTTCTAATCGGCATGGCAGCTGTTCATTTCGAACCGCATCGCTCAATTCCCCTTCAAATATGGGTTTAAAATTTTTGCAATGACCACACCAATCAACATAAAACAATTTAAAAACACCCTTGCTCTTATTTTCCAAATGTTCAATCGAATAATATTCATTCAAATCTTCCTTTATTTGCACTTTTTTTTGAAGACTCGGCCTCTGGTAGTAGGCATAAATTAATAACGCTATAAAAACAAGCAATAATCCAATTAATGCAATTAAGATTTTATCCATATAATATACATTTAGGTTTTTGTAGATAGAATAGAATTTAATATTAAATAATTAAAAATATTAATTTTTATAGTAATGAAGTGTTTAGTTTTTTCAGGCGGTGCACAGAAAGGCATTGTTTATCTTGGAATACTTAAATTTTTAGAAGAAATTGGTATCATAAATGATTTTGAATGTTTTTATGGAACATCCGTGGGATCCATTATGGCAGTCTTGATTTCAATCGGGTACACGGTTCGAGAACTACAATATCTCCTTACTAAAACAAAAATAGCGGAGCTGATATCGTTGGATAATTTAAACATTGAAACATTTCTTTCCAATTTTGGATTCTACCAACCCGTCAAATTGTATAAATTGATTCGACTCCTTATTGAAAAGAAAACAGGAATTTTAAACATAACTTTTGGTCAGCATTACGAAAAGTATCAAAAAAAAGTGGTTATCACCGGGTCCTGCATTTCGGAATTTAAATGCTATTATTTCAGTGTAGACAGTTATCCAGATATGCCCATAATCGATGCCATTACCATTAGCACATGTATTCCAATTTTATTTCAGCCCATTGAATTTGAAAATAAAATGTTTATTGACGGCGCCATTTACGATAACTTTCCAATACAACAAGCCAGCCAATATTATGAATTGAATGATATATTGGGCTGTCTTTTATTAATCGATTTTAAAAAAGAGGAGGGTGTAATACAAACAATAGATAAATATTTATTAGCAATTTTAAAATCAATTGACATTAAATTTAATTACCTAACACTCAAAATATACCGGAGTTTTACAATTACTACCGAAATAAATGAAAACAGTCTTCATAAATTGAATGATGAAACAATGGTGTCGCACTTTATTGATATGGGATTTACCAGTGCCCAAACATATTATAACCAAAATGCGGAACGTTTTTTTAAAAAATATAAAGTAAAATTGAACAGTATCGAATAAATAATACTCATCGGCGCGCCCCATTCCACTGACAAAAATACCTTTTATAATAATATAGTTTATGCTTATCCATCAACTAATTTTAGCAACTGTTTTACTTGCCATTATATTTTTCCGTCAATCGCAATTTAGAATTCCCCTCATTGGGTTGTACTTTCTAATTTGCACGTTTTATTATTTTAATTTAGAATCGAATATTGGAATGTACGGATTAATCATATTCTTGATTTTATTAATGACCGGGGTCATTCGAAACGATGAAGCGTTTGAAGATTGCTGCGATCACGAGCATTTTGAGGCTGCTGCTGCCGCAAAACCGAAGAACGAGGACGACGATGATGAAATAGGAATTGAACAATTCGGAATAGAGGATAAATTTACCACACTTCATAATTTAATTCACGAATTATCGAATAAAAAGTAAAATATTCACAAATAATATATATGGATTTCATAAACCAAACAATAAATAATTTAAATAATAATAAATATTTTATTGGCATTATGATGGTACTTTTAAATTTAGGAAGTAGATACATTTTTTTGGAACTTGGTAAAACACACGAAATTTTTTTTAACCAAAAAATAGTAAGACGGGCCCTTATTTTTACCGTGTTTTTTGTGGCTACACGAGATATAATTGCTTCAATTTTATTAAGTGCGTTTTTTATCATATTCTTTTTGGAACTCACTCACGAAAAATCCAATTACTGCATAATTCCCAAAGGCTATATAAAAGTAGACATGAACGAGGATGGTTTGGTTAGTGCCGATGAAATCAAGCGTGCTTACTTGACGCTTAAGAATGCCGGACAAATAGAGGCATTTCGAAATCGTCAACACCACTAGAGCGCATCTATGCGTTGACGGATTTGACAAATGAAATCGGTTATTTCCGATGGCGTGTCAAAATTTTTACCCCATGCAATCAAGTTGTAAATGCCTTCAATGAACGTTTTTCGCGTATTAGACATCTTTTGATCGAATAACTGAAGAGCGGACCAACCATCATCCGAACTATTCCATAACACAATGACAACTAAACACCAAATTGCGCAATGACCCCCTTGATCATTCCATATGTTTGATGGAGACATTTGGACGGTATACGCATGGGGTTTGTCATAAGAAATGTCCAATTTGTATCCCCGGTTTGCCCATTTTCTGCCATTCGGGTCAAATAAATGAAAGATAACCCGACCATTAGGTTGAGTTTCTTTATAAATGAAAATGCCATGCGACTCATTCCGTTTTTGCACCGTAAACATATAAAACCCGTCCTGACGCGGTTTGCGCCGCGTATCACACATGTTCTCAATGTGCCGATTACAAATCATTTTCTTGCCGTGGACATTTTCAAAATGTTCGATTATTCCGTTTTCTAAATTCGGTATCTTGGATTGAACGTTTTTAAATGATGCCCCCAACAGTCGAGACATTAATTGTTCTTTGTATGCATGTGTATCTACCAATTAATAAAAAACAATCAAATTTTTTTATTTTCGCATCCCATTTTCTTTTCGGATATTCTAATATAGAATGAGTTGTTCGCCCAAAGTAGTCCAAGATTTATATTGGAAAAAAATAAATGTTCCCAATGGTGTTGAATATAATCAACCCTATTATCTGGTTGAAGTCCCCCCATCTATGGGAAATAATGAAGTTGCGAATCAATCGGATTATCACAAATGGACAAATGTTCGTGGTTATGGAAATATTTTGGTGTATCAAGATACCACGCATTACCCAACCGTCAATTTTACAGTTTCTCCTTGGAATCGGTAATTTGAATATGTTCTAAAAATTATGTTCATATTACCTATTTCTGCTAATCGCAATACGATAAATATAATCCAGCACAAATAACATAATAATTCCTAATAAAAGCACAATTATAAAATCGCCAATATTAAAAATACCTTTAGAAGAAGAAGATGAAGTTTTTTTTAATAATGATTTTAGTTTTTCATTTTGTGCAATTAAATTTTTAATAATTTCGTTTTTGTCATCATCATACTCCTTGGATAGCTCTTTATACGAGCTGTTTAAATCAATTGGATCGTCGTCGCTGTGATTTCCTTCCTCAACATTTGCAATAATTTGATCAATGCTGTCGTGGGGTCGTTTGCTTTTTCTTTTAACAGGGGGGGCGCGACTCACCACCATTTGATTACTTTCATTGTCCGTCGAACCGCCGCCGCTGCTTTGAAGAATGACTTCCTTCATTAAAGGCATGCGACTAATCTTTGATGGCGGTTTCATGATTCGTTGATTTTGCGCCGCCGCCGGTTCATTGGTCGCGCAGAGTTCAGGATAAATGCTGTCGCCATCCTTATCATACACGTCAGACTTTTTATAACTCACCGGAGCCCACGCCTCTTCTAAACTGCAATAGGGCATATATATTCTAATCCAACTTTTAAAATTCAAGAAAATTGATATAAAATTAAATTATGAAATAATCCCATAGAATTTTCATACACATGAATTTTTACGGCAATATTCCGGTTATAGAACGAGATATCAGCTCCAGCGAAAAACTATGGAACACCAAACGGTGGTATGTGCTATTTTCAAAACCCAAAAATAAAAAGGAATATAACATTTGCAATAGTATGGCAAATTTGTACATCAACCAAAATTATGAAGAAATGATGTATCAAGTCCCTAATATAAACGGAATATTGGAACATATCGATGTTAATCTCGTTTAAAGTCCATATTTTTTTTAATTGTAAAAGTATAAGAAAACATGAAAAGTTTGTATTTTTTCGGAATTTCTTTAGCAATCGGACTGCTAATTATTTACATGCAATGGCAACAAAATAAAAAAATGGAAGAAATGAAAAAAATCTTGGATAATCTAACTCCGCCTCCGCCATTAGATCACAATTTTATTTTGGAAGAAAACCAAAAACTACATGCTAAAATCGAAGCCGCGTATGATAAGGTTCATCAACAATACGAACAAATATTGATAGCCGTCGATAATATTCCCATCCTGGAGGATAATGACGGCTCTATGGAAGAAGAATCCATGCCCAGCTATCACGTGGAGCAATTAATTAACTTAGATAATAAGGAACTTAATTTATCCAATGAAAATATGGAATTACTAATCATGGGAAGCGTGAATGGCGTTGAAACCCGCAGCATAAATTCAAAATTAAATAGTACCAAAACCAGTTGCAGTAGTAGCGGCGAACATTTTTCGGACCAAAAAATAGAACACGTTAAAAAGGAAACCTACGATGAAAACATGGTTTCCACTCAAAGCAATATTACTGCAAATGGTGCACAATTCCCTAAAATTGCTGAATTAAAGACCCTGTGCCGAGAAAAGGGCTTAGCGGTGTCCGGAAATAAAAACGAATTAGTGCAACGACTTTTAGATAATGGACATATTTTTGAAAATTAATTTTCTTCTATAAAATATATTTGTGTAATAGTATATAGTTATGAATAGCGCAGGTTGTTATAAAACGACGAATAACAAATTTTTTAATTGTCCACCTCGTATGGCAGACGGCAGACAATTTACGGACTATCGCCCCATTTGCGATGTAAATAATCTGATTGCCAGCAATAATAATTTAATTAGTTCCTACGATTATCGCCAGTATTTGATACAAAATGCTGATAAATTAATGGATATAAATCGCGCTTATACTGTTCAAATGACCAGTTGCGGTCCATGTGTTCAACCCTATGAACAGGGAACCATGTTGCCCGAACAAGCGCAAACCAAATGCAATTCCAGTGTATGCCAAAACTCCCTCAATGTTATTAATGGATTGGGTGTTGGACGCAAGTATACTGACACCGATTGCGGCGCTCAATGGAATTGGCCTAAAAATGTGCCTGTCAGCACTTGCAGCCAACCCGTTGATTTATTTAATTATTACAATACGAAGGAAGTCGCTGATGCTAATAAAAATTTTCAGAGAATGACCATTCCTGATGCTGGAAAAGCATTAGGTGGTGGAGATCCTTCTGTTTACGGATTATAATATATAACAAGTGTGGTTTACTTATTATAATCCATTATTAATTGGTTCCGGTTAGGGGGCAATTCCACCTAAAAGTTCTATTCAATGAGCCGTATTCATTTTGATTAATGTAAATACATGGTACATCCCCATTTGCCTTTCTGTATCCAATGTTATACCCATTTGCATTACTAAATTTGCCATTTCCACCGCACATACAGAAGATGGCCTTACCCGTTTGATAACCGTGTATTGTTGCATCATCGCCATTTATGGTTTTGTATGTGCTATTAGCTACATCGTATTCAATCGATCCTGTTCCAGAAGCGGCAGTGAACAACAGCGTACTTGTACACTGCGAATTAGTGTTATCTGCTATCGCATTTACATCGCTTGCCTTTTGAGAAATGATATTACGATTAATGATTGAACCTTCGCCTTCATTGAAAAAGTACGCTAAAACGATAGCACCGTACACATTGTCCATTTTGGAATTAAATACCAAATTATCACCGTATTGCAGTAGGGTGGCATTATTAAAATAAGACAAAATAAAAGGACCTAAATCAACTCCGTTTTGAATAAAATGAAATAAAAATTCAACCGCATTGTAAGCAGCTATTATTGCGGGTTGTGGAGTGGTGCTGATGTCAATGTACTTTCCACGAGACCGTAAATTTAAATTGCTGCTTAATTTTTCAATCAATACAAACATGGATTGATCAATGCGCTGAACACATATTTTTGTATCATATGCAAAAAGCAATTCATACCACGTCTTTCCCGCATTGTACCACAGCGTGTTGGTCTGAGGATCAGTCAGCAGATCAAACGTGTATTCAGAACGATTGTTAACACCCGTCAAAACAAATTTTGCTAAATTTGCAAATTGATTGACAACGTCTGGTTTGTTATATAAATTGGCAAATAGAGGCAAATAGTAGTATATTGCTGATAAAAACGCGGGAAAATTATAATTCGATACAATAAACACCATGTCTTTATTTTGTGTGTAATCAAAAAACACCAGATAAATACACAGAATTTCAATGTATGACATTCGCTGAAGATTAGGAATCTGGGTTTGAGCATCAATCCACAAATTATTTATTTTCCAGGCAATTATATCCATGGCATCAAGACCGTATTTCGCAACGAACGCGGTATTATTAATCGCATTGTAATTGATTGTATACTGCTGAATATTGGTTTGATAAAAATTATTTCCTGGCGCATAATAATCGGGATTGGACAGCACCGTTTTCATTCGAGCTACAAATTGACTGCGGGTCAAACCCGCGGGTTGTGTTGTTAAAACAAACGGGTTTTCAATCATGTATCGATTGGTTGTTGCTAAATACTCATTTATGATTTGATTGTCAGTAATAATCTCATCAAACCCCTGAAAATCGGTAGTTCCCGCGCCTCTTCCCGTAAAGAACTCACCCGGGACGTAAATCAAATCAAACGCTAAAGACTCCTTGAAATACACATTCGAAATGAAATTCACCAGCGGATAATCATTTTGAGCGAAGCGAAACACATTGTCTTGAAAATTAACTAATAATTGAGTGCTTCCCGTGGAAAGAACAATTTTTTCATGATTGTACTTAAAATACGCTTCAAAAAGAACAAACAAATAATTGTCCGGGAAAGAACAAAAAAAATGGGTTATAGCCGGATACATCGAGAGCTGCGCGTTAATATATGCGGTTTGAGCCGGACTTGGAATCGTTGAAAGCTTCAATCCAATTGGAACGATATAAAAATTGGTGATTGATAACTGATCCAATATAATATCTATTATTCGAACATAATACTGATTGAAATTGAAATTGGTGGAGTTTGAAAATTCGGGATTGGTAATATAAATTACGCCTATCGGTATTGAATCAACCGATTTAAGAGAAGCGTGGTTTAATGGTTCCATATATAATTAACAATTAAAAAAAAATTAAAGGGTATATGGGTTCGCGCATATGGTTGGTACATATGTTAATGGTTGAGTAGTGCCTGGTAATGTTGGTCCAACGGCTAATTTAGTAAATGGAGCGACCGCTGGTTGGGTACCAATAGCACGTACACCTTTATTAAAATAATTTGTATTAAACAGAAAGCATACGTCTTTTGTTTTTAATACAGGAGGATTTATGTTATAATCCCAATATTCTACATTTTTTTCTAATTGAATTTGTTGTGGACATACACATCCAGAACAAACAGTATTATTGTTCACAGTATATTTTCTTCCTACAACCGCATTCCAAAGCGCCAGATCTTTTGTCAAGATAACATCGTCTACCGTTTGTGTGTTTTGATCAACAGCACACTGCTGAACCGTGCAATCGGTAGTTAAATATCGATTGAAACCACGATTAATGATTGAACCCGCGCCTTCGTTAAAGAAGTACGCTAAAACGATAGCACCGTAAACATTGTCCATTTTGGAATTAAATACCAAATTATCACCGTACTGCAATAAAGTTGCATTATTAAAATAAGACAACGTGAATGGACCCAAATCAATTCCATTTTGGACAAAATGAAACAAAAATTCAACCGCATTGTAAGCAGCTATTATTGCGGGTTGTGGAGTGGTGCTGATGTCAATGTACTTTCCACGAGACCGTAAATTTAAATTGCGGCTTAATTGATCAATCAATACAAACATGGATTGATCTATGCGCTGAACACATATACGTGTGTCATAAAAAGATATGGCTTCATACCACGTCTTTCCCGCATTGTACCACAGCGTATTGGTTTGAGGATCAGTCAGCAGATCATACGTGTATTCAGATCGATTATTAACACCCGTCAGAACAAATCGGACTTTATTCTTAAATTCATTGAACACGTCCGGTTTATTATATAAATTGGCAAATAGAGGCAAATAATAGTATATTGCTGATATAAAAACCGGAAAGTTATAATTCGATACAATAAACACCATGTCTTTATTTTGCGTGTAATCAAAAAACACCAGATAAATACATAGAATTTCAATGTATGACATTCGTTGAAGATTTGGAATCTGGGTTTGAGCATCAATCCACAAATTATTTATTTTCCAGGCAATTATATCCATGGCATCAAGACCGTATTTCGCAACGAACGCGGTATTATTAATCGCGTTGTAATTGATTGTATACTGCTGAATATTGGTTTGATAAAAATTATTTCCTGGCGCATAATAATCGGGATTGGACAGCACCGTTTTCATTCGAGCTACAAATTGACTGCGGGTCAAACCCGCGGGTTGTGTTGTTAAAACAAACGGGTTTTCAATCATGTATCGATTGGTTGTTGCTAAATACTCATTTATGATTTGATTGTCAGTAATAATCTCATCAAACCCCTGAAAATCGGTAGTTCCCGCGCCTCTTCCCGTAAAGAACTCACCCGGGACGTAAATCAAATCAAACGCTAAAGACTCCTTGAAATACACATTCGAAATGAAATTCACCAGCGGATAATCATTTTGAGCGAAGCGAAACACATTGTCTTGAAAATTAACTAATAATTGAGTGCTTCCCGTGGAAAGAACAATTTTTTCATGATTGTACTTAAAATACGCTTCAAAAAGAACAAACAAATAATTGTCCGGGAAAGAACAAAAAAAATGGGTTATAGCCGGATACATCGAGAGCTGCGCGTTAATATACGCGGTTTGAGCCGGACTTGGAATCGTTGAAAGCTTCAATCCAATTGGAACGATATAAAAATTGGTGATTGATAACTGATCCAATATAATATCTATTATCCGAACATAATACTGATTGAAATTGAAATTGGTGGAGTTTGAAAATTCGGGATTGGTAATATAAATTACGCCTATCGGTATTGAATCAACCGATTTAATAGAAGCGTGGTTTAATGGTTCCATATATAATTATCAATTATAAAAAAATTAATAATTATATGGAAATATTATAGTTATTTTGAAAGAAGCGCGCTCTTAAATGGTTTGAATATTGAATATGGAGTATATAAAATCCGTTTTATAACTTTGATTGGTTTTAAACTTATTAATGGTAGAACAATCCATATCAAAACCAACGCTTGTTAATGTCGAATTAGTGAGCACATTGTAGTTAACGGGTGGTTCTAGTGTTGGATTGTTTATATTTGTGATCAAATTGGTAAGGGATTTTAATAAATTTTTTTCAGTGGATGCGGTGTCGGTTAAAAGCAATTTTGGATAAAATGGAGTTATCGCTGTTTTGATAGGGTCATTTGGATCATTTCTAAGTTTTCGTAAATTTATATCGGAAATATAATAAATGTCTTTTAAATTGTAGGTAATATAAATAAGTCGATTAAAATAACTATAATCTAAATTATTATTGGTTATTTCTAGATTAATTGTTCCAAAGGTTTTTCCATCAAAATAAAAACTACCACTGTATAAAAGGTCCAAATTTGTAATGTTTCGATATAATATATTTGCAGCAAGTTTAAGGGCCTTTTCAACCATAACACTATAGATTGTAATTCGATGATTTCCTAAAAATTGCGCATTAATCGGTGCCTTCACGTAATATGTGTAGTTCAAATAATTAAACTTATTTCCTTGATATTTGGTGAGGGCCGGTCCAATAAGGAAACATCGAAGATTATTTTGAAAAAACTGTGATATATTGGTTGGTGTTGGATCATCAATAAATTTTGGAACCAAATACTGTTTCATTAATTGGTCAATTTTAATAAAATTGGTCAATGTGTAGCTTTGATAATATGGATAATGACGCACATTGCTTGAAACGTAAATATCGGCAATCAATATTGGATCTTCAACAATTGCATATACCTGAAAATAAACGTCTAACGAATTCATAAAATACACAAACATTGTATTATTTGAAGTGAGCAATTGAGCGGTAGTATCGTTTTGAATTTTGGTAATAATTTGAGAGAATTCTATATAATTATCAACATTGCAGGGAATAAATGTTTTATAATTATTGACATCCAGTGTGGTTATGAGCGATAAAAATAAATCTTTTTGAGCAGCATGCTCGTTATCGTAAAACACGTAAACCGTTGTATATGACTGGTCGGCAAACGTAGAAATTTTATTCCAAATTATATTGGCATACTGATTCGCAATAATATCCCTAATATTATTGACATGCAGAATGTTGAAATAATCTTTTAAAACTTGAAGCTCATCCACGACCGAAATTAAAAATTTATCACTATTTTGCGGATAGTACATGGTTGATGACGGATCCGTGGGTAGAAGCACATATTTAAAGAAGGACTCCCATAAACGCAGCACTTTTGAATCTTCAACTGCCGTAACCCAAACATAGACATTCCCAACAGAAAGTTTCGAATTAATTTGTTCGTTTGTTTCCGTTGAAAAATTAATTGATACATAAACGATGTCTACATTCATAATAAAATTCGTTTGAAGCAGATATTGAACCAAATGATTTATATCGTCTACCCGCGTTTCCATACGAGTTCCCTCAGCGTCCAATATATACCCAAGGGTGTATCTTTTATTTAATGATGCCATTATATTAAATAAAAGAGATAATTTTTATTGAGGTGGTTTTAAACCCCAGAAATTTGTGGGATATTTGTTTTCGGAAGGATATGCACTTTGCCGCAGAATTTGTTCCTGTGTGCGAACCGGCAATAAATCGCGTCCGCTGTAAAAACTGGGACCGTACCTGGGCCAAGATGTAGGAGGGGGCGCGTACGTTAATGTGCGAAAAGGAATTCCATCACCCAATTGAATTTGATGCACGTTTCCATCTCCGCAAATTTTTATGTTAACGTGGGGGCTGACATATACGGTTCCCAACCCAATGTAGTATGAATTCGGGTATGCAATTTTAAATTGAAATACTCCACCCGAGGCGCGAACGGCGCCCTTATTTGGAGTGTTTTCATATGCCATAACGGGATTCGCAAAAGGCAACCCGCTTCCGGAATAACTGGTGATAAATTGTGCGGGATTGGCTGCCCAATACGATATTAATGCATCTTTAGGTCCGTTTTCAACTTTGCCTTTAATTAAATATTCACCGTTTCCTAGATTTTCAACAACCCCCTCACAACTCAGATTTTGTTCTAAATAATTATTAATGCTATTCATTATATTATATACGACTAGCTTTTTTTTAATTTTTAATTTCTTTTTATGTTTATCACAAAAATATAAGCGCTGTTAATTTTGTCCAATTCCTTTCAATTCAAATGATGAATTCGCCATAGGCTTTATTTTATTTGCCAATTTATCGAATACCCCCATTTTATATAATACAACCGCAGTTAGGATAAAAATAAATACCAATATGATTATGATTGCAACTAATAGTTTACAATTTCCGAATATGGACGGTTTTTCATTCGCACTGCCCGGTTTATATATTTTAGCGCAGCGCTCTTCAATTTCCTTATCAGTAAGACATAAAATGGCGCTGCTCTGATTTTTATTGTTTTTATCCTGGGTATTGGGATTAAATTGAACAGTTCTTTTATTGATGGGTTGTGCCTTTCTTGAATTTGTGCCAATTACCGCAATTATTTTGGCATAGCTGCTCTGGCTTATATTGGTCATTGTGGACAACACCACCCAGGTGGCACCCTCCGTGCAGGGTGGCTGAATGATGCTGCCGTTGTACACGTAGAACCCCTTCGTCGCGGGAAGCACGTTAAAAATGTTCCATTCGCTCGACATATTATTTGTCGCTTCCGCGTTATCGGTAGTTGGTATGAAATGCGTCCAGTTATCAAAAAACCCCTTGCTCGGGCTGCTGGCTTCATTGATCTCCAGTATAACGGAAACAATTAATAAATTGCCGGTATCTGGCGCACGGTGAAAAAGAAAGCACTCCAGATTTCCACTTTTTCCATCAATAATGTGCGAACCCGGATTTGAAAAGGATATGCGCTCCAATTCGAAGCGCTTGCCATTGTAGGACACATAGCTGCCGTTATCATACTGCAGGTACAGGTTGCGATTGTTTCGAACGATGTTGCATCTGCTCCCTCGATAATAAAACAACAGATTGCATTTGTTGCGACAAATAGCGGTCGAATTCGATTTAATTTCTATCGGACTTTGTTGTTGTCCAGTTCCGCAATAATCTATCTCAATATTCATATATAATGATATATTTTTTTTATTTATTAAGTTTCATTTTAGTTCTTATACTTTCAGAAATAACTGCCAAAAAAGAAAAAATAAAAATGAAACCTAAGCCACGTGAAACTTTTTCAGATTACACACCAACTGTAAATTTAGGAATCAGAAGCGTCAGTCTTAGTAATACTGAAAAAAAAATAAGTAATAAAAAAGTAATTGATCCCTTTAAACGATGTGCCAATTACAAATCCGATTTTAATTGGACCTCATATTTTGATGGTTCAAAATATAAGCAATTAGCCGTAAATCAAGTTTATTTTTGAAAATATGATGGCTCCCATGATCTAATTACATCATTTATGGTGCTGCTCAAGGCGTCAATATCAAACCGCATACCCAAAAATGTTCCTTGTGGGATAACAGTTAGAAGTTTCAAATTACCTGTTGGATTAGGTAGTAAATTGATTTCTTTGGTTGATACTGTAAAAACAACCTTTTCGTGTTTTACTTTTGCATTTTTAATCACAAAAACATATCGATTAAGAAAATCCAATTCCATAACACATGTGGGTTGATACGGAGGATTGGCCGGTGGGTTAGGAAAAGCGTACTCAACCCAATCTACTGCTTTTACGTTTAACACTTTTCGATCATTATTGATATTCGGGGTTTGGTCAGACCACACTTGGTATAACAAAAAATCACTGATTTGATTAAACACGATTTTATATTTGTGATCACCCTTTTTTTTAATGGATACATCACCACTCACAATTTGGTCATATTCCCGTTTGGGAGCGGGAACACTGGGACAGTTAGATCCCTGTTGATCAGCTTTAGAAGTAGTTCCATCAGAACAGCAACCAAATTGTGTCCCGGCACAACCAATTGGTTGAAAACAATTAGATCCTAGTTGATCAACTTTTGTGGTGATTCCATTCGGACAGCAACCAAATTGGGTAGAACCACAACTGCTACCCGGTGGTTGAAGTTGATTTGAATGAACAGACATTTTTTATATACATGTATAATTTTTTTTATTATCGACAAAATAATTGATTACCTACTTGAATAAGACCTGTGTTGATTTATAATAGGTTCGTTCTTTTATGATGCAGAATGGAAGCACCTGCATTTTAAGTTCAGCGTTTTCAGTAAATTCAGGCATTTCATCCGTTTTATTGATTGCTCGTTCATCCGGAATCCATATTCCCACGTATTCCTGTTCATCATCAGGCAATTCGCGCAAGAGCATGTTGGTATTTTGGTCCCATAAGTAATCCACGCATTCATCCCTTTGAGACAGGTCCGGTAATAATGAAAAAAATAGGGGGTGTTCGAAACCGTCCAATCGCCCAATTGATATATGAGCTCGCTGTGTTTGACAAAGGGTTGCTGGGTCATCCGTATATGAAATGGTTTGAATTCCATTGGTGGATATAACCACGACGTCAATGCATAAAAACTCGCTCAATAATTCCAGTTGAAGAGTTGTATTGGTATTGGTCATATTTGCAAGTCCCTCGATCGTGTCTTTATCATGGGGCATCTTTTTGGCGTAAATATTTGAAATGCTTGTCGCACATTGTTGAATGGTTAATCCCGAAATCTCACGATCTTGATCCGATAAGTTTTGAAGGATTGCGATGTATAAGCTGTTCTGCAAATTCAGTTCAATCTTAGAACCGATAACGTATTTTTGTGCATAAATAGCACGTCGAAACATGGTAATTTTGTGTTTTTCTTGATCCTCAATCTGCTTTTGCAGTTTTTGAATTTCAATTGCTTGTTCTTCTGCTTCTTTTTGGAGCAGTTTTTGGGCTATTTCTTCCTCAACGGAGGAGTGAAGATCAACCACCGCTGCCGTTTGCGATCGGGCATCAAATTCCGATTTTAACTCGGGATCATAATGGAAGGACATATAGGGCGGCTCCGCGACATCCGTTATAAATTGACGAATTTCCATCAATTCGGGGACCAATTGATACGTGGACTTGGATTTTTTTTCGTACAGTCCCGCATTTCCGGTTTCCAATAAACACCTTTTATAATCCGAACTTTGCTGAGTTTTTGCAAAAATGGCCTTTCTTAAAAATAAGGAAGATGGGCTGGGTACACCCTCCAAATTGGTATCCCACAAATGCGATTTTTTAAACGGTGTATAAAATGATAAATCTGCTAATTGGAAAATGGGTAAATCATATAAACTATCGGAACCGATGTATTCTCTAGAAAATCGGATAAAGGTGTGGTTATACTGATACCGTAAGTTTTCATCCATATCGGTTCGATTATAAAATTGTGCAGCAGTATGATAATGTGTGATGGAACGAAATGTGAAATCATCGATTAGAATGTCTTCCAAATTGCTGAATAAGAGTTCAGTTGTTTCTGATTTTGATCCTAAAACTATTTTATTTTCAGTGTCATATTGTAAAGGAATCATTTCAATAAACGGTTTTTCAATAAAGGTTTGTTGTCGCATTTTTTTAACGCCCTGTTGTGAAACAGCCGGCTCGAGCGAATAAGAAAGAAATGGTCGTAATTCCCCATTGGATTCAGCCATGTCCATTACTTTAAAAAAAATGCGGGATAAATCGGGGTTATCCGCTAGTGCATTACGAATTGTTTCAATTGAAACCAAATCTTCATCCACTTTCAGTTTCCTGATTTTTAATCGTATGCCTGGTATAGGCTGCACTTTGTCAATACTGATAATAGAACCATTTTTTAATTTAATTTCGTCGCTTCCAGCCATAACATTTAAAACTTCTTGTTCCGTTCCATCTTCTAAAACTACGGATGATCCGGCAACGATTAATTGTTTTTGTCCAGGTTTTACCGTATGATCCAATCTAAAATGATTTGCAAAATATCGATTTTTGTATTCTTGTTCCCTGGGATGTTGTTTTAATGCCGCAAGCAATTCTTTATCACTCTTAAGAAGAGTCATTTCTTCTTGAAACAACCTATTTTTTTCTAAAAGCAGTCCTTTTACGTGCTCGTTTTTAATTTGAACAATTATTTTTAAAAGCGTTTTTAAATGTTTCAAATACATCATATCGATGTGGTTAGTTTCGCCGTATTCTAAAAATTCCATGATTTCATTGTTCATTATTTCTATTTCATTTTGTATTTTTTTTTGGGCATCATGTAAGGAAATAGAAACTGGCAAAAAAATTTTTTCGGTATAAACCAGATGATCAGTAATTAATTGAAAGGACAATGTTTTATCTTTGTTATCTTCAAAAAAATCGATTGCTCCTGTAAGAGTTTTATTTTTAGAATCCCTTGTAATAATCCTTATTTTTTGATCAACTTTTCCCTCAATTCTTGTTTCAATTAATTTATTATATTTTTGATAATACGCCTTAATTTGTTCTGAGAATTCTTCGGTATTTAAAGGTATAATTGCCATATATACAAGTTTGAGAAAAAATAAATGATTATTTTATTATGAGAAAATAAATGTTGATAAGCAATATAATGGAAAGATTAAATAATCCATTAATAATTTGCGCTATATTTTATTTTGTGATTTTACTAATAATTTTTATAACAAACACAAAAAACAATTTTTCAAAGGAAAGGCAGCTGCTGTTTTATTACATTATAAGTGTGATTATTCCAATTTTAATTTATATGGTTGTTCGAATCTTTTTTTAATTTTTAACTCAAATAAAAAAATGTTCATAAGAAATATATACATTATTATGGCAAATACAATTCAATCTTTAAATGTGCAACTGGATTCATTATTGAAACCATTATTTGATAATAAATTGTTTGTGGCTTGTTTGGGTGTATTTTTAGCCGTTTACGCGGGTTGGCTTGCCCCGGCTCTTCCCAACAGTGTAATTGGTTTCTTTGACACCGCCGTTGGTAAATTGATCTTCATATTTTTAATTGCGTTTGTGGCAAGCAGGAATGTCCCCAACAGCTTTCAAGTTGCGCTTATCGTAAGCGTCGGATTTTTGGTGACGTTATCCGTTTTAAATAATCTTAAAATGAAGGAAGCTTTTGTCAACCTGAGTGTCGAACATTTTGATATGATGTCGCAAATGAATGAATTATTGGAACACCTTCCCGAGTCGGGTGGCCAACCCGCTGATGCTGCGGCTAAACCGGCTGACGCCGCACCCAAGCCCGAGGCGGCAGCATCCGAACCTCAACCAATGTCATGCGACGATGTGCTGAACAAATGCTACTCCGAATTTACAAGCCAGCAGCAGGAACAGGTATGCGGGGGTCTGTTTGAAGAACCCACCGATAAAGCCGTTTCCTTACCGCAGCCAGCTGATTTCCAAAACAAGAATTGCGGTGGATACATTCGCCAGTGCATGGCAAACCCTCAAAATGTTAGCACTAAAAAATATTTAAGTATGAAATCCAAATCATGCGGAGCAAAATAAGATTCTTAAAATCGATTATGATTTAAAAAAAAACGATTTTAATAATTTATGAATGGTTATTTCATTTCGTAGAAGCGACGACACGATCGCATTTCAGGCTTATAAAAATGCGATCGAATCCGCTGATAAAAATACAGCTTTCGAATTGTCCGATTATTGCGTTAATAATAGCGGTGAGGCAACCTCCTTTCATGAATTCAAAGTCGATTTTGAAAAGCACGTGATGAATTTAGAAAATAGGTATGTGTGCATCATTAAGAAATGTCCAAAAATGTATCGTAATTACCGTGCCTACATGCGAGAACAATGTTGTCGGCAAAACACTCCCTGGCCAATTGCGTTTTACGCGTTTTGGAAAAAATATATGGGTGCCAAACTGCATCGTGAATTTGTGGTATTTAATGAGGACGGCATGAAAAAGGTGCATAATTTTTACAAATGGTTGGATGCGGATTCGGCGGAAGTGTCCAACAAAAAAAAATCAACTATCGTTTTCGATAATATTTATAATCCATTTGAAATAGAAAAAACAATTTATAATCTTTATTCACAGGAGCTTATGTGGAAAAATATGGAGGAGGGGTTCAATGTGGACAAATGGCAATCGGAAATTAGAACCAATTTGATCAATCTAATAAGGAAACAGCTGTCATTAATTAAACAAATTCCTGGAAAAAATGCGAAACGGTACTATTTTGTTCACGAAATTTGTCGTGTTTTATTGCGATTTCATAAATGTTTTGACTCCGTGAGGTTTTTGTTTGATAGCTTTTTAAAAACGGTCATTAAAAAGGGACTGGAATTCGCAAATAAAGGGATTCCCGAGGGGACGTACTTGCTTGCGCAATTCTATCCGGAAATGTTTAGCGAAGATTGTTGTCCATGGATAAACATTGAGCGAGAGGAATATTCGAAAACGGACGTTCCGCGTCTTTTGCAAATCAGCGAATTTTACAACTTAAGCTGGTGTCATGCGTATTGGTCAGAAGAATACCATATTGAGATCAATTAAAAAAAGATTTTATATCATTTTAAATATTATTAAAATCTATTTTTAATATTTTTACAAATTACCTCTGGTGGAACGTTTTTGGTGTTGTTGCCGGTTGATACGTTTCGATTTTCTACCACCCCGCCTAATCCCAAAATAACTAAGCCATGATGTAGGTTCATCTTCTTCATAATCTTCTGGATGGTAGTTCCCATCATTCTCATTGTCATACACTTCACTGAAAACAGCACCGCGAGTATCAAGGTCGAGTTGTTTAGCAAGTTCTTTCGTCGTGGCGTATCGTTTTTCATTTTCAATTCCTTGATTTTTCGCCATCTTTTGATGACCCACTAATGCATTTTTGAATAAAAATTTATTGAAATGAACACTATCTAATTCCTCTTTTGTTAATTCTCGTCCGTTGGCGGTTATTATTTTATATGTAATTGTTTGTAGAGGTCTGCCATCTTTTCGTGATAGTTTCTCCGTAAAAGTGTACGGTAGGTTTTGTTTTGTATATATTGCGTCAATATCTCCTTTTTGGTTTCTATATTCGTCTGAAACAACATCCCTTATCTCAATAATAATATCGTCTCTATTCGTTTCATCCGGTTTTTGGCCGGACAGTGTTGGCCCATAATCTAAATATGATGTTTGAACCGCAAATTCTTTCGCTGCATTCGCAGCAGTTTTTTTTACATCATCGGGATCATCATTTATTAATTGTCTAATTTCTTTCTTTAAATTTTCTAATTTTTGTTTTTCGTCGGCCTCCTTTTGTTTTACAGCAGCTATACGAGCAGCTTCTTGCTCATCCGCACGATCGGCTTCATCCCATTTTGCTTTTAATTTACTCTGAAATGATTTATCATCATAATTGCAATTTAAATATATGATATAATCCATTAATCGTTGTTTATACCTTTTAAATTTTTCTTTATATTGTCCGTCAGATTTAATTATTTGTTCGTTTATTAATCGACCGAGTTCGTGTAATTCGTCAACCATTTTATCATTCATTTTATCAACTATCATTTGGTACTGAAAGGATTGTTTATTTTCAGGAATCGTAATCTTACATCCGTCAAGTAATGGAAATTGAACATTTATAACTTTTGAAAGTAAATAAGAAAAATCATCCCACAACGTAATTGGTATAAAAAAGTATTCATATTTAATTGGTTGTTTAGACACGATTATGCAATTATTTACATTATCAAAAATCGATAACCTTTCATCAATACTAAAATATTTAGCAGCATCCTTCGGCGACCATTTATTTTTTAAATCACATAAATTATCATCTGTGATTAACTCCTTAACTCTACTTGATGAAATTGTTTCTAGATAGGAACAAACTGATCGTATTATTTTAATATTTTCTTCAGCGGCAGCCTTGGCTTGAATATTTGTAGATTCAATATCAAAATGATTAGTAAGTAATTCTCTGAAATCAAACTGCCAAAAATCAAAAGTTAAATCAAAGCCTTCTAGGAAACTTACATCTTGTAAATGCACTAATGATGATGCTAAATTAAAATCGGTTGTTTTCGGAATTGGGCTTTTCTGCTGTGAAAAAATAAGACTTTCACCGTTTTGAATCGTATTTTTATTAGCAAACGTACTTAATTCAACTAAACAACTGTATAAAATATCAGGATAAATTGTCTTTTTTAGTTTCATAAAATGATACAACATGACTATTTTAATAATACAATTTTCTTGATATAGTTTCTTTTGTTTATACACAACCTCTAAATTTTTAATGCACGATTGTAATTGTTTATTTATTTGGTTAAAATATGCAATGTGAAATATTATACTTCTTAAAAATTGGATTGATTCAGACTTACTTTCATTGCGATACCAAAACTTCAAAGATTCAGACACTTTTTCTTTTTTGATTTCTAATTGTTCTTCTACTGATTTTTCTTCCTCCATCATCACCAATCCGACGGCTACTTCTTCCGTTTTTTCTTCGTCAGTTAATTCTACAATTGACATCAATGTTTCTTCAAATGAAGTTTCGTATACTCCTCTTATTGCAAAAGGAACATTCATTTTTTCAATGTCATCTTCTTCAATTTGAATATCAAATGCTTTTGGATTTAATATATAACTTTTATATTTTAGCAACATGTTCAAACTATCCTCATATTGCAATGAATTTTGTATCAAAGTTTTTAGATAGAGAATGCTATCGGAATTTAATAAATATTTATCAGTGGAAATATCTTCTTTATTACTAAGCATTTTTTTATACTTTATTATATTTGTCATAGATGGATCGGTCATTGATTTTGTATTTTCTGTGTGGCTTCCTATAGACATGATTTTTGAATAATCCAAATAAAACGTTTTAATTCCCCAGTCTAAAGTACGAAAGGTTTTTTTATTTAACCACATTGAAATACTCGCAGCTGGAGATAAAATGGTTGATGCCATGGTTAATAACGAAATAAATAAGTTCCCAAAACCAGTCATTTCCTCCGGATATAATGACGAATCCCATACATATTTAGAGGATTCCAATTGCTTATCAACTTTAGCTGTTGGGTCTTTCTTAAACATATCTTTAAAATATGCGATTATGTCTGCAAGTTCACCCGATGTTAAACCATCAAATATGATAAAACATAAAGTATTTACTAAGGATGACATGAATAGTTCAATTGTTGATTTCGTCTGAATCGACAATAATTTATCAACTGACTTATTGACTTCTTTTTCGGTTCTATTCCTTTGTACCCAATAAAAAATGCCGCCGACAAACGAAAGCGCCCCTGCAGCAATCGCCGCATATGTGGCTATTACGGATAATGATATACCAGATGATGCAACTGCAGCACCACTTGCAGCAGTTGCAGTAGTTGCAGCACCTCTTGAACTACTTAAAAATCCATTAGTTAATTGAAACGTCCAAGAAGTTAAACTAAATGTGCATGAGGGAATAAAAATAAAAGTTTGAAATGCTAATTTGCATATTTGTAAGGTTGTCATGTCTGTTGTTTTCTTTAGAAATTTAAACATGCGTATGGGTCCCTGCAACAGATTCAACATATCATAAATTTGTTTTCCATTATCACCTAAACTTAAAGAATTCAGTTTAATAAAATTGATTAAAATAGAAACAATATCGATTCCAATAACACTAGCCGTTCCAAATAATTTAATCAAAGCTTGAATAACTCGTTTAATATCGGCTGATACGGTTTCACAAACATCGTCATGAACTTCAATTTTACCAATTAAAGTGTCAATAAATTTTTCATCCTGCGTAAAAACCGTTATACTTTCTAAGATGTCTATTGGTTTTTTATAATTTCTATATTTTAATTCTATTGTATTTTTAATTTCATGTTCAAAATAATTTTTAATTGCTTTTATTAAAATAAATTTTTGATTTGTTTCGTGCTCTAAAGATTTACTATCGGTTGGAACATATTCTGAATCAATATTTAATTTATATGTGGTTTCTAATTCAGCAAGTGTATAATTTTGAAAACCATATGAATTCAAAATAAAATCAGTAATATAACTTAACATATACTTTTTGTTTTTTTCATTCATCATGAAAGTTAAAGAGCCTGCGCAAACTAAACCCAAAACTAATAAACGATACTTTTTAGAAATTTCTGGAAAATCACCAAGATCAAGAACCGAAAAAGTTCCTTTTTCGTATTCAGAATTATAATTCCATTTTAAATTACCACCATGAGGATCACCATGATATCTTCCTGATTGAAGAATTCCATTTAAAAATTGCGTAATAAAATAATTATAAGCTTGATGTAAGCAATCACGTTGTTTTTCTGAATAATTTTTAATATCGGCTACAATATTAACGATATCTTCTCCCGGCAACAAAGTCTGGATGACTGCAGTATAATGTTTCTTTTGAAATATTATTTTTTCTTCTAATTTCCTTGATATATCTTTATCGCTAAGACCAATTACGTTAAAAACTTCACCATGTTCGTCCACGTACTCTTGTTTTGGTTGAAAACCCTCAATATGCTCAAATGTTTTTTTGACATCAGCCGTCATGATTCTAAAATTAATTCCTGGTTCCGAATAATCAGGATTGAATGAATACAATTTAGCAGCTTTCATAGTATTGGTAATTTCTTCCCATAAATCGAATTCATCCAAGACATCCGCGATCTTACAACTCAGTGTTTTATACGCCATAAGTAAATAATTATAAGCATCAATCTTATCCGACTTTATTCTTAGTCCAAATTTCGTATCTAGTTCATAAATGTCAGTGTTAGTTTTAATTTCACGTTTCTCATCTTCACCTAAGCCGGGTATTTCTAATAATATTTCTTTTCTAATAATTTGTGAAATACTTCCCGGAAAAATTTGTTTTTCCAAACACATCATCATTCTATTTCGAATTTTAATGAATTTAATTACAAATTCATCTAATTGATGTGGGTTTAAAATTAAATTATTAATTAAATTATAAATTACCGGTATTTGCGTAATAAGGTTTTTCTCTAAACCATACTTTATTTCAATTTGATTTTCTTCGACCAAACCTAATTCCTTGGTAAATAATTCACTATCCGAATTACATTTTTCTACTTTGCGTAATAAATTTATCAATTCTAATTTGAATAAACCTAAATCATATTTTTTAGCATTTAAACAACGTGCAAAAATTGGTTGGAATGAGTTCATTGTTAAAATATAATCAACCAGAGATATAAGGTGTTTGAAAAAACTAATATAATCTAATAGATTAAAGTGTTCCTGTAAAAAGTCTCTTTCTAAATAATTATTTATTTGTTTGTTCCATTCTGAATTAGATACTTCTCCTAATGTATATAAAATATCAATATCAACCTCTTTATTGTATTGTTTCATTATCTTTACTATAAAAATTAAAAACTCATTCATTGGTTTGTCAAATGAGGCCATTTGATATCCGGCATTTATACAGTCATAAAATGATATAACATTTTTAGATAAATTAGGGAGATCAACTGTTAAAATTTCTATGGTTTTTGATTTAAGTTCAATTAGTTTGGTTCTATAAACATATTTTTTAAATTCATTATTTAAATATGGATAATTCACATTTCCTATCATTAAATTATCAAATTCTTGAAAAATTTTCGTTAATAAATCTTCAGTTCTGATTACTTTTAATTTATAAACTTGACCAACACTTGCTATGCTAAGTCGATCACCTAATCTAACTATACCTTTTGATTCTTTTTTTATTAATTGATTTTGAATTATATCAACTTCTATTGGACCCATGGTTGGGTAAACTAATTTAGGTCCCAACCAATAAACGTAAGTGGGTCCATATTCAGTTGCTTTAATGATAGGATCTACCATTTGAAGAACTTTGTGAACAGTTGTAGGTAAATTAGTTTTAAACAATTGAACAAGAGAAACTAATATTGCAATAATATTTTTAGATTCTAAAGCTTTATACAATTTCGATTTGGGATCGCTTAAATCGGTATAAAATGCACCAAAAAATTGTAAATAAAACAATTCCAAACCCAAACTTTGAGTGAATTGAATGGAAACAGTTTTAATAATATTGAATGTTTGTTCAAATTGAGTCATCATATCAAAAGGAACTATATTTAAACCCTTAATTGAATTTTTAATGGTATCTATCATAGAACCCATTTCTTTACTAACTGATTTTTTTTCAAATAATTTTTTTGAAACAATCATTATTTGTTTTATAATGTTAGGTTGAGGAACTATTCCTATTTTAGGTTTAATTATCCTTGCGATTTTATCATAAATTCGTTTCGCTTCGTGAGTGTTTAATGCACGTTTTTTTGAAGTTTTATTTAGTGGTACTCGTCTACTTAATACGTCTGCTGCATCAGCTGATAATGTATCAGATTCAATGTTTAATGCACGTTTTTTTGAAGTTTTATTTATTAGTTGTACTGGTCTACTTAATACGTCTGCTGCATCAGCTGATAATGTATCAGATTCAATGTTTAATGACGTTAAAAATTCATCATAATCTTCCAGTGCAATTTTAGGATTTTCAAAAAACGGTTTATCTTCAATAATAACATTTAATACTCCACTGGCTATATCAGCTTTTGAAATGAGATGTTCATTTACTAATGCTTTTTGAAGTTTATCAATATCACTTTCTGGGAAAAAGAAATCTGTGATGTCATTACTAATTTTTTTTGACACTTCAGAACGGTCAAATTTTAAGCCTTCAATTACTGGTATAGGTTGATTTAATATAAATTTAAAAGAATCTTGAAAAATTAAATCGATCGTTTTTTTAAAACATTTAGATACTTTTATATTAACTTCTTTATAATTTTCTGTAGGTCCATTGATTTGAACTTTTAAGTCATCTGCGCAATTTTGGGACAGAACCTGAAAAAAACTGAGAATTAAATCATTTTTAGGCAGTTCTTTAAATGTATTTGGTACCAAATCGTATAAAAGTTGAGTTCCATAAATGCCCAAAATATTCATATTTGGAATGCTTGAATAGTATCTTTCAAGTGTATTAATGGCAGGTAAACCCTGAATTCTGCTTGCGAAGAAGTTTCGTAAATAGCCAATAAAATCGGTTAAACTAATTAATCGAATATCCCTAATTTTTGATTGTAAAGGTTCTAATATTGGAATTGGATTTCCTGCAACTTGTTTTGGTTGTACCCAATTGGCAAAATCAAAGTGTTCCAGCTCTCGAGGCGGCGCTGCTACAACTTGAGGCGGCGCTACTACAACTTGCGGCTCTGCTTCTGGTCCTCGTAAATCAGCTGCCAATGTATCGCCCAGATTATCTAAATTTTCGGCTCCAAGTAGATCTGACATAACATCGAGTCGTCGTTTGGCATTTCTTACTGCATTAGCGGCATTTGAAGCCGAATTTCTTACTGCAGTAGCTGCATTTGAAGCCGAAGTTCTTACTGCATTAGCTGCATTTGAAGCCGACGTTATTACTGCATTAGCTGCATTTGAAGCGGCATCTGTAGCCGCATTAGCAATAGCAGCCGGTGCATTTTGAGCAGCTTCGTATGAGTATTCAACTCCTGATCTCAAACCAGTTATTTCATATAGAAGTTGCATCATTATTTTTGCAGCAAATTCAAATGTAATTTCATTGACTTCATTGTAAAATTGAATCAATGCAGGTCTTTCATTCTCGGTTGCTAAATTTATGAGATTGATTACAATAAATTTGCAAATAAATTTCAAAACTTCGAACGGTTGTTGATTCGGACTTTCTTTTATTGTTAGCTGTTTTTGAATAACTTGATAAAATCCATCTGGAATTAAATGTTTTTGGTCAATTAATTGTTTTAAGATCGTATTGTCTAAAATGCCTTTTTTAATATTTTCAATGTCAAAATAAAAAATAGGAACAATGTAGAAAAAAAATGCTTTATAAAAGTCTAATGAATTATGATTGTATAAATCTGAAAATTGAGCATATAAATCCTTATATGGTTTTAAAATAAAACTTAAAATTTCTAAATTTAAAGAGTTATCATCTCCCTGTTTATTATATTTATTTAAAATATCGGAATTTACATCTTGTCCTGTTTTTGGTGCCCCAAAAACAAAACCTGATTCTTCTTTTTTAACTTTTATTGCATTGCAAATTATATCTAAAAAAGGAGCGGAATCTTCCCTCATTGTCGAAACATCCGTTTCCTTAACTTTATTTAACGCTTTTAAATGCATTTCTTTTGCCCTATCTACATAATTTTTTTTTTCCATTACAATTTCTGTTAATATTTTTAATCTATTTTCTAGTGGTTTCACATTTTCTTCCAGTAGTAGTATTTTTTGCTCATTAGCAGTTGCCTTTCCTAACAAACTATTACGATGGTTAATGTTTTGAGTTTTAGGGGCTTCTTTTCGATATTGTTTTATCTCTGATTTATATCTATCAATTGTTTCCTTTGCCTCTTTTAATTCTGATTGCGTTTCTTCCAAATTTTGTATCTCGTGAGCCTCTACTTCTTCAGCTTGTTTCATCATAAATTCAGCTTCTTTCAACGCTTCCTTGGCAGCAACATTTGCAGCAGGATCGTTTCTTGAGCAAAAGCCTTGTAAACCATCCGGATGTCTATAATAATCTTTGTTCCCACAGAATTCTCCTAAATTTTGTTTTGTTCTGACTTCATTAATATAAGCAGATGATACAATACCATTTTGATAATCGATATAATCTCGCATACATTTAGCCATTTTATCAAAATATAAATCCATAAATTCACCCCATTTTAACGTTTCCAAAGACCCTGGTTTCAATGAACATGTCTTATTATCCATTAAAATATTTATATATTATAATATTAAATTATATTTTAAGATAAAATATTTACATACTGTTTGTAATACATTTCGGGCAACGGAATCGATTGATAATTACTTTGTAAATAAACATGATTGATGCCTATATACGGTGATCGTAATGCCGGCATGCCCGGCACGACTTCAGTATACGGGACCCAACAGCTGCGGTCTATTTGGCAGTTCTGATAATCAAAACTGCTATTCCTAGGAATACCGTATATAGCGTCATATATTTTGTAAGCATATGTAGAAGACAAATACATCGCAATTCCACTGGATAATATCAGGATAATGATGATATAGTAGAATAACATATATTCAGTTATTAGAATATTTATAGATGTACCAATTTAAATATGCCGCAAAAGAAACCCATAACAAATAAGGAAGTAATAAAAATGATGCCCATCTACTTGTATTTTTTATTTGCATAATTGTTAGCAAAATAAAAACAAACAATAAAATAATTATAACCAAACTATAAAAAATATTTTTTAATGTAAAAAACACGTAAGGCCAACTAACATTCAGAACCAATTGAAAAACAAAATAGAATAATCCCAATTTATTTTGAGTCATTCCATTATTTGAGTAAAATATAAAAAAAGACACCGTAATAAAGCTGTATAAAATGGGCCAAACAATTGAAAAAACAAGGTCTGGTGGTGTTAATGGTGATTTATGTAGTTGTGTGTACCATAAATTGTTCATACTATATATGTAATTTCGATTAAACCTTAAAAAATTTGATTTCGATTTATTTTCAAAATATAGCCAGAGAATAATTAATTCGCAAATAATGTCGCAAATCACCGCACCCCTTGGTAAAAATGAAGACGTTCGTGTAATCACACCTGAACTATTTGATCCACAACACATTACCTATGGAGAAATCTCCCTTAATTCAAATGGTGGAAAGGAAGCAAGTCTTAAATATGGAACGGGTTTGTTCTTATTTCAAACACCCAGATTGAGTTGTCCGTTTGGACTTACGGTGACTGAAAATCCCGGAAGCGATGGCAAGCCTGGTAATAAATCGTATCGCATGGCAGCAAGTTTTCGCGGATACAATGATCCGAAAGATCCATTGTTCGAAAAGAAACGCGATTTTCACGACATGATTTCGCAATTTGATGATGCAAATATTGTCAAATGTCGCGAGAATTCATTGAATTGGATTAAGCTGAAACCGGCGGCAGCGAATGACGACGTTGTGCGGGCCTTGTACAACCCGAGTGTGAAACAGGGCACGGAAACCACCTATCCGCCAATCCTCAACATGAATTTGATCAATTATGATGGCAAGTTTGTCAGTGAGGTGTATGATGCGGACGGGAATTTGGTTGAAGATCCGACCCAAGTTATTACGAAGGGTTGTGAAGTGAAATGTCTTGTTCAAGCTCAGAAGATAACGTTTCCTCAGGGGAAATTTGGTGTCAAGTTTGTAATTCACAACATGAAGGTTTGGCCAAGCAAGGGTGGAATTCGTGGAAGAGGATGTTTGATTGATGACGATAGTGATGAAGAGTAAGCCTAACACGCTGGAAAAGATATACTACGCAAAAAATAATAAATACAATACATGAAAAGACTATATTTATTTTTTTTGTATCAAATGGTTTTCTTATAATATAATATAATATAATATAATGAAACGAGGAAAAAAACAATGCGGTGGGGTTGGTTGTGCATCAACTGCTGCCACTGTAATGGACCCAAAATGCTTGCCTGATCCCGATGTAAGAATGTACGTGCAACCGTGTTCAAATTTAACTGCGGACCAGTTTGGAATGCAGGGTATGGCGGGTCTTTCTCTTCGCGGTGGAAGAAGAAATAGGCGGCGCGTTTCAAATCGAAGACAACTTCGCGGTGGAAGCTGTTCCGGCCCAACCGCGGATTGTTTTGGAAATAATTATGATAATTTGGGAGCAACCGCTATTTCCGACGGTGGTGCCAATGATCCACCCAATGCCAGTGAATTAGCATGGTTTTTTCGCAATTCGTATGGTGCCACCCCGTCAACCAACGTCATCCCACAACCCAATGTTAATAACAGCTGCTCGCAAACGCAAAAAGGGGGACGCCGTCGCCGCCATCGCGTTTCCAAAAGAAGAGCTCAAAGGGGCGGTAATTATTTTTTAAATTTGAATCAACGAATTGGCGGATTGCCCCAAGTTGATAACACGTATGACCCGTACGCTCCCAGTACCTCCAATCTGCAAGTTAACGGCCCCAATCCGGCCGATGTGCGGGTCATCAATGTTATTCCCTATGACACGCAATATAACGGTGCAACGGCGGTTCCACTTATTGAAACCAGCTCTCTTACACGAAACAGTCTTGAATTATCGGGGGGAAGTAAAAAGAAGAGTTTCCTAACGCGTCGCTCTCGCAACCATTTATTTGGGGGAGGCGTCGGCGCATATCCGTCCGCGTTAAACGGCGTTCCCGGTGATTTTAGCGCCGATATGAATACGCGCCAATTTAACTGCAATCAACCAAATTGGTGCCCCAAATGCACGTAATAAGCTGGCAAAATACAAACCAATTCTAATTTTTTTCAAATAAAGAATATAAAATTAGAATTGCACAATTCTGACTCTTGGGCTGATTGACCTGCACTACAAATTATCAAAATATTTTTTATAAATTACATTTTTTTGCACAAATTTTCATTTTTTTTTTAATTTTACCTAGGAAAATAATAAACTGGACAATAAATTGAAAAAACCCTTTCGCGGTGGATTCGATTTTTCGGTTGATACCGCCGAATCATTGCTGCTATTTGCAACTATTGTATAGTGTTCGAAATAAGGTTTTTCTGCAACAGAAATGACCATATTTTTGATGAGTTCATACCGTTCGCTATCAAGCGTCGATTTTAAATTCGTCCAAGGCGTTATGTTTTTCAGATCGCGGTTTTTAAACAACTCTTTTAAAATAGCAATGCTGTACCCGGATACCATGCTGCACCCGGGTTCATTGCTAACCACGGGCAATCCTTCCGTATTTCCGCGCAAATTCCAATAAATAAAATAAGGCATTTCATACGGTTTTCCACACGCTTTTAATCCCGCTGTTGCAAACATTTCGCGTAAATGTTCGTGCATGGTTTCCCACTTTTTATTGCCACTGGCCAAATCAAATTGCATATCACTAAGCACGAGAAACCATTTCGGAGTTTCTTCCGGTTCCAGTTTGAATGTCATAGCAACCTCCAATATCATGGACATTGCTTTTTCAAAATTGGTGCTGCCACCCCATGGGCTTTCCGAAACAATGCGCACTTTTTCGAGCAATGACAAACTTGGATCAATATAAAACCAGCTCGGAACAGTGCTAAATGTCATAAATCGGTCGCAATAGGGTTCGTTCAAAAAGCTGCTTATAAAAATGGCGGTGGCAATTGACACTTGCATGGGTGTTCCCTCCATGGAACCACTAACGTCCGCAAGAATCATTCCATGTTTCAACGAGATCTCACCGGAACTAACCATGTCCCGATACGTTTTCACGATTTCATTCCAGCACAATTCAAACAAATCAATTTCTTCCTGGCTAAGAACAATTTTCCGCTGAATGTGATCCAGCAGTTTGCCCACAATTTCGTGAATAAACAATTGACCGGCATTGATTTGCTTCTTTCCAGATTTTACATCCAGCATGAACTGCAGCAAGTTTTCACGGCATTTCATGCGATCTTCCACGTCGGGATAACGCAAATCGTTTTTGTTTTCAAGCTTTTGGTTTAAAAAAGCGGAGCGATATTTGGACAAACATTTACCAGGAACGCGACTGAAATTAATTTCCGAAAATTGATTATTACACATAAGAATTTCAGTAGTTTGAATTGCCGCATTTAATGATGAAATCATACGACGATACGATTTAAGCGCCATCCGAAAATCAGTCTTAAATTCAATGGGAAATAAACGCATCGCAATTTCTTTAGCGGCCTTAATTTTTCTATCATAACTGCTTCCTTCTTTTGGGGCGTATTTGGCTGCCAGGGTTAAGACCAATTTCGATTTTTCATCTTCCTGGTGCGCAGTGTAATTGTCGAAATCTATTTTCAATTGGTCCGATATAAACGTGTAAATTATATTTCGCAAATTATCGAAACATACGCCGTCCATTTTATAGTCATACGTATCCACCAATAATTCGTTCAAATCCTTCCAATATCCGTAATGGGGTATGTATTGAACCAATGCTTCCACCGTTTTTGGAAAATGTTTATAGCTTTCCAACAGCAAATATCGAAAAATAGCACGTTCCCCTTTTCCACCGCGACAATCCCGCGTGTGATACAGTAAACAAATCAGATAACACGAATATTCCGCTTTTTGTTGTTGAGAAAGCAACTCAATGGAGGACATAAAACCGTGCATCAATCGACTCAAACGCGATGAGTCCAGTTTTAAAAAGGAATTGGGTATATGATGACTTATTTCTTGAATTGAATCACGCAACAACCCCGCATAAATAGCAATAAGTGCATCCTCTGGGCTGGAAGTCATGTCCTTAATCGCAACTTCGGGCTGACCATTTTCACCTAATGAGACCGATGAAATGGGACTTGGAACCTGAATCATTTTATCCATTGCTTCAACGAACGACACTTTAAAATTTGCATCATCAGTGTCTAGGTGTGATGGATGAAATGACATTTGATATCTATATATATTCTATGCCGACATATTTTTATATATTTTTTACGACATAAAAATTTTATGATCTTTTAATATAGGCTATGTCTTTTTGTAGTCCGCGTCAATTACGGTCCAAAAAAAAAAAGGCATCCACTAAAAGTTGTTTGGATGAAGAAACAGTCGATAAAATGGTTAAAATTTATAATTCACAGAAAAAAACGGATATTATAACATCCCAATCATCCGAATCTAAACTCAAAAAACTATTGGATGAACTTAAATCCGAAATGCCGTGCGAAGACGAGTACTGCTTGGCATACAGCAGCACCATGCTTCCCATAAAAAAAGAACTCATGCAAAATTTCCGTCCGGAAGTACCCACCGAATGGAAATCCAATAAAAAGACATGGTTAAACACAAATGACATATTAGCAGCATTGAATCAGTACGAAGAAGCATTCGATGACTTTAAATTTCTTTCGGTATCGCCTATCGATTTTGATACCAGATTGAATGAAAAGGGAATTGCTGTAGAAACGGGAGGTATGTGCGTTGACCGGTCTTTATGTGCGCTGAATTTAAGTAATTTATTAAAAACCGAAATTACACGCATTGGTGCCGTGTTTAATCTTGATAAGCATGATGAAAGCGGCAGTCATTGGACAGCTATGTTTGCAGATTTGTTGTTGGGTGAATTTTATTATTATGACAGCGTGGCAAATGGAATTCCCGATGAGGTAATTGATTTGGCTGACCGGGTTGTATCGCAGGGAAACGCGTTAATTCTTAATGGGACACTTACTCTCGAACAAACTCCAGGACACAAATTGTTCATAAAAAATGGCAAAATAACAATCTCTGAAATTTGCGATTTTCTAATGCAAAACAACAACTTTGTTTTATACCGATATGCGTATTTATTTCCGGTTGAGCAAAGATTCCAGATTAAAACGGACGTGTCCAAAGAAATAGCATCGAAAATTGTTGGAGATGTTCTCAAGCTAATTGATAAAACCGAACAAGAGCGATACGCCAATATAGATGACCTGGATAAATTATCGAAACACATTAAGGGCAACACCATATCAATGGACGATTTTATATTTGATTGGGTTAACGCAAATTTAACAATCGCAATAAATAATTTTATGGATTCGCTCAAAGTTGTTCAAACTGCTTCTTTTAGAACCCGCGTTGCAAATATCCAATTCAGCAATAATACCTTTCACCTTACCTTTGAAAATCCCAATGCGGAAAAAGCCAGAGTTTCGGACATGTCCTTCAAGGCGTTTTCTAATTTCGTACAGCACCAATTTAAAAATACGGAATGCGGGATGTATTCTATCAATTTTATTGACAACTTTCTTTTTAAGAATAAAACATTTATTGAAATCATCAACAACCCAATTAATGACACCGACATGAATGAAATGCGGTATAGCAAATATTTCCTTTCCGTATAATATAGCTGGGCATGGTAAATATACAAGATTTATGGAATGAATTAAAAAAATGCGACCAATTGGGAGGTAGTTTTAATGGATGGTGTAAAGACCAGGTTCGAATGCGCTGGTTCGAAAAATTATTGGGATCACGAATTTATCCATGGATTAATTTAAGTTGGAATTATCAGCAGTACGTTAAAAATAATTACGACCCTCGGAATCTGGGAATTAGAAAAGAAGGAAATATGAGCGCACTAATTGCTAACATTGGCGTATTAATTAATCAGCTCAACAGTTTATTGATGGATCCAAATCCGGATGGCAACAGTGTTGCAGGAATAAGCGATCAACCAAAGAGCAATAATCCATTTAAAAGCGTTTATTTGAGTCTTAAAGCACAAATCAACGAGTTGAAGCGGGTTCCTTCCGTTGAAAATACCCAAAAAATTGCCGCCTTAAAAGACGCATTGCAATTAATTGAAAAGAACCGACAAATAAGCGCAAAAGAATACGGTTTAGGAACAAATTTAGACGCAACATACCAACCCCCACCATATAGCGACGATTTTTTTAATAAACCGTTAAGAGGGAAAAATAGCAGCAGTTATTTTGCTCAAACCGGATTCTGTAAAACAAAAGACAACAACATGAACGACTGTAAATCAAAGGGGCATAGTTGGATTGGTGATGTATGTTATAAAGGCAAATATGTGTATTTAGATAATTCACCCGGTTTAAAAATAGGGTATGTTGAAAACATGAATGGATTGATACCCAGTGTAATAAACCAAGCAATGCAATTGAACCCGAACGCATTCATGGGCATTCTGAAAGGATACAGCGTTCCTGGAATTGACATTCAGCAATGCATGGAGGAGGATGAAGAAGAAAATGAACATTTTCAAAACAATAACAACCGAAAGCAGATTCCGTTCACCAATATCTTTGGATTGTTGTTTGTGTCGTTGGTAGCGGTGCTTTTCATTTACATTTTAAAAAAATAAAAAAACAATCCAAATCGGTTTTTATTTTTTTAAATGATATAACTCATCCCACACACTTTTATTATTTAGAAAAAAAAATTGTCTATAAATATATCATGTCCATATCTAATCCATCCATGGTAGAAACGTGCTCGGTGCCAATTTTATTTGATCTTGAAGCCAATAAGCGTGTGGATTTAGGCACGTGGGTTCTAAATAACCGAAGAGAATTTCCTGATTTTTTGAATCAAACATTCCTAGAGGCCGTTAATTCGAATAAACGAAATGTTCAGTATGCTTTTGATTCAAACACCAGCAAAATTGTTAAAGTTGAATTATTACGACATCAAAAATTCATCAGCGATTTTTTAAGCAGAAAAACCCCGTATAGGGGATGCCTTTTGTATTATGGATTGGGATCGGGTAAAACACTGAGCAGTATTAATATTGCGGAAGGTATCAATCAAAAAAGCATTGTGTTATTACCAGCCAGTATTCGAACCAATTTTGAAGATAACATTCAAAAAAAAGGAAACACCATTTATCACACTCAAAACCAATGGTGTTTCATGGAAATGAGCAATCCCCAATCTTCGCAAAATGTGGAAAAACTTTCCAAAATGGGATTTCCAGTTGATGAACCCGAATTAATGAAAGATTTATACACCAACGTTAGTGGTAAAAATGGATTTTGGGTTGTTCAAAAAGATCCCGGTGCTGAGGCCAATAATTTCGATTCGCTGTCAGCAATCAAGCAAGAGAGCATAAAAAAAACGGTGCGACATTTAATTGATTACAAATATCATTTTGCCCATTACAACGGAGGCGGTGGTCTGTTGCGAAAAATTATGCAGCAAAATGTTCCGACATTTTTAATACAAGAGGGGGAATTTTTAAACAAATATTTTCCTGGAAAAACGTACGAGGAATTGTCATCCGATGAGAAAAAAAAATACAAAAATAACCTGCTTGAACACATTTTCAATGATGCAATTCAACCCCATTTTCAAAACCCATTTGAAAACAAAGTTATTATCATTGACGAAGTTCACAACTTTATGTCGCAACTGTGCAATAACAGCGACAATGCTATTAAAATTTATCAATTATTAATGAGAACCCAAAACAGCCGCATTGTAGCTCTGAGTGGAACTCCCGTCATCAACAGTCCGTTTGAATTGTGCGTTCTTTTTAATTTGTTAAAAGGATACAGCATTGATTTCCGTTTTAAAATAAAAGCCCATCCGGATTTACAAAAAATGATGAATGCCTACATGAAAAAACAAACGCTGGTTGATACCTGCGTTTACAAACCTACCGAGCAACTGATAACCTTTTCCAGAATGCCGTACGGATTTCGAAGAAATGAAGCAGAAAACGCCGTGCGCGATGAAGCCGCGTACATTAATGATGTCGCGCTTATTGAAGATTTTAAACAACATTTTACTGCAATCGAGGCAACGTTTTTAGATAAGCAATTTAATACAATTTATCCCGACATATTTCTGAATAAATCTAAAATAGATAAGCGCAGTTTTGTAGTGAACCGAACAACGGTGGATGCAGCGAAAAATGAATTTTATGATTTTTATGTTGATCGATCTACATCCAGTATTAATAATGGGCAGGAATTTTTGATGCGGTGCTTGGGACTGATCAGTTTTTTTAACGAAAGTTATAAATTCGGGAAGCAGATTTTTCCTGAAAAAATTCAAAGTCAGGAACCCGATTGGGTCAACGTTAGCGATTATCAATTGATTGAATATAACCGACAGCGCGAAAAGGAACGTTTACTTGAAAAACGCAATGTAGGAAAGAATGACGTTTCTGCAATGGTGCTTGAAATTGACTCCAAAGTCAGCAATGTATTTAAAGTTTTCAGCAGACAAAAACTGCTTTTTTCATTTCCACCCGGAATAGAACGACCCGAATTAAAAAAATTAAGGGAATCCGTAAGCGATGGAATGGTTTGTTCCGATGCGTTGGCAGCCGAATGCTCACTCAAAGATCGAGAATTAGAAAAAATGTATGACACAATGTGCATTGAAGCCATTAACCGATTAACTCCCGAAAATTTAACCATCAATGAGTCGTCTCCCTTTGGATTGCAGGTACTTAGTCCCAAATACGCGCAAATGTTGGAGAACATTAATTCTACGCCCGGCATTATTTTTTGTTATTCCCAATTCCGAAATGTGGAAGGTATTGAAATATTCTGTCGGGTTCTGAATGCCAACGGCTATGAACGGTATAATCCGGATCATCCCGACAAATACGAGGTAGATAATCCTCTGGCACACGTGTTTGCACCCGGTCAAATGGTGCGATATGAAGTAGAACCGGATCATTGGATTTCAACCAGGGTTTTAGAAATTGAGGGAGACCAATGCAAAATTAATATCAACGAAGAAGAACGACTGGTTTCCTCAATGGAATTATATCGATGCCGTTATGCTACTTGGTCTGGAACGGAAAATGTGGCCCAACGCGAAACAATACGACAGAATTTTAATAATTTAAAAAATAAATTCGGACAAGTGTTGCTGATTATTTTGGCCACCAGCAGCGGGGCTGAGGGCATTGATTTAATGAACGTGCGACAAGTGCACATCATGGAACCGTATTGGAACAAGGTGCGCGAAGAGCAGGTTATCGGTCGTGCCAGGCGAAACTATTCTCACATTAATTTACCCAAGGATCAACAGAATGTCAAAATTTATCAATACGTCAGTCGATTTTCAAAAGATCAGGTCAACGGAACTTGGGGAAAAACGGTGGATGCAGGACTTATGACTGCCGCCGCCGCCACTGATTCAACCACGAGCAATGAAGATTTGATACGACAAGTTAACATCGGCATAAAAATCGATGATTTTAAAACCAGCGACGAAGCATTGCTTACAATTTCAAATCACAAATATGAGCTTATTTCAAAATTTTTAGATATAATTAAGCGGGGTGCTGTGGATTGCGAATATAACAAAGAAGAAAATATTCTCAGCAGTCAGGATGGAAAAGCCATTGAATGTCTTACCCATATTCCCGGGGTTGGAAATTCCATTACGTATGACATAACCAGCCGCCCCGAAGTTCGGGAAGAAGGCCTCTTAGAAACCATTATTGCAAAAGAGCTATTTATCATGAACTATCCCGGAAAGAATTTAAAACTCATGTATGAAATTAATAAAGGGGAACAACTAACGCAAATAACTACCTATGTTCCGCTTTATAATTTTTATAGCTATTATGGAATAAACCCAATGACCATTGATGGAAATTCTGACCAAATTGGAACCAAACGATTGATTGGATCAGCTTTATTTGATAAGGACGTGGGCAAAATGAAAATAATTTTATCGCAGGAATTTATGGACAATACCAGTATTTATGAAAAAGTGCAATCCTTAATTGGAGAAAAAGAAATCCCATCGATTGACCAAAGTGAAAAAATTTATAGGTTTGCCGAGCAAATAAGGCATCATTCCGATTTTAGTAGTTTTGAAAGAGAGCCATCACAACCATCGGCGGCAGCAGCACCAGAAACCAAAACCATTCGATTGAATATTAAGAAAAAAACTACAACGAACGAATGAACATGAATTCCTTATTAAACACTTTCAAATAGAAGAATTTCACATCGCTGTTATTTTTAATAAATTTTTCAATTAAGGTATTATTCTTATTAGTGCTGCTGCAAATAAAATGGGTGCATTTTAGCGGTAATTGATTATTATTGGCTAACACATAACTATTTTTCTCCTCCTTGAAATCAACCAAATCGCTGATGTGTCCGTACTGATAAATAAACTTTGAATTGGGCTCATACCAATATTGCTGCCGAATAATATAATTGGCATTGTTATTTGTTCTAATTGTTGTATGACCGGAATTCAAACTAATCAATTGTTGAATAAATCTTTTCATTTTTTATATTTATTTAACAACAGATTTTATTATCAATTTTTTTAAAATAACATTATTTGAAGTTGGTCTCGAATTTACACACTTACTTCAAATGGTCTGCTTAAATCCTCCCAAATATCAACCGTATTATAATACGTTTTCGAACTATAATTAGCATTATTTTCTGCAATAAAACTGGGATTGTCAATCATGGCCTGAAACCTATTTTTTGCGGTAATAATATTACGAATTCGGTTCGGATCCATGTCTAGATTCTCAGGAAAAACATAGGTTGATGAAAATAATGGAAGATCTTTAAAAAATTGCGTTAAATTTTTACCAGAATAAGAATTGCCTAATAAATTATTACCGTAAAAAGTAAATCTTAAAAGGTTCAACAAACGAAGGTCAGTCGACATATTGCTTCGGGAAATATCAATAAAATCAGCGTACTGATGTGGATCAAACGTTTGAGTTTTTTTATTAAAATTGGGCAATTCATATCCGGACTCATTTCCACACTTTTTTTTGCAAACTCTTTCATCTTTATTTGGATTTGTGTTATCATAAAAGCAAACCTTTTTTGCTATTTCAGTTGAATTTACGGCAGCACAATTTACATAGCATCGTCCGTAATCAATTATGGTAGGAATGTAATCAGTTTTAAACGATACGACGCTACCATTCTGTAAATGCATACGGATTAGCGTGTATCCATTATTGGGGATTTTTGTCAATTGAATATTTTCTTCGTGTAAATCATAATGGGTAAGCTGTCTTGATAAACTTGTCAAACATGAGTAAACCATATACAATGTTGTCAGCAGTGTGTTCGCGTTCATTCCGTTTAAAATGCATTTTTTTAAACTACCTTCAAAATTAAAATATTGCGTCATTAAACAAATTAATTGTTTGTCTCTGCAACCGGTTTTTATTAAATTATCAATATTTGATGTATCGATAATGCTTAACATTTTATCTAATCCTCTGGATAAAGTGAATTTATCAGTTGCATCTTTTAGTGTATTAAAATCCTTTTTGGTATTGTATTGACAAACCTGATATGTTCTTGAAAAAAATGGGAAAAATTGGGCAAAATGATTGATGCATTGGCCTACCAAATATTCATAAACTAAACTATCTGAAGTTTTATCCATAGAACCTTTCAAAACAACATCCAATTGATGATACTTGGATGTATATTTAAATGCGGTTATAAAACCATGACCGGATTGAGCAATTGCCGTTCCTTCCTTGGAATAATTTGCAAAATTTCCAAAATTGCAATCCTTTAAAATACTGTCAATCTTTGGAAGAAAGATCAATGAAATTGGGTCAACTCGTTGAGGAGAAACACGTTGAGGAGAAACTCGTTGAGGAGACACACGCTGGGGAGACACACGCTGAGGAGACACACGCTGAGGAGACACACGCTGAGGAGACACACGCTGAGGAGACACACGAGGAGCAGCAGAAATCTTCTTTTGACGTCGTTTTTGACATTTTCCTTTTTTGTTCCATAAACATTCTATGTCCATTGAACAGCTCTCCATAGAAGTAATGTCTTTACACTGAAGCCGTTTGGGAATTGCCCTGACTGTTTTTTTCCGGCATTTTTCAAGTTTACTATTCCAAACACAATTTTGATCGGCCTGACAATCGGTTTGCAGTTTTTTGGGGCAAGTAGTAGAAACTTTTTGTTTTTTCTGTTTCCTGGGACCATTTTCCATTATATATGCCACTTTTTGTTCGTCGTCATTACATTTATAACAAAGAACAGCGGAGCTGCCATCATTCACATCAATTATATTTAAATCAATCTTATCTTCAAGTGGCCCGCCACAATAATCGCAATCACCCATTTTTAATATTTTTTTTTTCGATACCCGGGTTTTTCTACACTTGGATGTTGCCGCATTCCATTTGCAGCTGGTGTCGGCGGTACATGCTTCAATATTTTTTTTGGAAGGACATTTTGAAACAGGTCGGCCACCTTTTCTCAATGTTTTTGATATCATTATATAAAATATTAATATTAAAAAAAAATGTAATATTAATTCTATTGTTTGTATTTATTTATACATAAAATATAAGGAAACAATGTAAGCAACAATTGCGCAAGCATTGCTTACATTATAACTTTGAAGTGCCCCGCTCTGATGCAGCTCCAAAACGAATGATTCATCAAATCTGGAACGGGTTTCCATGATATTGGCAGGTATTCCCGTTCCCTCATTTCCAAAAATGAAAATGGGGATTTTTTTGTTGGGAATGCTGTCCAATATTTTAGAAATATTGGCTGGATTGGCTGGAATTGAGTCCGATGATTGCTCAACATAAATGGGAACATAGTTGTTTTCAATAATGAATTTAACAAACACTTCATTATCGAACACAAAATCCAGATCGGTTAATTCAGTAGTCAGATCTTGCTGGGGATTTTTAAGACCTTGAACGCGCTCAACGTCCAAATAATTGTAAACACCCACTGCACTGCGTTTATCGTATTTTCTTCTTCCGAACAGCACCATTTTTCTACATCCACATAAATGAGCGCTTCGAAGCATGTTTCCTATATTCAAATTTCCCTGTATATTAAATGCCAAAATGCTGTATGGAAAACTTTGGGCAATGCTGTGCATGCGGATTTGGTCCGTAGTCCAGCTATCAAATTCCGTTTTTATATTTCGGGTGGCGTCGGGTTGTTCAGCTGCCATTTTTTGTTCGTTAGTCAAATCCGAATATTTGTTTCAATTTTTTATTATATCTATTTCAAGTTTTTATATTATTATTATTGCTGCGCGCACTGGACTCTTTGTCCACCTCCGCCGGAAAAATCGTCCTCTTCCGGGGGTGGTTGTGATTGGGGGGTCTGTGCCGGTTTAGCATCGCGTTGCACCGCATAATCCTCATTTAGAAGAGAAACATTCATTCCGTTCAGATCAATTGGTTTAGGTGGAAGGCCCGTTTTTGTTAATATTTTATACAAATACTGCTTTCGGTCATTGCTGATAAGAGAGGGAAAAACAATTTTGAAATCAAGTATTAAATCGCCACAAACGTGCGGATTTTTTTTGTTGGGCAATCCCAAATTTTTAATAATGTATTTCATTTCCGGTTTAATCACCAAATTATCGGGCGTTTTAATTATTGTAATGGAACCGTCCAGCAATTTAAGTGGAAATTCAATACCACACAACGCATTGACCAAACCAATTTCCTTCTGAAACACAATGTTCATTCCCTCGCGCTTGTACATGGGATGGTTTTCAATCTGGGCAGAAAACACGCAAATGCATTCAGCCAATTCAAATTGCTGTGCATCACCCTGATCTATGCCAGGCGGTAATTCAATGTTAACGTATTCAATGTGTTCCACTTTTTTTTGACCCTGACACGTTCCGCATTTTGTTCCATCCTTTCCACGCTTTCCATTTCCGCTGCATGCGCCACATGGACCCCGCGTTTGGGAAATCATACCCGGACCTATTTGCTGCACTTGAGTGATTACACCGCTTCCACCGCATTGATTGCAAACAACTACCTCACTGCATCCCATCCCGCTGCAAACGCGGCATGTAATAAGCGCCTTTATGGCACGGCGCTCTCGATAACCGGTTGCCACTTGTTCAAGAGTCAATTTAATTTTTTCAACGTGCTGCATTTTTTGGGGAGGACGTCGCATAAAATTGCCCATAAATCCGGGAAATCCACCGCCTCCCATCATATCTTCTCCACCAAACATGCTGGAAAACATGCTGAAAGGGTCAAATCCACCGGGCATTCCACCCCCTTGTTGAAGACCACCCTTTCCAACTTGATTATAAATTCGTCTTTTATTGTCATCGCTTAGCACGTTGTAGGCTTCACCTATTCTTTTAAAAACGCGCTCGCATTCTTCCTTACGGTCTGCATTTCGATCGGGATGATATTTCAAAGACAATTTTCTATAATTTTTTTTTATGTCATCAGCGCTTGCATCCCGATTCAGACCGAGTACTTGGTAATAATCATCACTTTCAACATTTGCGTTATCTACCATATTTAATAAGTTAATATACACTACAACTGTAAAAATTCTTTATATTTTTATAAAAAAATTGTTATTTATTAGTATAATGGATAAAATTTATAAATTATCAGCGTTTAAGAATGAATTAGCTAAATACCCGTCATTCAATGATTGTTTAATGTTTCAACCGGGACTGTTGTTTATAGACACATTTTTTGGAGGTTCGCTTGATTTGTCCAAATATTCAAATCAAGTTGAAAAAATTGGAGCGAATTCGGCAAACGGATTTATACGAAAATTAACATACAATGACAATTCGTTATCGATGAATGTCATTTTAAAAAGTAATAAATCATCGGATAATGACAATTTATATTACGAATATTTAGCTGGACAATGTATCAATGAATTTTCCAAATTTTATCCGTTTTTTTCACGAACATATGCTCTGGGTAAATATACATCCTTTCCAAATTTTAGAACATTTAATTTAATGTCGTCTGGTGTGAAAACTACTCTTACTTCACCATTACCCGATTTTATTCAATATTTGGATCAATCTGATTTTGAAAGGATGGTTTCAGAAAGTTGCGAAAATTCATTGTATATGACGGTATTTACCCAATTAATCCCAATTCAAAAAAGTTTAATGGATTATTTTGATGCCTTTGTAGATTCAACAGATAGCACATTTCAAAGAACGTATCAAACTCAATTAACTAAACATATATCATTATTATTTATGATTTACGGTTGTTTACATAAATTATCGAATTACTTCACTCATTACGATTTACACATGGATAATATTGTTTTATATTCAATTCCAGGTGGTAAATATATTGAAGTTGAAGCAAAAACGGAAACCGGTATTATTTCTTTTAAAACTAAATACTTACCAATCATAATTGATTATGGCAGAAGTTATTTCAACTGCTCTGCAATTGAGGCAGGCGTTGTTAATAGTCCTACCCTGATGAAAAGCGTTTGCTCAAAGGATTCACGAACAACGAATGTTTGTCCCAAATTTTGTGGTAATGAGGTTGGGTATGCTTTTTCCGGAGATTATAATTCCGCAACGGACAGTTTTAGGGAAACAACCAAAGACGATTATTTTATTAATCGTGCCAAACGAAATCAAACCCATGATCTCCGTGGATTATCAGATTTAAAACGTAATATAGACTTTAGTTTGTTAGATGCTTCAATTCCATACGTCGGTCGTTGGAGACAAATGCTCGCAAATATGTATTATGAATCGCACACTCCTAAGTATGGAAAGCCGGAAACTCCTTCGGTATCGGGTCGGGTTAATAATGTGTATGACGTTTTCCAAGAATTGACACAAATGATGTTGGAACCACAGTTTATTTTAGACAATAATACAAATAATACTGGCACATCCTATGGTAAATTGGTGCTTGATTTTTCGCAATCCACCATGCAACCGTTTCAATTCTTTAAGTCATCATAAACCAACCTCTCTCAATTTTATCAATAATAACAAAAATTATTATTGATGAAAATGTACCTTTACCATAATAAAATAACTTCCACAAAATCAAGAACGGGACGATTGTAAAACGCAACCGATTGAAGCTCCAATCCCATCACAAACTCGCGAACTAATACCATTATGTTTTTTCCAGCATTTGCAACAACTGCGACCTTTTTGGCAAAATCCACAACTGCTTCAGTTCGATTTAAGCTGGTATCCGATAACAAATATTGATGTTCTAAATAGGGCCACGCATTTTTAATTTTATTCGATAGCGTTGTATTGGAACTAACAATATAAAACCCCGGTTTGGGTGCGGATTTTAAAGCAAGTTGGGTTGCATCAGTTTTATTAAAATTTGTATTTACTTGATGCTGTATGCCAGGGGAAGACGCCATTAATAAATTACAAAAAATACACATGGCAAATGCACCAAAATAATGCCAATTCATATCTGAAGCTTTGGGATGAGCAACTATTTTTTTGTTTCGCAACATCATTGTACTGTTGTTATTTTACTGATACATAATAATAATGGTTTTTTTTTAAGTATTTATCATTTTTAAACGGGTGGTGGTGCAAGTCCAGATAAAGCAATCAGTATTTCATTATTTGCCCGAGTAGAATCGAGGATAGCAGCCGGTTGCAACATGAATGCGACCACATCTGTTGTTTGAAATATATAATCCGCGCGCTGTTGGCTGGGTGTTAATGTGATTGCAGGTGGGACAGTCAGTGGGGGCTGAACTGCGGGTGGAAGTATTATCGCCGGTGGAGCATCGGGTGGAAGAGGCGCCGCGCCTTGGGCAATCGCCAAAATCTGTCTATTATTTACAAATCGGACTACCGCTAAATATTGGTCTACTCCAAAACGTCGTGCATTTGCCGCTACTTGATTTACTTCAATTTGGGTCGCACCAATCAAAGCAACCGTTGGATCAAATTGTTGCGGAGCAAATCCCGTCCAAGAAGCGGTTGCAACCACAAATTCGCTTGGTAATCCGATTACTGGATTTAAAGGATGTCCTACCTGTGCTATTTGAAATTGTTTATTTCCAAACGGATCGAAAAAGTTTGACCATGGAGTTGGAAGCAATTCATTTCCGGTCATTGCCGGAAGACCAAGCGCATACGTAAAGAACTCAGCAAAGGTATATCGTCCGTTAACGACACAACCCTGCAATCCAGCTTGAGGAACGAATCCATTGTTCAAAATGGAATTGGGATTTACAAGCATTAAACCCAATATAGTTTCACCGATGACCTTGGATGGTAAAGAACCAAGATGGTCGCCATTGCCATTCACCTGATTATCCATTAAGCCATAATAAAACAATGGAGTTTGTTCACCAAATACCTTTTCTAAATAAGCGAGATCCGTCTGAGTAATTGCCGGTACATTCAATGTTTGCATATTCATATTACCACCGGCGTGGGAAAGAATTTCAGAAGTGGGAATATTAAGAAAACGAGCAAGGTCCTGACCGCATGGTAATTGATAGGTGTTTCCACGTCGTAAATTTCTAAGTGGCAGAGACGATGAATCCGCAACTGTCTTTGGAAGATTAAATAATGTTTCAGCTATAAATGTATCCAAACGTTCAGTTACTTGAAAACCCTTACTATCTGCCATCGAGAAAAACATAGACCAATCAATTGTAAAATTAGTTGGAAGGGGTCGTCCACCTCTCAAATCTGCGGGGGTTATCAACGGTGCAGGAAGATCAGCTGCAAAAATTGGAATTACATCGAAATTACTGTTGATATAATAAGCGTCTCTTACCATCGAATGTCCAAACCTATAAAGTGCTCCTGAAAATTCAATAGGCATATTCGGTAATATGGATGATATTTCGGGACTTATGATGGGATTACCTGCAGCATCAAACAATCTATCAAAGAAACGTCCGCATATTTGAGAGAGGAAATCATGAACCACCAACCATTGATAATGATCTGTTGTTTTTTGCTTGGCAGCATCAATAATGGTTTGTAGCGAAATTGTGGGGTTTTGCGCTTTTAATTCCGTTAATACGCGATTATGGAATTTAAGAAATGCAAGATGTAATTGAGAAACAATTAAATTTTCATCATTGCGACCATCACCGATAATAGCAAAGCCATTCGCATCTCTCGGTAAATCATCTTCCCCGTTGCTGTTTTTGCCAATATCAAACAACCCTGTAAGTGGATTCAAAAATTGATTATTAACACCATAGCAATTGTCCAAATCAAAAAATGAAGTTCTACCATTTTGAAGGGTGTTTAAATCCGCTGGTGTTCCTAATTGAGAAGTTTGATCCAGCGTTAAATCATGATCAATGAATTGTCCAAAATAGGTATGCCCTGCTGATATCTTGGATCCATTAATAGGTCCTCTCGCTGTTGGATCCCGCATTGTTTCTGCTAACAATGTTAAATCAGCGTCGGATGCAATGAATGCGGGAGATACGGAATCGATTCGACTGAAAAATTGTTGAGGAGGATTACCATGTGCCAGAGGACCAGGTGGGAGAGCTGGTGCTGGTGCAGGAGCAGGTGCTGGAGCAGGTGCTGGAGCAGGAGCAGGTGCAGGGGCTGGAGCAGGGGCTGGTGCAGGAGCGGGAGCAGGAGCAGGTGCAGGAGCTGGAGCAGGAGCAGGTGCAGGAGCTGGAGCTGGAGCTGGTGCTGGTGCTGGGGCTGGGGCTGGAGCTGGAGCTGGTGCAGGTGCAGGTG